>Ga0070665_100006788_pt1 | contig 11636 bp, 11 predicted proteins | sample KBSS13metaG_FD_65862 | JGI IMG/M metagenome (GOLD analysis project Ga0070665, IMG submission 65862) | Switchgrass rhizosphere microbial communities from Kellogg Biological Station, Michigan, USA - KBS S1-3 metaG | ecosystem: Host-associated > Plants > Roots > Rhizosphere > Soil ...
GCAGGACCAATTGGTCGGAGCGCTAATTGAGGCGACCCGGAAGACGATGAGACATTTGCCCGGGTTTGTCTCGGCCAATATCCACAGGAGTCTCGACGGCACGAAAGTCGTGAACTATGCGCAATGGAAGGACGCGGCCGCGTTCGAGGCCATGCGCAAGAATCCGGACGCCATCCCACATATGCAGGCGGCGGCGGCACTGGCGCAATTCGAGCCGATTCTTTGCGAAGTGGCCGACGTGACCAGCATCGACTAGTTGTGGGCTGTAAGGGCCCGACGTGTCGAGTTCATGCTCTATCTGCGCATCAGCAACACGAAGGCGGACACGATCGCGAAAAGCAGCACGAAGAGCCGCAGCGGGCGGCCGTCGATTCGGTCGTGGACCAGGCGGCTCAACGCTGCGCCGACCACCAGCGCGGGCAACAGCATGATCGCCGCGCCGAGTTGCGCCGCGGCGACACGCCCGGCCACTGCCAGGACGGCGATCGACATGAGCTGCCCCACCAGAAAACAGACGGCAATGGTCGAGCGAAGGACCGGCGCAGGCTGGTGCTGGTAGACGAGTGCGAGCGGCGGACCTCCGATGCCGGTGGCGGTCTCGGTCACGCCCGTGATGACTCCCGCCGCGACGAATGCGCGGCGACCCGGCGAAAACCTGGGCGCGACGAGCGTTATGATCGCGGCTAGCAGCGTTGCTGCGCCGACCAGCACGTTGAGCGCGCCCGAGGTCAGCGCGGTGAGCACCCACAGGCCACCGAACGTACCCAGGAATCTCCCGGCCGTGATCCAGGTCGCTCCCGACCGATCCAGCGCTGCCCGTTCGCGCCAGGCGACGTACACGTTGAGCGGGATCATCAACACCAGCACGCATATCGGCAGGAGCTGGGGTTCGAGCAGCGCCAGCACCGGAGCGACGATGAGCGCGAATCCGACGCCCGTCGAACCCTGCACGAAGCTTGCAATCGCCACGGTCGCGGCAATCAATGCGAATACGGCAAGGCTCACGAACGTTCTCCGCCGCAAGATCGACAACCGGTTGCACTGCTGTGAATGAGCCGACGCCGCGCGCCCCTGAGCTCCGCACTTCCGCGTGGCGGAGCACCGCGCAGGCGCGCCGAATGTGCCGAAAGAAGGATGGTCGCATCTCGCGTTTGAAGTTGGCGGCCACGCTGCTGGCAGCGGCTGCCTGCATTCCGTCGATCGATCTCCGGGGTGCGGAGAGTGCGGCGCTCGATAACGATCTCGCCGACGCCTGGCGCCTGTTGAGGGCGGTCGACTGTGCGCGTTGTCATGGCAGGAATTACACCGGCTCGGCCGCGCCTTCGATCGTCGACTACGCGGCCACGCAAAGCCGCGACACTTTCGCTCGCATGGTGCTCGACGGCGATCCCGCGCGCGGAATGCCCGGATATCGCGACAATCCCAAGGTGGCCGACAATATCGACGCCATTTACCGCTATTTTCGGGCGCGCGCCGAGGGGCGCGTGGGCCCGGACGAGCGACCCTCCCCACCGGAGAAAAAATCCCCGTGAGTGCGCCTGCAGAGACCGAGGTACCGTGCACGATCATCAAGGCCGCACGCACGGACCAGCAAGGACAATCCCTGCCCGCGGAAGCCAGCGAGGAGCACTGCCTCGTCCTGAAGCTGCCCGGCGAAGACATCGACGTGTCGGCGAAGGTCGGCAGCTCGCCCGAGCGTCCGGCGGTGCTCGCCCGGCGCGAGGACGCCGTGCTCCTGCTTCGAATCGTCACGAAGGCCGATGTCGACGACATCATCGAGGTGGCGGGAATAAGGCTCAAAGCCGTCGCGATCTCGCCCTCCTACGATCGCATCGGAAAACTGGCTTGTCACGTGGTCCAGGCGGTGGGCTGCGACTGAGGTTTGCAGTGACGGAGGCCCGGGATGCCCGCCCTTATGCCGGAGTCATTGCCTCCGAACGCGATTAGCGCTAGCCTCGACCACCTTCCATTCCCCATAGGCCTGCGCCATGAGCTTCTGGAAAGACAATACCGCAGCGTCGCGGCAGACCCCCGCGTCCGCCCACAAGTCGAATGAGCTCGCCACGGTCGAGGGGTCGCCAAAACCCGCGCTGACGCCCACGGTCACCGGCGCCTCGGTGTTCCGCGTGGAAGCGCTGGCGGCCCCCAAAGAGTCGATGATCGCCGCGGACATCACGGTCGAAGGCAAGATCGAGGGCGCGGGCAGCGTGCGCATCGCAGGAAATTTCAAGGGCGAGGTCAATGTCGAGGGTGACGTCACCATCGAGGCCGGCGCCCGGCTGACCGGCGGAGTTCGGGCCGACAAGGTCACGATCGCCGGCGAGCTCGAGGGCAATGTCGTCCAGGCCTCGCACGTCAATCTGCTGCAGACCGGCGTGATGATCGGCGACCTCAAGGTTGGCACGCTCACGGTCGCGACCGGCGCCAGCATGCGCGGCAAAGTCGAGTTCGGCTGGGCCGAAGGCGACGCCTCGAAATCCGCCCGTCACGGAAATGGACTCAGTGTGGAGAGCGGCACCCGTTCATGAGCAGCGTGCGTCCGGCCACCCCCGGGGCAACCCGCGAGTGCCCGCACTGCCGGGAGACGATCCTCGAAAGCGCAGCGGTCTGTCCCTCGTGCCGTCACTACCTGCGCTTCGATGCCGGTGCCGAGGCTCCGCAGGTTCCCGCGGTGGCGCCGTTTTGCATCGAAGGAAGTATCCGCCATCCCGCCGACGGTGACCCTTGGGAATACACCGTCGTGGTGTCCATCCGCAACGATCGCGGCCAGGAGATCGCGCGAAAGCTCGTGGGCGTCGGTGCAATGAATCCCAACGAGCAGCGCACGTTTACCTTGTCCATAGAGGCGGTGACATCGAGGGTCAAGAGCCTCACCAAGGACGGCACGCGGCACTGAGAACAGCGGGATAGTCGGATCAGTCTCCGCGGCGGGCGCTGGCGGCAGGGCAAGCGCGAAGATCGAGCCGACGCCCAATTCGCGGTCGACCCGGATCGTTCCGCCGCGGGCTCGACGAATTTGCGCGGGACGTCGCGGCATGCCCACGTCATATCCCGTCGTGCTTTCCCCGCCGATTCGCTAGTCGCACCAACGCCGACACGCCGCTTCGAGTGCCGTGCAGAGGACGCCGTCCGTTCGCCCTTCTAACTTGTGACGCAGGAAGTGTTACCTCACAATCGCAGGCTGGACCTGTGCCCGTGCCTGCGATGTATCCCGAGTTGATCGATCCGATCGGAAGCGCCATTCGCGTCGTCCGTGCGGTGCTGTTCGTGGATGTCGTCGAATCGGTCCGCCTCATGGAGGAGCACGAGGAGGAAGCCGTCCGCCGCTGGCGGTCGCTCGCCGAGCGTATCGAGAAGGACGTGGTATCGACCTTCGAGGGTCGGGTCGTGAAAAGCCTGGGCGACGGACTCATGCTCGAGTTCGCGCGCGTTTCGGACGCGATCAAGGCGGCCTTCTCGATCCAGTCGACCTGCCAGGCAGCGAACAAGGGCATCGACGCCGCGCGGCAGATGCTGGTGCGCATGGGTGCGCATGTCGGCAGCATGATCGCCGATGCCAACGACGTGTATGGGCATGGGGTCAATATCGCGGCGCGTCTCACGACGCTGGCGGGTCCGGGAGAAATCGTCGTTTCGGCCGACGTTCGCGATCAGATGACGGCCATGCTGGACGCCGACATCGAGGACCTCGGCGAATGCTATCTGAAGCACGTGCTCAAGCCCGTTCGGGCGTACCGCATCGGCCCGCCCGGCATCCGACCCCTGATCCTGCCCGGCGGCACCGCGACGCCCGATATTCATCCCACCGTGGCCGTCATTCCATTCAGCGCGCGCAGCCACGAGCCGCAGCACGCGCTCCTGGGCGAGGTGCTGGCCGACGAGATCATCGGCGCACTGTCGCGGACCACCGAGATGCACGTCATCTCGCGCCTTTCCACCACGGCATTCCGCGGTCGCCACGCGACGCTTGCCGAGGTGAGCGGGCATCTGAACGCCAACTATGTCCTGTCGGGCGGCTTCCGCGTGACCGGCAATGCCATTGCGCTCGTCGCCGAGCTTGCCGATGTCCGGAGCAGCCGCATCGTATGGTCGCGTAACCTCAAGGGTCACGTGACCGGTGTCCTCGAAGGCAAGGACGAGCTGATCGACCGGGTCGTGGGCGAAGTGAGCGCGGCGGTACTGGTGCACGAGTTGCAACGCGCGCAGACGCAGGCGATGCCGACCCTGGAGACCTACACGCTGCTCATGGCCGCCGTGTCGCTGCTGCACCGCCTTTCGCCGCAGGCATTCGAGCGCGCGCGGGAAATGCTGGAGGTCGTCATCGAGCGGGCACCGCGCCAGGCCACACCGCACGCATGGCTCGCGAAGTGGCATGTGATGCGCGTACAGCAAGGGTGGTCCCCCGACGCGCACGCCGAAGGCCACGCCGCGCTCGAATGCACGAGGCGCGCGCTCGAGGCGGACCCGAATTGCTCGCTGGCGCTGACGATCGACGGGCTGGTGAATACAAACCTGCTGAAGCGCCTCGATTTCGCGGAGCAGCGCTATCAGGCCGCGCTGGACGTCAATCCGAACGATTCCCTCGCCTGGCTGCTCAAGGGAACGCTGCACGCGTTTCGCGGCGAGGGCAAGGCGGCGGTGGAACATACGCAGCGCGCCCTGCGGCTCAGTCCGCTCGATCCGCTCCGCTACTACTACGATTCGCTCGCGGCCACCGCGGCGCTCGCTGCGGGCCAGTACGAGCGCGCGATCAAACTGGCCGAGAGCTCGCTTCGTGCCAACCGCACGCACACGTCCACGCTGCGCGCCATCGCCATCGCACAATGGCAGCTCGGCCGCAACGAAGAGGCTCGCCGCACGGTGAGTGAACTGATGCAACTGGAACCGACCCTCACGATCGCCGGCTGGCGCGAACGCTCGCCCAGCAACGGCTTCATCACGGGGGAAGTGTGGGGCGAAGTCATGCGGAAGGCCGGCGTGCCGGCATAGCTCCTCGTAACGCAATGGTCCAACGTACTCAGACATAGGGAGAGCGTCATGAGCGGGGTCAGCGGCGTCAGTGGAGTAAGCGGAGTGAGCGGCGTCAGTGGAGTGAGCGGGGTTTCCGGCGTCAGCGGCGTATCGGGCGTCAGTGGGGTGAGCGGCGTCGGAGGCTCGGCCGCCCCCTACGACAGCGCGATTGCGGCGGACGCGCTGATCCGGCACCGCGACGGTATTGTCGGTCCGTGGGACAAATCGAAGCACGATCCGACATGGGTAACCAACGTCGCGACCAATCTCGCGCAATGGGATCCCGGCGTGCGCGCTCAGGTCTTCGATTTCGAGATCCTGTCGCATCTCTGCTTCACGCCGGACACGTTCGCTGCGGCGGGACCGCTCCCCGCTGGGGGATGCACGCTGTGGCACGTCGACGTCACGCCGTCCGCGCCGACCGTCGTCACGCAGAAAATCGTGACGATGATTCCACCCATCCTCGACCAGTTCAAGAAGCAGCTCGACTACATCATCGGCTATGCCGACCTGCGCGAGGACCGCGAGGCGGAGATCCTCGCGCAGCTGACGCCACCGGTCGCATTCTGGAGCTCCGTCGCGAATCTGCATCCGACGCGCAACCGCTTCACGTTCGAGCTCCTCGACACCGCGCTGCGCCTCGCGTCGTATGCGGAGCAGCGCTTCAAGCATGCGCTGGCGTGTCCGCGCGCGCTCGAATTTTCGCCACAGATCCAGCCGATGATCCTCACGCCCGCGCACGGATCGCTCCCCAGCGGGCATTGCACCGAAGCGCACATCGTCGCGCTGATTCTCTGGGCCTTGCGGAATGCCGCGACTCAGCACGACAAGAGCTGGCGCGTACAGCTCATGCGCCAGGCCGCGCGCATCGCAATCAACCGAACGGTGGCGGGCGTGCATTTTCCCATCGACAGCGCTGCGGGACAGCTGCTCGGATTCTCGCTGGCGGAATACTTTCTGCGGCGCTGCCAGGGCGGCGGCACCTACACGTCCCGTACGTTCAACGGCCCCAAATACGTCGAAGCGCACGACTTCGCGCCGTTCGAGTTCTTCGATCCCGACAGCGGCACGTTCGGCACCGTTGCCAACGTGCCTTATCTGGATCCCTTGCCCGATCCGACCGCAACCGTCAGCGAGTCGTTGTTGCTGCGCTGGCTGTGGGACAAAGCCGTCGGCGAGTGGCGCTGATGCCGATGAATCGGGTGGAGATCGATCATGGCCATCTCGAGTAGGGACGACGAAAGCGCCTGGAGCGCACCCCGCGATGCCCGTGCCGACGGCGCGCACGCAGACTGGCTTGCGGAGACACGGTTCCGCTACGTCGCTCCGTATCCGCAGCAGCCGGTCTGGATCCCGCTATTGATTCAGCTGCGGGACAAAGTGGGGACGGTCGATGGCATGACCGCGCAGCAGTTTGCAACGTACACGTGGGCGGAGGCCGTCGGCGGAGCCGAGGCTGCGCGAAAGTGGATCCAGATTCCGGCGATGTATGCGACGCCGCCCACGAATCTCGCGCAGAACCGCTTCCTCACGGCCATGGTGACGGAAGAGTTTTTTGCTTTCAAGGAATCGGTGGCCGCGCTCCGCGAAGCGATCGAACAGTACGAGATCGGCGCGGCCTACCTCTTCCCGTTCGATTCGATCGCCAAACCGCTGGCGCCCCTCGACGAGGAGGCGGTGAAGCATGTAGTCACGGCGATCATCGACGATGGCTTTGCATTTGCGCATCGGCGCTTTCGCCGTCGCGATGGCTCCTCCCGCATCGCATTCCTGTGGGACCAGGATGATCCCTCCACCGTGCCGTTCATCGGTTATGGCAGGGAGATAACCGGAGCCGACATCCCCGCGGCGGCCGGCGTCGGCGACGACGAGGAGGCGATCTATCGAAGTCTCGGATTCCTCGACTATTCGCAATCCGGGTTCAAGCCATTGGGCCGCCGGTTTTCCCATGGGACGTCCGCGCTCGATCTCGCCTACGGTCTCGATCCGGACACGGTGGATCCGCACACCCGCCTCCCGATCATCGCCGTCAAGCTTCCCAACCGGGTGACCGAGAATCCCTCCGATCTGTCACTCGAGCCCTGGGTGTTCGCAGCGTTCTTCTACATCCTGGTACGCGCCGACGACATCGCGCTGGCGGAGCGGTCCGCGCCGTTGCCCGTGGTGGTCAACATGAGCTACGCGGTGAACCACGGGCCGCACGATGGCACATCGTTGCTCGAGCGTGCGATCGATGCGTTGGTCGAACTGCGTACGGCCGGATCGAATCCTGTTGCACTCACGGTGGTCCTTCCGGCCGGCAATGCGCGACTGTCGCGATGGCATGCATCGGTCGTGCTGCCGGGTACCGGCGTGCCGGCGCAACTGCCGTGGCGAGTACTTCCCGACGATGCGGCCTCCTCCTGGACCTATCTGTACGTTGCGCCGGGGGCCCATCATCCGCAGCCCAAAGTCGAAGTCGCGATCACCGATCCGCTCGGCCGCAAGAGCGCCTTCGTCCAACGGGGACAGTTGACGGTGCTGACCGTCGACGGCCTGGTCGTCGCCTTGCTCGTCTATTCGCCGCCCTTTCCCGGGCGTCTCGATGCCATCGCTATATGGGTCGCCCCCACCACGAGTCTCGACGGTGCGCTTCCCGTCGCGCCGTCGGGCGAATGGACCATTGAAGTTGTCAATCGCGGCGGTGAGTGTGTTGTCGATGCATGGATCCGGCGTGGGGAAAGCCCGCCCGGACATCCGCGCGCAGGATTCCAGTCGTATTTCGACGACAGGTCGTATGTCCGATTCGACCCCACGGCTCATCCCAATGAGACCGACGGGACCGGTTTCTGCGTTCGCCGCACGACGATCAGCGGCATGGCGACAGGTGATCGCACGGTCGTCGCCGGCGGCGCCCGTAAGCCGACACAGGACGCGCACCCTGATTCGTATCGGGCGGCGCGGTATTCCGGTGCTGCTCCCGTGCGGGGCTTGCGAACGAATTGCGATCCGGACGTCACCGCGGTGAGTGAAGACGGCGACACGCTGCATGGCGTGCTCACGAGCGGAACGCGCAGCGGGAGCGTCGTTGCCGTCAACGGGACGAGCGTCGCGGCGCCGCAGGTCGCGCGCGCGGCGTGGATGCTTCTCGCTGCCACCGGCCACGCCACGCGCGCCGACATCCGCGGCCTTGCCGTCGCTACGCCGGACGTTCTGCCCGAGTGTCGCGGCGCCGGGTGCGTGGAGGCGACTCCGATTGCGCCGCCTTTTGGCATACGTCGCTGATCGCCTCTAGTCGAATCCCAGCAGCGCCATCCACACCATGGCATAGGCGAGCGACCAGATGACAGTGCTCCACTCGCGATATTTTGCGAGCGCCGAGGGGCGGCCGGAGCGCGTCAGCCTTTCCTGCGGCAGCCAGAAGCCCAGGATCCTGGGCTGGCGTGACAGCCAAGCGCCGGCGCCGAGCAGGAATGCCGCCGCAATCAGCATGCGCCACATCGCAACCTTGCCGTTCGAGAGTGCGTAGAAGTCGAGGCCCGTCACGACGATCGTCGCCACGCACAGGATCAAGCCGGTGCGGACCAGTTGAGCAAGCGTTCGCGTGCGCTTCACGAGCCGGTGTGCGATCAGTCCCCACCCGATGGCGACGAGGAACGACAGCATCCCGACCACCTGGTCCGCCGAGAGATCCTCCGCTTGCCGACCCTCGTCGGGCGAGACACCGCCACCGAGCGTGAACATCAGTGCGGCCACCGCGCACAGGACATGGCGAACGCGGACGACGACCGTGGGTAACCGCGTCTGGGTGACTGCGTCCGGCACCTGCGGCAGCGCAAGCGCGCGATCCGTCCGCCGGATGTCCCAGCCGCGAAAATCGATCCATTGGCGTCGCCACAACCAATCGAGACTCGGCGGCAGGTCGATGCCCGTGCCCACCACGGTGACCCCTTCGCCCCGCATCTTCTCCGTCTGCGCGTCGATCCATTCGAGGCGCGTGCGATTCGTCAGCAGCAGCACCTGCCTGACGGGCGCACCTGCACCGGCACTCTCCGATGCGCCGAGACCGCACAGGAGGTCTCGCAACCGCTGCGCCATCGGCGCGTCGATGGCATCGAATGCGAGCGCGAAATGGGTGATTTGCTGCAACTGGAACGCGAGCTCGGCGCGGCCGAACACCGCATTGGCGACGTGGCCCACGCGATACGTCGCCCACGCCTTGCCGGTCGGCGTCCATCGCAGCAGATCCTCGGGACGCACCCCCAGCAGGATGACGAGCCCGGCAACGGGTACCGCGAGAAGGAACACGCCGAATTGCCAGTAGCGGCTGAATTTTTGGGCGACGTCTTCAGTCGCGAGGAACGACAGGCCACGGAAGAAATATCCCAGCGCAGGCAAGGCAAACACGACCGCGAGGCAGAGGAGGCACAGTCCCAGGCGCGTCATCCCCATCCGCCGGCGCAGGAACGAGACGCAGAAGAACCACGCCAGTGCCAGCGCGCCGAATGGCGCCAGGATCAGCACGAGCGATCGGTATTCGGTTTCGGGTGCAAGCGACCACGTCGCGGCGGCGAAGTAGCCCAGCAAGGGAACCGCAAGCGCAAGCGTGACGACCGCGACCCATGGCGGCAATGCCGGCAACGACACGCTGGTTGCCCGCACAGTGCTCGTCGTGGCTTGCGTGATTCGCGACATCAGGATCCGCAATGCGCGACCGAACGATCCGCGGAAATCCACCGCATCGCACGATTGCAGCTCCGGCGGCAGCGCGGCCTTGCGAAAGCGCACCACGATCACCCGGCAGCCCCTTCGCAACGCATGCTGCCATTCGGCACGCACGCGCTCCGACTCTAAGCTATGGGGCGAGAGCACAAGGAGCAGCGTCGACGCGGCGTCGAGCGCATGCTCGAGATCCCGCTCCCATTCGCCACCCGGCTTCAGGTCCTTCACGTCGAGCCACGCGGGCACCCCGCGCCGGAGAAGGTGAAAGGCGAGCGACTCCGCAAAGTAGTAGTCCTTGCGCGAGTAGCTCAGGAACACCGACGTTTCGGACGGCATGAAGGGTGATCATATTCCGCATCGGGAAGGCCGACCAACCTTTCCCGTGTGGAAGAGCCGACACACGTGGAGCGCAAGCCGATGGCGTCCCCAAGGTGTAAATTCGCGCTGGTCGCAGTCGGCCCGGCGCGTCGCCCCGCCGATTCCAGGGCGGGCGTTCCGTCGTGCCGATCGAACAAGGCTCACATGAACAGGCGTCGAACGGTCGGAGCGCTCCTCGCGCTGGCGGTTGCGGCTCGATCAGTGGCTGCAGGCGCACAGCAGCCGACGAGGATTTGGCGTATCGGCTACCTCGGCCCGCCGGTCGAGACGGCTCCGCATCTACTGAAGGCGTTCCGCGACGGGTTGCGGGATTTTGGATACGTCGAGGGTCGCAACGTCACGGTGGAGTATCGCTGGACCACCGATCGCGGCGCGCTGCTCGACGAAGCCGCGCTCCGCGCCAGAGCGAGCGAGCTCGTCGCGGAAAAGCCGGATGTGCTCGCAGCCTCCATCGACCTGGCTGTCATCGCCGCGAAGAAGGTGGCCGGCAACCTCCCGATCGTCATGATGAACGTCAGCGATCCGGTCGAGCTCGGATTCGTGGCGAGCCTCGCGCACCCCGGCGGCAACATGACGGGGCTCACGCGTCTCAGTCCCGAGCTCGTCGGAAAGAACCTGCAGCTGCTCGTGGAGGTCGTGCCGGGCCTGACGCGGGTCGCGATGCTCACGAGTCTCTCGAACGGAATCTCCGCGACGATCATCAGGAATGCACGCCAGGCGGCGGAGTCTCACGGGGTGGCGCTGCAGGTGGTAGAGGCGCGCACGGCCGCGGAGATCGACGCGGCATTTGCGACGTTCAAGCGCGCCGACGCACAGGGAGTGCTCGTCCCGGGCGACGGCATCTTTTTTGCGCAGCGTGTGCAGATAGCCGGCCTGGCGGTGGCGCAGCGGCTCCCGGCGATTTCTTCCTACACCGAAAGCGTCGAGGCCGGCGCACTGCTGGCCTATTCGCCGAGCTCGACGGCCAATTACCGCCGCGTCGGCGGCTTCATCGACAAGATCCTGCGTGGCACGCCACCGGGCGATATCCCGATCGAGCAGCCGACGAGCTTCGAGCTGGCGCTGAACGCGAAGACCGCGAAGGCCATCGGCATCGTGCTACCGCAAACGCTGCTGCTCCGCGCGGATCGCGTGATCGAATGACGTCACGGATGATAGAAGTACGGATCGAGCACCGACACTTCGGTGATGTTGTCCACTGGAAGGCTGTTGCTCTTGGCCGCCTTGCGAATCGCTTCCGGCGACGGCCCGTCGTAGATGCAGAAGGTCTTGGTGCGGGTCGGGTTGACGTAGGAATGCAACCACGTCACGCCTTCCGCCGCATTTCCGGAGACGACCGTGCGGCAGATCCTCGCGCCTACCGGCGTCATCGGAATATTGAGCCCATCGGGAAACGCGCGTTCAACGAGATAGCGGGGCATTGCGGTTCCTTGTCGTTATGACCGATCCGGCATGATCGTACCGCCACGATAAACCGGTTGTCATCAACACGAGGTCGGAAGCATTCCCTGGTCGTTCGCCTTCGCCATCGACAGCGGAGCGCGATC
>Ga0070665_100006791_pt1 | contig 11633 bp, 8 predicted proteins | sample KBSS13metaG_FD_65862 | JGI IMG/M metagenome (GOLD analysis project Ga0070665, IMG submission 65862) | Switchgrass rhizosphere microbial communities from Kellogg Biological Station, Michigan, USA - KBS S1-3 metaG | ecosystem: Host-associated > Plants > Roots > Rhizosphere > Soil ...
GTCTGGAGTGCAGAGCCGGTGCGTCTGGAGTGGCGAGCCGGTGTGCCGGGCCGACGTCAGAGCCCGGTGAGGACCTGTCGGGCGATGGCCAGACCCAGCTCACGGGTGCGGGCCTCGTCCCCCGACCCCTGCAGGCTGATGTCGACGGTCGCGCCTCCGGCCTCCACCAGCACCCCGCCGAGTCCCTCCGGGAAGTCCGCCCTGCTGTAGAAGAACAGCGCCCGCTCACCGAGGTCCGACACCTCGACGCCCGGCACCCCGACGGAGCTGCGGGAGGCCGCGGCCTTCGCGTCGAACCGCGCCGCGGGCTCCACCCCGACGGTCAGCCCCGGTGTCGTCGCGGTGGCCGAGTACGCGCAGACGCTGCGCGCGGTGCCCTCGGTCGCCCCGGGCTCGCCGAAGTCCAGCCCGGTAACCTGCTGTAGCTCCGCCCTCGGCACCAGCGCGCAGGCCCGCGGCAGCGAGCCGGTGGCGGGCGCCGTGGTGGCGGTCGTGGCCGCCGAGCTCGGCACCGGCGGCGACGACGACAACGACGGCGACTCCGGGCCCGTACCGCCGCCACCGCACGCCGCGAGCACCGCGAGCGAGCCCACCAGCAGGGGCGGGAGCACCACGTGAGAGCGGAACCGGACGGAACGGGCGCGCATCGGGCGAGCCTAGCGGCGCGGTGTGTTCACCCGACCGCCGCCCGTCACCGAAACGGGCTCAGCTGATCAACGCCAGTGGCTCGGGATCCGGGCGGCGGGGTGGGCGGCGGGCGACCCGGGGGAGGGGCTCGGGGGCGGTGGCCAGCTCCGGCAGGCGACGGCCCGCGGCCCGGATCAGCACCGCGGTCCAGGTGCGGAACGGGCGCCAGGCCTCCGCGATCCGGGCGAGGTCCGTGGCGTCCGCGGGGCGGCGGAGGCCGTACCCCGCGCCCACCAGCGCGGCCAGCCGGGGTTCGCCGTCGACCAGCGCATCCTGCACGCCGGAGGCCCGCAGGTGGATCAGGGACGCGGCGAACTCGCCGATGCCGGGCACCGTGCGCAGCCGGGCCCGCACCTCGGTCGGATCGCCTTCGCGGATCGCGGTCGCGTCGAACAGGCCCTCCTGGGCGGCTCGGGCCACCGCGCGCAGCCGCTGCTGCTTGATCTCCGGCATGCCCGGGATCCGTTCCGCGGCCAGGAGCTGGGTCGGCGTGGGCAGGGCGGCCATCTCGACGCCCGCCACCTCCACCACCCGCCCGAGCTCGCGGGACACCCGCTCACGCGCCCGGAGGGCCTGCCCGCGGCCCCACCGCTGGGTGATCACGCTCCACACCGCCGCCTCGTACGGCGAGGCGAACAGGACGGGGCGCAGGCCCGGGGCAGCCGCCTGGACGCGCCCGATGAGCGGATCCCGCTCGCCCACCTCGGCGAAGGCCACGCCGTCGCCGTCCAGCGAGAGCAGGCGGGCGACCTGGTCCCGCACCGGATCGACCGGATCCCCCGGGTCGAGGCCGCTGACGGTGCCGTGCACGCCCGCCGCGTCCGCGGTGAGCGCGACACCGACCTGCCCGCCGAGGTCGTCCCGACAGAAGGCGAGTCGCAGCGTCCCGTCCGCGGGATCGAGGGTGCCGCCGCCGGGCCAGTCCCCGGCGGGCTCGGCGGCGCGGCCGAAAGCACCGGCCTCCACCAGGGAGAACGCGCCGCGAGGAGAGATGCTGAAGGTGTGTTCCGTGGTCATGGCGCCCACCCTGCACCCGCCCACCGACAGTTCCGCCGCGGCCGCGGCGCTCGTCCGGCGGTCGTCAGCGGTTGTCCACAGCCTCAGCGCAGGAGGTCCCGGGCGATCGCGAGAGCGGCCTCGGCACGTTCCTCGGCCGAGCCGTCGAGGCCCTCGGTGTGGAAGGCGCCGAGATGGATCGCGATCAGCGACAGCCGCAGTCGCAGGTGGTCCTCGACCGAGCCGCCCCCCGGGGCCAGCGCCGCCGCGATCGAGGCGAAGCGCTTCTTCATGTCCACGCCGACGGCGAGGTCCTTGAACGAGGCCTGGCTCTCCTGCACGAACCGGATGAGCTGTCCGGCCGCCTCGCCGCTGAAGAGTTCCTGGTAGCGACGCAGCGCCTCGACCCGGGTCTCGGACCCGGCGGGCTGCGTGCCCACCCACTCGACGATGGTGTCGATCCCGGCCGCCACGTCGTCGAACAGGCTGGCGAGGATCTCCTCCTTCGTCTTGTAGTGGTAGTAGACCGCGGCCTTGGTGATCCCGAGCCGCTCCGCGATCTCGCGCAGCGAGGTCTTCTCGTAGCCCTGCTCGGCGAACAGCGCGAGCGCGACCTCCCGGATCTGCGAGCGCGTGTCCGTCCGCCGCTCGTCCGCCACCGTCATGATGCACAGCCTCTCACAGTGAGCCAGCTTACTTGCCGACCGGCTAGTGGCAGGTGCTAGCCTGTCGGCAAGTAACTTACCAGCCGCCCGGCTAGCTCGGGTGGAGACGGAGGACAGGTCACATGACCGAGGTGGTGGGGGGACGGCACCGCAGGGCGGAGCCGACCTACGCGACCCCGCGGACGCCGCGGGAGATCTACACGGTGATGAGCGGGCTGATGATCGCCATGCTGCTCGCCATGCTGGACAACATGATCGTCGGCACCGCGATGCCGACGATCGTGGGCGAGCTGGGCGGACTGGCCCACCTGTCCTGGGTGGTCACGGCCTACGCGCTCGCCACGGCCGTCGCGACCCCGATCTGGGCGAAGCTCGGTGACCTCTGGGGCCGCAAGGGCGTGTTCATGGCCTCGATCGTGCTGTTCCTGATCGGCTCGGCGACCTCGGGGCTGGCGCAGAACATGGGTGAGCTGATCGGCTTCCGCGCGCTGCAGGGCGTGGGCGCCGGTGGCCTCATGGTCGGCGCGATGGCGATCATCGGTGATCTCGTCCCGCCGCGGGACCGGGGCCGCTACCAGGGGCTGATGGCCGCGGTGATGCCGATCGCGTTCGTCGGCGGGCCGCTGCTGGGCGGGTTCCTCACCGACAACTTCAGCTGGCGCTGGGCCTTCTACATCAACATCCCGCTGGGGATCCTGGCGCTCGTCGTCATCTGGTTCACGATGAAGCTGCCGGTCAACCGCCGCGAGGCGAAGATCGACTGGCGCGGTGCGGGTCTGCTGGCCGTGGCGATCTCCTCGCTGACCCTGCTGACCAGCTGGGGCGGCACCGAGTACGCGTGGGGCTCGTGGCAGATCGTGGGCCTCGGGGTGCTGGCGGTCGTCGCGACCGTGGTCTTCATCCGGGCCGAGCGCCGGGTGGACGAGCCGATCCTGCCGTTGGGGCTGTTCCGCTCGCGCAACTTCAGCGCGGCCGTCGTCCTGACGTTCCTGACCGGCTTCGCGATGTTCGGCGCGGTGACCTTCCTGCCGCAGTACCAGCAGATCGTGCAGGGCGCCTCGGCCACGGACTCCGGGCTGCTGCTCCTGCCGCTGATGGCGGGCATGCTGGTGACCTCGCTGCTCGGCGGCCAGCTCGTGACGCGGACCGGGCACTACCGGTGGCTGCTGATCATCGGGTCGTTCGCGATGGCGGGCGGGCTGTTCCTGCTCTCCACCATGGGGCTGGAGACCACCCAGCTGACCAGCTCGCTGTTCATGGTCGTGCTCGGTGTCGGGATGGGCTTCCTGATGCAGACCACGATGCTGGTGGTGCAGAACTCGGTCGGGATGCGGGACATGGGCGCGGCCAGCGGCGCGGCGACCCTGTTCCGCACGATCGGTGGCTCGCTGGGTGTCTCCCTGCTCGGCACGCTGTACGCCACGCACCTGCAGTCCTCGCTGGCCGACCAGCTCGGTGCGGCCGCGGGCGGTCAGGTCGCGGGCGGCCAGCTGACGCCTGCGATGCTCGCCCAGCTGCCCGACGCCGTCCGGGTGGCCTTCCAGGCCGCCGTCACCGACGGCGTGCAGAGCGCCTTCTTCTGGGCGGCCGCGGTGGCCCTGGTGGCCGTCGTCGCGGCCTTCGTGATCCGGCAGGTGGCGCTGCGCAGCGCGGCCGACGCGGTGCGCGAGCCTGCCGCGGAGATCGTCGCCGTCTGACTCCCTCCGGCGGCCCGCACATCCCTCCGGTGTGCGGGCCGCTGTCGTGTCCGGAGTCGTTCACCCGGTCGCGGGAAGTGTGGCCCGTAGTGCCCGTCCGTGTGATGACGACTGCGGGGCGTGTCCGTCAGGCTCGGTCCGGTTCAGTCGGTACGGCCGGTCGGGGGAAGAGACGATGGCGCTGCGTGAGCAGTCGAGGTCACGCTCCGTCAAGGGGCGGCACCGGGCGGTCGGTCCGGCCGCGTCGGTGGAGCTCCCGGAGCAGCGCACGTCGCACCGCTGGACGAGTGCCGTGGCCGAGGAGCGGGCCGCCCGGCTGGCCCGGCTGAGCGCTCGGTGGATCCCGGCACCGCGTCGGTCGCCCGAGACGCCGCTGCTGCCGAGCCCGCGACGGTCACCGGAGCTCGAGGCCGGCGCGTGGGTGTCCGCCCCTCCGGCGCCGACCACCGCTCGGGCGGAGGCCGCCCGGCTCGCGGCCTCCGGTCTGGCGGGGGCCCGGCTCGCCACCGCCGTGCTCGGACGGGCGACGGGGGAGCGGGCCGAGCCCGGGGTCACCGAGGCGCCCGCCGACCCGTGGGGCCGCCGACCGCTGCCGGTGCGGTACCGGCCGTTGCCGCGGCGCCGTCGTCGGATGGCCGCGGTGTGGATCCTGCTGGCTCTCGTGCTGGTCGCCGCCGTGGGGGCGATTCCGTCGGCCCTGCGCGATCCGGCGGTCCGGGCCACCGCGACCGAGGACATCGGGGGCGGAGGTGGCGGCGGGGGTCGCGTCGCGCCCGCCCCGGCCGAGTTCACCGACCAGCTCCCCGACGGCCGCGCCCAGACCGCCGTCGACGCCGCCCTGTCCCAGGTCGGCGTGCCCTACCAGTGGGGCGGCGACGGGCCGGGCGCCGGTGACCAGGGCTTCGACTGCTCGGGACTCACCGTGTTCGCCTACGCGGCGGCGGGGATCGGCCTCCCGCGGACCGCGCACACCCAGTACGTCGCAGGCCCACACGTGCCGGCCGGTGCCGCGCTGCAGCCCGGTGACCTGGTGTTCTACGGGTCGTCGTCCGCGGTACACCACGTCGGGCTCTACCTGGGGGACGGCCGGATGGTCAACGCCCCGACCTACGACCAGCCGGTGCAGGTCTCCTACTACCGCTGGCGCGGGGACGACTACCTGGGCGCCACCCGGCCCGCCGCGACGGGGGAGCGTCGGACCGGGCTGCTCGAGTACCTGACCGAGCCGCTCCACCCGGGCCCCCGGACCTTCGACGCCCCGCGCGCGCCGATGCCGCTGAGCCGGGTCGAGCCGAGCGTCGCCCTCCCGCCCGAGGGTGTGACGGCGGCGGCCGCGATCTCGGCGGTGGAGGGGGTGGCGTCCCCGTCCGGCGTGCCTGCCGCTCCGACGGGATGGCGGCCCGCCCCCGCGGCCTGGGTGCTGCCGGCGGCGGGGGTGCACCAGGCGGCTGCCGGGGTGGATCAGGCACCCGGTGTGGACTCGGGTGTGGACTCGGGAGCCGCCTCGGCGGGTGTGCCTGCCGCTCCCGCCCCGTCGCAGGCCTCCCCGAGCGGGGACACCGCTCCTCAGGCGGTCGCGCTGTCCGCCGCGACCGTTCCCGGTGCCCGCACCGGCGTCGACCCGGTCGCGACCGCTCCGAGCGCGGCGGCGGACCCGGTCGCGACCGCTCCGAGCGAGGCGGCGGACCCGGTCGGGACCGCTCCGGACGCGGCGACCGGCCCGTCCGACCCGGCGGACGAGGTGATCGGCACCCTCGTCCTCCCCGCCGGCCCCGTCCCCCTCCACGCCGCCCGCCTCGACGACGCCGGTGTCCCCGTCCCGCCCGCCCCCGGCACGGCCGCCCTCCTCGACGAGGGCGGCGCCCAGCTCCTGCTCCTCCCCGCCGTCGACGCGATCCCGCTCGACCATGGCCTCACGGTCCTCGTCGAGGGTGCGGACCCGTGGGAGCGGACGGTCGTCGAGCCGCAGAGCCTGACCGCGGCGGAGCTGGGCGAGCTGGTCCGCGCCCTCCCCGACGGCGAGCAGCAGATCGCCGCCCCCGCCCCGGACGGCACGTGGACCCTCGCCGAGCTGGAGTGACGCCCGGCCGACAGCGCTGAGAGCACGAAACGTGCAACCGGTCAGGGCCCCGCCGAGCTGGAATGACGCCGGGCCGACAGCGCTGAGAGCACGAAACGTGCAATCGGTCAGGGGCCCTCGGCTGGAGTGACGCCCGGCCGACAGCGCTGAGAGCACGAAACGTGCAATCGGTCAGGGGCTCCCGAGCTGGAGTGACGCCTGGCCGACAGCGCTGAGAGCACGAAACGTGCAATCGGTCAGGGGCCCTCGACGGCCCGCAGGTCCAGCACCAGCTCCGCGGGACCCTCGCCCACCTCCACCGGAACCCCCCAGTCCTGCTGGTAGCGGTGGCAGGCCGCGAAGACCGCGTCGCCGAGGTCGCAGGCGGCCGCGGCGACGCTCACCGACAGCACCCCCGCCCCCGGCGCGAGCTCCAGCGTCCGGGACAGGCCCGGCGCCGTGCCCGCCCCGCTGACCAGCAACGACTCCGGCGACGCTGCCACCGTCAGTACCGTCGGGTCGCCGAAGCGGGTGTCGAGGTGCTGGCCGGTGGGCGGCGTGAAGTCGATCCGCAGGCCGACCCGGGTGGCCAGCGGGGTGACCGGGCGTCGGACGGTGTGGGCACCCGCGTCCACCCGCGCGCCCGCCGGGATCGGCAGCCGCACGAGCCGGTGCGTCGCGGACTCCACGACGACGAGGGTGTCGCCGTCCACCAGGACGTCGCCGGGCTCCGCGAGCCCCTCGGCGAGCGTGCTCACCTGACCGGCGGCGATCCGCCGGATCGCGCCGTTGTAGGTGTCCGCCACCGCGATCGAGCCGTCCGGCAGCACCCCGACGCCGAGCGGGTGCTGGAGCAGGGCCTCCGCCGCAGGCCCGTCCCGGAAGCCGAAGTCGAACAGCCCCAGCCCCACCAGCGAGCTGACCTGCGGCGTCGCCGTCAGGTTCAACGACCGCACCGCAGAGGTCTCCGCGTCGGCCACCCACAGGGTGTCTCCCGAGACCGCGAGCCCCGACGGCTGGGCGAAGAACGCATCGGTGACCGGCCCGTCCCGGAGCCCCTCGTTCGTCGTCCCGGCCAGCACGGTCGCCTCGCCCGTGGCGGGGTCGATCGTCCAGAGCTGGTGCACCCCGGCCATCGCGACGACCAGGCGCCCGTCCCACCACGCCACGTCCCACGGCGTCGACAGCTCCACCGCGGAACCCCCGACCGGGACCCGATCCCGCAGGGGCGCACCGGTTCCGGCGATCGTGGTGATCGCGCCGTCGGAGAGCCGCAGACCCCGCAGCGCGTGGTTGACCGAGTCCGCGACGACGACGTCGTACTCCTGGCCGGGGACCACGGCGAGGCCCTGGGGCTCGGAGAAGGAGTCCGGCCCGAACCCGCGCTCACCGCTGCCGTACCGCCGGACCTCCGCGAACGACTCGTCGACCAGCACGATCTGGTGGTGCGCGGTGTCCGACACCAGGAACCCGCCGTCGACCGCCACGACCTTGCCCGGGAAGCGCAGCGAGGTCGCGGGCGGCGGGGGAGCGACGTACGGCGAGTCCCCCCGCCGCAGCACACCGTCGAAGCGGGAGACCAGATCCCGGATCAGCACCTCGAGCCCGTGCGCGTGTCCCTCCCCGGCCATCTGCGCGACGACGTACCCCTCCGGGTCGATCACCGCGAGCGTCGGCCAGGCGCGGGCGGCGAAGGCGTCCCACATCGCGAGGTCCGGGTCGTCGAGGACGGGATGGTGGACCCCGTACCGCTCGACGGCCGCCTCGACCGCCGCGGGCTCGCCCTCGTGCGCGAACTTCGGCGAGTGCACACCGACCACGACGAGGACGTCCGCGAACTCCTCCTCCAGCGGCCGCAGCTCGTCGAGCACGTGCAGGCAGTTGACGCAGCAGAAGGTCCAGAAGTCCAGCAGGACGATCTTGCCCCGCAGGTCCGGTGGCTCACCACCGGTGTTGAGCCACCGTCGTCCGCGCAGCTCAGGCGCCCTCACCCGCATCACGCCCGGATCAACGCGCGAGACCCGCGCGGCTGTTCCAGACTGGACCCCGTGCCCGAGCTGCCCGAGGTCGAGACCGCACGCAAGGTCCTCGAGAACGCCCTGGACCGCGAGATCTCCGCGATCGACGACACCGACCACTGGGTCTGCCGCCCGCACCCGCCCGGCGAGATCGCGCACGCCCTCGTCGGCGGCAGACTGACCGCCGCGCACCGCCGCGGCAAGACGATGTGGTGCGAGACCGACACCGGGCACACTCTCGGCGTCCATCTCGGGATGGGCGGGCGGGTGGTCGTCACGAACGACCAGGGCGAGCGCGTCGGCGGGGGCCCCGAACGCCCGGACCGGCAGCCGCGCAAGCCCGAGTGGAACCGCTTCACGATGGTCTTCGCCGACGGCGGCGAGTTCCGGCTGTTCGACAAGCGGCGCCTCGGCCGCATCCGCCTCGACCCGAGTCTCGACGGCGTGGGCCCCGACGCCGAGCACATCTCACCCGCGGACTTCCGCGCCCGGATCTCCCGCACGGGGACGGCAGCAGGCGGAGCCGGCGGGGTGGGTAGGCGCAGCCGCACCGCGGTCAAGGCGCGGCTGTTGGACCAGTCGGTGCTGGCGGGCGTCGGGAACCTGCTCGCGGACGAGGCCCTCTGGCGGGCGAAGATCAACCCCGCCGCGCGGGCCGACGAGCTCGACCGCAAGGACCTCGACCGGCTGTACCGGAACCTGGAGAAGTCGCTGAAGTCCGCGATCGCGAACGGCGGCGTCCACACCGGCGAGGTCATCGAGCACCGCCACCCCGGCGGCCACTGCCCGCGCTGCGGCGCCGAGATGCGCCACGGCACGGTCGGCGGCCGCAGCACCTGGTGGTGCAGCAGGGAACAGGCCTAAGACATCAGAGCCACGACTCGTGCTCCGACACCGCGAGCTCACCCGGCCGGACCGGACGTCCGCAGTGGCGCTCGAGGGCGGCGGCCCAGGCGTCGAGCAACTCGGCGCAGAGGAGCTCGCCGCCGGTTCGGCCGGGGTGGCGGCGTTCCACGGCGTTCTTGGCCGCGGCGAGCTTTCCCTTGCCCCGGACCCCGCCGGGCCCGGTCCGGGACACCAGGTACTCGACGGCGGGCACCTCGTCGATCCGGAGCGCCCCGACGGCCTCGTGGAGGGCGAGGACGACGTCCCGCACGACGGCGTCGTCGACCTGCCAGGACACCCACAACGGCACCCGCCGGACCACGTTGTCCGCCAGCACGGGCAAGGCAGGCCCGACCGCGACCTGGTAGTCCCCGGCCCGCTCGCCGAGATGGTCGACGCCTGCGGGCGGCGGCTCGCCCTCCCGCAGCAGGTGGGGGAGCAGCTCGACCAGGACCCGCTCCGGGTCGCCGCCCGCGGGCAGCGCCCCGTTGATCGCGTGCAGCCGAGCCTTGGACGCGCCCGTCACGGTGAGCTGCAGGGTGAGGAAGGCCAGCCCACCGAGCGGCAGCATCGTCGCGCCGACCACCCCGAGCTCGGGGAACTGGCCCAGGAAGCGGAGCACCGCCAGCGTCGAGCCCGGCCGGGCGGGCCCGACGAGGGTGACCGGCACGCAGCCCTCCGCGGCGTTGCCCGTGGACCGCGGCCGGTCGGCGGCCCGCCGGTACCCGCGCCGCGCGACGGGCCGGTCGTGGCGCAGCACCGAGAACCAGTTGCCCGCGCGGAACCCGGGCCGGGTGTCGCGCAGCCACAGCCCGAGCCCGTGCTCGGTGCAGTAGTCGGCGATCCGCTCGGCGATCGGGAGCCGCGCGGCCGCCCCCGGGCCGGGCAGGGCCATCACGAACCGCACCGCCAACGACGACGACCGTGCCGCGTCCCCCGCCCGGCCGCCGGTGTCCCCGCCGTCCTGGAAGGTGTTGGTCGGCGGCAGCTGTGCCGGGCACTGCACCGACAGCAGCGGCACGTCCCCGGCCTCGACGGCGGTCGCGGCGATGTGGGTGAGGGTGTCCAGCACCGCGAGCCCGTGCCGCAGCAGCATCTTCCGCGGCTCGTCCTCGACGACGATGATGCCCTCGAGCCGGTCCGGGAAGTCCTGGCGGAAGGCGAGGTTGGGCACGTCGGCCCCGTGGAAGACGGCGTCGGTGCCCGGCTCGAACCCGATCCGCCGCAGCCGGCCCAGCTCGCCGTGCTCCCCGGTCCGCGTCCCCGCGACGACGCCGACACCGTGCCCGCCGACGCACAGCAGCTCGTCGAAGGGGCTCCCGTCGAGCACGGCGGCCAGCCCGCCCGGCTGGTCGACGCGGTGGTGCACCTGCACCGCGACCTGCATGGACGGCTCGTCGAGCGCGCGGTAGCCGGCCCGCGCGAGGTCGGCCAGCGTCCCGGAGCCCGCGATCATCTACGACACCGAGGTGAACACGGTGTCGGCGGGCACCCGCTCGACGGCCCCGGCGTGCACCCACCGCGGCGCGCCCATCCGCACCAGCTCCCCGGTCGCGGGCAGCTGCCTGCGGCGGTACTCCAGCAGCGCGGCGCCCAGCAGCGGCACGACGATCATCGCGCCGAACCCGACCTGCACCAGCAGCCCCGGCAGCGCCGCCGCGATCGCCAGCGCCACCACCGCGACGATTCCGATGCACCCGCCCGCCACGATCCGCGGCAGCGCCCGCAGGTGCCCGGCCACGGTGTGCCGCTGGGCGAGCGGCAACCGGGTGTAGAGGAAGCCGGGGACGAGGAGCAGGACGGCGACGACGGCGTCCGCGTCCGCGACGCGGGACAGCGTGCCGGTCGCCTCGGGACCGAAGGGCCAGAACGAGTCCGCGAGGAAGGCGGCCAGCACGTACCCCGAGGCCGCGACGGCGAGCGCGTACGTGCGCACCGCCCGCGGACCGGCCGCGCTGGTGTCGCGCAGCTGCAGGGCCGCGCGGACCTCGACCGGGGCGTCCGCGGACCCGGGTCCGCGCCAGTGGGCGTGTGCTCGGCTGGACGTCGGGTCGTTCTCCAGCGACAGGTCGCGGTGCAGCTCCTGCTCGCCGAGCTCCCGCGCGGCCCGGCGCAGCAGCTCCGGCTCCAGCAGCGGGTGCAGCAGGATCGAGCTGTCGACGGCCCCCGACCGCGTCCGCACTCCCTCGCCCGCCACCGCGATCCGGCCGAGCGTGGTGCAGGCGACCATGCTGCCGTCGGGGGCGGGGAGCCCGGCCTGGGCGCACTCCCAGCGCCGCCGCCGGACGAGGTCGGCGAGGGTGCGCAGGGAGGTCTGCACCTGCAGCTCCAGGATCTTGTGCCGAGCCCGGTCGGCGGGGGCCCGCCGCTCCGCGTCGACCCGCTCCGCCAACAGCTCCAGGTCCGGCCGCAGCGTCGTGACGACGGCGGCGTCGGCGTCCGTCGAGAGGTACATCCGGGCGATGTCCACGCCGGGCTCGGCGTCGACGACCAGGTGGTAGGCGGGGATCCCGGGCGAGATCCGGCTGCGGTACTCGAGGCCGTAGCCGTCGGAGACCGAGCGCAGCAGGCTCCCCGTCCGCCGCCCGCGGGAGGCCTCGGCGGCCACGTGCAGCGGGGTGTCGTA
>Ga0070665_100006793_pt1 | contig 11632 bp, 9 predicted proteins | sample KBSS13metaG_FD_65862 | JGI IMG/M metagenome (GOLD analysis project Ga0070665, IMG submission 65862) | Switchgrass rhizosphere microbial communities from Kellogg Biological Station, Michigan, USA - KBS S1-3 metaG | ecosystem: Host-associated > Plants > Roots > Rhizosphere > Soil ...
CCGCAGCCACACCAGGCTCGATCGTCCAAGACGCCCTGTTGAAACTTTCATCGGCCCAATCCCATTGCGAGAGCCGAAACGCTAACCGAAAGCCGAAGGCGGTTCTCATCAATGTCGGGCTGCTTTTGGCGCAAAGCGTTTGGATATCTGCGCGAACGAGCGCCTCCCCTGCAGAATCTCACAGACAGACGGCGATGCTTCATCCAGAATCGAAGACGACGATGAAGGGCTGGAACATCCTCAACGCAACCAGGCCACCCACTGCACGAAAACATCGGCCGGCATCGGTCTATATTATAAGCAGCGGCGCCCCAAGTTTGCCGATTTAATTGGCATTCTTTGCGGCGCGTGTGATCGCAAAGCCGGATACCAGCGTCCGGACACCGTTAACTTCAACAAACGCGATTGAGAAAACCACTCTTACGGTTCTAAGCTTGGCGACAATTGAGAATTTGGGGGCTTTGCAATGCTGACGAACCAATCAGGGACCCGATCGGCCGCTGTTGGACGACCGCGGCTCTCGCTCAGAATTGCCAGCATCGAATATCGCATCCAATGGGACGACACAGCGCAAACCTGGGACGTGTTGCGAAACGGCGTGGCAACAGAGGTGGTCGCGCGCAGAAAGCGCTCCTCGGCCGTCGCATCAGCAATCCGGGATGCGAAGGCGGAGTTCAAGAATGCAAGCGGCACCGTGGTTGTGACGTGTTTCGAGGGCCGCAAGCTGGAAACCCTTTGGAGGGGAACGCAATAGCCGGCGAGCGCCCGGAGCAGGCCCGCTCCTGGCGTCCTCCCGTATCTTTCGGTGCTGCCCTTCGGCGGCAATGAAATGGTGGCCCGCCAGAAACCACATGCTCAGAAATTACCGTGCATTATCGATGCCTTATGCCAGCTGCACGGCATAGATACCAACACTCCTTTTCGTGCGCACCGACTGTTGGGAACGCATCGCGCCGAAGGGAGAAGCCTTTTTACTATTCGTCGAACATTGGATTTCGCAGGCAGGCTGGCGCCGTGTCCGCGCGCGTCGCAGATTTGCGGAAATCACGATACGCGGCGGACTTTATAGCTGCGCTTCTCGCCTTGAACGCTCAGATTGGAGCTGCCGAGCGCACCGGTAGTGACGGTTGCGATATAGAAACCCGGCTTTTTGAACCAGTGGGCCATGGTTGTGTCGCCGTCGATCTGGCGCCATACCTCACCGTTATCCAATATAATCGTGAAAAAGCCATGGCTGTCGAACTTGTAGGACGCCATGCGCACGTTGGTTTTGATCGGCGGCACGTCGAGCACACCGCCATGACCGATCCGCGCAGGTGGCAAGCCTGTCGCGACCGCGGCGGGCGCCAAGCCAAGAAGGGTGCGTGCCGGGTTGGCGGCGGCATAATAACAATCCAGCCACGGCCGCTCCGCAGCGAGGCTGCCACAATGCGTGGCACTCTCGATAACCGCGTCGCGCGTCGGTAAATCCTGCGGCACGCCAGGCGCGGGCGGCATGGTAACCAACGCCAGCTGGGTGGGTGGAACCGGCGGCAGCCCCAGCGCGGCGCGCTGCGGCTGCGCGGCGCCATAATAACATTCCAGCCAAACACGGGTGGAGGCCTGACCGGCACAGCGATAGACGTTGATCATTACCTCGTCGCGCGGCCGCGCCTGTGCTGCCGCGCACAGGCCCAGCAGAAGACACGCTGCGATCAAAACCTTGTTCATGGAAGACATGCGAGCAGAAATCGGGCCCATCCGCAACTGGCGCCTAAATCGTGATGCCGCCATCCACGATGTAATTCTGGCCGGTGCAAAACGCGCCCTGGTCGCTGGCCAGGTACAGCACCAACCCCGCCACCTCTTCGGCTTTGCCGATCCGGCCCATGGGCTGGCGGGCTGTGAAGCCCCTGCGCGCGGCATCATAGTCGCCGGTATCCTTCAGCCGCTGCTGCAGCGAGGGTGAATCCACTGTCCCCGGGCAAACCGAATTGCACCGAATCCCGTCCTTGACGAAGTCAACCGCCACCGATTTCGTCAAGCCGATCACCGCGGCCTTGCTGGCACCGTAGATGCAGCGGTTGGGAATGCCTTTAATCGATCCCGATACCGACGCGACATTGATGATACTGCCACCGCCGGCCGCGATCATGGCCGGAAGGAATGCGCGCATCACGCGCGCCATGGCAAAAACATTGATCTCGAATGATTTAAGCCACTGGGCTTCGTCATTGTCGAGAAGTGTGCCGCTCTCCACGAAACCGGCACAGTTGAACAGGATATCGACAGCTCCGACATTTTGGGCCAGCGCCGAAACCGCGGCTGCGTCGGTGACGTCCAGCGGGCGCAGATCCGCCGCCAATCCCTGCATGGCGGCGAAGTCGCGGTCGGTGGCGATGACATTCGCACCCTCACTGACGAACAGCTCGGTCACGGCACGCCCGATTCCCGCCGCCGCCGCGGTCACCAGAGCTCTTTTTCCGTGCAAACTGCCGCGCATGACTGTTTCCGTAGATCGAAGGCCAACTGAGCTCATGTGCGCGGGCCGTAATGCGGCAGGGGCATACCCGCTTCAAGCGCGCCCAGGTCCGGCGCAGCGCCGGTATAGGTGTCGGTGACATTGGGGATCATCATTCCCTTGTCCACCGGCGCCGAGCCGGGCTTCAGCCGAAAATCCATGTCCCTGGCGTCATAGAGAAGCTGCGCCTTCGTAAAATCCTTGGCGTCGAGCTGCTTCACATTCTCGAAAGAGTCGTAGTCGACCAGAATGCTGTGCCGGTCCAGCCCCGTGCCCGCGCTGTAGTCCGCAAGGCTCGCATACCGGCGCACCTGCAGCGTCCTGTCTTCGCGCCTTCCGGGCGGATCGAACAGGTCGCGATAATCCTGCACCGCCCCATTTGCCGGCACATTCCACTCAAACGCATAGGGCTGCCCCGTATTGGGCCGAAAGCCATTGTGATCGGACTCGCCATAGGAACTGAAACTGTTGACCGATAGAATCGCTGGATTGGCGCTCTCCCCCAGGATCAGGTTGTTGAACAGATGCAGATTCGCGGCCGCATTGCCGGCGAATTCGGTGAAGATGGTGTTGTTGATGAAAAAGACGCCCGGCGCGCCCGAGGTCATGCGCGCCGCCCCGAAAGGCGCATTATAGGCGATGTTGCGCACCCAATAGACCGGCCCGCCGATCGAGGGTTGATTGCAGAAGGGATGGGATGCTGAATTGATCAGCACATTCCGCAACACCCGAATATTATGCATCGAACCGTCGATCTCGATCGAATTGTCATGCATGTTGGTGATGTAGTTGTTGTAAAAATCGATCGAGACGGTGCGCCGGTCCCAGTCCTTGCGCGGCGGATAAAGCGGCCCATTCACGGCATCGCTGCCGTCGGGGTTGCCATAGGTCTCCACATCGATCCCGTCATGGAAATTGGCGACATAGTTGAACGCCACGACATGACCCTGGCCATAGACCCGCACTGCCGTATAGGACTTCAGCTTGACGGGAAATTCCTGGCCGTCCACGCCATTGAAACGCAGCCAGTACTCGTCACTGCTCCAGCCCTGCAGATGCTTGGGATCGTCACGGCCGATGAAGCTATTGTCGGCGATATAAAAATCTTTCGAGCCGGAATAGCTATCATTGACCCCGATATTGATGTTTTCGAACTTGTTGTGCTTCACCGTCAGCCCGACGGTGCCGCCGATGAACTGCACGCCGCCCTGGATGGCGATCTCAGTGTTGCGGAACGTAATGCCCTCGAAATAATTGTATTTCGACTTGATCATATTGAAGAGGTTGAAGTTGCCGCGGCCGTCGAAGATCACCTCGCCGTCACCGGCCGCCTTGATCACGATGGGTTTTTCCGCGGTGCCCTGACCGAACAGGTAGTAAGTGCCTTCGACAGGCCGGGTCGAGCTGATGCGGCTGTATATGTCTTGGTGCGATGCATAGACGCCGGCATGGACGAGAACGGTGTCTCCGGCCTGAACGCGCGGCCGGTCGGCGAGAGATTCATCTCCGCCCTGACAATGATAATTGTAGCCGCAGTTCAGCCCGACATAGGAATTCGGTTCCTTCTGACCTTTCCAATCATCCGGATAGACATGGAAGACGCGACCGCCAGCGGCCGGTTTCGGCTCGGCGCGGGTCTTGACGGTGGCGATATGAAGGGCCGGGCCCTTTACCCCATCAGGATCGGTCAGCACGAAGCGCGCCTCGTAAACCGTGTCCGGCTCCAGGTCCAGAATGGAGCCGGCGAACATATTGGGCACCATCAGATTAAAGATATGATCATCGGTTTTCTTATTGCCCCAATAGACGCGCTCATGCTGCAACCGCATGAGCGGCATGGCTGCCTTCCACTGGCTCTCTCCCTTCTTGCGGTAGGATACCGCCACTTTGGCATTGCGGTTGTCGTCGCCGCCGATCACCCATTCAAAGCCCAGGTTGATCAGGGTCGGCGGATCGATCAAGAACTCGCCCGCCTTGACGGCGTTGACCGGCTTGACCGGGACGCCGGCTGCGGCCTGCGCCGCCGGCACGCCCAAGGACATCGCCACAAGGGCAACGAGCAGTGCGATGCGGTATCTCATGGTTTTTCCCTGAACACGGCGCTTTTGGCCGCCGTTTAGCAGCGCATGTGATTGTGGCAGCGGGGTAGGCGTCAATCCAAGCCTGGGCCCGCGTTTCTCACCATGAAACGTTGCGTCGCAGTTAGTGACTAAGGACGGCGCGGGCGACAGCTTTGTGCGGAAAGCGCTCCCGCTGGGTGGGAATTTGCAGCGTGAGACCTGCTGGCAGATGCGGGGTCAGGCATTCGCGCAGCGAGCGGACCAGGAACTGCTCGCGTGCGCGATCCAGCCGCTCCGTCGGGCCCGTCATGCTGATTGAAGCGATAGGCTTGTGACCGCGCAAGATGGCGACTGACAGACAGCTCGTGCCCACCACATACTCGTTGATCTCGCGCGCGAAGCCGCGCCGCCGGGCTTCCACCAGTTCCTGCCAGATGTCCTTAAGGGTGATTACGGTATGGCGGGTACGCTGGAACAGCGGAGTGGGGAAGTCATTGGCGAAGCTGTCGAAATCCACATACTTCTGGCACACGATGGCGCGGCCCAACGCCGTGGTCAGCGCCGGATTGCGGAAACCCACGGTCGACCAGGTGTTGATGGCGGCCTTGGGGACCACTTTGTGTACATAGACGATGTCCTCGCCCGTCAGGATGCCCAGATGGCAAATCTCGTTGATGGAGAGGGAGAGCTGCTTCAGCGCCGCATGCATCTGACAAAAACTGTCGTCATGCAAATAGGAATCAGCCAGCGACAGCGCAGCGCGACCCAACCGGTAATTGCCATTGCTGTCCTGCTCGACAAAGCCGCGATGGCGCAGCACCGACAATGTATGATGCAGGGACGCTTTGTTGAGACCCAGATCGGTAGCCAGCCTGTTCAAGGCACGGCCATCCGCGCCGACCTCGCCCAGCCGTTGCAGCGCCAGCAGCGCCTTGTCCACACTTCCGATCAATCGCTCCGTCACGACCGTTCTCCTGACGCAACCGCCGCAAACGATAACATGCTTCGCGATTTTTTCGAGCCCATTGCGCATCTTCGCAGACGCACAAAAGCGGGCGGCGCGGAAGTTGCCTCCCGCGCCGCGACTCACATGTTGACAGGTCTCAGATCTGCTTCAGCAGCCAACGAATGGAGCGTTTTTGCAATTCGATATATTGCGGGTTCCACATGGCATGCACGGTATGGCCGACCGCCGTGAAAACCACGCGCCCCTTGCCATAGTCATAGGCCCAGCCGGCTTTGGCTTTGGTGCCCAGCCTGCGTTCACCGACCTCATAGGTGAGGCCGTCGCGGTTTTCCGATTCGAGGATCACATTTTTGGGATCCTTGTCGTACTCCACATAATGCTGCTCATCGTTCACGACGAATGTCTTCATGCCCGCCGTGATAGGATGGCTGTTGGCGGTGGCGTGGACTTCGAAGGGGCGCAGCGGCGGATGGCCGATATATGCCCCGCCCATAACGTCACGATAGTTCTTGCAGCCCAGCGAAATGTGGCTGGAATTATGCAATGGATAGAATCCGCCCCCGGCATTGACGAAATCCTTGATCGCCTGGCCCTGGGCTTCCGTCATCCAGGTCACCGACTTGGCGGCGGGGAAATCATCCTTGTTCTCAAGATCCGTCTGATAGCCGACATAGGCGTCGGGGCCGGCATAGCCACCTGGCCACAGCATGCCGTCACGCAGCACCAGGAACAGCTGATAATTCTTCAGCAGCGTACCCAGGTCGGCTGCGGTGTCGATGGTATAATCGATGGGGATGTTCAGCTCGCCGAAAGTCTTGTTGAGGCTGAGCCGAATGTAATCGGCATTGTGATACCGGTCCCCGATCAGTGCCAACGCGCGCGGACCACCCTTCGGCGCCGCGAAGCCCGGCATCGTGTCGAGCATCGCGCCAGCAGAAGCCAGGCCGGCACCTTGTATGATGCCGCGGCGCGAAATCATCTTGGAAAGATCTTTCATCCTTTACTCCTTGATATGGTTGGCCCGCCCGGTCCACAGGAGGCAGCCTCCATGGCAACGCGGGATGCCTCCTGTCGGAACCTAGAGCTTCGAGGTCAGGCCGATGTATACCATCCGGCCGACCGGCGAAGCGATGGTGGCGTTGTAGCCGGCCGCGGATGAGTCGTACGGCGGGCGCTTGTCGAACATATTGCGGACCGTCACCGAAAACTCATTATCGCCAACATAACCGTCCTTGAAGTCATACGTCAGGTTGAGGTCAAAGGTGGTGTTCGGCGATACACGATCGCCACCACTGCTGGGGTTCAGCGTGGCAGGGTCGAGGATCACCGCATTGTCAGGTGAATTCCAGTTCTGGTAGCCGCCGGTGTAATTCATGAACAGCTGGACACCGTAATTCTCATAATTCCAGCCGAGATTGCCGCGCATCTGGAAGGCGATCGAACCGTGCGCGCCCGACTTGTTCAGAACACTGAAGGGCACACCGTCCGGGCCGTTCGACTGCACATAATGGGTGAACTTGCTGATCGCGTCGCCAATGGAGAACACGCCCCAATTGTCGGTCGGCATGACATACTGGATGTTGGTGTCGATGCCCTGGGCATCCAGATTCAGCAGGCCGTCATTCTGCTGGACATAAATATAGCTCACGCATGGCGGCACCGCACCCACCAGGGGCAGATTGCCGGTGATGGCCTTGATCTGCGACGGCGTCGCACAGCTTGGATACAGCGTCATCAGACGAGACAGCGACTTGCTGGTGGTGACGGTGGCGAAAGGAGCGCCTTGCGAACCGCCCTTGAATCTGGCGTTCCACAAAGTGAGGTTCCACACGAAGCCTTTCAGCCAACTGGGTGTGTAATCAAAGCCCACCGTCCAGCCGAGACCATGGCTGGGTCCCTGGTTGGGATTGGAATTGACCGCCTGGATGCCGTTCAGGGACGCGATGGTACAGCTCGTAGACGCCGCGGTGCAGCCCGCGATGCCCAACGACGTCACTTGCGGGAACAGCGCGACCGGCAAGGAGGCATTCTGGGTGGTCGCGGTATAGTTGGTATTATTCCAGGTGCCGTCGCCGCCGATTTCATCTTGCGGCGGCGCCACGAAGGAGGTCGACCAGTCGGCGCGCAGCTTCAGGTCGTCATACACCCGCCAGTCGAAGGCGATCTTGGGATTGGTGGTATTGCCGAAGTCGTTGTAGTGATCCAGACGCCCCGACACGTCCATGGTCAGCGACTGCATCAGGGGAACGCCCGCCTCGGGCGAGACCAGCGGGATATTGACTTCCAGATAGGCCGACTGAACGTCGCGCGAGAAATGCCACTGACGATAGACCGCCGAGTTGGAGGTCGGGCCGGCGCCCTGCCCCTGGGCGAGATATTCATAAAGGCTGACGCGATATGCCTCACCGCCGACAGCGAGCTTGACGGGACCGGCAGGCATTTCGAACAGGGTGCCTTGCGCCTGCAGCCGCGCCTGGGACATGGCGCTGATGATGTGGGAATTCTGGGAGTCATCTTTCAGGGCACTGAGCACCGTCGCCGAGGTTCTGTTGGTGCCTGCCGGATTCCACACATCCAGCGCGGTGGCCGCGGTCAACGGCAGCTGGGTGTAGATAATGTTGGTATTGGGCACAACCTGGGTCAGGCTGCCGCCGGTATTGGTCGTGCCATTCAGCCCCAGGTTGGCAACGGAAGAATTCAGCCCGCCGACAAAGCCGACAGCGCTGTCGTCGCGACCCGCCAGCGCCAGAAGGTCGACGGTCCAGTCTCCGAACATCTTATATTCAAGATTGACGGAGCCATACACCGTTTGGTCGTTGGAGAAGTTGTAGGCGCCGGGTCCCAGCAACGCGTTGGAATCCCAACGGATGGTTTCGGTGGTCGCAGTGCCGGTATAGCCGACCGGAGTTTGATAGAACGGGTTGGCCTGGGCGCCGGTCTGGAAGGCTGTCGCGGTCAGGGTGCCGCGCGACCTGCGGCCCAGCACGTCGCGGGTGGCATAGAGCAGATCGGCATTCAACTTCCACTTGTCCCCGAAATTCTGCTCAAATTTCATCATCGCGTTGTTGCGTTGGGTCTTGGGGACCAGGTCGGCATACTGCCAGTCCGAACACTTGAAGTTATTCTGGGTGTTGGTCAGCCCGCTCGTCGCCGACGCATTGAGGAAGATCAGGCTCTGGCCACTCGGCTGCAACGATGCGGGCTCGCAGTTCAGGCTGGCGCGATTCTTGGCGAGCGGGGTAACGCCGGTATGGTCGGGGTATGTCCAGGGGCGCGCGGTATTTGCGAGCGCGCCCTGGCGGGTGAAGCTGTAGGCGAAAAGGGCGCTGCCAGAGTCCCACGATGCGCCGGCCAGAACGCCGAGATTTGTGTCCTGCTTGCCATCGGCAAAGCCGGCATTACCAGTCAGCTGGATGCCTTCAAAGCTTTTGCGGGTGATGAAATTGACGACACCGGCGACCGCGTCGGAGCCGTACACCGCCGACACGCCATCGGCCAGCACTTCCACGCGCTCGAGCATGTTGATGGGGATCATGTTGGGATCGACGAAGGAATGGTTGGTCCCGGAGGTAGGCGCGCGGTGGCCGTCGATCAGGGTCAGGGTCGAGGTCGAAGCGCTCTGGCCGAGCTGATGGATAAGCGCCTGCTGGGCACCCTGGCCGGTCGTGCCGCCATCAACTTGGCCCATGCCCATAAGCTGAGGCACGCTGGACAGAACGCCCGTCACGCTGGTCGCGCCTGTCGCTTTGATATCGGCTTGGCTAACCGTGGTGACAGAGGAGCCGACCGGCGCGGCGCCGCGGATGCTGGTGCCGGTGACGGTGATTGTTTCGACGGGCGGGGCGGCCGGTCCGGCCTGCTGTGCCCCAGCGGGCGTGAACGCCGCGCTGGACGCCATGAGTGCGATGACCGACGCGGCAAATTCGAAACGGCGAGATTTCTGGCGCATGACGTCCCCTCTGTGCGTGCGCGAATTTTGTCTCGCGCTTTTCATGACGATAGCGTCAGGCCGTCTGGCCTCGTCAATTCGCAGCGCGCTCGGCGTTTCATCTGGTGAAATGACTTTGCGCGGACGGCCCCAACTGATTTGAACGTACAAATGTCTTCGGCATGGCCGCGCCGATGCGCGCAAAGCTTGAGCATGTTGCAGCGCAAAGCGCATCTTGCCGCGATGATGAAAAATCCGTCACGTTTGAACCCATCAAACGATCCCGCGCCGACTCTGATGGATTTTGGTTGGTGCGCCGCCACCCTCGCCATAGGCTTTGCGCAAAGCCCTCGCCGGATAACAACGGGCGACAAAACAACGGAGGAGAAAGCCTTGGATCGACGTTCTTGCCTGACATTGACGGCTATAGGGGCTGCCGGCCTTGCGATCGGTTTGCCGGCGCATGCCGCAGCCTTGCCCATCATTCTGTATGTCGACCTGCCGGTCGATCCGGCAAAAGAAAAGGAGTTTCTCAACGCCTACCACACCCATTTCAAACCGGTGGCGAAGAAGCACGAAGGATATGTCGACCTGACCGTCGCCAAGATCGACAAGGTGATGCAGGGTTCCGGACCGGCCAAGACTGTCAACTACCGCTTCCAGCTAACCTGGGCGAGCGAAGATCTGCGGCAGAAATGGGTGGCCTCGGCCGACCATGTCGCCAACTGGCCACTGCTGGAAAAAACGCTGACCGACAAGAACTACACCGTCATTCTCACCCACGCCGTCTGAGGCTCCAACATGCGCAAACTCGCTTTCTTCCTCGCCTGCACCACCCTGCTCGCGGGTGCGGCCCATGCCCAGAGCGTCAAGAAACTCGATCCCGCCCTGGACAAGGTGATCGCGCCGGGCACCAAGATCGAAAAGGTCGCCACCGGCTTTCTGTTCATCGAAGGCCCCATGTGGCGTGACGGCAAGCTGTGGTTCAGCGACGTCAAGGGCGACAAGGTACGCACTTTCGACCCAAAGACCGGCGCGGTGACAGTGGTGCTGAAGGATTCCGGCGGCGTCAAGGACGCCTCGCCCGACTTCTTCCTCGGTTCCAACGCCATGGTGACGGACAAGGACGGTTCCATCCTTCTGACGCGCATGGCGATCGGCACGATTGAGCGCATGGACGACAAGGGCAATCTGAAGCCCTTCCTGTCCAACTATCAGGGCAAGCGGCTGAACAGCCCGAACGACCTGGTTTTCACCAGGGACGGCGCGCTGTGGATCACCGATCCGCCCTTCGGCCTGCCCAAGATGGATGCGGATCCCAAGAAGCAGCTGAAATACAATCCGGTGTGGCGCTATGCCGGCGGCAAGCTGACGCCGGTGATCACCGACATGACGGCGCCCAACGGCATCGCCTTCTCGCCCGACGAGAAGACGCTGTATGTGTCCAACTCGATGCCACGCATGTATATCCGCGCCTATGATGTGGGCGCAGGCGGCAAGCTTTCCAACCCACGTGACCTGATCAGCTTTCCCGCGCCCAATCCGGCTGATGTGCCCGACGGCATGAAAGTCGATAGCGCAGGCAATCTGTGGGCCTCCGGTCCCGGCGGCGTGCGCATTATAACGCCGCAGGGCAAAGTGCTGGGCCAGATCGTGATCCCTGAAACTGTTGCCAATGTCGGCTTCGCGGAGGACGGCAAGACCGTCTATCTGACCGGCTCGACCAGCCTTTACCGGCTGCACAGCGCGATCGCCGGCGAAATTCCGCTCTATTATAAGCGTTGATCACCATGCGCAGACTCACGGGACTTGTACTGGTCGCGGCGCTACTTTCGGCGGCGCCCGCCTTCGCAGCCGGCAATTACGTCGGTTATGTCGGGACCTATACCGACACCGCCGCCAAGGGGGTCTATGCCCTCAAATGGGATGCTGCCGCTAAGAAGTTTGTCAGCCTGGGTCTGCAGGCGGAAGTTGCCAGTCCATCCTTCGTCGCCGTTTCCCCGTCGCACAAATTCCTCTATGCGATTACGGAACGGGCGGCGAGGCGCGATGGCACCGGCTCGGTCTCCAGTTACGCGATCGACCCAGCGACAGGCGCGCTGAAACTGATCAATCGTGTCCCGGCCCATGGCAACACAAGCGCCCACCTGGTGGTGGATGCCAGCGGCAAATGGCTG
>Ga0070665_100006794_pt1 | contig 11631 bp, 10 predicted proteins | sample KBSS13metaG_FD_65862 | JGI IMG/M metagenome (GOLD analysis project Ga0070665, IMG submission 65862) | Switchgrass rhizosphere microbial communities from Kellogg Biological Station, Michigan, USA - KBS S1-3 metaG | ecosystem: Host-associated > Plants > Roots > Rhizosphere > Soil ...
GGCGGCGTGTCGATGCCGCCGCTCGACGAGAGCGAGCTCGACGTGCCGTGCGAGTTCGACGCGCTCCAGACCGACGAGCGCATCAAGCCGGTCCAGTACGTGCCGGGCAAGCAGTTCGATCTCGGCGGCGGCAAGCCGCTGCGCACGATGGCCGGCTCGGGCGGCATCGTCGTGATGGACGATCAGACGGACATCCCGCGCGCGCTGTGGCGCATCTTGAAGTTCTTCGCGCACGAGTCGTGCGGCCAGTGCACGCCGTGCCGCGAGGGCACCGGCTGGCTCGAGAAGGTCGCGCGCCGGGTCGGCGAGGGCAACGGCAAGCCGGAGGACCTCGAGCTGATGGGCACGATCGCGCACGGCATCGCCGGCAACTCGATCTGCGCGCTCGGCGACGCCGCGGCGTGGCCGACGATGGGCTTCCTCACCAAGTTCCGCGCGGACTTCGAAGCAAAAGTCTCGCAGCGCGCGGGGAGGGCCGCTTGAAGATCTACGCGCTTCTCGTCGCGTTCGCGATGGCGCTGGGTGCTCCGGCGATCGCGACCGCGCAGCCTGCGCCCCAAGCGCAGCACTTCGGCGACGTCCGCACGGGCCCGCCGGCCGCCTCGTACTCGCCGCACGACGACATCGTCGATGGCCACGGCATGGGCATGGCGCTCCTGTTCTGGGCCTTCGCGATCGCAACGGTGGTCGGCGCGATCTTCGTGATCTCGCGCCGCAACCTGATCGCCGCCGCGATGGGCATGGTCGGCAGCTTCATGGGCGTCGCCGCGATCTACATGCTGCTGTACGCGAGGTTCCTCGCGGTCGTGCAGATGCTGGTCTACGCGGGCGCCATCATGGTGCTGTTCGTCTTCGTCATCATGATCTTGAACCGGCCCGAGGACGAGCCGGTCGCGCCAACCGGGCACGTCGGCCAGGTCGTCGGCGGCCTCGCGATCCTCTACTTGATCGGCCGGCTCGTCATGGTGCTGTGGACCGTCGAGCTGCCGAACAAGGCGGCCGCGCTCGCCGCACCGCGCGCGACGGCGCTCGGCCACGCATGGGGCTCGGTCAACGCCGTCGGCACAGATTTGTTCAACGGCGGCCTGTTCCCGTTCGAGGCGATCTCGATCCTCTTGCTCGTCGCCGTCGTCGGCGCGATCGCGATCGCGCGACCGCTCAGCGAGGACAGCAACGACGAAGGGACGAAAGGCGTATGAACGACATCCTGTTCGACGTCGGCTACGGCCACTTCCTGGTGCTGTCGGCCGTGCTGTTCCTGATCGGCGTGGCCGGCGTGCTGATCCGCCGCAACGCCCTCATCATGCTGATGAGCGTCGAGCTCATGCTCAACGCCGGCAACATCGCGCTGCTCGCGTTCTCGCGCATGTGGGCCGATGAAGCCGCTCTGTCGGCGCACACGTTCGCGCTGATCGTGATCGGCGTGGCTGCTGCCGAGGCCTCGGTCGGCCTCGCGATCGTCGTCGCGGTGTTCCGCGGCCGGCGCACCATCGACGTCGACAAGCTCACGACCCTGAGGCACTAGAGATGGACCCGCAAAGCCTGACGTTCTTGGGTCTGCCGGCCCTGTTGTGGATCCCGCTGCTGCCGCTCATCGGCGCTGCGTTCAACCTGATCCTCGGCCGCTACTTCTCGAAGGCGACCGTCGGCACCGTGGCCGTCGCCGCCGTTTTCGGCGCGTGCGTGCTCGCCGGCATCCTCGTGTTCTGGGGGCTGTTCCAGCACCCGAACGACGCGCCGCAGGCGCTGTGGCAGACCGGCGGTTACACGCAGACCGCGTGGAACTGGCTCGAGGTCGGCAGCTTCAAGGCGCCGCTCGCGCTGCACCTCGATTCGCTGTCGGCGGTGATGATCCTCATCATCACGTTCGTCGGCACGTGGATTCACATCTACTCGACCGGCTACATGGCGCACGACCCCGGGTTCGCGCGCTACTTCGGTTATCTGAACCTGTTCACGGGCGCGATGCTGATCCTCGTGCTCGCCGCGAACCTGCCGGTGATGTTCATCGGCTGGGAAGGCGTCGGCCTGTGCTCGTTCCTGCTGATCGGCTTCTGGTACGAGAACGACGCCTACGCGTACGCCGGCCGCAAGGCGTTCGTCGTGAACCGCATCGGCGACTTCGCGTTCCTGCTCGGCATGTTCCTGTTGTTCTGGGCGGTCAAGTCGCTCGACTTCGCCGACCTCGACAACCTCGCCGCGCACGGCGCGACCTATCACGACACGACCTGGGGCCCGCACGGCTCGCAGGTGTGGGAGCACGAGCACCTCACGGCGGCCGCCGGCATCCTGTTGTTCATCGGCGCGTGCGGTAAGAGCGCGCAGCTGCCGCTGTTCGTATGGCTCCCCGACGCGATGGCGGGCCCGACGCCGGTCTCGGCGCTGATCCACGCCGCCACGATGGTGACGGCCGGCGTCTACATGGTCTGTCGGCTGTCGTTCATGTACGTGACGTCGACGACCGCGATGGTCGTGATCGCGACGGTGGGCCTGCTCACCGCGCTGGTCGCGGCGTTCATCGCGTTCGCGCAGACCGACCTCAAGAAGGTCCTCGCGTACTCGACGGTCAGTCAGCTCGGCTTCATGTTCGTGGCGGCCGGTGTCGGCGCGTTCCCCGCGGCGATCTTTCACCTCGGCACGCACGCGTTCTTCAAGGCCTGCCTGTTCCTCGGCGCGGGCTCGGTCATGCACGGCATGGAGCACGGCGGCTCGAAGACGCCGGGCGACATCACGACCATGGGCGGCCTGCGCAAGCACCTGCCGATCACGCGCATCACGTTCCTGATCTCGTGCCTCGCGATCACCGGTATCTTCCCGTTCTCGGGCTTCTTCTCGAAGGACGAGATCCTCGGTTCGGACTGGACGGCGCATCCGCCGGGCTGGCCCGACTGGTACGGCAAGCTGCTGTGGGGCGGCCTCTTGATCGCGGCGCTCGGCACCGCGCTCTACATGTGGCGGCTCTACTTCCTGGTGTTCGGCGGCAACGAGCGCTCCGAAGAAGCCAAGCACGCGCACGAGTCGCCCGCGTCGATGACGTCGGCGCTCGCGATCCTTGCGTTCTTCGCGACCGTGATCGGCTTCATCGGGCTGCCGCACCTGCGGATGCTCGAGCACGCGCCGGGCGCGGTTCACGCGCTCTGGACGTGGCTCGCGCCGAGCGTGGCCTCGAGCTGGTACGTCGCGCCTGGCCAGACCATGCCGATCGCATCGGAAGGTGCGGACAGCACGACGCTCGCGCTGATGGTCGGCGCGCTCTCGGTCGGTGTGCTCGGCATCCTCGCGGCCTGGGGCCTCTACGGCCGCGGTCCGTCGAAGACGGTCGACCGGCTCGTCGACGGCCCGCTCCACGACGCGTATGTCGCGTCGAAGAACAAGCTGTGGTTCGACGAGGTCTACGACGTCATCGTCGTCCGCCCGTTCAAGCTGCTCGCGCGCGGTCTGTTCGAGATCGTCGACCGCTTCATCATCGATACGGTCGCGGTCAACGGCGCCGCGTTCGTGGTCGGCTTGTTCGGCCGGCTCGCGCGGTGGTTCCAGAACGGCCAGGTCCAGCGTTACCTCGTCGGCGTGATCGTCGGCGCGGCGGCGGTGTTCCTGGTCACCGACTGCCACCACCATCCGTCGTTCGACATCACGCGTACCGGCGACTCGATCTCGCTGCGCGCCGAGACCGGCGCCGGCGTGGCCGGCTCGGGTGCGAAGCTGCACTGGCACCTCGACGGCAGCACCGATTGCAGCGTCGACAAGGACAAGCCCGGCGATCCCGCCGAGCTGACGGTCCGCGCGGGTGATACCGGCGCGAACGTCACGCTCTGCGTCGAGGATCCGGTCGAGAAGAAGACGCTGGTCGTCACGCGGCGGGTGCCCGACGCGCCTGAACCGACGGCGCCAGCCGTTTCTGGTGGAAACGAGGTGAAGCCGTGAGCGCCATCCCGAACCTGGGCGGCGGCTTCGTGCTTCCGCTGATCCTGGCGCTGCCGATCCTCGGCGCGATCTTCGTGATGTGCACGCCGAAGACCGAAGGCCCGCTTCAGCGGGGCTTGGGCCTGGCGTTCTCGACGATCACGTTCCTCGTGTCGCTCGGCATGTTCCGCTACTTCAACGCGGCCGACGGCGGCATGCAGCTCGTGTTCGACGCCGAGTGGATTCCCGGCCTCGGCGCCCACTTCAAGACCGGCGTCGACGGCATCAGCATCTTCTTGGTGGTGCTGACGACGTTCATGATGCCGATCACGCTGCTCGGCACCAAGCGGTCGATCGAGAAGTATCCGCGCGAGTTCGTCGCCGCGATGCTCGTGCTCGAAGCCGGCATGCTCGGCGCGTTCGTCGCGACCGACCTGTTCCTGTTCTACGTGTCGTGGGAAGTGATGCTGATCCCGATGTACTTGCTCATCGGGATCTGGGGCGGTCAGCGCCGGCTGTACGCGTCGATCAAGTTCGTGATCTACACGATGGTCGGCTCGCTGCTGATGCTCGTCGCGATCTTCTACGTCTACGTCAAGGCGGGCCAGGCGCTCGGGACGTACACGACGGACCTCGAGAAGCTCGCCAGCGTCTCGTACCCGTGGCAGGGCCAGATCTGGTGCTTCGCCGCGTTCGCGCTCGCGTTCGCGATCAAAGTGCCCCTGTTCCCGCTGCACACGTGGTTGCCCGACGCGCACGTCGAGGCGCCCACGGCTGGCTCGGTGATCCTGGCCGGCGTGCTCCTGAAGTTCGGCATCTACGGCTTCCTGCGCTACGCGATCCCGCTGTTCCCGCACGGCGCGGTCGTGTGGGCGCCGGCGCTCGCGGTGCTAGCCGTCATCGGCATCATCTACGGCGCGCTGGTCGCGTTCGCGCAAGACGACGTCAAGAAGCTGGTCGCGTACTCGTCGGTCAGCCACCTCGGGTTCTGCATGTTGGGCGTGGTCGCGCTCAACACGATGGGCGTCGAAGGCTCGATCTACGCGATGCTGTCGCACGGCCTCACGACGGGCGGCCTGTTCCTCGGGATCGGCGTGCTCTACGAGCGCCGTCACACGCGGCGGCTCGCCGAGTACGGCGGCATCTGGAAGCAGATGCCGATCTTCTCGGGCCTGTTCCTGATCATCGTGATGGGCTCGGCGGGTCTGCCGGCGCTGTCCGGCTTCATCGGCGAGTTCTTCACGATCTTCGGCACGTTCGTCGCGGGCGATACGTTCCCGGTGAACCATCCGACGTTCTTACCGGCGGTTCGGCTGCTCGCGGCGCTTGCCGCGACCGGTGTGATCCTCGGCGCCGTGTACCTGCTGTTCATGTACCAGAAGGTGTTCTTCGGGAAGCTCGACACCGCGAAGAACGGCAAGCTGCCCGACCTGCGCGGCCACGAGCTCGCCGTGTTCGTGCTGCTTTGCGCCGGCATCCTCGTCGGCGGTCTGTTCCCGCGGCCGCTCATGCACGCGATGGAGCCGGCGGTCGACAAGTTCATCGGCGACTTCAACAAGCACGTCGACGAGCCCGACTGCGGCGCCCATCTCTACCTCGAGGGCTGCAACGCGCCCTCTCGGCAAGCGAGCGCGACTGCGACTGCGCCGAAGGGAGACCACAAGCCGTGAGCTTCAACCCCAGTGACCTCGGCTGGATCGCGCCGTACCTGATCCTTGCCCTTGCCGGCATGCTGCTCGTGCTCGCCGAGGCGTTCTACAAGGGCGCCGATCGCACCAAGCTTGTCGGCCTGACCGTCGCGGGCTCGCTCGGCGCGGCCATCGCCTCGATCGTCCTGTACCGCCAGCTCGAGCCCGGCGAGGTCCACCTGATCTTCGCCGACTCCAAGGGCGGCGCGATGCTCGTGGGCGATCACCTCGGCTACGTGTTGTCGGCGGTGTTCTCGCTCACGACCGCGCTGACCGCGCTGTGCTCGCCTGCGCACCAGCGCGAGCATGGCTGGCAGATCGGCGAGTACTACGGGCTCCTGCTGCTGTCGGCCTCGGGCATGGTGATCCTCGCGCAAGCCGCGAGCCTCGTCACCGTGTTCCTCGGTATCGAGTCGATGTCGATCGGCGTTTACGTGATGTGCGCGATGCGCCGCACGTCGCGCCGCGGCAACGAGGCGGCGATGAAGTACTTCTTGATCGGCGCGTTCGCGACCGGCTTCTTGATGTACGGCATGGCGCTGCTCTACGGCGCGTCGGGCACGCTGTCGCTCGTCAACATGCCGCAGGCGCTCGCGTCGACGGTGAACCCGGGCCTCGTGATCGCGGGCGCGTTCCTGCTCGTCGTCGCGTTCGGCTTCAAGGTCGCCGCGGTGCCGTTCCACATGTGGGCGCCCGACGTCTACGAGGGTGCGCCGACGCCGGTCACCGGCTTCATGGCCGCTGCGGTCAAGGCCGCCGCGATCGCCGCGATGATCCGCGTGTTCGGCATGGCGCTCGGCGGCGACGTGCTGCCGTACGGCACGCTCGGCTGGGCGAGCCCGCTCGTCGTGATCGCGGCGATCACGATCACGATCGGCAATATCAGCGCGGTCCGCCAGGACAACATCAAGCGCATGCTCGCGTACTCGTCGATCTCGCACGCCGGCGTGCTGCTCGTCGGGTTGTGCGCGATGGGCCTCGGCTCGCCGAGCGGCCAGAGCTCGATCGTCTACTACTTGATCGCGTACAGCGCGACGACGCTCGGCGCGTTCGCGATCGTCGCGTTCGTCGGCTCGAAGGGCCGCGAGCGCCTGCTCGTCGACGACTGGGCCGGGCTCGCGAGCCAGCACCCGGGCGCCGCGCTCGCGATGACGATCTGCTTGTTGTCGCTCGGCGGTATCCCGCCGACCGGCGGCTTCTTCGGCAAGTTCGTGATCTTCAAGTCGGCGATGGACGTCTACAACGGCCAGCTGCTGTGGGTCGTGATCGTCGGCGTCGTCAACTCGGCGATCAGCATCTACTACTATCTGCGGATCGTCACCGCGATGTACTTCCGCGAGGCGACGCAGCCGTTTGCCCCGACGCGCTCGCCGGGCCTGTTGTTCGTGATCGCGTTCATTCCGCTGCTGGTCCTCGAGCTCGGCATCCTGCCGGGCTGGTGGCTGCACCTGGTCGGCTGAAGCACGCGCCCGACGCACGGCGCGCGGGATCGCACGCAGGCGACCGCTAACCACGCGTTCGCCCGTCCTGCGTGCTCGGCACATCCAATGCTCGAGCACAGGGGCATGCGTAGCGTACTGTTTGCCCTGATCGCGTGCGCGGCGTGCCATCACGACACAGCGCAGTTTCCGCAGCAAGCTGCCGACCCGGTGCCGACCGCCGCGACCAACGAGGATATCGATCACCTGCCGGCCGATCCGACGCTGCCGTCGTGGGCGCCGAACGAGTGCAAGGCCTATCACGATGCCGTGATTCGCTTCGCCGAGTGCGACGCCGTCTCGCAGGAGTCGCGCAACGTCGTCAAGACGCAGTACGACACCGACGACGCGCGCTGGAAGGCGATGCACGAGACGCCGCCCGGCCAGCTCGAGCTCGTGCGCGGCGAGTGTCTCGACGCGTTCCACGACCTCGACCGCAGGAACACGTGCTTGAAGCAGAACCAGTCGCAGAGCGCGCAACGCTGAGCCGTTTTCGAGTAGCTTTGCGCGCGTGTCGCTTCGCGAGCTCGCACGTGCAGCCGGTATCGACGCCGATTACGTGAGCTGGCGCGGCGAGCCGACGTCGGCGAGCGACGAGTCGATCCGCCAGGCGCTCGCGGCACTCGCGCCGGACCTCGGCGTCGACGTCACCGCGCCGGATACACGTGACGCGATCGTGCGGCTCGACGAGCGGCGCTGGGCCGAGCGCGTCCCGCCGGTGATCGTCGCGTGGGACGGCGAGCTCGAGGTCGCGATGCGCGTGCGCGCCGACGTCGACGGCCCGTGGCAGCTCGACGTCGCGCTCGAGACCGGCGGCGTGCACGTCACCGACAGCGGTACGCTGTTCGCGCTGCCGGCCGATTCGCACGCGCACCCCGGCGGCATCGTGCACTGCATCCGCCGCGCGCGGATCTCGCTCGGCGCGCACGCGCTCGGCTATCACGAGCTGCGCTGGCAGATCGGCGATGTGACCGGCGACGCGCTCGTGATCTCCGCGCCGACGCGCGCGTACGGTGCGCCGGGCACGTTCCAGCGGCGCTGGGGCGTGTTCGCGCCGGTGTACGGGCTCGCATCGCAGACGAGCGGGCAGGCCGGCGATCTCGGCACGCTGCGCCGCCTGGTCGAAGCCGTCGACGCGCGCGGCGGCAGCTACGTCGCGACGCTGCCGCTCTTGGCCGGATTTCTCGACGAGCCGTACTCGTTCTCGCCGTACTCGCCGGCGAGCAAGCTGTTCTGGAACGAGCTCTATCTCGATCTGCCGCGGTTCGCGGCCGCGCTCGAGCTCGAGGTGCCGGCCGCGCCGGCGGGCCCGTACCCCGCGCTCATCGACTATCGCGCGCAGTACGCGTGGCGCCGGCCGATCATCGATCGACTCGCGCGCGCGTTCTTCGCCGAGCCCGGTCGGCGCGGCGCCGTCGACGCCTGGGCGAGCAAGCACGGCGTGTTCGACTACGCGGCGTTTCGCGCGATCGGCGAGGCGCAGCGCGCCGGCTGGCGTCATTGGCCGGCCGAGCTCCAGAACGGCACGAAGCTCGCGCGCAGCCGCGCCGATGCGGTCGCGATGGGCGCCGACGGCGATCGCGTCGACAGTCACGTGTTCGCGCAGTGGGCGATGCAGTCGCAACTCGCGGCGCTGCACGGCCAGCCCGTGTCGCTCTATCTCGACTTGCCCGTCGGCGTGAGCATGGATGCCTATGAGGTCTGGCGCTGGCGCCGGCTGTTCCTCACCGATCTCGCCGCTGGCGCGCCGCCCGACGCGCTGTTCCTCGGCGGCCAGAACTGGGGCCTGCCGCCGATGTCGCCGATCGCGCTGCGCCGCGGCCGCTACAAGTACTTCATCGACTGCGTCCGCCACCACATGCGCGTGGCCGGCATGCTGCGCATCGATCACGTGATGGGCCTGTTCCGGCTGTACTGCATTCCGGCCGGTCGTCCCGCGACCGACGGCGTGTACCTGCGCTACGCCGCCGACGACTTGCTCGCGATCGTCACGCTCGAGTCGCGGCGCGCGAAGTGCGCGGTCGCCGGCGAAGATCTCGGCACGGTGCCCGATCACGTGCGGCCCGCGATGGCCAAGCACGGGTTCTATCGGCTGCACGTCGGCCAGTGGGCGTTCCCGCACGAGGTCGGCCGCGCGTCCGATGCTTCACCGGCGGGTGCGATCGCCAGCCTGGACACGCACGACACCGCGACGTTCGCCGGCTGGTGGAACGGCGCCGACATCGCCGATGCGCACGACCTCGCGCTGATCGATGCACAACAAGCGCACGACCAGCGCGCGACGCGGGAGCGGGTGAAGACCGCGCTGCTCGCGCTGTCGCCGCCGTCGCCGCTGTCCGATCTCGAGCGCGCGATGTACGGCGCGACCGCGGAGCTCGCGAACGGGCCCGCCGACGTCGTGCTGGTCGCGCTCGACGATCTCGTGCTCGAGCCGGTGCCGCACAACGTGCCCGGCACGTCGAGCGAGCGCCCGAACTGGCAGCGCCGCGTGCCCGGCTGGGAGACCGTGCTCGACGACAACAAAGCGCCGCCCGCGGCTGCCGCGGCGATCGCCGCCGTGTCGGCCGCGCGTCGTCGATCGTAGGTCCCGCGTTCCACCGGCCGCTGCCGGCGGGCGTAGGTTGGGCGTAATTGCCTCCTCGAGGCGACGGCCGATCGAGGGTCCACGCGCAACTCGCGGTGCCGGCGCATCGAGTTGAGGCACGTCGTCATGTCCGACAGTTGGCTCGGCACACCGACTGCACATGCGTCGGTTCGCCAACAACAAAGGACTTGATTATGAGCTTCGCCAAGATCGACCACGACCTGCTCTCCACGATCACCGGCGGCGCGACCCAGCGCCAGCAGATCACCGACCGCCTCAACACCGAAGCCGACCACGCCGGCATCGGTGGCCCGACGAGCCTGCGCGTGAAGTGCGGCCCGAGCAAGAGCGGCACGCAGCTCTGCCACGGCAGCTTCCAGTCGATGCTCGGCGCCGGCGGTGGCTTCCAGAACAGCTCGTATCAGGCCGTGTTCGAGAAGGGCTCGCTCAAGCACCTCCAGACCAAAGTCACCGGCGGCGACTGATCGCTGCTTCGAGAAACTCACGAACGAACGAAAAGGATCACGACCATGGAAGTGTCCGAGATCGCGAAGCGCCGCTACTAAGGAGCGCGCCCGCGGTAGAGTGCGCACGTGATGCGCCGAACGCTCGCGCTGTTGCTCGCGCTGCCGTGTGTAGCGCTCGCCGATCCCGCGCCGAACCGGCTCGAGGTCGTCGTCGGCAAGACCGTCGAGCGCGACGTCGGCATGCTGCGCGGCTACTTCTGCGACGATCCGACGCTCGTCACCGCGCAGGTGGTCACGCGCGGCACCGCCAACGTGTGGATCGTCACCGGGGCAAAAGTCGGCACCACGCAGTGCCGCGTCGGTAGCCAGATGCAGCCCGCGCTGGTGTTCGACGTGGTGGTGAAGGCCGCGACGTGAAGGCGAGGGCGGCGGTGACGCTCGTCCTCGCCGCTGGTTGTTGGCGCGACCCGCCACCGGCCGCGCCCGAGCCGCCGCCACCCACGCCGCAAACCGCGACGCTGCGCCGCCCGACGCTGACCTGCGACGGCGCGATCGATCACGCGATCGAGATCCTTCACCCGACCGGCTCCGATGCAGTGCGGCTACGCGATACCGCCGTCGCGAGCTGCACGCGGATGGAGTGGTCCGACGAGGCGCTCGCGTGCGTGAGCTCGGCCCAGACCGAGAGCGACCTCGACGCGTGCAAAGATCACTTGACGAAAGAGCAACTCGAAGACTTGCCGTGACCGTCGCTACGACGATCCGGTATGGTTGCGGCCCCTACGCCGCCAGAAATGTTTGGAGGTCCCGATGCGTAATGCCCTCTTTGCCACGGTCCTGTTTGCGTGTGGCTCCAGCAGCTCGATGCCGGTCGACGGCAGCACGGGCAGCAATGGCAGCAACGGCAGCAATGGCAGCAATGGCAGCAACACCGGCTCGGGGCCGTACAGCTGCCTTGGCCAGCCGATTCCGACGACGGCGCCCGATCCGGTGACGCTGTCTGGATCCGCGGTGACGCTGAACGGCACCAGCGCAGCCGGCGCCGCCGACATCTCGATCACGGCGTACGACTCGGGCAGCAACGTGCTCGGCACGGCGACCTCGGCGTCGAGCGGCGCCTACTCGATCTCGATGACCAGCGGCGGCAAGCCCGTCGACGTTCATCTCGAGGCGAGCGGCAACGGCATGCGGCCGAGCGCGCTCTATCCGGCCGTCGATCTCTATCAGAACAGCAGCGCCGGGATCGTCGTGATCATCCCGCAGAGCGACTTCGACTTCCTGGCGAGCCTCGCGCAGGTCACGCAGGACCCGCAAAAGGGCGCGGTCGGCGTCGCGGTGTTCGATTGCAACGGCAACGCGATCACGGGCGCGGCTGTGAACATTCCGGGCGGCGACGTGATCTATCTCGGCAGCAACAACACGCCCGACACGCAGGCGTCGATGACGAACTCGACCGGCATCGCGCTCGTGTTCAACGTGCCGGCCGGGCAGGCGACGCTGTCGGCGACCGT
>Ga0070665_100006796_pt1 | contig 11629 bp, 10 predicted proteins | sample KBSS13metaG_FD_65862 | JGI IMG/M metagenome (GOLD analysis project Ga0070665, IMG submission 65862) | Switchgrass rhizosphere microbial communities from Kellogg Biological Station, Michigan, USA - KBS S1-3 metaG | ecosystem: Host-associated > Plants > Roots > Rhizosphere > Soil ...
AGGGCGCGGTGACCTGGAAAGTCGCGGACGTTCTCCAGGCCGACAGCATTGCGGCCATCCTCCCGATGCTGGACGTACTCGTCAGCGCCTACGGGCCCGGCCCGCGCAGCAACTCATCGTCGATGAGAAAGGTCAAAGTCGAATCTCTTGTGAGGACTATGCAGTGGCGCTGGTCGATGAGATCGAGCTGCCGCGGCACGTGCAAAGACGATTCACCATCGGATATTGAACAGCTCGAGGAGTCTCCAACGTGCCGGACTCATTCCGAGCGGACCTGGACCGCCGCCGTTTCATCCTGCTTGCGGTGGCATTCGGGGCCGATCTGCCGTTGATGGCAGGCAGCCCGCAGCGCCACGACTCTGCGACGATTGACGCGGCCATCGAGATTGAAGATTCCCGCTGGATCGAAAATCTGCTTCGACACATGGCACCGGTCCTCGCCACTTGACCAGGCGTTGCTGCTCGAATTCGCTACACGCCAGGCACGCAAACCCCGCCCCCTTCCTCCGCAGCCGCGGCATTCGCGCGGAACATGCGAAACAGGTCGCGCCCCATCCCGTGATGGTTGTGTTCGAGCGAGGGCATGGGCGTCGTGCGCAACACGAGCGTTTCCTCTGAAACGTCCACCGTCAGTGTTCCAGCGAGACTGTCGAGCCGGACCATGTCGCCGTCGCGAACCTTGGCCAACGGCCCACCACTCAAACACTCCGGCGTCACGTGAATGGCCGCAGGCACAGCGCCGGAAGCACCCGACATACGCCCGTCGGTAACCAGCGCAACCTTGAAACCTTTGCTCTGGAGGGAAGCCAACGCCGGAGTCAACTTATGGAGCTCCGGCATCCCGTTGGCGCGCGGTCCTTGATAGCGAACGACGACAACGACGTCGCGCGCCAACTCGCCCGCCTCGAATGCTTTGATGACGTCATCTTGGGCGTCGAAAACGCGAGCTGGCGCTTCGACAACGCGATGTTCATTCTTGACAGCGGATGTTTTGATTACCGAGCGCCCGAGGTTGCCGCGCATGAGTTTGAGCCCGCCGTCCGGGCTGAACGGGTCACTGGCGGGGCGCAACACTGACGTGTCGCCACTCTGCTCGGGTGCCGGGCGCCAGGCCAGTCGTCCTTCGGGCGACAACCAAGGCTCCTGCGTGTAGGCATCCAAACCCAGTCCGGCGACGGTCTGCACGTCCGCATGCATGAGACCGGCTTGCAGGAGCTCACGAACCAGAAAACCCATGCCACCGGCCGCATGGAAATGATTCACATCGGCGCTGCCGTTGGGATAGATCCGCGCCAACAGGGGAATGACGTCGGAGAGCTCGCTGAAGTCGTTCCAATCGATGATCACGCCGGCGGCGCGAGCAATGGCGACGAGGTGGAGGGTGTGATTCGTGGAACCACCGGTTGCCAATAGGCCGACGATCGCATTGACGATCGCGCGCTCGTCAACGACGCTGGCGAGCGGAATGTACTCTTTCCCTAACGCGGTGATCCGTGCCGCCCGTTGGGCCGCGGCGGCGGTGAGCGCATCACGCAACGGCGTGTTGGGAGGAACGAAGGCGCTGCCCGGCATGTGCAGGCCCATCACTTCCATCAGCATCTGGTTGCTGTTGGCCGTGCCGTAGAATGTACAGGTGCCGGCCGAGTGATAGCTGTCGCACTCCGACTGCAACAGGGCCTCGCGCCCCACTTTGCCCTCGGCGAAGAGTTGCCGCACGCGGGCCTTTTCCTTGTTGGCCACGCCGCTGGGCATCGGGCCCGCTGGAACAAAGATCGTCGGGAGATGTCCGAAAGACAAGGTTCCAATGAGGAGCCCGGGAACGATCTTGTCGCAGACCCCCAGGCACAGCGTGCCGTCGAACATACCGTGCGCGAGCGCGACCCCGGTCGACATCGCAATGACATCCCTGCTGAACAGCGACAGCTCCATGCCGGCGTGTCCCTGGGTAACTCCGTCGCACATGGCCGGGACACCGCCCGCCACCTGAGCGGTGGCGCCGGCGTCGCGCGCGGCGGTGCGGATCAACCCTGGATATCTCTCGAACGGCTGGTGCGCCGAAAGCATATCGTTATAGGCGGTAACTATGGCGAGGTTGGGCCAGCGTAGTTGCCGCAAGGCCTCCTTGTCGTTAGACGGGGACGCAGCGAAACCATGCGCCAAATTTGTGCAGGAAAGCCGCCCTCGTGTCGGACCTTGCGAAGCCTCGGCTGTCATCCGACGAAGGTACGATGCGCGCTCGCCGCGACTGCGATCCTTGATGCGCTCGGTGACGTCGCGAACACGTGGATTCAAAGGTGGCATGGCCATAGCTGGTGCTTGAAACCCCGATCTAAACACAAGTGGGTGGGCGCCTGAGACAGGCTGCGACGTGAAAAAAATTCGACCGTCGTCGTGGCGGTGCGCCCGGAAAGTGTGGGAGCCTAACGTAATCCGGCGCGGATGCTAAGTTATTCCAGCGCACATTCCAAAGGAGTTCAGGCTCGCGTGGAGAAGCTCGATACGTTTGATATGGTCCTGTTTGGCGGTACCGGTGACCTTGCCTTGCGCAAGCTCGTGCCTGCGCTCTACCGCCGTCATGTTGCCGGCCAGATGGGGCCGGACTCACGGGTCCTCGCGGTAGCGCGCTCAGGAATTTCACGGGACGAATACCTGGCGCAGATCGAGGCCAGTTGCCGTAAACACCTCAGTGGTGAGGAATTTACAGAGGCGCGCTGGCGTTCTTTCGCTGCGCAAGTGGAATACGTTCAGGTTGACGCGACGGATCCTCGGGATTTCCGCCGTTTGTCCTCTAGTTTGTCCGGTCGGGACAACGCGACAAGAGTCGTTTTCCTGTCCACCGCTCCGAGCCTGTTCACCCTGACCTGCGACAACCTGGCCTCGGCGGGAATCGTCACGCCGAAGTCGCGTGTCGTGCTCGAGAAGCCCCTGGGCCACGATCGCGCCTCGGCTGAGCTCATCAATCGCAGCGTCGGTGCCATTTTTGCGGAACAGCAGATCTATCGCATCGATCACTACCTCGGTAAGGAGACGGTGCAGAACCTGATGGCGCTGCGCTTCGGTAACACGCTGTTCGAGCCCCTCTGGACGCGTGGCCACATCCGTCACGTGCAGGTCACCATCGCGGAGCAGTTGGGTGTTGAAGGCCGGGGCCAGTTTTATGAGCACACCGGCGCCCTGCGTGACATGGTGCAGAACCACCTTCTGCAACTCGTCTGTATCCTCGCCATGGAGCCGCCGACGAGCAGCGACCCTGATGCGGTGCGCGACGAGAAGTTGAAAGTGTTACGGGCCCTGCGTCCCATCGTTGGAAACGCCGTGCAGAGCAAGACAGTGCGCGGCCAGTACCGGGCCGGCGCCGTCAACGGCCAACCGGTGAAAGGCTATCTCGATGAGTCGGGCGTCGCCGCCGATAGCACTACGGAGACGTTCGTTGCGCTCAAGGCCGAGATCGACACCTGGCGCTGGGCCGGCGTGCCGTTTTATCTCCGCACCGGAAAGCGCTTGCAGGACAGGCTGACCGAGATTGTCGTGACCTTCGAGGATGTCCCGCATTCGATCTTCGATGCCGTGGGCAGCCAGAGGCGCGCACCCAATCGGCTCGTCATACGTCTGCAGCCCCAGGAGAGCATCACGCTCACAATCCTTGCAAAAGTGCCGGGTGAAACGATGCGTCTCAAGCCGGTCGATCTCGCGCTCGATCTCGCTGGTACCTTTAAAGAGCAACGCCTGGACGCCTACGAACGCCTCCTCACCGATGTGGTGAAAGGGAACCTGACCCTGTTCATGCGCCGTGACGAGCTCGATGCGGCCTGGCGATGGATCGATCCCATCCGTGAGGGCTGGGCCCAGCACGACGAGCGCATCAAAACGTATGTCGCCGGTAGTTGGGGCCCCGCGGCTTCGAGCGCACTCATCAGCCGTGATGGCTTCGCATGGCAGGACGAGGCTTAAGGAGGGCACGGAACTCGAGGGCCGTTTCCCGCGTTTGACCCATCCAACGACAGCGACTTCCAGCGAGGGTGGCCAGACATGAATGCGACGAACGGTGATTATTCGGGCGATGCTGCCCAGGTCAAGGAGCACCTGAAGGCCGCAGGAGACGCAGCGGCGAGCGCTGCCCGCCAGCGCGCGTCTCAAGCTCAGGATTGGGCGCGCAATCGCGCATCACAGGCGCAGGATTGGGCCCGCTCACAGCTCAGCGACGCACAGCAACGCATCGAAGCGCAGCCGTACAAAGCGGCCGCCTTGGCCCTGGGCATCGGCCTTCTGGCCGGCATCCTGCTGACCACGCTGGCATCGTCGCGCCGCACGGACTAGTCACCGGCGGCGGGCAGGCGCCCCCGCGTCGTGCCCGCACTGACTGATTGCGCGCTGGCCCCGCTCGCAGGGGCCGCCCGCATTTACTCATGACCATTCGGTGACACACCCCGCCGTCGCCCGTGGTCTCCTATTCCCATGCACCAGATTGGCGTCGTGGGCCTCTCTTATCGCCACGCGGGCGTCGACGAGGTTGCTCGTTTTGCCCTACCCAAGGCCGATGTTGCGGCGCGCCTTCCGGCGCTGCGTGACTGCCTGCACGCGTCTGAAGTCCTTTACGTAGGCACCTGCAATCGCGTTGAGGTGCTTTTCGCCACCAAAGATGGCAGTCCCGCCGGCGATTCACGCCGCGATGTCTTTCGGGCACTGACGGGACGCGACCCGCAGGCCGCGGAAGCCGCGCGGATCTTCCGCGCGTGGACGGGCGAAGCGGCCGTAGAGCACCTTTTCCTTGTGACCTGCGGGCTCGATTCGGCCCAGACCGGCGAGCAGGAAATTGCGGTTCAGATACGCGGTGCCTGGGAAGCCGCCAGGGAGGCCCACACCTGCGGGCCGATCCTCGATCGGCTGATGGGTGAAGCCCTGGGAATGGCCAACCGGGTGCATCGCCTCGAAGCGGGCGTCAAAGCGCCCTCGCTAGCCGACCTCGCAGCCGACCGCGCGGTGCGTCATCTGGGCGGCCGGCCCGGAACGGTGGCGCTCGTGGGCGTCTCACCGATGACGAAACGCTGCGGACTGGCTCTCCACAAAGCCGGCGTCCCACTCCTCGTGGTGAACCGCACTTTGGAAGTGGCCGAAGAATATGCCCAGGTAGTGGGCGGTCGAGCGATGCAGCTCGATCAGTTCCGCGCGCAGGCCGCAGACGTGGCCGCATTGGTGCTGGCGGCGGGCGGCACGGGGCCTGTGCTCGACACCAGCGCTCTGACAAAACTGGCGCAAGTCGCGACCCAACCTCCCTTGATCATCGATTTTGGCGTGCCACCGAACGTCGATCCGGATGCGGCGCGCCAAGCGGGTTTCCCGCGTGTCGGGATGAACGACCTGATACAGACGGCTCAGGAAAGGCGCATCTCGCAGCTCATGCGCCTCGCGCCGGTGCGTGCGGCGATCGACGAGCGCCTCACTCGGCTGCGCGGCGATCTGGCCACCCGCGCGATTGGGCGTAAGCTTGCCGACCTTCGGGGGGCGTTCGAGCAGATCGCCGCCGAAGAGATCGATCGCGCGCTCGCGGAAGAGTTGCGTGGGCTCGATGACAGCCAACGTGAAGTTCTCCAGCGGTTAGGATCTACCGTCGCCCGTCGCCTCGCGCATCTTCCGTTGGCTGGCTTGCGCGCGGCCGCCGTGCACGCGAGCCCCGATGCAGTTGAAGCATTTTTTCGCGAGGCGCGCCTGAGACGCACGCCGGCCCAAGTTAACTCCCGGAACGACTCTGATGAATTCAAAGACCCAACCTAACCTCTCGCGCTCCGAGGCCCTCTACGAGCGTGCTACACGCGTGATCCCGGGCGGGGTGAGCTCGCCCGTGCGCGCATTTCGTGCCGTGGGCGGCACTCCCCGCTTTATCGCACGTGGAGCGGGCCAGCACCTGACCGACTCGGATGGCAACACCTACCTCGACCTCGTGAATTCGTGGGGCGCGCTCATCCTCGGTCACGCGCATCCGGCGGTCGTGCGGGCTATCTCCGAGGCTGCCAGCAATGGCACCACCTTCGGCGCTCCTTGCGCGGGGGAGGTTGAGTTAGCCGAACGAATCGTGGCGTCCTACTCCGCATTGGAGCAAGTGCGCTTCGTCTCGTCTGGCACCGAAGCCGTCATGAGCGCAATCCGGCTCGCCCGGGCCTTCACGGGACGTGATCTGATCGTGAAATTCTCGGGCTGCTACCACGGGCACGCCGATCATCTGTTGGTTGCCGCCGGTTCCGGACTGGCGACCTTCGGCCGGCCGTCTTCCGCGGGGGTTCCCGAAGCGTTCACTGCTTGCACCCGCGTCCTTCCTCTGGACGATGAGTCCGCCGTCGAAGCTTTGTTCGCAAAAGACGGCTCGCGCATCGCGGCGGTCATCATCGAGCCGGTACCGGCAAACCACGGCCTGTTGCTGCAACGGAAGGAGTTTCTCGAGAGCCTGCGCCGTATCACGAGCCAACATGGCGCGCTGTTGATATTCGACGAGGTGATCTCCGGCTTTCGCCTCGCGCGCGGGGGCGTAGCGAGCTTAAGCGGAATCGTCCCCGATCTCGCGACGTTCGGCAAAGTGATCGGTGGCGGCATGCCCGTAGGCGCCTTTGGCGGACCACGCAAGATCATGTCGCGCCTGGCACCGGACGGAGATACCTACCAGGCCGGAACGCTCTCCGGCAATCCGGTGGCCATGGCCTCCGGCATCGCCACGCTAGACATCCTCATCAAGGAGAACGGCTGGCAGAAGCTCGAAAACCTCGGTGCCGAGCTCGAAGGCCTGCTCGAGCCAGTGTTGGCTGACGCCGGCTTCCCGGTGCACCTGACTCGCGCCGGCTCGCTGTTCTGGATGTCGTTTCACGACGCGGGCGTGCCGCGTACCGCGGCTCCCCTGACGGAGGCGGCATCGAAACGCTTCAGCGCGCTCTTCCACGCAATGTTGGAACGAGGGGTCTACCTGCCCCCTTCGGCTTACGAGGCTTGCTTCCTGTCGCTGGCTCATACCAGCGCCGATCTGCAGCGCTTCACCCAGGCACTGCGCGAATCGTTCGCCGCCATCCGCTAGGGAGCCAACGCGATCGCCACCAAGAAAGCAACCCGGGTCTTTCAGCTCACGACGCTCGCGTTGGTGGCGGTTGCCGCCGTGCAAGCCGGCTGGTGGCTGTATGACCAGAGCTCCGAGGCGCTGAAGAAGGCCAGCGAGGAGCGCGCCCTCTACTCGCAGCAAATCGCGGCAGCCCAGGCGATGTTGGATTCCGGAGTTGCGGCGGAACGCATTCACACCCTGCTGCCTGCCATCACCACGACCGGCGGCCGAGCGGCGCTGGCTTCGACCGTGGACCAGGCGATGCTGACCGAGGCGCACCGCCGGATCAATCAATATGCGTGGGAAGGTGCTTTTTTCCTGCTCGCCCTGGGAGCTTGCATCTTCGTCATCGCCCGTCAGCTTCGCGCTGAAGCTCGGGTGATCCAGGAGCAGGACAACTTCCTCGCCCTGGTCTCGCATCAGTTCAAAACCCCGTTGGCGAGCCTGCAGCTGTCGCTCGAGACGATGGCGTTACGGACCTTGTCGCCCGAGCAGGCCCGCACGCTCATCGATCGCATGCTGTCAGACTTGGGCCGCATGGAAGCGATGGTCACGCAGATTCTCGAAAGCGTGCGCCTCGAACGCGGTCGGGTCGATCTGCGTCGCGAGCCGCTCGACCTGGCCGGTGCCGTGACGCGGGTGGTCGCGCACTTCGAAGAGCGGGCGCACAAAGACAACATCACGATCACGACTGACATCGCGCGCGGCTTGTATGTCCTCACCGATCCGCTGGCGCTCGACGTGGTGGTGCGTAACCTTCTGGAGAATGCGATCGCCGCGATTACTCCCGTCGGCGGCGGCAGCATCACGTTCGTCGCGAGGCGCACGGATAACGAGATCGAGCTCGCCGTCAAGGACAGTGGTGTAGGTTTCAGGCCCGTCGATGGCACCCGGCTGTTCGAGAAGTTCACACGCCTGCATCCGGGCGGCGGCAGCAGCTATTACGGCACGGGGCTTGGCCTCTTCATCGTGCGGCGCCTCATGCAACTCGCCGGCGGGCGGGTGAGCGCCCATAGCGAGGGCGTCGGGCGGGGCGCGCAATTCGTACTGACATGGCCGGTCGCGCCGGCGGGTCACTCGTGAGCGAGCTACCCCCACAGGCCAATCGTGTGCTGGTGGTTGAAGACGATCCGCACCTCGCGGCGGGCGTCGTCGAGAACCTGCGCGCTGAAGGCTATGAAACCCACTCCGTGACCGACGGACGCCAGGCGCTCGACTGGCTCGGCGCCGAGCATGTCGGCCTCATCGTCCTCGATGTCATGCTACCGGAAGTCGATGGCTTCACCGTTTGCCGCACACTGCGCGCACAAGGAAACAACACCCCGGTGTTGTTCCTCACCGCACGGGGCGATCCCGCGGACCGCGTCCGTGGCCTGGAAGCCGGAGGCGACGACTATTTGGCCAAGCCCTTTCACCTGCAGGAGTTTCTGCTGCGGGTCCGGGCGATCCTGCGGCGTTGGGACTGGTACCGTAATGCTTCCTCCACTGCAGCGACGGCCGTGTTGCATTTCGGAGGGAATGAGGTCGACTTCCGAGCCTTCCGTGCGCGCTCCTGGAACGGCATCGCACAGGAGCTCACCGAGAAGGAAGCGATGATTCTCAAGGTGCTTGCGGAGCGCCCCGGCGAGATCGTCTCGCGCGAGGACCTGCTCGAGCGCGTCTGGGGTTATGACGTATTTCCTTCGACACGCACGGTGGATAACTTCATCCTGCGCCTGCGCAAGCGCTTCGAGCGCGACCCGGCCAATCCCAAGCACTTCCTGACAGTGTGGGGTGTGGGCTATCGATTTATGACGGAGGGTGAGTCGTGAGTGCCCGTACTCTGCGCATCGGTACGCGGGCGTCTGCCTTGGCCCTGTGGCAGGCGCATCATGTTGAGAGTCTGATCAAGGGGCTCGCGGGTGCCCCCGCGGTCGAGCTCGTCCATATCAAGACCGAGGGCGACCTCCGCACGGACGTCCCTCTGTGGGCGTTGAAAGGTAAGGCCTTCTTCACGAAGGAAATTGATCGCGCGTTGATGTCCGGTGAGGTCGACCTCGCCGTGCATAGCCTCAAGGACCTCTCGACGATCCTCGAGTCGGGCCTCGAGCTTGCGGCGACTCTCACTCGCGAGGACCCGCGCGATGCGCTGTTGAGCCGGACGGGCGCGTGCCTGGCGGATCTGCCAGCCGGGGCGCGTGTTGGCACCAGCAGCTTGCGGCGCAGAGCGTTTCTCAAACGCGCACGCCCTGACGTAACTCTCCTCGAGTTGCGCGGCAACGTGCCGACCCGGGTCGAGCGCCTGAAGAAAGGCGACTACGATGCGATCGTTCTTGCGGCAGCGGGTCTGAAGCGGCTCGGCCTGGAAGACCAGATCACCGAGCTGCTCCCAACCGATGATTTCCCTTCGGCGGTGTCGCAGGGGGTGGTCGGTGTTTGTTGCCGCTCCAACGACGCCGAGGCGTTGAAGTGGCTGCGCCCGTTGGATGACCGCGCGGCCCGCCTCGCGACGACCGCTGAGCGTGCGCTGTTGCGCCGGTTGGAGGGAGGATGTCAGGTGCCGCTGGGCGCCTTAGCAACCTCCACAGGCGGAAGTTTGAAACTTTACGCCGGCGTTTGTGCCCTGGATGGCTCCGAGTTCCTAACGGCCCACGGCGAGTGCAAACTCTCTGTCGAGGCCGCCGTCGAGCTGGGCCAGCGCGTCGCGGAAGAGCTGAAGGCGAAAGGCGCCGCCCGCCTCATCGCGGCAGAGCGCGACCTCCGCCAGGCCGCGGAGCAGCCGTGAGCTCCGGCGAACACGAGCCCACAGCACCGACGACCGAGCCGAAACCCGTCGTCGTCACTCGCGCCGAGGCCGCCGACGGCCCTCTGAGCTCCGAGTTGCGCAACCTCGGCCTAGCCGTGTTGCTCTGGCCAGCGGTCTCAGTCGAAATGGCCGATCCCGGCCCCCTCGAGGAGGCCCTCCGGCGCGCCGACTCTTTCGACTGGATCGTATTCGCCAGCCGCCACGCCGTCGCCGCGGTTACGCAAATCCTCCCTTCGCCCCCAACAGGTGTCAGGGTTGCAGCGGTTGGACAAGCGACGGCCCAGGTCCTGCGCCAGCGCGGCTGGCCCGTCGACCTGCTACCACCCGACGCCAACGCCGCCGCGTTGGTAGACGCTTTTGCCGCGGCCGCCTCAACTCTGAAAGGCTGCCGCATCCTCTTCCCGGCCAGCTCCCGCGCCCTTCCTACGATCGCGGCGGGCCTGACCCAACTCGGGGCCGAGGTTATCCAGGTCGAGGCCTACCGCACGGACTCCTCCGCCGCGCTGGACGTGGAAGGCTGCCGCTCCTGGATCTCGAAGGGAGGCATAGGCGCCGTAACGTTCGCCAGCCCCTCCGCGGTCGACGAGTTGGAGCACGCACTAGGCAAACCCGATTTCGATCGCTTGCTGTCGGCCGCCACCGCCGTTGCCATCGGCCCCACGACTGCGCGCGCGCTCACAGACCGCGGCCACACACCAGCGCTGGCGGAATCCGCAACGCTGCAGGGCCTGGCCCACACCGCACACCGACTGTTGCAAAAGGGCGAGGCCGGACCTCGCTGACGGAGAACGCTGATGGGATTCCCTCAACACAGACCCCGCCGGACGCGTCAATCTGACGCCTGGCGACGAATGGTCCGCGAGACGCGCCTCTCGCCGGACGCGCTGATCTACCCCCTCTTTGTGGTCCCGGGCCGCGGGCTCAGAAACCCCGTGCAGAGCATGCCCGGCATTTCCCAACTGTCGGTCGATGAGGCCGTCAAGGAAGCGAAGGCCGCGGCTGGTGCGGGCGTTCCCGCCGTCCTGTTGTTCGCGGCTCCCGATGAAAAGGACGCCAAGGCCAGCAGCGCCCTGGACCCCAATGGCCTGGCCGCCCAGGCCATTTCCGCGATCAAGGACGCCTGCCCCCAACTGCTCGTCTGGGCCGACGTCTGCCTGTGCGGCTCGACGGACCACGGGCACTGCGGTCACGTCACCTCCCAAGGCACGATCGAGAACGACACCTCCATCAAGACCCTGGCACAGGTCGCCCTGAACTACGCCCGCGCCGGGGCCGACGCCGTCGCTCCAAGCGACATGATGGACGGCCGCATCGCCGCCATGCGCCAGCTGCTCGACCGCGAAGGTCACGCTACGACGCCGATTGTTTCGTATGCGGCGAAATATGCCTCATCTTTCTACGGACCGTTTCGCGAGGCGGCCGAATCGGCCCCCGCCTTCGGTGACCGCCGCTCGTACCAGATGGACCCGGCGAACTCCCGTGAAGCCCTCAGAGAAGTGCTGCTGGACATCGACGAGGGCGCGGACCTCGTCATGGTGAAGCCTGCTGGCCCGTACCTCGACGTCATTCGACAGGTGCGCGACGCCGTGAAGGTTCCGGTAGTGGCCTACCAGGTCTCCGGTGAATTCAGCCTCATCAAGGCCGCCGCCGAGCGTGGCTGGATCGACGAGAAGGCCGCGGTTTTCGAGACCCTCACGGGCATCCATCGCGCCGGCGCCGACCTGATCATCACCTACTGGGCGCCCGACATGGCGCGGTGGCTGAGC
>Ga0070665_100006800_pt1 | contig 11626 bp, 8 predicted proteins | sample KBSS13metaG_FD_65862 | JGI IMG/M metagenome (GOLD analysis project Ga0070665, IMG submission 65862) | Switchgrass rhizosphere microbial communities from Kellogg Biological Station, Michigan, USA - KBS S1-3 metaG | ecosystem: Host-associated > Plants > Roots > Rhizosphere > Soil ...
CTATCCGCAACTCGCCGGGCAGGATTTCGAAACCGTGCTCGGCGACCTTGCCAACAGGCCGGCGCTGGACAGGCTGATCGACGGCGCGGACGCGGTCGTTCACGCAGCCGGCCTGATCAAGGCGCCGAGCCTTGCCGCCTTCAGGGCCGCCAATGCCGGCGGCACGGCAAATCTCATCGCCGCCCTGAATGACAACCCCTCACCCAAACATCTGATTCTCGTGTCTTCGATGGTGGCGCGTGAGCCGCACCTGTCGGCCTATGCCGAGACCAAACGTGAGAGCGAGGCAGCGCTGGCGGCCCTGCGGCACGGGGGCTGGACGGTGGTGCGCCCCTGCGCCGTCTATGGTCCGTGGGACCGGGAGACGCTGGCGATCTTCCAAGGCGCCGCGCGGGGGATCTTCCCCATGGCCGGCCCGCGCCAGGGCCGGGTCGCCCTGATCCACGCGTCGGACGCCGCCCGCGCGGTGGCAAGCCTCTGCGACCAGGAAGGGGCCGGCCAGGTCTTCGAGCTTACCGACCGGCGCGTCGAGGGTTACGCCTGGGGTGAGATCGCCGCCGCCGCGGCACAGGCGGCCGGGAACAGGGTCCTGAAGCTGTCGCTGCCTGCGATCGCGGTGCGCTGGGCGGCGGCGGTGAACGTGGCAGCGGCAAGGCTCATCGGCCGGACGCCGATGCTGACGCCCGGCAAGGCGCGGGAAATTCTGCATCGCGACTGGGGATCGACAGCCGAACGGCAGCCGCCGCCGGATCTGTGGCAGCCGCGAATCGGACTCGACGAGGGTTTCCGCGACACTGTGACATGGTACCGGAGCCAGGACTGGCTGCCGACATGGAGGATCGGACGATAGATTGCGGAACCGGTTTGTTTATTTTCGTCGGAAAACATGAAGAGCTGGGGGATTTTGTCCCCGGAAAATTTGCTTTTTTACCGCGTTGTCGGCAATGAACACAGTTTGGCAGGAAGCCGGACAAGATGGGCAGCGTCATTTTGGCAAATCAATATGACAATATCGAGGCGGGAATCGTCGCGGTTCTGGAGGCTCGCGTTGCCGCGGGCGCCCAGATATCGCCGAAAGCCAAGATCGCGCGCGACCTGGGCCTCGATTCGGTCGCCGTCATGGACTTTGTCATGGACATAGAGGACCATTTCGACATTTCGATTCCTTTGGACAGGGTCGCCGAAGTCGAGACGGTAGAGGACCTAACACGCGCCGTTGAAGCGCTGCTGAAAGATAAGGGTTGAATGTCGATTTTTTCGAAATTCGATGACGTCCGAAGTGCATTCGAATCACTGACCTCCGCAGGCCGCAACCCGTTCGGCATCCGTTTCGACGAGATACTGTCGCCGACCGAGGCCGTGCTGGACGGCCGCCGGATTCTGCTGTTCGGAACCAACAACTACCTCGGCCTGACATTCGACCCGGCGGCGATCGATGCCAGCATCGAGGCGATCCGCCAGGCGGGCACCGGCACGACCGGCTCGCGTATCGCCAACGGTACCTATTCCGGGCATGCCACGCTGGAGCGGCAGATCGCCGAATTCTTCGGGCGGAAGAGCGCGATGGTGTTCACCACCGGATATCAGGCCAATCTCGGCCTGATATCGACGCTGGCCGGGCGGGGCGATCATCTGCTGATCGACGCCGACAGCCACGCCTCGATCTATGACGCCTGCAAGCTGTCCGCGGCGGAGATCATCCGCTTCCGCCACAACGACCCCAAGGATCTGGCACGCCGCCTGCGCCGGCTCGAGGGCCTGCCCGGCAGCCGGATCATCGTCACCGAGGGCCTGTTCAGCATGCTGGGCGACACCGCGCCGCTGCGCGAGATCGCGGCGGTGAAGCGGGAGATGGGCGCCTATCTGATCGTCGACGAAGCCCATTCGATGGGCGTGATGGGCAAACATGGCCGCGGCCTGGCCGAGGCCGTGGGCGTCGAGGCCGATGTCGATTTCATCGTCGGCACCTTCAGCAAGAGCCTGGGCGCGATCGGTGGCTTCGCCGTGTCGGACCTGCCCGACTTCGACCTGCTTCGCGTCGTCTGCCGCCCCTATATGTTCACCGCGTCCCTGCCGCCGTCCATCGTCGCCTCGGTCACCGCATCGCTGCAGCGGATCGCGACCGACGACCTGCTCGGCGCGCGAGTCCAGGCGAACAGCCGACGCCTGCATAACGGGCTGGCCCAGGCGGGATTCGATATCGGGCAGGAGGCCAACCCGGTCTGCGCCATCAGGATCGCGGACCGCGATCTGGCGATCGGCTTCTGGAACGCGCTGCTCGCAAACGGCGTCTATCTGAACCTGGCCCTGCCGCCCGCCACCCCGTCCAGCCTGTCGCTGATCCGCTCCAGCGTCAGCGCAGCACACACCGAGGCGCAGATCGATACGGCCGTGTCGATCATCGCCGAGACCGGATCCAGGCTGGGCGTGCTGAGCGAGAATGCCAGCCGAATAGCGATGCCGGCCGCCGAATGACCCCAGTCCAGCGTAAGGACGAGGCTGCATCCAGGCTATCGGCCGGGCGGCTGTCGACCGGGCGTAGCTATGATCTCGGCAAGATGTCATTCCGGGATCTGGCGATCGCCTACTCGACCTATTACGCAATCGACGTTTATCTGGTCATCGCCGCGATCAGCGCAGCTGTCGCCGTACATGTATCGACCGGCTGGATTCCCGCGGCCCTCGGCGGCATCGCAGCGGTTTTGGTCTATCCTTTCGCCTGGTACCTGATCCATCGTTTCATCCTGCACAGCCGGTCGCTCTACAAGCTGCCGTGGGCGGCGGGGACATGGAAGCGCATCCATTTCGATCATCACCAGGATCCGCACCGGCTGGAGGTGCTGTTCGGGGCCCTGTGGACCACTCTGCCGACGGTCGCCGCGGTGACGTTGCCGGTGGGCTGGCTGCTGGGCGGCGCGGTAGGTGGCGGTGCGGCCGGCGCGGCGAGCGCGCTCAGCGCCGGGCTGCTCACCACCTGCGTCTACGAGTTCGGCCATTGCGTCCAGCACCTGAACTACAAGCCGAAGAGCGAATTCCTGAAGCGGGTCAAGCGCTGGCACCTGGCGCACCATTTCCACAACGAGCAGGGCAATTACGGCATCATGAGCTTCCTGCCGGACCGCCTGTTCGGCACCTGGTACGACGCCGCGCGCGACAAGCCGCGCAGCCCGACCGTGTTCAACCTGGGGTACGACCAAGCGGAAGCCGTGCGCTATCCCCATGTCGCCCGCCTGACCGGGGCGCCGCCGCGCGACCGCCCGCCCATGGCCGGAGAACAGGACAACAGCCAGGCAGCAGCCACCGAGCTGTGGATGCCTCGGAAACGGGCGGGGTCATGACCGTCGAAATCCTGCCGGTGACCGACAAGGCGACGATGAAGCGATTCATCCGAGTCCCCTTCCTGGTCCACCAACACGACAAGAGCTTTGTCCCGCCCCTGATCTCGGAGCGCGAGGAATCGTTCGACCCGGCCAAAAACGAGTTGGTGCGACGATCGGAGGTCCGTTTCTGGATCGCCCGCAAGGACGGGCGCGACGTCGGCCGGATCAGCGCCCAGATCGACCCGCTAGCCCAGAAGGACGGCAGCCCGGCCTACGGCCAGTTTGGCGCCTTGAGCGCGCTCAACGATCCGGAAGTGTTCGCCGCCCTGTTCAAGACGGCGGAAGAATTCTTGGGTAGCCGCGGCATACAGCGTGTCCAGGGCCCCTTCACCCTCTCGATCAACGAGGAGACCGGCCTGCTGATCGACGGCTTCGACACGCCGCCGATGATGATGATGGGCCACGACCCCGTCTATGAGGCCGCCCATATCGAGGCGGCCGGCTATCGTCCCGACGGCGACGTGTTCGCGTATCTGATCGACCTCGATGCACCGCTGTCCAAATCCGCCGATAACATGCTGAACCGCCCATTGGCCAGCTCAGTCACAATGCGACGGCTGAACCTGAAGGACTACGACGCCGAGATCCGCCGCGTCGTCAGCATCTTCAACGATGCCTGGAGCGAGAATGACGGCTTCGTGCCGATGACCGATGCAGAGACCGACGAGCTGGCGACGCGGCTGAAGCTGCTGCTGGACGAGCGATTGGTCTGGTTCGCCGAATATAACGGCGAGGCGGTGGCATTTATCGTCTGCCTTCCCAATATCAACGAGGCGATCCGCGACCTGAACGGCAATCTGTTTCCGTTCGGCGTCGTGAAGCTGCTGTGGCGTCTCAAGGTCAGGGGTCTGAAGTCGGCGCGCGTGCCGCTGATGGGTGTACGCAAGAGTTTGGCCGGCACGGTGCTGGGCAGCGCACTGCCGCTGCAATTGATCGGGGCGCTGTGGCCCAACGCCAGGAAGATGGGCTTCCGCTGGGTCGAGCTGTCGTGGATCCTGGAAAACAACCGGGCGATGCGCAGCATCCTCGAGCGGCTGGGGGCCAGGTCCTACAAGACCTACCGCATTTACGAGAAGGCGCTCGGATGAGCACTGTCCGGGCATGGATATCGATTTAACGTGAACAGAGTCAGAGAAGATGGCTAAAGGCAAAATCCGCATCGCGATCGCTGGTGTCGGCAACTGCGCGAGCGCGCTGATCCAGGGCATTCACTATTACACGCCGGAGCGCTGCGCCGGCGGCGTCACGGGGCTGATGCATACCGAGATCGGCGGCTACCGGCCGTGCGACATCGAGGTGGTGGCGGCATTCGACGTAGACGCCCGCAAGGTGGGGACCGATGTGCATCGCGCCATCTTCTCCCTGCCCAACTGCACCACGGTGTTCCAGAAGGACGTTCCCGACAGCGGGGTGATGGTGAAGATGGGGCCGGTGCTGGACGGCATCTCCGAGCATATGGCGAATTACGAGGATGACCGCACCTTCATCCGCTCCGACGCCATGGAGCTGACCCAGGCCGAGGTTGTCGCCGAGCTGAAGCGCAGCGGCACCGAGGTCCTGCTCTGTTACATGCCGGTCGGCTCAGAGCAGGCGGCACGCTTCTATGCCGAGTGCGCGCTGGATGCCGGCGTCGCCTTCGTCAATAACATGCCGGTCTTCATCGCCAGCAACCCGGCCTTCGCCGAGCGTTTCAAGCAGCGCAACCTGCCGATCATCGGCGACGACATCAAATCACAGCTGGGCGCGACGATCACCCACCGCGTGCTGACCGACATTTTCGCCAAGCGCGGCGTCAAGCTGCTGCGCACCTATCAGCTGAATACCGGCGGCAACACCGACTTCCTGAACATGAAGAACCAGACCCGGCTGGCGTCGAAGAAGACGTCGAAGACCGAGGCGGTTCAGTCAGTCGCCAAGAAGCGGATGGAAGACAACGACATCCATGTCGGGCCCAGCGACTATGTGCCGTGGCAGAACGACAACAAGATCTGCTTCATCCGCATGGAGGGGCATCTGTTCGGCGACGTGCCGATGGACCTGGAGCTGCGGCTGTCGGTCGAGGACTCGCCCAATTCCGCCGGCGTCGTGATCGACATGATCCGCTGCTGCAAGCTGGCGCTGGTGAACGGCATCGGCGGCATCCTGGAGGGGCCGAGCGCCTATTTCTGCAAGCATCCGCCGAAGCAGTTCACCGACGACGAAGCCTACGACCTGACCGAGAACTTCATCCGCCTGAACGCGGCGACGGCGCAGCGCAGGCAGTGCGTCATCGTCGCCGCCGGCCAGGGCACCCGCCTGCGCGAGCTGGGCGAGAGCAAGCCGCTGATCAATATCAAGGGCGTGCCGCTGATCGTGCGGGTGATCGAGAGGGCGCGCAGCGCCGGCGTCGACCAGTTCTTCGTGGTCAGCGGCTATCGCGGCGAGGAGCTGCGTAAGGCGCTGGATGCCTATGCCGCCCGCGAGGGCGTGCGCATCACCCACATCGTCAATGACGACTGGGAGCGCGCCAACGGCACCTCGGTGCTGAAGGCCAAGCCCTATGTCGATGGGCCGTTCCTGCTGACCATGTGCGATCATCTGGTCGACCCCGAGATGTTGCGCGACCTGATGGCGAGCCCGGTCGATGCCAACACGGTGACGCTGGGTGTCGATTACAATGTGGACAGCCCGCTGAACGACCTGGACGACGTGACGCGCGTGAGGGTCGCCGATGGCAAGATCGAGCATATCGGCAAGGTGATCCGCGACTTCAACGCGATCGACACGGGCATCTTCCTGTGCGGGCCGATCATGTTCGACGCGCTGGAGGTTGCCCAGGCGAAGGGCGACGACAGCATCTCAGGCGCCATGAACGTGCTGGCGGGATGGCGCAAGGCCCATGCCTTCGACATCAAGAGCCGCGTCTGGGTCGATGTCGACGACCCCGCTGCCTTCCGGAAGGCCGAGGAGCTGCTGGAAGACGGCCGCCTCTAGGCCCGATCTTGGATCGGCCGTGCGGAACGCCCGTCAGGCGCCGTTCCGCACGGCGTCGACGATCTGCCTGGCGCAGCGGCTGACATCGTTCTGGCGGTACCCGAGCTGCTCCACGTCGCGCGGATCGCTGTCGAAATAGATCGTCTTGCCTCGCCCGCGCATCATCATCACGTCGGGCAGCAGGACGTTCTCCTCGTCGACGACGTCGAGTGGCGTTTCGTCCCCCGCCGCGCGAAAGAAGGCGCCCATCAGCTCCGCCCAGGTCAGGTTCTCATCGCCGATCAGATAGGCCCGACCGTTGGTCCCCCTGTCCAGCGCGCCGACGATCGCGTCGGTCAGCGTGTCGGTCGATATGACATTGCTGCCCCCGGGCGGCACCCTGCGCGGCAGCGGCAGTTGCCCAAGCGCCCAGCGCGCATAGGCGTCGTAGGCCGGAATCAGCAGTCCCGGAACATGCCCGATGATGATCGGCGCGTTGAGCGACACGACGAAGAAGCTGTCGTCGCTCAAAGCGCGGGCGCCGTCGTCCGCCATCTTGCGCCCCGCGACATAGGGATTGGCCGCCACCAGCTCGGGCGCCGCCTGCGGATAGAAGCTGCCGATCAGGATCGCGCGCTTCACACCGGCTGCTTTCGAGGCCGCAAAGAACGCAGGAACGGCCTCCCCATTAGCCCGCTTCCAATGGTCCGCCTCCGGCACCCCTTCGGGCACATGGCGAACATCATTGCCGGCGGCGAACACCAGCATATCGAACAGCGACAGCAGCTGAGTGTCGGGCGGCTCGTTGACATAGTCGATCCGAACCCAAGGCAGCGATCCAAGGGGCGTGCCGACCGCGGGCGCCGAACGTGAGGCGAGCGTCACGTCGTGCCCGCGCGTTTTCAGCTCCAGCGCGGCATGGCCGCCGACCATGCCGTTTCCGCCGACGATCAGTATCTTCATGGCAATATCTTCTTGCTTTGGTCATGAATGACCGTTTCGGTCGGAATGTTTTATGACCGATCCGAGCCCGGCGACACGAGGCGAGTATGTGAGGCCTGGACTTCCTTTGCGGTTCTGGCCAAAAAATCGCGCTTAGCGGGATGCCTAGTGTTTACGGGCTCTGAGCCGTTGTCGATGCGCTGCCTGCTTCGCCCGGTTCCCGCATATGGCCATGCTGCACCATCTGCGCCCACGGCCGCGCGTGCGATCCGCGAATATGAGCGTGCAGGCCGGTCCCTCACAGGTCTTCAGGCTTGAGAAATCTTCGCTGCACACGAACCGCGCAAGCGCCTCCGCGATCGGAAGGAGAAGCGCATCGGGGGAGCGCCACCTGCGCATCGGCCGAAGCTCGAGCGGCCCACGCCCGTTTCCTTGCCCCGGGATGATCCGGCTGAAAGCCTCATCGCGCTCCAGCAAGCGGTTGAGCGGCTCCAGCTCAGCGAGATTCTCTGCCGCAAGGCCGCGTCCGCTATGCTGCTGAACGAGCCCTCTGAACCATTCACGCAGTTCCCTCGCCTGGGCGGCGACCTTGTCGAGCTCGCCGGGCAGAGATCCCGCGCGAATGGCTTCCAACGCTTCGGCGGGCACAAGCTGCGCCTGCTCCAGCCACGCCGATAGCCCGTCCCCGTCCGCGATCCAATCGATTACCGTATCGACCGGTGTCGCGATGGAATTCAAGAAATCCAGCGCGAGCGCATCGCCGAGAAAGATCGCAGGAGGGCGGCGGTCCATCACAACTCCTTACTATCCCAGCGCTCGTGCCGATGGCGACAACAAGATGCTTATTGCAGATAACCTTTTTAATAAAATTTAACAAGTTATCCATTGCAGTACTTTATCTGTTTGTCATCTTCTACGCCGGTTATGGGTCGGAACTTGCGGGGAGACCGGAATGCCGTCAAACGATGTAAACATCGTGCTCGTCCATGGCGCCTGGGCCGATGGATCGAGCTGGGCAAAGGTCATCGGGCCGCTGGCGGCCGGGGGCATCAAGGTCGTCGCGGCGCCATTGCCGCTGACATCGTTTCAGGAAGACGTGGTGGCGCTGGACCGCGCGCTCGAGCGCGTGACGGGGCCGGTCGTGCTCGTCGGCCATGCCTATGCCGGCGCGGTTATCGCGGCGACGCGCAATAAGACGGTGAAAGCGCTCGTCTATGTCGCCGCCCTGGCTCCGGATGAGGGGGAAACGGTCGCGGACGTCTTCTATCGCGCGGAGCCGCATCCGCGAGCTCCCAAGTTGGCGCCCGATCATAACGGCCTGATCTATCTTCCCGATGAAGCCTTCGCCGAGGCCTTCGCCCAAAACGCATCGCCGGAGGAACTGGCAGTGCTGGCTGCGGTTCAGCGCCCGATCTCACCCGCCTGCATCACCGTCCCCGTCGATCGGCCGCTTTGGAAGACATGTCCGAGCTGGTTCCTGGTGGCGGAGCAGGATCGCATGATCGTCCACGAGACTCAGCGTTTCATGGCCCAGCGAATGCAGGCCCGGACCCGGTCGCATCCCGTCGATCATTCCCCGATCGTCACCGCGCCCAAACTGGTTGTGGACATGATCCGGGAGGCGATCGCGGCTGTCTGACCAGCGCATGTCGCAGGCCGGCTCTCTCAATCTGGCAAGCAGATTTCTCGCTTCCATAAGGTCGGAGGTTCCGAAGCCTTCGGTGAATCGTTGATATATCGGCTCGAGCAGCGTCCGGGCCTCATGCATCCTGCCTTGGCTTGCCCATAACCGGCAAAGGCTGATCGCGGCCTGGAGCTCGAACGCCAGGGCCGCCTGACTACGAGCGCAGTCCAGGGACCGGAGCAGGCAATCCTCGGCCGCACGCACATCGCGGCCGTCGGCGGCGGCAAGGATGTCGCCTTTCGTGCGCAATATCTCCGGCAGGTACATGGACCCGCCATGAAGCTCGATTTCGGCGATGACCGCGTCGAGGGTCGCCAGCGCCTCGTCGACCCGTCCTTGGCGGGCCAGACCGGCGGCCAACGAGCTTACACAGGTTCTTTTGAGCGACTGGTCCGGGTTCGCCACCTCGAAAAAGGTGCGCAGCGCCGAAACACCGGAATCGATCTCACCATTCAGGATGGACAGCCGCGCCCGCCACACTTTGGCGTAGATGCCGATCCGCAGGATCAAATCCCGTTCGGTGATGGCGATGATCGTTTCCACGGTATCCGCGGCCGCACGCAGGTCGCCGACCCATACCAGCACAGTCACCGACGATATGAGCGCGTGAGAGAGCGTGAGCGAACTGTTATCCACAGTTCTGGCTTCATCAATGGCCTGCTTCGCAGTTGCCAGGGCCTGGTCCGCTGACCCTTGCAGCCAATAGATCAGGGCCAAGGTGGCTATCGAATTGACGTAGGAGCCGAGGTCGGTGCGCGTGAGCTCCCCGCCCTGCGAGGCGGGCGATCCTCCCAGTACCGCCTCGTACCGTAGCCGGGAATTGGCGTGGTCGCCGAGAAGACGCTGGAGGTTGCCGATCATGACATCCATCATTGCCCGGTTGCTCGGACCGGCGCTCGCCCTGGTCACGGCTTCTTGCCGTCGAGCGAGCGCAAGCGCGGTACGCAGGTCACCTTCCCAGCTAAGAACAAAAATTTCTGCCCACAATATTCTCCAATCGCGCTCATGCTCCTGGAGATTGCCAGCCAGCTCCCGGACCCGGCGCAGCACGGCCAGCGCCTCATCGAGGCTCGTCGTTGCGTAAACCAGAAGATGCCCGCGGGCGATTTGAAGATCGATTTCCAGGCGTCCGCCGCGTGTGGTCTCGTCAAGAGCAGCGACGGCGCGTCCTGTCCATTCGCCGCATTCGCTGATCAGCCCCATCTGGTAGAAAAAGGTGCTCGACACCGCGACCAGCTCAGCGCCGATCCTGGTATTGCCGTCTTTGGAAAAGGCCCATTTCAAAGCCGCCCGCAGATTGGCGAGGAGATCGCGTTGCGCGGTCGCCACATTGACGACAAGCGCTTCTCCGGCGGCCCGCTCGAGATATTTCCGATAGTAAACGGCATGGCGGCTGGCGGTCACGTTCAACGCATCACTTTCCGTCAATTTCTCCAGAGCGTAGGCACGGGTCGTGTCGAGCAGCCGGTATGCGGTATCCGCACCGAGGGCTTCCGCGCTGACGAGCGACTTGCTGACAAGGCTCGCTAGGCGCTCGGCGACGACTGCCGGCCGGATTTCGACATCGGCCACGACCACCATGACCGCGGCAAGGGCAAAGCATCCGGCAAAAATGCTGAGCCGGCACAGCATTTCGCGCTCGGCCTCGGAAAGCCATTTGTAGCTCCATTCGAGCGTATCGTTCATGGTCCGATGACGTGCGACCATGGCGCCGCCGCCTTCGGCGAACAGCTCGAAACCGTCCTCCAGCATCTTCGCCAGCCCGGGAATCCCGAAAGTTTCAGCTCGGCCGGCGACGAGCTCGATCGCCAGCGGTATTCCGTCCAGCTTCTGGCATATCTGGGCGACCACCGGCGCATCCGCGTTGTCGAGCGAAAAGGAGCCGAGAGCGGCGGCAGCGCGCTCGACAAAGAGCTCGACGGCGGGGAAAGCCAGCGCGGCCTGCGCGCTGATCTCGGATGAGACCGGCGGCGTGGCCAACGTCGGCAGACGCCTCAGCCATTCGCCGTGGATCTTCAGCGGTTCGCGGCTCGTCGCCAGGATGTGGGCGCCCGGCGCGTGCTGGAGAACGCGTTCGGCCAAGGCCGCGGTCTCCTCCAGGACATGCTCGCAGCTGTCGAGGACCAGAAGCAGGTGCTTGTCGCGCAGAAAGGCGATGATGGCCGCGGTGGGTTCGTTCGCGACGTCCACCACGCCCAAGGCGGAGGCGACGACGCTGGGGACCAGTTGGGCGTCGCCGACGGGCGAAAGATCGACGAACCGCACGCCATCGGGGTATGCCGGCGCGACCGCCTCCGCGACCGCCAGGGCGACCCTGGTCTTTCCGATCCCGCCAGAACCAACGACGGTGATCAGGCGCCGCAACGGCAGGTCGGCGATCAGCGAGGCGACGATATCCGAGCGGCCGATCATCCGGATCAAAGCCGCCGGCGGATCGTACCTATATTCGTCACACGGCGCTGCGACCGCGCCTTGTGCCACCGCCGAGGCCACCGCCGCGACGAAGCAATAGCCGCGGCCGGAAATGTTGACGATATACTGGTGCGGCGCGCGATCGTCGCCCAGAGCTCTGCGTAGCGCCGAGATGTGGACCCTGAGGCTGCCCTCGTCCACGACAACCTCGCGCCAGACCCGTGACATCAGGTCGTCCTTGCTGAGGGTCTGGCCG
>Ga0070665_100006802_pt1 | contig 11625 bp, 9 predicted proteins | sample KBSS13metaG_FD_65862 | JGI IMG/M metagenome (GOLD analysis project Ga0070665, IMG submission 65862) | Switchgrass rhizosphere microbial communities from Kellogg Biological Station, Michigan, USA - KBS S1-3 metaG | ecosystem: Host-associated > Plants > Roots > Rhizosphere > Soil ...
CTCAATTGCGTGACGATATTCATCGAGAGTCCCATACGCCCAGCCTCGACAGGTCCCCGAAATGCGAACAGAACCGGTGTGAAAAGCTGAAAGATGAAATAGTCGCAAAGCCAGCTCACCGCAATCTTCCACTGAAAGGGCCACACTTCCCGGAGCCAACTGATTCCGCGATCTCCGACATGCAGTCTCAACAATGGCAGAAGAAGTGACCGTCGAGAAAAAAGCAAAATGGATGCGACGAAGCCCTGCCCAAGCAGCACCATGGCTGGCGCATACAAGCCATGATGGGTAAGCATTGCCGTCCACGCCGAAGCCACGCTTACCGTCGATTGAAAAAAGCGCATCCGCGCAACCGAAGCCACCTGCCCGCAGCCCTCGAGAAACGAAAGCACCGGCCCGATTGAGAACGTGATTGCGCAGGCGATAACCGTAACCCTTAGTGGCCCCACCCACACCGCCGGCGCCTCTGGGTTCTGCTGCAGCGAGAAGAAACGTGAGCCCCCGACCAAAAGCACGACTCCCATCACCAGCGCCGCGCTCGTATACCAGCGAACCGCGCGTTGCAGCACCGAAGCGAGGCGGAAATGCGCCTTTGCATCGCCGCTGATTGTCCCGTCCGCATGGAACTCGACGTGTGCCCGCTCATGTGCGGCAACCTGCAGGACGACAAAGGAAAATCCCAGCTCGAAGACACTCTGTAGAGCAACCAGGCTCCACAGCGAATAGTAGTAACCCTGTTGAGCGGCGGTCAGGTAATGAACAATCAGCAGCACCATACCGACGCTGCCAAGGCCCTGAATGACACGCCCCAACACAGTGAAAGCGATGGCCCGATCGAGGCCGATGTAATGCGGAAGTCTGTAGCGCAAGATGTCGCGCAAGGCCGACCATCGACTACCGGAAGGCCTCGGCGATGTGGATGTCTCAATTAGCATTGGCATGTGTACGACGAGAATTCCGTGTCGGAGAAATGCAAACTGCGAACTTCCCTGGGCGATATGGACAATTAACCGGTTGCTTCCGGCTTGGTATGAAAGTCCTTCACCTTGCCTGATTCCGCAGGCACAGGGGCTGGCCTCGCTGTTTTTCCTATCCAGATCAATCCTCTCAGCAACGTGAGTTTGTCTCTGGTCGCCGGATTGTGTTGCATTCTCGCCAGTCCCCCTTGCAGCAATGCGAACATCAGTCCAAATGTGAAGCCCACTGCGATCCCCGACATGATAATGAGGCCTCGCTTTGGAAAAGACTTCTTCTCTGGAGGCACCGCGGGATCGACCACTTGAATAAAGGCTCCTTCCTTCGCTTCCTCCAGTCTCGCCAGTTCCAGTTGACGGGCAAGAATGTCAAAGATCGCCTCATAGTACCTCACGTCCCGCAACCTGCGAACATATTCGAGGCCGGCCTGTGGCGCATTGCCCTTCAGCAGAGACAGGTCCTCATTCGACGATTCCTTTGAACCCAACAGCTTCGCAAACTGCACGCGCAGTCCGGCTAATTCACTTTCCGCCTGGGCAAGTGCGGGATTTTCTGCGTCCGTGGACGAGTGCATCGCCTCAATCTGCGCCTGCTTGGCAACCACCGCGGCGCGAAGCTTCGCAGTCTCATCTATCATTGCGCGAGCCCGGCTATCCACCTGCACCATCCCCGTTGCCAATTGTGTGCGCGTAAGGGCCTCGTCAGCATTCTCAAGATCAGTCTTCGTCTTCTCCAACTGGGTTTCAAATACCACGCGCCGCTGAGATGCTTCCGTAAGCGCCAGGTGCTTAGAGAAGTTTCGGAATTGCTCTACGTAGCCGTTTGCGATCTCCGACGCGCGGGCTGGAACGCGATCTGAGAACTCCAGTCGGATAAGCCCATCCTTGTTCGATCCATCGATCTTCGTATGCGCCTCAAGCGCTTTCCGTGCCTCCACAAGATAGTTCTTGTGATACTGCGCCATGAGTCCATAGCGCTGAATCACGGCATCTTCAACGGAACGGCTCTTCAGCATCGCGACATACATATCGTTAAGATTCTTCGAACTCGGGGCGCTGCTAGCCTTGCCGCTAGTCGAATTTGAGCCCGCAACTTGCGATGCAGGTATCGTGCTTACTGAGGGCTTTTCCTGCGGCGGCAGGATGACAACTGTGGCCGAATACTGCTCGGGCAAAAGCAATGCAATAGCGGCAGCAGAAGCCATGCAAACCGCCGTAATGATCGCAATAAGTCTCTTTCGCTGGGCGATGATGATCAGAAAGTCGAGAAAGGCCAACTCATCCTGCATGAGGTAAGGATCCGGAGACTGCGTATATTCCCGCAACTCCTTCGGACTTTGATCGCCGTGCAGGTTCGTCATTATCCGAAGTCTCCATGTCGATAAGAATCGGGCCGGCACAGTGCGCAGGATCTCATACTTAATTCTCGCGATAAATCCGACGACCCCATTACCCAATAACATTAATCGCTGCGGCGCCAAGTGCAAATTGGACAAAGCAGCGTCATCCTGCGCTGACCTGGTTGATTCGTGGTCCTTAACCGGATCCACGACCGCGTCCGCATTCGTAGCAGTAGACCGACGACGGCATTCCAGGGATACCCCAACAACATGCCACTAATTTGAATTCCACAATGAAATTACTATTCCGCGCATGCGTTGGCGGCCGCAGAGGGTTCCTGGGCCGCCGGCTCATGCGCGCGGTGCTCTTGAGGATCGTCCCAATAAGTTAGCAACCAATAAGTTATTAATACGCGCCGCGCATCGATAGAACAGCGGGAATAGTTCGCGTCAGAATCTTGAGATCAAGCAGGCAATTCCATTCGCTGGCGTATTCTCTGTCGAACAGAACACGGCGATCAAACTCAACGTCACTACGGCCCGAGACCTGCCATAAGCCGGTAATCCCCGGCCGGAAAAGGTCATAGTAAGCGAAATTGCGACCATACAACGGGCGTTCGGCTTCCACGATAGGCCGCGGCCCAACCAGCGACATGTCTCCCACCAGCACATTCAGAAGTTGAGGCAGTTCATCGAGACTGAGCTTACGGATTATCCTGCCCACGGGTGTGATGCGCGGATCGGGGCGTTCCTTGTCCATGGGATATCCCGCGTGGTGATTGCGATGCGCGTTAATCTCGAGAACATTGTCTTTGTGCTGCCGCGTAAACATCGAGCGAAACTTGATAATGCTGAAAGGGACGCCAAACCGACCGAGACGCTCTTGCCGGAAGAACACAGGTCCCGGAGAACTGAGCGCAACTGCCAGCGCAACTGCCAAACCTATCGGAAGAAAAATAATCAGCAGGATACTCGAAAGCAGAATGTCGAGCGTGCGCTTCACAACCACATAGCGCATGGATAATGCATGTTGAACGGCTGCTGCAAGGTATGGTGTAGGACGCCTCCATGAAGACGCCAGCATTGCTTCGTGCATTAGCCCAAGTGCTGAGATATTTCCAAGCTGGGGACCATCGGCTTCCAAAATGTTCAACGCGTTTCGTGCTTGCATTCTCGATACCCTCGCTATAGTTAATTTCCATGCCCTCGGAATCTCTGGTTGCGGATTCGCTGAGGCGGGCGCATGGGCTTTCGATGTCGTTCATTCAAGCTGGCGATCCCATGCGGCCCATAGACTGCCGCAAGGGAAAATTTTGAGACTGAGGAGAATTCGAGCTGGGTTCAAGGCGCCTAACGTACCCGAACTTCCGAAGCGAATGGTCGCTTGAATGCTTCACGCCACGCTTCCCAGTACATTCCGAATCGAGTGCCTCGAGGTCGACCCCGTTCACCTCTACGTCAATGCTCTGCATGAGGAGTTCCAAAGTCAGAACAACGCGCAAACTATTCCTCTTTCGGACGATAACTGCTGTCATTCCTGACAGCGCCCCAGCCCGTATACGGACTCTTTGCCAAACAAAAATAAGGAGATACGGCTCCGAGCGCAGAGAACCCAAGGCTGAGCGAAGGGCCTCAATTTCTCGGTCTAACAGGGGCCTTGGTTGGGAGTTCTTCGCGCCTACTGAGGAAAGAACTCCAGGGACGCCGAGAACTTTTACACGGTCGTTGCGCCGAATTCGAACAAAGATATAGTCCGAAAACAGCCGCAGTTCTAACGGCCTTCTGGACCCATCTTTCCAGCAGTGCTGTGCGCGATAGAGTGGCAAAAAGCTCTCGATCTCTCGCTCACCCATGTGCCGGGCAACACTCTTTTCATGGCGGCAAACTGTGTATGCGGCGTACCAGTGCCCAGGTGAATCAAGATCATCGAATGTCGCCGGGGTGCTCGATGCAACGCTCTTGGCCAAAGCTTCGCCCCCCTCACTTGGTGAGGTGTTTCCTATCCCGCGACACACGCTGCACCTTCCATGTGAGTCTCACTCGCAGACACGTATGCTATTACGCGCCTGTTTGCGAATTCCCTGGTGGTAAAAGCTACGTTTTGGCAACAAGTAATACAGAGGTTTGCAGGACAACCAGGCCCGGCTATGATTTGTCTAGTTTTGCTTATCTTTTCTCGAACGCAATTTGCGCTAGGGAACCGCAGTCGCCTGACTTTCCTGTGGACCTGAAGCCTGCGTCTCTACGGTGAGAATCTTCTAAGTGCCCACATTAGGAACAGACGCAAAAAGCCGGTAGAAAGTTATCTGAGTTACATTTGGGGCTAAGTTGAGTGCAGTTATTACGAGAATTCAGCGCAGCATTAGAATTCAGGCAACCTACCTTCGAAGTTGGCGCATCTAAGTTAAATCGCGCATCGTTAATTAGGAGCCGCATTGTGAATAAAGCACTCGTGGACGGCCGCTAAAGGCGCATTGGGCCAACGCACACTATTTAAATCATCCTCTGTCAGTTCACGAAAACTGAAGTCGATGCTGCCGTCAGCCTTGACGGCTCCGTGCACATATCCATAAACGTGCGTTCGCGCACTCGGATCAGCGGACTTTGGCAGCGGATAACGATATGCTCCCGCTCCGCCAATGATCATCCCCGGAACTACTCGCGGTCCGTACTGCTTCCAATATGCCGTATTAAAAATATTGGGTGAGTAGTAATGCGAGTGGCTCGCGATGAGATAGACAAACTTACCTGCGGCCTGCGCGTCATAGAACCACGTGTAGACCAACTCGCCCGTATGCTCGCCCAGGGCCCAATCGTCCATTGCATGCTCTGCACCCGTTGAGTGAGGAAGCGCTTCATGCATGCCCGCAACAATTGCGCGAATCCCCGAGTTTGGCGCCAGGTCGTGATCCAGCACAGAGCGCAACCACCTCAACTGAGCGACCGACAATTCCTCTTGGCTTGCGTTATCCAGCGTGATGAAATCAACCGAACCTTGAACCCAGTGATACCAGGGTCCCACTGGTGCGGCCGAAGAGCCGTCCGTCTGCCTCTGCGCCGCAATCTCCGGTCGATTCAGAAACCCCGAGAACTTGGTCACGTAACCCGCGCGCGTCATCGGGGGAACATTCTCATGGTTGCCGCGCCCCAGAAACACAGGTGTCGAACCGAATGGCGCCATCTGGTGTGAAAGAAAATCGTCCCAGGCCATTTGCTGGTAATCAAGCAAAGTCATCTGGCCGCCGGTCGGCCGCATTGCCACCATGTCCTGGTCCGGCTGCGACATCCATCGGAAATCCCCAAGATGCCAGTAAAAAGCATCGTTCTCTGCTTTTACTTTCGCCGCGATCGCTGGCATCACGAAGTCGCCGCAGTTGCGACTGTCTCCCGACACAGCAAACGTCCACAGCGACGCCGCAACCTGCGCCCCAGCCTTGCCGGCAAAGGCACACTGTGCAACGCACACAAGAAACGCGACCTTCCGACTGAGCCGAAACATGTCCTCAGAATAACCCGCCCGAACCCGCGCGGGACACCGCTAATCGAACTCCGCAATTCAATTGGCCGGCACAACTTCCTTCATCGACAGCTGGAATACTCCTTCTGTGATTCGAGTCACGGAGGTTCGAAGCCGCGACTCGATAGGCTCGAAGTCAGCGCGGTAAGGAATCCAACGCGCGCAGGATTGAGGAGCAGCTTTTCATGGCGTACGTAATCACCGATGCATGCATCAAGGACTTCGTTTGCGTTGCGGAGTGTTCCACCGCTGCAATCGCACCCCAGGCAGGCGATCCTGCCGCCGGAACCGTATCGCAGGTCTACATCAACCCGGATGAATGCATCGACTGTGGCAACTGCGCGAGCGTATGCGCCCAGAACGCAATCTTCACGGAAGACGAATTACCGGCAGACAAGGCGCACTTCGCAGAAAAAAACCGCGTCTACTTCCAATAACGACTCGCCTCTAAGGTTCGGTCTTTGTCGTCGGTGGCGGTTGCACGTTCGTCTGAGCGGGCTGTGAATCAGGCTGCGACGAAGAAGGTGCCGCCTTCACCGCCGCGGGAGCGGCCGGAGTTGGCACGAGCGGCGTAACCGTCATCGAAACTGTCTGGATCGTCATCGGGTCATCTCTCAGCCTCAGGTAGAGAACACCGTTGGCTGAGTGTGGCACCGTGAGTTGCGTACCCGTGAAGTCAGGCGGCACGTCGGTCGCATTGTCAAACTCCGGCGTCGAAGCAACGAGCGCCGCAAGAAAGAGATTCGTTCCCGTCAACGTGCAGGGCTTGGTGACGGCGCGCGGGCATCGCAGTTCCTTGAACCCCGGCAGCCGGATCAGGGTTCCCAGTGGCACCCAATCCCCCGTGACGCCTTCAGCCGACACGGCGCGCGCATGGACCGGACCAAACGCTGACGAACCAAACCGGGCCAGCGGCTCTACAACTCCCAGTGCCGTGTTCGCGTCTTCCAGCATCAGGGTGCCGTCGCTGACCGACAAAACAGTCTTGAAACTGCCGTCCACCGCGGCGACTTCGATCTTTTGATCCCGCGGAAAATTAGCAGGCGTCTTCGACTTGAGAAAGAAAACCAGGCGCTGCTCAACCGGCAAATCATCGGGACTACCCAAACGCACCGGCGAAGGTTCTGAAGACGCTTCATCCTGTGTGCCCTTGCTGAGCAGAATAACTTCCGGGCGCGGTGCATCCACTCGCACCGGCGTTCTGAGTTTCCGGCCGTCGCGCAGTTCCACGGTCGCGAAGTAGCGTTTTCCGGGCTCCAGATCGGCCGTCGAGCCGTCGGCTTTCAACTCAAGGTGATCAATATCCTGAACCCTTTTCAGCGCCGAAGGCGTCCAGGCAATCTTGTTCAGCGAAGCCTTGGCAACCTCGTCCAGACGAGTGCCGGTGAGAACCGCGCTCATATCTCCGGCGCTCAACGTCAAGCGCTCCAGCGATGCCGCTTCGGCGTATGCCATCAGTGTCAACTTGTCGGGGTTCTCCAGTCCGAATTGCTTGATTTCTAAGGTCACTGGTCCCGGTGCCGCATCTTTCAACGGCACGGCGACTTCAAGCGTATTGGGCTTTGGAGACTTCCAGGTCAGCGTCACAGGCCCGGCGCCAGGGGATTGCACCGCAACGCTGTCCACACAGAGGGTGTTTTCTCCCTCGATATGCAATATGTCTTCGCGCCCCACCACCAGCGCCGATTGGTCGCTCCCAGCAACCGCCCACGTGCTCGAGCGCGCCGTTCGCAGACGAAAGCGCGGCCCTTCCCAGTCGGCAAAGCCCCACTTTCCGCGCACTACTGCCGAGAGGTCCCCCGGAGGCAGCGGCGGCGCTGCATGCTCCAGAACCAATCCACCTTGAGCGGGATCGACCTTGACTGGCAGGTCAAACGAATCCGGCTTCGATTCAATATGCAGCTTCAGGTCGTAGGCCATGGGCGTGGCATAGATTAGCGGTGCCCCTTCAGCCGGTAACAACAGGCCGGGCTTTTGCGCGCAATACTCCTCAGATGGATTGACAGGGTGCAACGGCGGCAGCTTTGGAGGGCTCACAGGGGGCAGGGCGATCACAACGACCGATTTAGGATCGCGAAAAGACGGAGCCGTGTTGAGCCGCAGATTGAGAGTGTCATTCGTCGGCAGCGCAAGGGCCGGAATGTACTGAAAATGTGCTGTGTGAAGAGAGGCCAATATTCTCGCCGTATCGACGATCGCACCGATATATGGGCTATAGGCTCCGGCCCCGACAAGCGGCGAATAGGCCAGTTGGTTCATCAGGTCGCCCGTCGATCCACTGGTCAACTGGGCTACGCGGTTTGGCGCGTTGGCGTCGTCCATCACGAGGCCGTCCGTATGCTGCACCAGGCACGGCGCCTGCTGGTCGGTCGGCTTGTCAAAGCATTGTTGATCCAGCCGGATACCCAATGTCCGGGCTGCTCGCTCCGCGCGATCCTTCAGCATCTTCGGATCGGTCTGCGAGGTGACCTTTACTTGCGCCAGGTAGGTGTCCAGACGCATTCGGTCCCAGCTTGCCGCCTGCAGGTCCTGCGTGGCGCGCACAAAGGTGCCGGGGCGTCCTCGCACGGCGTTGCGCAAGGTGCTCAGGCCTCCGCCGGTGTCCGGGGCGAGAAAGATCAAAGCCTGCTGAGCCTCTTCCGGCACCGTCACGAACACGCCTTCTTCCCGCGCTTGCCTTGACCAGGTTTCCACCTTCGTAAACCACTCAGAGGGCGGGGGGTTCGTTACGCCGCGCAGGAAGGCGACGATCAAAACGTAATGTGCCGACTGACTTTCCGGCAGGTCGGGGTGTATCCAGATGCGGTCGCCCGGGAGAAGATTCGGCACTTGCCCAATCGGCAAAGTAACCTCTCCCCGCTTCACATGAACATCTATCTTCGGTCCAATCAGATCGAAAGCCGGGGCCGCGGCCTGACAATTGGCATATTGCCCGCTCCATGCCAATAGGAACGCCAGGTAAAAAAGGACACAACGCCGCATTCCCCTATTGTACGAAGGATGAGCACCGGAAAGCACCACGGTGCGGAAGCATGGTCTCAAGAATAATCATGAAATAAGACAATTATCTTGGACTCCCGACCGCTTGCACAATCGTTTACACTAGTCCTTGGTTAGTCTTGAAGAGTTTTAGCTAAAGTTTCCTCGATCCCTGTGGGGTGTCACAAATGGCTCGTTCAAGCCTAAATTGCTAATTACCTTACACCCGTTCGGGAAACTCCGGGCCCGATACTTTGTCCAAAACAGGCGCGTATCACCTGGCCGGCTTTGCACATTCTAAGGTTCGAAAAGCATTGGAAAACAACGTCGCAACGGCGACCCTAAAGAAGCCTTTTATATGGAGAGTTGAATATGAAATCGACGAGAGCTGCGCAAAGCAGCGTAGACATTAGCAATTTGAGCGTTCCCGATGCTGAAGAGATTATTGAAGAGGCCCTGGGTGAACTAGCGTTTTCCCAGGACCCGGGGTTGGTTCGCGCGCTGCGATTTCTCGCGCCTCCCGGATACCAGGCCATCGTAGAGTTGTGCAGCGAAAACGGCCGAAGCAAGAGACGAAACGCCTCCGCTGACTCATGGTCGCCCGAAGAAGACGAGGTGCGAATCTATTTCGAGCGCATCGATGATGCTGAGCCGGGCGGCCGTCAATCTCGTGGCTCGCGCGCCTCAGTTGAACCGCATTTTCATGAAGACGAAGACGATGAAGCCGCGATTCCGGCGGACCTCGACGCCCGCGTTAAAGAATTATGCGCCGCTCTTGCCGAGGCCGAACGTGGCGGTCACGCCTTCATTGCTCTCAAATGGTTCCGCGACTCTTTCTTGCCGCGCAAGGCATTCCGTTGGAACCAGCACCCTGAATCGCGCCAGGCAGTGCTCGCAGAAGCCATTCAGCGCGGGGTAGTTCTCACCAGCAAAATCGCGAATCCCAAGACACCGGCCTACCCTACTACTACCATCCGCCTCAACCGTGCCGAAGCCGGCATGCCCGATGAGATACAGCGATTCCACCCGGTTGCCGTCCATGGCGACTCCATCGCCGACGCGATTGAAGAGGAACGAGGAAAACTTTGAGCTGCTATTTCCTCGAGTCCACAGCGTTCGCAAAGCTCTTTGTGCAGGAACCCGGCACAGATGCCTTGATTCGCTTGATGGAAGCCGTCGAGGACAACCGCAAGCTCATCGCCGCATGCGCGCCATTGGAAGTCTATGCGGCCATCCGGAAGCGTGAGCGTGCCGGGGATATCAGCCGCGAAGATGCTGCAGCCGCACTTGAAATACTGCGCCTTGAAGCCGCCCGCATGGTTCAGGAGCCGCTGAATCCGGCAGTGCTTGAGGCCGCGCGACAACTACTCGACCGATCAACCCTGCGCTGGCCCGATGCCTTGCAACTCGGCGCTGCGCTCGTTGCCCGCGACATGTTCCAGGGCACAGAGATTGTCTTCGTATCCGCCTCGCCTCAGTTACTCGATGTCGCCAAAGCGGAAGGCTTTCACGCACTCGATCCGGCAAAAGACTCCTCCGAAGCGGCAAAAGAATCGGAATAAGCCTGAACCGCGTTCGCTACTCCCGCCTGAACCGATTCGCCTTCTCAAACTCGTCGCGCAATTCCGGAGTCTTCAGATTTTCGCGGATATGTGCCAGACGCTGCTCCAAAGCCATCAGAGCAGCCTGTACCGCCTCCGTATTGGTGTGCGCAATGTCGCGCCACATTGAAAAGGGGCTAGCACCCAGCCGTGTCATCTCGCGCAATCCGCGGCCACCAACATCCTTCAACTCTGGCGCATCTCCCACTTCTTCCTGCAGCAGCGCGCTCAAGGCTGTTGCCACAAACTGCGGCAGGTGACTCACCCATGCCACCAGTTCATCATGGCGTACCGGGTCGAGATCGATCGTTCGAGAACCCATCGCAACAACCCACTCTCGCCAGCCGTTTGCAAGCGCCGCGGATTCCTCCGATCGCTTCCACCCCGGATCGTCTGTGAAAAGCCACACCGCGCCACGAAATAACTTGGCATCTCCCAACGCAGCGCCGCCGCGCTCTTTCCCCGCCATCGGATGCCCCGGAAGAAATCCCGCGCGCTCGGGCGTATTGAACAGCTGCGTAGCCGCGGCGGTGATCTGTGCTTTGGTACTGCCTACGTCCGTTACCAGATGTTCCGGCCCGAGCACCTTCGACAACTGTTCCATGTAGTCGAGCGTCGAGTGGATCGGCACCGCCAGCACTACAACCTGGCTCTCTCGTGCAGCCTGCAATGCATCGCTGACAATGGAGTGCAACGCCCCCATTGCGAGCGCAACCTCGCCCTGTGCTTGAGTTCTGTTCCAGCCTACGATTGAGCCGCCAAAGCCAGACGCGCGCAACGCCAGGCCCACCGATGTTCCCAGCAGGCCTGTCCCGAGGATGGCTATGCGCTCGATCATGCGATTGTCTTCGCTCCGTCTAAATGGTTCGACCAACCGCAGCTGCAATAACCCGCAACTCGCCCATCAGCTTGTCAAACTGGTCGAGATACAGCGTCTGCGCGGCATCTGATGCAGCCTTGTCTGCATTCGGATGCACCTCAACCAGAACTCCATCTGCCCCTGCCGCCACCGCGGCCCGCGCCATCGGAGCGACCATATCGCGATGCCCCGTTCCGTGCGACGGATCCGCGACAATCGGCAGATGCGACAGCTTCTTCACCACTGGAATCGCCGAAATGTCCATCGTATTTCGCGTGGCAGTCTCATACGTGCGAATACCCCTCTCGCAGAGAACCACATCGTAATTCCCGCCAGACATGATGTACTCGCTCGA
>Ga0070665_100006803_pt1 | contig 11625 bp, 10 predicted proteins | sample KBSS13metaG_FD_65862 | JGI IMG/M metagenome (GOLD analysis project Ga0070665, IMG submission 65862) | Switchgrass rhizosphere microbial communities from Kellogg Biological Station, Michigan, USA - KBS S1-3 metaG | ecosystem: Host-associated > Plants > Roots > Rhizosphere > Soil ...
CCGGCCGTAATAGCTGTTCAAGTAATCGGTCGTGACGAGACTGTAGCGAGCCTCGGCGACCGCCGGTTCCCGCAGCGCCTCGTGCGCGCGCCCGGACCAGTACAGCCACGGCGGACGGTAATCCGAGCGCGGAAATGCCGCGGCTGCGCTTTCGAATACTCGCACGGTCTCTGCGTAATTCTCGCTTCGGTACGCCCACCAGCCGATCTTCCACGCGGCGCGCTCGGCATAGTGACCGGTGGGAAACTTCTCGTACATCTCGCGGAATGCCTGCTCGGAGCCTTCGTCATCGCCCTGCACCAGGTAGTACGTGGCGAGATTGTTCAGCGCTTCCTCCGCCCAGCTCTGGTTCGGAAACTCCGCGACGATCCGGCGCACGACGCGCAGATACTCTTCGTGACCGCCGATCTCACGCGTCGCTACTGCGTAGAAGAACAACGCTTCGCCCTGCCGCGAGCCTTGATCCAGGAACGGCTTCAAAGCCTCGCGCGCGTTGCGGGCCTTCTTCAGGAAATAGTCGCATTCGGCGATCCGGAGCTGCACGACCTCGCGATCGTCGTCTCGCGCGGACGCACGAAGCGCGTCGAACACCGGACGTGCCTGCGCGTACCGCTTGGCGCCGAACAGCCGCTCGGCGCGGCCGAGCTCCAGCTTGAAGCGCGTCGAGCCAGGCGCGATCGGCGCAACCGGCAGGCTCTCCAATTCGCCGCCGGCTAGAGGCGCGAGATCGCTGAACGGAAATTCGTAGACCAGACGCGAGTACGCCTCGGCGGCTTTGTCCGCGTGCCCCGCGGCTTTCGCGGCGCGGCCAAAGCGCATGAGCACTTCGTCGGGTGCGGTCGTCCTGGTCTTCGAGAGCGTTTCGTAGACCTGCATCGCCGCCGCCTGATCGTTGAGCGCCTCGTCGCACTCGGCTTCTTTCAGCGCCGCGGCCTCGACGAGATAGCCGACCGGGCTCTTGGCGGCGAGCGCTCGAAACGTCTGGCGCGCGTCGGCGGGTCGACCCAGCCGCAGTTCGGCCAGGCCCTGGTAGTACTCGGAATAGTGGCCGAGCGGTCCCTGCCGGAGCGCCGGCTGCATGAAGATCGGCAGCGCCTTCGCGAAATTCGAGTCGACCTCGAGCTTGACCGCCATCGCGAAGTCGTTCAGCGCGGCGGGGCGAACGGTGGTCCGCGTCACCGGCACGAGCCACAGCTGAGACAACTCGGTCGGCACGCGCGGATGATTCGTCGGTTTCAGCAAGACGACGCCTGCGGCGGACGGTTGTTGCTGCGCGCGCGGCGCCGCACCGGGCACGAGGACCGCGACAGCAACGGCGAACCACAAAAACGTCCCTTTAGACTTCACTCGTCCCTTTGAACTTCACTCGTCCCTCTAAACTTCACTTCTCACTTCCGCCTTCTCACTTCTACCTTCCAGCAGGCTGGCATCCCCGTTGGCCAGGGTGCGTACCAACTCGTCATGAAAATAATCGCCTCGGGAGCGCACGTGGGCGGGGACGCGCTGGTCGTACATCACACGCGCACGAGCGATCTCACCGCCGAGCCGCGACGCCAGGTCGCGATCCCGCCGTCCCTCGACGACTGCCGTCTCGTGATACAGCTTGATTTCGGACACCAGTAACCTTGCATATCGGCGCGCCGAGGCGTCTTCTTCACCCGCTTCGTCCACGGCGCTCGGCGAGGCCGTTGCCGCCGGCGGCTCGGCCTGCTGGGTGAGCGCGCGCGCCGTCTTGAAGGCCGTCAGCGACTCCAGGCTCTTCGCGGTGTAACGCACCAACAGCTCGAGATATTCGGTCCGGGAAGGAAGATTTGCCGTGGATAGGTCGCGATCGACGGCGAAAATCGCCACGACCTGCCCGGCGAGCGCGATGGGAACGGCCAGAACCTGTTCGTCACGGGCGGTCGCGTTTCGCGCGGCCGCTTCCGCGATGGGCCCGGACGCGTCCTCCGGCGATTGAACGGCCGGCGTGTCCGCTTCGTCGGTCCCGGCCGGCCGCCAGCGGTGCAACAGCCCTCCCCGCAGGAGCCAGAGGCTCACGCCCGATGCGTGTTGACTGGGCACCGTGACGAGCGTGTCGAGCATCTCGGTCAGCGACTGCGCTGCGTCGATGGCGCGCATCGCCTCGGCGAGCCGCTCGAGATCCTGGCCTGTGTCTGAAACGTTCGCGGCTTGGAGCTGCGCGTCCCGCCGGCCGGCTTCGCGCCCGGCCGCGAGGCCTTGCTCGTGCGCCTCCCTCCACGCGGCATCACGCGTCTCTCGGCGGGCCGCTTCCACCGCGAGCTCGAGCTCGTGACGGGTGGCTTCGATGACGGAGGGATCGCGATCGTACGGCGCTGCCGCGACCAGTTCTGCGGAGGCGCGCTGCACGTGCTGATGAATCTCGCCGCGGAGGCGCTCGGTAAGCGTTTCGAAAGCTCTGGTGAGCTGCTCTTCAAAGGTCATGTGTTCGACGCACGAATCATGGCCGATCGCTCCGAAAAATGACGCTTCGCGAACGCGTGACCTTCAGGTTCCTTTGCGGCTTCGCCGCTTCGGCGTGACAGACTTCGCATGTCTGCGACTCGGCTGCCAAGACGAGCTCGGCGAAGCCGAGCGAAGTCTGGAGGCGGGGGGATTCGCACCCCCGTCCGAAGATGTAAGACCGAAGGCGTACTACGTTGCGTAGCCGCTCCTGTTATTTCGCCCCTGGCGTGAAGGAGCGACGGAAACCGCCAGGGACTAGCCCCGAAAAATCTCGTCGCCGCCGTCCGAGACAGCCGACGGCGACCAGCCTACTGAATGACGTTCGACCCCCAGCCCGTAGGTTGGCCGGGGCGAACGCTCACAGGTTATTAAGCTGCGAGAGCGAGCTGCGTATTCGCAGTTGTGGTTTTCCACCGGATTTACGAGTCAGTGGAGCTCGGCAACGCATCCTTCGACCATCAACCTCCGTCGAAACTAGTCGCCCCCGTGCGTACCGTGATTGTACGGTTCCAGGACGTACGCGGTCAAACGATTCTGCCTGTTGGAGTTGTTGGGCTGCACGTCCGCCTCCCGCTACAATCCCTCCCGTGCACTTCGTCTACATCGTCCGCTGCGCGGACGGGACGCTGTATACCGGGTACGCTCGCGATCCGCACGCTCGCGTGAAGATGCACAACGCCGGCCGCGGCGCGAAGTACACATCCGGACGCCGGCCCGTGCGGCTGATCTATTCCGAATCGTTCGCGTCGATTGGAGATGCGCTGCGGAGGGAGCGCGCGCTGAAGCGGCGGAGCCGCGCGCAGAAGGAGGCCCTGATAGGCCGCCGCGTCTCCCGGCGGAAGCACGGAAGACGCGGCGGATCGAACTAGGAAACGCGAACGTTCTCGGCGCGCGGTCCCTTCGGTCCCTGGCCCTTTTCGAACGTCACAGCTTGCCCCTCACGCAGGTCGTCGAACCGGGTGCCGGCGCAGGCCGAGTTGTGGAAGAAGTACTCGTTGCCGTCGCTCGCGAGGATAAAGCCGAAACCCTTATCGCTGACGAGTCGCTTGATCGTGCCGTTCGTAGGTGCCATTGCGAATCTCTCCTTGAGACGTGTGCTCTTGAATTGATCTGCGCAGGACGGGGTGTTTCCAGGAAGTCCGGCCCACGCTTGAAGGCCGGTAGCGCTTGTGAAAGCTGGCTGGCCTAGATCTAGAGCAAATCAAGCATACCCTATCCGCGTCGAAAAGTCAGTCAGCTCCAAAAGCCAGGAGGACGTTGCCCGGCCGCAAGCCGAAGACGCCGTAGCCGGAGCCGACATACAGCATCCCGCCGGCGACCACCGGGGCCGGGCCGTTCATCGACCCGCCTTTCGCCCGCAACCCGTTGATAGTCGGGAACTCGCGGTTGGTGTCGAACTTCCAGACGATGCGGCCGTCGGTCGACGAGTAGGCCCGGACCTCGCCGTCGTTCGAAGGCGAGAACACGATCCCGGGAATCGCCGTGACGGCCGAGAATTGCGCGCTGCTGCACGCCCGGCTCGGCTTCCCGCAGGCGGGAGTCTCCGGCGCGGCATACCAGGCGCGGGCGCCTGTGGCGAGCTCGACGGCGTGGAGGCCGCCCGGCATGGGCGCGTAGATCTCGGCCACCGGCACGTAGACGCGTTCGGCGTCGGCCGCGATACCCCACTGAATCCCGCCCAGGCCGCTGCCGCCGCCCGCACGATAGTGCCAGACGATTTCACCTTTCCTGTCGGGATCGAGCGCATAGACCACCCCGGACTTCTGTCCGGCCACCACGAGACTGCGACCGCCGGGTAGCGCCGCGAGCACGGGTGACGCACCGAAGTCGAAGTCGGGCCCCGCGCGCTCGCCGCAGTTCACGTCGCCCGGCGTGCAGCCGAACACGTCCGGCGTCGACGGCGCCATCTGACGCGCCCAGCGCATCGCACCGGTCTTGAGATCGAGCGCGATCACCGCGTCGGTCGTCGGCTGCGCGTGGCCGCTGTACGTGTTCCCGACGCCGACGTAAATCGCGCCGCGCTTGACGTCGATCGTCGGCGCCGACCAGATGGCGCCGCCCGATGGGCCACGAAGTTCGGTGCCGTCGGCGTACGCGCGCAGCAGATGCGGCTCCTCGGGAATGGTGTAACTCTTCCAGACGATCTCACCATCCCGGGCGTTGAGCGCGACGATGCTCCCGCGAAAAGTGCAGCAGGCGTAGCCGGGCGGCTTGCCGCCTTCTTCGTACGAGGAGGTCGGCACGTACAATCGATCGCCATACAGCGTTGGAGATCCGGTCAGCCGCACCAGCGGATGATCGTCGACCTTCCGGATCCACAGCTGGCGACCGGTCGTCGCATCGATCGCGTAGACGAACCCTTTCTGATCGGAGAAGTACGCAGCATATCCTGCCTCGCCTGAACGCGAACGCGCGCCCGCCTCGCCGTAGCTCGATTGACTGTCCGACGAGCGAAGGCGGGCGCGAAGGCGGGGACCGATCGAAATGGACGCGCGCACACCGCCTTGCGCCGCGAACGTCCACACGACGCAGCCGCTCACTGCGTCGAGCGCGTAGACCGTTCCGTTCTGACTGCCGACGTACAGGCGTCCGCCGGCGATCGTCGGCTGCCCCCACGACGAGGTCGCGTCGGGAAATCCAAATGCCCATTTGAGGTGCAGATGCGGAACCTGCTCGGCGGTCAGTCGCGCCTGCGCCGCAGGTTGGAAGTGCGTGTTGTCGATGCCCGGTCCCCAACCGTTCCACTGAGGACCCGCGCGCGGATCGCCGGGCGAAGCACGCCGGCCTGTCCCGAGCCGCGTCGAGGGAACACAATTTCCTATCGTGTTGACGGTGAGCGGTGCGCGAAGCTTGCGCCCGGTGAGGAATTCGGCGATCGCGCGCCGCTCTTCACCGCTGAGCGCGAGCCCCTGATACTTCATGGAACCCGCGGTCAGCGCGTCGATGATGGCCTGCGGCGATCGTCCGTGAAGCACCTCCGGCGAGGGCGCACGCGCATCGTCTCCGCTGTGACAGCCGGCGCAGCTGGCGGTAAACAACGCGGCACCCGTTGAGGACGCGGAAGCATCGGGTGGTTGCGTCGAGACTGGCCTCACCAGGAGGCCGGCCAGGAGGAGCGTCGTGAGAGCGGCCGGCGCCGCGAGACGTGAAATGGCGACCCTACGCCAGCCGGACGTTCTCGCCGCGCGGGCCCTTCGGACCTTGACCTGTGTCGAACGTCACCGACTGCCCTTCGCGCAGCTCGTTGAACGGCGTCTGACAGCTGGACTGGTGGAAGAAGTACTCGTTGCCGTCGCCCGCCGCGATGAAGCCGAAGCCTTTGTCGTGGACGAGCCGTTTGATCGTGCCGGTGGTCGTCGGCATAGCGTCTCCTTGTCGATCGGTCGTTGTGCTACTGCTTCTGCTGTCCGGTCTTGCTCACGGTCATGTCGCTCAGCACCTGGCTGTCGACGGAATACAAGGTGAACGGCTGATACATCTCGTCCCAGCTCTGTTCGGACCAGTACACTTCGAGATTCGGCGCCGGGTTCCACCGGTTCTTCGGCGAGTTGTCGTACTTGCCGATCCCGAGAATCTTGCTGCCGGCGGGAATCTTGAGCGGGGTCTCGAGCTCGTATTCGATCTGCCAGTTGAAGTCGAACTTCGGCACGTCGAGGATCGTCTGCTCGCGGCCGTCCGGGTACACGACGACCCAGCGCAGGCTCTTGCCGCGCAGGTGCATGTGCGGCGACATCGCGTACAACGTGATGTCCTCGGTCACCGGCGTGATGCCGGTCAGCGACCAGTCTTCTGCATACGGCGGGATGTTCGGCGTCTTGCTGCGGCGGCGCGTGCTGCCCTCGTCGGCCGTGTACTCCACTTCCTTGCCCTCGGCGCGATACAGCGAGAGGCCGCCCTTGGTGGTGGCGAGCGCGTCTCCCGCCTGGCGAATCAACAGCTCGTGCGTCACCTGCGCCTTGTTGAACCAGATGCCGAGGCGCGTTCGATCGACGGTTTCCTTGCCGATCGGGTTGTAGTGAATCTGCCAGTTGATGTACTTGCCGGCGGGAATACGTTTGCCGATGTCGGTGCGGTGCGAGTCGACGCCGCGTCCCGGCACCCATGAGAGCAGCTTGTTCGCGCCTGGCAGGGCCGTGTCGTCCGCGCGTCCCGCGGCGCCGGCGCCGCGATCGGTCGAGGCTTTCCCGTCCGCCATCACCAGACGGCCGTTGACGATCTTCGCGCCTTCAGGAATGTCGACGACGAAGACGCCGGCGTGGTGCACGACGGCGCGATTGCCTGGACGAATCTCGAGCGTCTCGGCGAAGCGATCCTCGGCCCACGGCACCTTCGAATAGAACATCTGCACGCCGAGCTCCCCTTCCGCGGGGATCGTGAAGTCGACGGGCATTTCCAGGATCGCGTCCGGCTCGCGGCCGTACGTCCAGCCCTCGGCGAACTTCGGCAGCGGCGGAAGGTCCGTATCGTTGCCCTTCGGCGCACCGCCGTCCACCCACGCGACGATGGTGTCGATCTGCGCTTGCGTGAGGCTGCGATCGTTGCGCATCTTCAGCGAGTGCGCGGGGTCGGCGCCCCACGGCGGCATCTCGCGCGCGACGACCTTGTTCTTGATCACCTTGGCCCATGGCCGCGCGTCCTCGTACGACGTGAGCGTCATCGGCGCGACTTCACCCGCGCGATGGCAGGTCGCGCAGTTGTTGAACATGATGGGCGCGACGTCTTTGGAGAACGTGGGCACGTTCGCCGGGGCGGCGTACGCGCTGGCCACAACCGCGAGCGATCCGACAAGCAGACAAGCCACGCGTCTCATGCAGCCTCCATGCAGGGCACAGATCCTGCGCCGTGCGCCGCGTAGTTTAGCTCATTTGGGCGCCGGGGCACATGAGGGAGACACCATCGTGACAGACGTCATATTGAGCCGGCTCATGGGCTCCGCCTTGATGAGCAGCCCCTTGATCACGACGGTGTGATCGCGATGCGCCGGGAGGTTGAACTCCGACACGCCGATCAGCTTGAAGGCGTTTTTGCCGATGGGCGCGGTCGTGGGGATGTCCTTGGCCGCCGGAGCGTTCGCGCTGCTCGGAGTCGGGTCGGTGGCGCTCGTCAGCGTCCAGTTGTTCGGCGTCGCTTCCTTCAGGCAACCCGTGACGCTGACGATTTCCACTTTATTGGACGCCGGCGCGGCCTGCGCCAGGCCGAGCAGCAGAATCAGGGTCGTCATGGGCCGTATGATACCGCCGGTGCGCGACCAATGCTTCCGGCTGGCGCGTCTGGTGGTGGCGGTCATCGGCATCACGGCGGCGTCGGCCACGGCCCACGATCTCGAGAAGACGCAGGTCGTCATCACGTTCGCCGCCGACGGATCGTTTGTCGCCGACGTCGCTAACGATCCCGCCTGGTTGAAGCTGCGGCTCGAGTCGATTCCGGGACCGTTCGCCGATCGCGTCGTGTTCTGGGTGGACGGTCACGAGATTCATCTGGAATCAGTCGAGTTTAGGAACGGCGAGCCCGCCGTCAACCGCTTGCGGGGCCGCGTGCCGACCAACGCCCGCACGCTCCGGTGGTTCTACGGACTGGTCATCGATCCCTATCCGCTGACGATCCGCCGCGCCGACGGCCGGGCGATCGTCGAGGAGATCCAGGGCAATGCCTGGAGCGGCACGATCGATCTGTCGGGACAATTCCATGAGCCGGTGCTGAGCCAGCGCAGCGTCGGGATTCTTCTGGCCGGACTACTGCTCATCCCACTCGCACTCCGACTAGCCACGAAACGCACGAAACCACGAAACGCACGAAATATTGTGTTCGTGTTTTTCGTGTTTTCGTGGTTTTCGCGGTGAGGGTTGCCAGCCTTCCTACGGTTGCGATGTGCTGGTCGCCGGTGCCTTCACGAACTTCTGAATCCGCTGCCCGTACGTGTCGGCCGCGTACACCGCGCCCTTCGAGTCGACGACGATCCCATGCACCCAGTCGAATTCGCCGGGCCCCCATCCCTGCTTGCCCCACACCGCGGTGATCTTGCCGGTCTTCAGATCGAACCGGAGCACGCGCTCGTCCTTGTGGTCCGCGATCCAGCCAATGCCGTCGGTGCCTTTGCGCGAGATGTTGATGTCCCACGGATTCCAGTCGTTGCGGATTTCGCGGATGTAGTTCAGGTTCTTGTCGAACACCTCCACGCGGTGGCCCTCACGATCGATGATGTAGAGATTCTCCTGCGCGTCCACGGCGAGCTTGTGCGGGAGATTCCACTCGCCGGGCCCCGTCCCCTTGTCGGGCGGACCGCCCGCGCCTTTGGCGACCTGCTTGATGAACTTGCCGGTCTTGTCGAAGAGGATGACGCGGTTGTTGCCGTAGCCGTCGGTCACGATCATGTTGCCGTTGTGCAGGATCGCGATGCCCGACGGCAGATTCAGGTGCGTCGCGTCGTTCCCCTTCTCGTTGGTCGTCCCGAGCTGCAGCAGGAATTTATCGAGCTTCGGACTGAGCTTCACGATACGGTGCGCGTCGCGTTCGATCACGTAGACGTTGCCGTCCCAGTCGACGCCGCCCGAGTGCTGCCACGACGGGTTGATCGTCTTGCCGTTGATTTCCTGATCGGCCCCCGAGAGGACCAGGTTGCCGTCGGTGTCGAACACCATCACCGGCTTCACGCCGCGGTTGAACACGTAGATGCGATCGTGCTGATCGATCGCGAGCCCCGAGATGCCCGGCTGATTCGTCGGCCCTGCGGCGTTCTGGCCACCACCGCCACCGGCGCCCCCAGCGCCTCCTCGGCCACTGGCGCGTCGCGCTGCCGCTTGCGCGTCACGCTCCGCGGGCGGAGGCGGCGCCTCCTTCAATCCGAAATACATCCCCGCAGGCAGCTTGGGCCAATTGGGCACGAGCTTGAATCCGCCGTCACCCTGAGCCAGCAGGTTCGCAGCCGCGAACGCCCCGGCCAACATAATCGTCACAACCGCGCGGCGCATAGATCCTCCACAGAACATTTCAGATTTCAGATTTCGGATTTCCGGATTTCCGGATTTCCGGATTTCCGGATTTTCACTTCTAACTTCTAACTTCTAAGTTCTAACTTTCAAGTCTGCTGACGCAGCCGGGTGAGGGTTGCGTGCGAGCGCGAGCGTCGCGATGGCGCCGATCGACATCGCCGCCGCCACGAAGAACGCGTATCGGTACTCGCCAGTCGCCACGTAGACGCGGCCGCCGAGGAACGGTCCGAGGATCGCCGCAACGCCCCACGCACACAGAAGCAGGCCGTAGTTGAAGCCGACGTTCTTGGTGCCGAAGAAATCTGCGCTCGTCGAGGCGTAGACCGACAACTGTGTGCCGTAGCAGTAGTACACGCTGAACAGGAGCACATAGAACAGCACGACGCTCTCGCGGAACAGAAAGAGCAGCGGCATCGCGCTCGCGGAGACCAACAGCATGATGCGGATGGTGTTGAGGCGGCCGGCATAGTCCGACATCCATCCCGACAGCACGCGGCCGGACGCACTGCCGAACGCACCGACCGTCAGCGCGAAGGCGGCGACCGCTGCGCTATGCCCCGCGCTGCGTGCAAACGGCACGAGCTGACTGATGACCATCGTGCCGGCCGTGGTGCCGAGACCGTACGCCACCCAGAGCGCCCAGAATGTCGGCATCCGCACCATCGCCGACGCGTGCACGTCGGCGCCGGCGCGAGACGCGCCGCGCGCCTTCAACGGATCCCAACCCGCCGGCGAATAGCCCGGCGGCGGATTCCGCAGCAGGTACGCACCCGTCATCGTCATCACCAGGAAGATCGCGGAGAGAATCTGGAACGTGCTGCGCCAGCCGACGCTGTCGATGAGCGACAACGCCAGCGGACCGAAGACGCCGGAGCCGGCGCCGTACCCGCCCACCATGAGGCCGATGACGAGGCCGCGCTTGTCGGGAAACCATTTCGATCCGACCGATGTCGGCACCACGTAGCCAAAGCCGCTGCCGGTTCCCGCAATGACGCCCGCGGTCAGATAGAAGACTGGCAGTGAACGCGTATAGCTCGCGGCAAAGAATCCGAGGCTGAAGAGCAGGCCGCCGATCACCGCCACCGGCCTCGGCCCGCGGCGATCCTGAATGTAGCCGGCGATCACGTACCACACGGCGATCAGCGCGAGACCGATCGTCGTCACCCACGACGTCTGCGCGCGCGTCCACCCGAACTCTTTCTCGAGCGGCAGCATGAACACGCTCATGCCGTAGAACATGCCGAGCGCCATGTTCATCATCACGCCGCCGACGACCGGGAGCCAGCGGTTCGGCGCGTTCATTTCGACGGGGTCGTATCCTTCCGCCACCACGGGTTGCCGTAGTTCTTGTAGGGACCGCCGTCGACCGACACCGACGTCGCGACCTTGTAGTTGTAGGGCGACATCGTGCGAAGCGTCTGCTTGATGCGGACGGTATGGCCGTTTCGCGTGAACGGCGACCCATCCAGCAGGATGTTGTAGATGCCCCCGAGGTCCCCGCCGATGGTGCCGGATTGCGAATACGAATAGCCGCGGCTGTCGGTGATCTGCCGTGAAATCGTTTTGGCTTCTTTTTGATACGTGATCTGCTCGCGCACGGAGAACGCGCCGCCAGGTCCGGTCGCGTTCGTGTCGGCCTGGTACGCCTTGCCGGGCTCGATCACCTTATAGATCGTCGTGCCGCTGACCGTGCCCGACTCCCCGAGCACGCCCTCCGGCATGTCCCATTCGAACGTCCACGTGCCGGCGAAATAGGCGTCGAAATCGAACAGCGGCAGTTCGTCGCCGACTTTCGTGGGACGGCCGAGCTCGGGCATCTGGCCCTTCGGCAGCGGAGGCTTTTGCGCCTGCTGAGCCGTGACGCCAGCAGCAATCGAGACCACGAATCCTGCGGCTGCCAGCGTGGGAAAGGTGAATCGCATCGCGGACGGAATGTATACCCAGGATGAAGGCAGGTCAATTCAGCGGAAAAGACGAACCGATGCTTGCGCGAAGGGATCAGCGCGAACGTGGCGGGAGCGCGAAAGCGAGGATCAGATCTCCACCCCGCCGTCCGCGTTCGCCGCCGCCCGAGGCGACGGTGACGAACTCCTCGCCGTTCACCATGTAGACGGCGGGCGACGAGAAGACGCCGCCACCCGTATTGAACTTCCACAGGAGCGCACCGGTC
>Ga0070665_100006804_pt1 | contig 11625 bp, 13 predicted proteins | sample KBSS13metaG_FD_65862 | JGI IMG/M metagenome (GOLD analysis project Ga0070665, IMG submission 65862) | Switchgrass rhizosphere microbial communities from Kellogg Biological Station, Michigan, USA - KBS S1-3 metaG | ecosystem: Host-associated > Plants > Roots > Rhizosphere > Soil ...
CCAGCTTGATGCCCCCCTGAACCGTACCGTCGTCCTGCGATCGCTCGACCGGCAGGCCCAGCACGAGGCCATCCGGCGTCCCGACAGAACGCTCCACATGACAAGACGACGACGCGACACTTGCGGCAGTAAACGCCGCCAGCGCAAGTAATGACATTGATTTCCCCCGATGCCCTCACGACTCGGCCAAACAAACGATGCAGCCCTAATTCATCGCTGGCAACATTAACCTTTTGTAATGTTCCCCTGGGTGAGCGCTGATTGTGGCAGATCACATCGAATTTTACTGCGGCACGGATGCAGATTGACCCCTCGTGAGCAGCGATGACCGCCGAAGCTCGTTGGACACCGCAGCGCTCGCATACGGATCGGAGTATGGGGAAATGGAACCGCCAGCCTGAATGATGGCGCGGGCTTTGGGGAGGCTCTAATTATGCTGGCCAGAATATGCTCAAGCGCGCTCAACAAGTCAGGTGTGTCACAAGACCATGATTCGAGTAGCCTTGAGCCAGACCACGTGCCAATCTGCCGGTCAGCGTTGCAACTCGAATCGAGCGGGGACTCCATGAAAAGATTACCGATCCGTTTTTCCTGCGCGCTCGCGGCACTTTCCTTTCCTGTCCAAGCCTATGCGGATACGAATACCTACACGTACGATGCCCTCGGTCGCCTCGTGAAGGTCGAGGTAAGCGGCGGCCCCCAGAACAACGTCGCGGCAAGCTACAGTTTCGACGCGGCGGACAACCGTACCAACGTCACCATAACGGGTTCGCAGAATTCGAACGGCGACAACAATGGTGGCGCAGCAGCAACCGTACGACGGATGATTGCGACGCCGTTGCCTGGCTACTTCCTCTTGTTCATTCCGAACTGACTTTTTGATGCGGCCGCTCTCCGCAAAATCAAGTCCCAGAGCGGTAGAGATCGCGGCATGTGCCAAATCTCTTGTGACGCTAGACAATCCTTAGACTAGAAACCAATCGGCACGCCAGCCTGCACTGATCCGCCGGCCACGGGCCTTATCTCAGATGCAACACTTGGCTGATCGTTCGCCGACCCTGCCGACGTTCCAGCTGAACGATGATATCGATCGCATCACGAACTTGCCTTATAATTGCATCCCATGCGACGTTGGCTCCTCCCTGGACGAGAAGCAAGGCTAGCTGATCAATGGCGCGCTCGGGGGAGTCGGCATGAACCGTCGTGAGCGAACCGGGATGCCCGGTGTTCACCGCGCGAAGAAAGGTCAGTGCCTCCTTACCGCGTAATTCCCCAAGGATGATGCGATCTGGCCGCATCCGCAACGATGCAATCAAAAGATCTTCAGCGGTGACGTCCGCTTCCCCCTGTGCGCCCCGCACGGCAAGCAAGCCAACGGCGTTTCGGTGTGTCAGTTGAAGTTCGGGGGTGTCCTCGATCAAGATGAGCCTCTCTGTGCCCGGTATCTCACGCAGCAGCGCATTGAGGAAGGTCGTCTTTCCGCTCGATGTGCCGCCTGAGATCAGGATCGTCTTGCGGGCATGGACGGCTGCACGAAGCCTCTCGAGCACCGAAACTGAAGAAGACGCGCTTCTATCCTCGCTATCCTTTGAACCTGCCAAGCCCTCCGCTGCAGGGCTAACTGCTTCCTTGTAGTCGTCGAGCCGCATGCTCGTGGTGAGATGCCTGCGAATGGCGATGGCGATGTTGCCTCGCGTGGCAGGCGGAAGCACGATCTGAATGCGAGAACCATCGGGCAACACGCCGGCTAGCAGCGGGTGTCTGCGGCTGATTCCCTGGGCGTTGAGCGCCGCAACTTGCCGGGCCAAGCGCTCCAGAGTCGATGCGCTCAACTCTGGCACATTGTGGTGGGCGATGGTTCCACGAAGGGTCTCTGTAACGACCTCTCCCGGCCCATTGATGTAGATGTCCGTGATGTCCTCGCTTGTCAGAAACGATGCGAGCGGCGCAAGATAGCTGCCGAGGTAAATCGAGGCTTTTGAACTCATTCGACCGCCGAAAAATCGAGGTCGCGCCCAACGAACACGGTGATACTCGCACCCTGACGGACCTTGAGCGTCGGGCGAATCTCGCCAGGTTGTTGTGCGATCGCGCCTTGGACCGCAGGCGGAGCGCCCAAGATGATCGTGTCGCGGCTCGCTTCTCTCGTCGCGGCACGCACGCCAAGGTCGAGGATCGATTGGAGGATCACTCCGCCAAACCTCTCGAAGAAGTGGGTGTTGACCTTCCCCTTGAGCCCCGCCCGTCCGAGAGGATCGGCGGCAGGGGAGTTGACATCGATGATCACTCCATCGGGCCGCGTCAGGCGATGCCACTGGATGAGCGCTCTCTTTTCTCCCAAGCTGAGATCAGCTTTGTACTCACCGAACAGCTTGCTGCCCTTGGGTACAAGCACTCGCGAACCATCGAAGCTCATCACGTCACGCGATACGATCGCCCGGGCGAAGCCAGGACGAGTAGAATCGAGCGCCGTCTCCATCACTGCATGAATGACGCTACCTTGCGGAACCGTCGTCGACGGGTTGCTGAGCACGGTAGCCTTGACCCGTGCATCACCCGTGGCCTGTGAGCCAGCACCGTTCAGGGGCGCTGGAGCCGAAATCGGCGGCGCTTGGAAGACGACCGCTGGCGCAGGTGGTGCCGCAGCGTAAGGCCCTGCCCCCGGCCCTGGAATCATGGAACTCTGACCTGAGTAGCCTGATGACGGTGCGGATGAGAGGCGAATTGCCGGCTTGAGCGCGCGCGGAGCTCGCGATCTCAGCAGGATTGGCGCCTCGTCCATGTAGTATCCCGGCCCTCGCCTGGAAGGCATGAAGTAGGCCCCTGCCGCTACCGGGCCAGCAGCAGGTATTGCCAGCGGAGCAGGCGACGTGATGATGGCAGCCGAGGTGTCCTGTCCGTCTGTCAACGGCCTTTCGACCTTGTTCAATCGGTTAATCTGCAATGCATAGAATAATCCGCCGCCTGCGACACCAAGCACCGCGAGGAACACAGGTAGGCTGAGCTTGCCCGCGCTGCGGACGACCGATGGACGTATATCGCGCGGCGGTTTCGCGTCGGGAGCGCCTTCACCGTCTGTCACGGTGCTTTCTCCTCGCGCTTTGCCCGAGCAACCTCGCGATCAATACGAAAGAGCAACTCCGGGTAGACGCGATCGACGACGTATGTCCCGGCACGCATGTAACCGTCTACCATCTGTTCAGTGCCATCTGTGCTGGGTGCGAACGTCGCCGGCAATGGACGGTCACCAGACCACGCGATGTATGTCTTGGCGCCATCATCGGTTATGGAGTCGGGGCGCAACGCCTTTGAGCCAGACAATCGATAACTGCTCGAAGTGCGAGGGCGCAATTGCAGGTAGGCTGGCGCCGGGGATGCCGCGGCACCGCCGTCGACCAGGCGAACCACGACCGGCACTGAAGCCGTCGGTTGGGCTGCAAGTTCGAATTCATAGCTTCGCTGATCGGTCTGCACAGTCATGATCGTCGCGCCGCCGGGACGCTGCGGACGCATGGTCATGGTGTCTCGCAAGCTCGAGACGTCGACGGAATAGGCTGTCGGATCGGCCAGCACCACCGACGCGATTGTCTCGTTGGGATGGAACAGGACCATCTGCGTGACGTCCAGCGACGTCGGCACATGGATCAATCCGGTGCTCGCCGTCACCAATAATATTCGACCGTCAGGAGCTTGGGATTGTGCGAGAGCCTGCCCACCCGAGGCACAAAGGAGCAAGGCGAGCGAAAGGTTGCGTATCATGGCAGGGCTTGTGGGCTGCCGGGCAGAGATTGACCTGGCAGCGATGGCGCCGGCGGCGGGACAGCCTCGGCACTGCGGCGATAGCGCATCACCTGGAAGCCGAGGGGATTGAGCCAGCGATCGGCCTCGCTCATGCCGCTGGCGGAGAAGCGGTATTTGATTGCCGCGACCCAGTTTTGGGTTGGGGTTGGTTGCGCGCCCGGATCGGACCGCACAGTGGTAAAACGGACTAACGCAGTGTCGGCATTCAAGGATGTTATGCTCAGGACTTGCACGGAGACAACGGTCTGGCGCGGCAGCGCAGAGAGTGGGCTTAGCGGATTGGAAGCCTGCATCGAGGCCACGTAGCGATCTCGTGCATCTCCCGCAGACCACAAGGCCACCTTGCGATAGTCGTTTTGCAAGGTGTTGATGTCGAAGCTTTCGCGTGCCGTGACATATTGCGCGAGGAGCGAGCGCGCGAGCGCATCGTCGGGGGTGATGGTTTGTTGGACAGACGGCTTGAGGGCCTGAACGTTGCCCGTCTGCCGATCGACGAGAACCATGTAGGGCACCACCGTCTTGAGCGGCAGGAGGAATGCAAGCGCCAGAGCTTCCAAGAGCGCAATGAGCGTCGCCACGGCAGCGACAGTCCAGGCTGCTCTTTGCGAAGCTGCGCGCGATGCCTCACGGTCGGCCGACCAGGAAGCAGCTTGCTTGTAATAGCCCTCAAGCTCAGGATCTGGCGTTGAGCTCATCAGCTCCTGTCCCTTGCCCGCTGCGCGCCGGATTGGCGCCTGACACTTCTGCGCCAACTCTCCCCAAGTGATCCAGTTGTTTGCTCCTGCCTCGTCACGGCTTCGGGTAGGCGCTCAGTCTGGCTGCCACTGATCGCCATCATCCTGGTCTGGCCCACATTGCCTAGCCGCTCCACGCGTCGCAGGTTCTCGGCGACGGCCTGGGACACGATATGGGCATGCGAAGGAGCCTCCTTAGTGCTGTCGGCTACCATGCGAATTGCCGTGCCGGGACCGTCAGCCTGCCTAGAAACACGCTCGATGTTCATGGCGACCCGAAAAGCGGAATGAAACGCGATGCGGAACGCTACGAACAGCGAAATGAGACTTGCAAGCGCAAAGACCACGGTCATCGCCAGGATTTCAACGGGCGCGTCGAGAACGACCTGCTCTGCGGCGCGGCGCTCGAGCGCATCCTGCAGCCAAGGTTCGAGCATGGCGAGTTCCGCTCCAAGCAGCACGTTCACGAAGATCGACCCGAGAAAGGTTGCGCCCAATCCCCGAGCCCACCCCTCGAAGACACTCCGCGTTATGCCGAACAGGAGCAGTGCGGCCATCAGCGGAGCAAGGGCGAGTAGAACTCCGGCACAAAGACGAATGGCCGCTAGCGGCAGCAAGGTTCCGGTCAGAAACGCAAGCCTGGCGGAGCCTAGCTGCAGCCAGTCGCCCTGAGCGATACCGATCCGCCCGGTGCCAAACACGTTCAGCGAAGCAAGACCCTGGTCGACGTTTTGCAAACGAATGCCCAAGTCCCAGCTCGCGCCTGGAAGTCCAGCGCCTTGGCTGAGAAGGTGTGCCACATCGCGAGGACCTTCGATGATCAGGTTGTATCCGACAGTCCGCCAGGCTGGCCAGCTGGTCGCAAGTGTCAGCACGATCGCGACCTTGAGCACATCGGAGACGACGTCCCAAGCGGCGTGAGAGTGACCCAGGATTAGGCGAACGCCAAAGAGTGCGACGAATATCGCCAAGAACCCGGTAAGCGCGACGGAGACGGGCGATCCCGGATTTGCCAGCGCTCCCCACCCATACGCCCCGATCGTGCTCGCCTGACAATCGATGTGGGCTAGGGCACTCGCCAGGAACTGGTCGCCGGGCAGGACGAGCGGACAAGCCACGTCAAGCAGTCGCCAGAAGCTGAGGCAGCCAGGCCTGCGGGTCGGCTCCGGTTTGCTCGACCAGTTCGTCGAACCTCCGGACCGTTGCCTCACGGCCGGAGAGGACCGTCAGGATGTCCTTTTCACCCGACAGGTTGAGCCTTGCGACTACGCTGTCTTGTCCGTGCTTGATCAAAAAGCAGTGCGACTGGTCGGGAAGGGTTCGCACGAGCTCGAATTCGTGCGGTGTCAGGCCAAAACCGTCGATATAGTCCTCGGCCCGGGCCTTGGGATTGATCATGAAGATCTGTGTCGCGGCCTGCTCGATGATTGCGCTCGCAATGCGGCTTTCCAGCGCATCCTGGGCGCTCTGGGTCGCGAAACCGACGATGCCATTGCGCTTGCGGATCGTCTTTTCCCAATCCTTGATCTTGCGCACGAATACGTCGTCATCGAGCGCCTTCCATCCCTCGTCCACGACGATGATGGAAGGCTCGCCGGTGAGGCGCTCTTCGACCCGGTGGAAGAAGTAGAGCAACGCCGGGGTGCGAGCAACGGGGTCATCCAGCACGGCCGTCATGTCGAAGCCGACGACGTCGGCAGTGAGGTCCGTCAGATCTTCATCGTTGTCGAAGAGCCAAGCCCGCTCGCCTGACCCCCACCAGGGCCGCATGCGCGCATAGAGATCGTCTGCTTCGGGCTTGGCGTGGCCGCGAAAGAGTTCCACGAGGTGGCGAAGCGTTCGATATGCGGGCAACTGGACGAAGTTGGCATCGATCGCGTCGGCAGCGAGCTCAGCTTCCTGCGCATCGAGCCCACCTGCAAGCAGTGTCAGCCACTCCATCAAGAATTGACGATTGGCCGGTGTGTCCTCGAGCTTGAGCGGATTCAGTCTCGATGCCGCGCCGGGCCGAAGGCGGTCGTAGCGGCCACCCATGGCGCGGATGAAAAGCTCGGCGCTGCGATCCTTGTCGAAAAACACGATTCTGGGTGCGAACTTCCTTGCCTGTGCGAGCAGGAAGTTGAGGACCACCGTCTTGCCCGAACCGGATGGGCCGATGATCGTGAAGTTGCCCAAGTCCTGATGATGGAAGTTGAAGAAGTACGGCCCGGCGGCGGTGGTCTCGAAGAGCGTCACCGCATCTCCCCAGTGGTTGCCGTGCGGCTTGCCAACCGGGAAATTATGGAGGCTTGCCAGGCCTGCGAAGTTGCGTGACGAGACGAGTGCCCGCCTTCCGATGTACTTGAAGTTGGCGGGGAACTGCGCCCAGAATGCCGGCTCAAGGGCAATGTCTTCGCGAATAGCGACGATGCCGAGGTCCGCCAACACAGCGGTGATCTCGGCAGCATGCGCGTCGAGCTTCTCCAAGCTGTGCGCATGAACGGCGATGCTTGCATGATGCTCGCCAAACGCCGCCCTTCCAGTTGCGACATCATCCTTCGCTCGGCTGAGTTCGTCCTTAAGGGAGAGAGCCTCGTCCTCTGCCGAGCGCATGCGCCTCAAAGCCAGGTTCATCCGACCAAGTGCAGCATTGCGATCGACAAATCCGAACGACTGGCTGACGACAAGTTCGAAGGGCATGCGGCAAAGTTCATCGAACATCCCCGGCAGCGTCTGGGCGGGATAATCCTTGATCGAAATGATGGCGCCGAACTGAGAAGGAAGGTGTCCCGCATGGGCCAACTCGAAAGCGTCCTGCCCGAAGCTGACGCGGCGGAAGGGAAGGTGAAGGCCCAGATCCCCGAATGGCAGACCCACCGGTCGCATGTCCAGATTGTAAAGGTAGGAAAGGAACTCCAGCGGCTCCGAACGTGGCCCGTCACCCGAATGGTAAACGCGGAGCACTCGGGGGTCATAGCTGCCCAGCGCTGCGACGAGAGCCTCGACCGCCGCTGATAACGCCCGGCGCTCACTTGCGAAGGCGGCATCGCGATCGACCGAGGAGTTGGTGATCACGGAGCGTACTTTGTCGGCCCATCCCATGCGACCCCTCAGCGGCCGGCGAACGATGGTAAGAAAGAGATCGTTGACGTACATCTCGCGCGCGCCGAGGCGCGTTTGCCAGCGCTCGTTTAGACCGCGAGAGAAGGCGTCGGGAAATTCAGCTTCGAGTGCGACTTCGGCCTTGCGGCGTACGACATGATGATAGATCGCGAATTGGGCGCTTCCGATCGTGCGCAGCACGGCGTCGCGAAGCTGCGAGCGGTAGTTGAGTTCATCGGTGTCGGCGGTTTCGAACAGGAGGCCACCGAGCCTGATGATCTGCAGCAGCGAGCCGTCCCGTGTCTCGATCGTGACATCGTCGACATGGCGTGCATAGGGCAGATGGTGGCCCGCGGGCCTCTCGCGAGCGATGATCCGCGGGTCGCGCGTCAGGGCGGGTACGAGTTGCATTGCCAAAGGACATGGTTCTTGATGCGGGGACAGCGGCTCACGCGCACGATCCAGAGATCGAAGAAGCGCGGTTCTCGCAGGCAAAGCGCAGCGCCTAGCGTATGGATAATGGCCGCTACGAAGAGTACCCAAGGCGACTTGAAGATAAGGAAGAGTTCAGCCGCGACAATCGCGTTGGCGACGAAAAAGGTGTACGTCACTCCCGCGAACATCTGCGGTCGGGTAAGCGCCTTGAAGACGGTCTCACGGTGTAGCTGCGAACTCACGCCATCAACTCGCTACATTCCGGTGGCAGCGGAACGAATACCTGCGACGATGCTAGCCGCCCCAAACAAGATGAAGCAGCCCACGATCACGATCGCGCCGTGGCGCCAATTGATCCGTCCTGTCAGCATCAGGAAGCCGACCGCAGCGATGGCAATGACGGCCACAGTGGTTGCGACGGTGCCGAGCAGCGTGCCCTGCAGCCAGTTCATCGCGCCGATGATTACGCCGGACCCCTGCGGATCAATTGGTGCTGCAGCATGTGCAGGCGATGCCACCGCAACCCCCAGCAGGGTTGCCCAAGCCATCCGAAGTTGTTTCAAGTTTCCCCCGAGCACAAAGTGTTTAGCTCTGTCATATGGTTCGCATGAGACTTGGGCTGAGTCCACGCTCAATTCGATCTATGCAGAAAGTTGCGCCGAACGGAGCCCATCCTGGTGACCTCAAACGAAGAAGAGGAGCTAAGCACGTGTATGGCACCTACTCGGCAGACTCCGCTCTTCCCACAGCGGTTCACTGGGTCGAGGCGCTCTTCGTGGGAAGTTTGGGCACTGCCATCGCGGTGCTTGGGGTTGCACTGCTTGGTCTAGGCATGCTGCAGGGCCGGCTTTCGCTTCGCGCTGCCGGAAGAGTCATTCTCGGCATTTTCATCCTTTTCGGAGCGCCTGCTCTTGTGCGCGAGCTCATGGATTCAACCCGAAATAACGCAGCGGAAACATCGGTCGGAGTTGCACCTGCTCCACCGCCGCCCCCGAGGATGCCCGTTCCCCCGCCGACCAACTCCGACCCCTATGCCGGCGCCGCTCTCCCGCAGTGAAGGATGAGCAAGCCGGCGCCTTATGACCGGTGCACCCCGCGATCGCCGGACCCGGCAACAAAAAGACGCGATTCGGAAATCTTTTGTTGCTCGCCGGAAAAATGGCCTGCAACGTAGGTATAGCTGATTCGGCTGGGGCATTGGGGGCAATCAATGTCTGTACTTATCTTGGCGGCACTTGCCGCTGCTACCGTTGCGTCATCATCTTGTCATGTGGAGCGTTCTGTCGGGACGCCGGATGGCCTCGTGCTGGGCCTGCCGGTCGAGCGATCGCAGGACGACGGTACGGTTCAGGGGGGCATCAAGCTGGCCGAGCCCAGGCGTGTCGCCACAGCGAAGGGTCAGGGAAGCGTCCTTGTCGAACGCAGCGAGGCTCCAGCAACGCCGCCGGCGTCGAGCATCAAGGTGGAGCGTTCGGTCCAGGGCGGCACGCCTGCCGCCAGGGGCATGGCGCAAACCAGTGCTTCGCTCGAACCCGCTGCCAGTGCTTCGGGCGAGCCGGAAAGTGGGGCTATCCCCGTTTTCAGAAGCGAACAGTCACCGGATCAAAGTACTTCCTGTTGATGGGGGCATCATGTTGAAGAAGAAGTTGAAGCTGGCCATGTACGCGCTCGGAGCGGCAGGGCTTTCCGTGGCGCAGACCGCAAACGCCGACGTGGCTTGTGCGGGTCCCGTCTATGACGTGCACGTTTCGCGTGATGGGCTGCTGCTCATTCGCTTCGCAAGCTTTGGCATGATGAATATCTGCTCCCTGGCTGGCACTGTCAACGCACCGACTCTTCCGGTCGCTAAGGAGAGCTGCCAGGGGATCATGACGCTTGCGCTCACGGCCAAGGGAACGGGCAAGGACTTCAGCGTCACCATTCCCACGCCTGCTGGAACGTCATGCTCGTCCTTCGCGCCAGGCTCTGGCTTGTGGCCGAACTATCAGCCCTATGACTTCGCAGTGCTGAACTAGGTCCCACACTTACACGCGGCCTCGCTCTCGAGTTCGCAACAGCCACTCTTCTACAGTGGAGGATCACGTGCGATCGTTTTGCCTGCTTTCCGCGGGGGTGATGGCCCTGTGGTGTGCCCCAGCCTCCGCGGAGTGCCTGAGCCGGCCCGTCAAGGATGCCGACGGCAAGGACACGAGCTTCGCGATCCAGGTGCCCGCGAGCGAAGTCGCGGCGTACCAGGCGAAGGGCTTTTCGAGTGTCGCCTGCGAGGCGGTGCAGGACCAGCTTGATCAGCAGGGTATTTGCGAAGTCGCGGCGTACCAGGCGAAGGGCTTTTCGAGTGTCGCCTGCGAGGCGGTGCAGGACCAGCTTGATCAGCAGGGTATTTGCGAAATCGCGGACATCAAGAACAGCGCCATCCAAGTAGTTTAGGGCATGAATTATACATGGCATTCCCCCTTTCTTCCGGCATGCTGAAGTACTCAGTTAGATTTTCTAGCCATGGCAGTTTAATGCGTGGACTACTGCGCAAGCATCTTCACTGAAACGGAGGGTATTTATGAAGAACATACTCCGTGTTATTCTTTTTTGCACGTCTTGCGCGGCCTCTTTGGCAATATCCTCTTCAGCTCTCGCTCAGTCTACCCTGGATACGTCTATCCCTATTCATTCAAACGTCGATGATCGAGGCGTTGACCTTGCGAACGGATCGCTAGACATAAACGATCCTCAGTTATCTATCGGCACCCCCGATAATGGCATCTTCTTTCGAAGGTATCGTCTCTCCAGAGTAAATAACTATACAATATACGCATGGCTTGGGTCGAGCAATAGCATCGTGGTTCGAGTAGGAGATACGATCTTTACATTCAATAAGTCTGGGAATTCTTACACCTCGAATTCTGCCGATGGCGCAAGCCTAACGGAAGATTCGATGTTTTACAGATTTACAGACAAAGACGGCACTATGATCTATCTTGATAAATCATACACCTCAAACGTTCAAACTTTCGTTGATTCGTCTCCGTGCGCCTTTGCGACTCAAATTGTTTCTCCTAACGGAAGTAAAATATATCTTACCTATAAGGTTGATCAATACAGCCTCGCGAATTTTACAGGCAAGTCTCCGCGATTACAGTCTGTCAGAACGTCTACAGGGTATGAGCTAAGATTTTTCTACAAGTCGAATAAACTTTCGTATGATGTGGTCGGAGATTGGACGAGTATAACTAAGGTTGAAGCAATCAACAATGCTTCTGACTATTGCGATCCTGCTGCAAATGCTAATGAGTGCACCTTCACCCGCCCGTGGCCATCTATATCATATGGTTATGAGCCCGTTACTAATACGAATCCATATGAATATTCGGAGATGGTGACAGACCCCGCAGGACGAATTTGGCGGTATATCAGGAACAAGGACGGCAGGCTAACTGGCATCCGGCGTCCGGCAATGTCAGATTATACGACCAACACGACCACCAACAGCGTCAGCTATGCGTACGATGCGAATGGCCGTGTATCCTCGGTGTCTGTACTGGATGCAGGTACGTGGAGCTACAGCTTCACCGATGGCACG
>Ga0070665_100006806_pt1 | contig 11624 bp, 9 predicted proteins | sample KBSS13metaG_FD_65862 | JGI IMG/M metagenome (GOLD analysis project Ga0070665, IMG submission 65862) | Switchgrass rhizosphere microbial communities from Kellogg Biological Station, Michigan, USA - KBS S1-3 metaG | ecosystem: Host-associated > Plants > Roots > Rhizosphere > Soil ...
TACCGCCATGTCGCGATATCTGCGAAGGCGTCGGCGCCGATGAGGAACACCATCTGCGACGCCGCGTGGCCGGCCTGCGTGAACGCGTCGAGCAGGGTGCCGGTATAAGACGGCTCGGTCGAGTCGAGCCCGAGCTCGCAGGCGACCAGCGCCGGGTCGGTCTCGGCGGCGAGCGCCACCATCGCGAAGCGATGATAGATCGAGACCAGCGGCCCGGTGCGGTGCGGTGGGACGCGGGCGGGAGCGAGCTGGACCGACGCCAGCCCAAGGGCGGTGCGGGCGGCCGCGGCCACGCCGAGGTGCCCGTTGTGGATCGGATCGAACGTGCCGCCGAGGATGCCGAACGGCGTCATTCGCGCGCGGCCCGCCGCTCCGCGGCGGCCAGGCCGGCGGCGTGCGAGCGGGGGTCGAGCTCGGGATTGGCCAAGGCCGCCTGCTGCGCTGCCAGCCGAGCCGCGGCGGCGGTCGCCTTGCTGGCGGCCACGTGCGGCCAGACGGCTTCGAGCAGCGTGCTGACGCCCTCACGGGTCACCGCCGAGATCGGGATGCACGGCAGGCCCTGGGCCTTGACGTGCGCGACCAGCTTCTCGAGCCGTTCCGGCTCGTCCAGCGAGTCGATCTTCGACGGTGCGACGATCTGGATCCGGTCGGCGATCGGCGCGCGGCCGAGGTCGGCGCCGGCGTCCGGCTCGTAGAGCGCCAGCTCACGCCGGATGATCTCGAAGTCCTCGATCGGATCGCGGCCGGTCGTCGAGGACACGTCGACGAGGTGGATCAGCACCGCGCTGCGCTCGACATGGCCGAGGAAGCGCTGGCCGAGGCCGGCGCCGAGATGCGCGCCTTCGATCAGACCGGGAACATCGGCGACGACGAACGATCGATCGTCGCGGAGATCGACGACGCCGAGGTTCGGGACCAGGGTCGTGAACGGGTAGTCGGCGATCTTCGGCTTGGCCGCCGAGATCACCGAGATCAGCGTCGACTTGCCGGCATTGGGGAAGCCGATCAGGCCGACGTCGGCGAGCAGCTTCAGGTGCAGGTGCAGCGGAACGGTCTCGCCCGGCTCCCCGGGATCGGAGCGACGCGGCGCCTGGTTGATCGACGACACGAAGACGGCGTTGCCGCGTCCGCCGCGCCCGCCTTTGGCGATCAGCACGCGGTCGCCGTCATAGATCAGGTCGGCGATCTGCCGGCGCTCACCCGTGTGTTCGTCGACCGTGGTCGCGACGGTGCCCGCCGGGACCAGGACCTCGACGTCCTTGCCGCTCTTGCCGGTCCGGTTCTGGCCCTCACCATTGCCGCCGCGGGCGGCCTTGAACTCGGGGTGGTAGCGGAAGCTGACCAGCGTGTTCAGGTTGGGCGCGGCGACCAGATAGACCGATCCGCCCCAGCCGCCGTTGCCGCCGTCCGGGCCGCCACGCGGCACGAACTTCTCGCGGCGGAAGCTCATGCAGCCGCTGCCTCCGTCACCGGAGATGGCGACGATGTCGACTTCATCGACGAACATGGCTGACTGGCTGGAACGGTGCCGCGGCCGACCGGTCCCGCGGCCCGCGAGGGGCAGGCCCGCGACAAGCAGGCCCGGGACGGCCGACCAGCGACACGGGACTTACTCGGCCGGGGCGGCCGGAACGATCGAGATGAAACGGCCGTGGCCGCCGTGATCCTCGAACTTGACGGTGCCGGTGACCTTGGCGAACAGCGTGTCGTCCTTGCCCAGGCCGACGTTCTGGCCGGCGTTGAACTTGCGGCCGCGCTGCCGGACCAGGATCGAGCCGCCGGAGACGAGGTTGCCGTCGAACCGCTTCACGCCCAGTCGCTGCGACTGACTGTCGCGGCCGTTGCGTGAGCTGCCCTGGCCTTTTTTGGTTGCCATTGCTGTGGTGCTCCTAGAACTCGATGCCCTTGATCTCGACCCGGGTCAGCGTCGACCGGTGTCCGCGCGACACGCGCATGGTCTTGCGGCGGCGCTTCTTGAAGACGCGGATCTTGGGGCCGCGTGATTCGCCGGCGATGATGCCGATGACCTTGGCGCCAGCCACGAACGGGGCGCCCGACAACATGCTGCCGTCGTCCTTGCCGAGGAACAGCACCTCGTCGATGGTCACCTTGTCGCCAGCGGCGAGCTGGACGCGGTCCACTTCGACGACCTCGCCCGGGGTCACCTTGACCTGGCGGCCGCCGCTCTTGATGATCGCAAACACGTGAGCCTCCCGAAAAACCTGGTGTCCGCAGTCCTGGGCGCCCGGAGGTCTCCCCCGGCCGGACCCTGGGCCACGGCACGAACCACCAAGACTAGCAGGAGTCCAGGGTTGGCGTCCAGAACCACCTCAGGATGCGGCCTTGGTCCGGGTGATGTTCGAGATCCAGTTCGCCTCCCAGGTTTTGCCGCCGTCCACCGAAAAGGCCTGCTCGAAATGGGCCGAGGTCGGCGTCACATCGGACCAGACGTAGCGGACCAGGATCCAGCGGCCGTTCAGCTGCTCGTGGTCGTAGAACTCGCCCCGGCCGTTCGTCCACCGGCCCACGGTGGCCGGCATGCTGAACTCGCCATTCTTGGCGTTCGCCCAGTAGATGCTCCAGGTCTGATTGGCTGGGTTGTAGAGCCGGATGGTGAGCGCTTCGACCGAGGTCTTGCTGGCCGGGCTGTCGACGACGAACTCGTCCATGACCGCTTTGCCGTTCAGCACTTTGGTCGTCGTCTGGGTTCCCTCGTATGCGACCCAGGTCGTCGACCCCGTCAACGGATTGACGAGCCTTTTCAGGTCGGCCTTCCAGTTCCCGAGCATCCAATCGAAGTCCTTGGATCCGTCCCGGGCGGCCGGCATGGTGGACTCGGCGACAGCCGGTGTCTGCGCCGAGGCGGGTATCACGGCGAGGAGTAGGGCAAACGTAGCGGCGGCGAACAGGCGTGCAATGGGCATGGCAAACGTCCTCGGGAATGGAAAGGTGGGCGTCGACTTCGGAGCCGACCCTGGCAGTCTCCCTTCGCCTGTGGCATCGTGAAATAGCCACTTTCCATGCAGCTCCTGATACCACTCGAGCGCCGCGGCGAGCCACTGTCACGGCAGATTTACGCCGCGCTGCGGCACGCGATCCTCGGCGGCACGTTCCGGGCCGGGGAACGGCTCCCCTCGACGCGCGACCTGGCCGAGCAGCTGGGGGTGTCGCGGACCGTCGTGGTGCTCGCCTACGAGCAGCTGCTGTCGGAGGGCTTCGTCGACGGCCGCGTCGGCGCCGGCACCTTCGTGCCGGCCGGGCTCGCTGCGGCGCCGTCCGGCGACGGGCCGCCCCCGGCGCGTCCGCGCCTGTCGCGGTTCGGCGCGATCGCCGCCGAGGTGCGGTCGGCGGTGGAGTTCCCGGCGCCGCTGCCCAAGACGCTCCGCTACGACTTCGCCTACGGGCGCAGCGACGTCGACTGCTTCCCCTTCGGGCACTGGTGGCGGCTGCTGCATCGCTGCGCGCGTCGAACCGCCGTCCGCGGCCTCGACTACGGCGAGGCGGCCGGCATCGGCTCATTGCGCGAGGCGATCGCCGCGCACCTGCGCCGGTCGCGGTCGGTGGCCTGCACCGCGGCGCAGGTCGTCGTCGTCAGCGGATCGCAGCAGGCACTCGATCTGGTGGCCCGGGTGCTGATCGAGCCGGGCGATCACGTCGTCATCGAGGATCCGCTCTATCAGGGCACCCGCGAGGTGCTGCACGCGGCGGGTGCCCGGGTCGAGGCCATCGCCGTCGATCGCGACGGCCTCGATCCGGCGGCGCTGCCGGCCGCGGCGCGGCTGGTCTTCGTGACGCCCTCGCACCAGTATCCGACCGGCGCCATCCTGCCGCTGGCGCGACGTCAGGCGCTCCTTCGATGGGCCGCGCGCGCCGACGCGTTGATCGTCGAGGACGACTACGACGGCGAGTTCCGCTACGACGGACGGCCGCTGGAGTCGCTGCAGGGCCTCGACCGCCGCGGCCGCGTGCTCTACGTCGGCACGTTCTCGCGCACGATCTTCTCGGCGCTGCGGATCGGCTACCTGATCGTGCCCCCGTCGCTGGTGGCCGCGTTCACCGCCGCCAAGTGGCTGTGCGATCGCCACACCGCGACGCTCGAGCAGGAGACGCTCGCCGAATTCATCCAGAGCGGCGGCTACGAGCGTCACCTCCGGCGCCTGCGCCGGCGCAGCGCGGTGGCCCGCGACTCGCTGCTGGACGCGGCGCGGCGCCAGCTCGGCGACCGCGTCGAGGTCAGCGGCGACGGCGCCGGGGCGCACGTCGTGTTGTGGCTGGACGGACGCCGATCGGAAGCGGCGGTGGTGGCCGCGGCGGCGGCGCGCGAGGTGGGCGTCTACGGCATCGCACCGTACTTCGCGACGCAGCCATCGCGGCCCGGCATCATCCTGGGCTACTCGCGCATGCGCGTCGCGGACATCCGCGAGGGTGTGACACGGCTCGCGGCCGTCCTCTGAGAGACTGGTCGATTGAAGGTGGCGAGGCCGCCCGCGGACCACGGTCCGCGGACGCCCTGAAGGAGGGCCGGTGGACCGCCGGCCCCCCGAGGGGACCGGCGGCGAAACCGTCGCGACCGTCCGGGTCTTAGAAGTCGACCCGGAGCGTGAACTGGATGCGGCGGGCGTCCCGGGCCGACGTGTAGCGCCCGAACTCGGTGTTGGTCTGCACCCCGGCGGCATTGAACACCGCGCCGGTGTTGACGCCGGCGAACTGCGTGTTGTTGAAGGCGTTGTACAGCTCGGTCCGGAACTGGGCCCGGCGGTTGCCGCCGAGCGGGATGTTCTTGCTGAAGGTGATGTCCCAGTTCAGGTAGCCAGGGCCGATCAGGTCGTCGAGCTTGCCCGTGCCGACGCGGTTCGTCGACAGCGACGGCGGCGCCACGCACTCGGTGGCGAACGCCCGATCCCAGGACCGGTCGCCGCGCGACAGGTTCGGGTCGCAGGTGAAGTCGACCCGCGTGTCGAGACCCGAGCCGGCGCCGCCGGTCAGGTCGCTGACGCCCTGGATGGTGTACGACAACGGCAGCGTCGCGCCCGACAGTGCGCTGGTCAGGCCCGAAATCTGCCAGTCGTCGAAGATGGCCCGGACGACCTTGTTGTCCCAGTGCTGGCTCAGGCCGGGCACGTCATAGGAGTAGTTGATCGACAGGTTGTGCTTGCGGCCGACGCTGCCGTAGTTGCGGTCGCGGATGTCGAGGAACGGGTTGACCGTCGGGTTGTTCTGCGTCGACGAGGCCCCGACGTTCTTGGCGCTCGACAGCGTGTAGGCGACGCCCATCCGGAAGCCGCGCGTGTAGCGGCGGTTCACCGCCATCTGCAGCGCGTGGTAATCCGAGAAGCCGGCGAACTCGCTGACCAGGATGTCTCCGTAGCCGCGGTAGGGCCGCAGGAAGTTGTTCGGGAGCGCGCTGCCGGTCGTCGGATCGATGTTGGCCGCCAGGAAGTTGGCGCCGTAGGGGACCGCGTTGATGTTGCGCGTCTGCAGCATCCGGCGGCCGACCGATCCGACGTAGGCGACGTCGGCCAGCAGCTTGTAGCCGATGTCGCGCTGGACGCCGATGCTCCAGTTCTTGATCTGCTGCGGCTTGTAGTCGCGGTTGACCACCCGCGCCGTCGCCGGGCTCAGGCTGAGCGGGGTCGACAGCAGCTCGTTGATCGTCGTGTAGTTGGCGGTCGGCGTCTGGACGATCGGCGGCAGCTCGACGTGCTGCAGTACGATGTCGTCGTTGAAGCGATCCGGGAAGATGCCGAAGCCGCCGCGGACGGCGGTGCGGCCGTCGCCGGTGACGTCCCACGAGAAGCCGATGCGCGGCGCCACCTGGATCGGCGGCGTGTCGAGCAGGCCCTCATCGACGATCTCGGTGCCGTTGAACGGCGTCCCCGAGTTCGGCGCGAAGGTTCCGATCTTCACCGCCGGCAGGATCTCGCCGGTCAGCGGGTTGATGCCACGGCGTCCCTGCGGCGTGTTGACCGGCTGGATGAACTGCGGCGCCTGGTTGATGTTGTAGGCCTCCGGGTTGAACACCGCCAGCCGATCACCGGCGCTGATCGTCGGCCCGATCCGGTAGAAGCGGATGCCGGCGTCGATGGTGAAGTTCGGCTTGACGCGCCAGCTGTCCTGGATGAACCACTCGACGTTGCGGAAGCGGGCGTTGGCGTCGGGGTGGCCGGTGGCCTCCGAGTAGCTGTTGACCGATCCAATCAAGGCGTTGGCATAGGGGTGGTTGGCGTCGAGCGGGTTGGCCGTGTTGCGATCGAAGTTGAAGCTGCCGTTGAACTGCGTCGAACGCGCCGCCGGCCGCGTCGTGTATTCGTAGAACAACCCGACCTTCATGTTGTGCGAGCCCATCACCTTGGTCAGGTTGACCGACGAGTTCCAGATGTCGTTCTCGCCGAAGAACGGATAGCGGCCCTCGACGCCCAGCGTCGGCATGTTGGCCAGGTTCAGGCCGGCGACGCCGAAGTTGACGTTGGGGACGATGCGATCCGGGTTGGCGTCGGGGTAGAACTGCGGCAGGCCGCCCAGGCCGACCAGGGTCCGGTCGTTGCGTTCGAGGTCCGCCTGCGTCAGCGGCTCGACCGTCTGCTTGCCGTGGTTCAGGCCGACCGTGACTTCCATCACCGTGGTCGGGCTGAAGGTGTGCAGCAGCGTGTTGACCACGCCATAGCTGTGGATCTCGTAGGCGATCGGGAGCTGCGGCCAGTTGGCGTTGTTCAGCACGAAGCCCCAGCCGCCCTTGAACGCCTCGTAGCCGTAGTTGAGGCGCGAGTAGAACAGCGTCTTCGGTCCGACGTTCCAGTCGACGCGGGCCACCTGGTCGTTGCGCGGCTGGTCGAACGAGCTCTGGAAGGAGTAATTCGACTGCTTGTCGGGGTCGTTGAAGTTGGGCAGCGGCAGCAGGTTGAGGAGGGCCTGGCCGTTCCGGTCGATGCGGTTGGCCGGGATGATGTTGCCGGGGAAGGGCTGGCCGGTCTGCGGGTCGCGGATGACGATCAGCGCCCCGTTCGCACCGCTCTGGAACGATTGCGAGAAGTCGCCCCGCCGTTCCAGCTCGGTCGGCATCGTCCGCTTGGTCAGCGAACCCGGGTTGGTGCGCGGCAGGAACTCCTGGTTCCAGAAGAAGAACAGCTTGTCGCGCGACGTATTGAACTTGCCGGGGATGGTGACCGGGCCGCCGACGTGCCAGCCGGAGTAGTCGAACTTGTAGGGCGGCTTGGCGGCGCCGACGCGGTTGTTCTGCCACTCGTTGGCGTTGAACTTGTCGTCGCGCTTGGAATAGAAGCCGCCGCCGTGGAACTGCTGCGTGCCGCTCTTGGTGATGACGTTGATGGTGCCGCCGGAGCTGCGGCCGTATTCGGCCTGGTAGTTCGACGTCAACACTTTGATCTCGGCGATCGAATCGAGACCGGGCGCCAGGAACGGGCCGGTGTTCGAGCCGGTGTCCAGGTTGGTGACGCCGTCGTAGGTCAGGTTGATGGTGCTGTTGCGGCCGCCGTTGATGCTCAGGCCGCCGAGATTGTTCCAGCCGGGGGCTTCACGGTTCTGGGTATCGACCACGCCCGGCATCGTCCGGAGCATGCCGAGGTAGTCCTTGCCCTTGAGCGAGATGTCCTGGAGCTGCTCCTGGGTGATGACGCCGGAGCGCTCGCCGCTCTGCGTCTGCACCCGGGCCGCCTCGGCGGTCACCGCGACCGTCTCTTCGAGCTGGCCGACCTCGAGGACGATCGGGCGAAGCGCGAGGCGCTCGTTGGCGGACAGCGTGACGCCGTTCTGCTGGTAGGTCTTGAAGCCCGCCAGCGTGACGGTGACGTCGTACTTGCCGGCCAGCAGGTCGGTGATCACGAACAGGCCGTTCTGATCGGTGTCGACCGCTCGCTTGACCTGGGTGTTCGCGTTCTGGACCGAGATGGTGACGCCCGGCAGCACGCTGCTCGATCCGTCGACCACCGATCCGGAAATTTGTCCGGTGAGGCCTTGGGCGCTCACGCGCCCGACGCCGGCCGCTACGACGAGCGCCAGCGCCATGATCCCGATACGTACGTGTACGTTCACGCCATCCTCCAACGAGACGGGGCCGGTACCAGGCGTACGGACGCGCGGAACGATCCCGCGAACCAAGGACGAGAGACGATATTGCGGAGTGGGCGGAGTCTAGGGCCATCGGTTCCCGGCGTCAAGCAACGACAGCCGGAACGCCGACGCGAGGATGCGAGTGGGACGCTGGCGATGCGAGTGGGATGCGCCGGAGCGCGCGGCTGAGCAGGCGCGCACGCACCAAATGACGACGCCGCCGGACGCTCGAGGCGCCAGGCGGCGTTGGGAGGAGCCTGCGGCGACCGGGCCGCGCTCGGCTACTTGAGGAGGACGCGCGTGCCGCGCACCTTCTGCGTGCTGAGCACGTTCAGGAAGCGGGGGATGACGTCGTCCATCAACTCGAAGTAGGACGACAGCGCCGGCACGTTCTGCTGCGACGGATAGAGACGCTCTTCGCGGAACGATTCGGCGTAAATGCGCGTCCCCGTCCGGCCATCGATGAAGATGAACTTCGGCCGCAGGATGTAGCCCTTGCGTTCCATGAACACGCGCTGCGGCATCACCACGCGGCGGCCGAGGTTGTCGTAGGTCTCGCGCGTCTGCGACACCATGCCGCTCTTCGACTGGGGCGTGAACAGCACGGTGCCGGTCACGATCAGCGGCTGCTGGAATTCCTCGCCGAGCTTTTTCCAGTACTCGACGTTGGCGAAGATCGGCTCGAAGCTGGCCAGGCTCTTCTCGTCGCGGACGCGGGCGACCTGCGCCTGCGGGCTGTGACCGGCCGGGTCGACCGCCTCGGGCGGCGCCGGCTTGAGCTCGGGCGTCGCCGGCTTGATCGTATCGGGAGCGGCGGCGTCGGGCGTCGGAGCCGCCGGCGCCTCGGCCGGCGTGTCCTTGTTCATCTCCTGGGCGATCTCGGCGAGCGGGAGGACATCCGCCTCGATCACGCGCAGGCCCGACCGCGTCCGGAGCTGGCTGCGGAGCAGCCGGACCGTCTCGAGGTTGGCGTCGACGTCATCCGAGCCGCCGGCGATGAAGCCGACGACGTGCACGCGCTGGAAGGGCGACACATCGAGCTTCGCCTTGATCGGCGTCTCGATCGGGATTTCGTAGAAGCTGACGCAGCCGGAGATCAGGACCGCCAGCGCCACCGCGCCGGCCCCGAACGACACCAGCTTGCGAGTGCTACCGTTCGCCGTTGCGGTTGGCCCGATCATTGATCTCTCGGAACAGGTCGTAGTTCTGCTTGATGAGCACATTGTTGGGCTCGAGCTCGAGGGCCTTCTCGTAGGCGACCCGTGCATCGTCGAATTGCCCGTTGTGCTCGTAGGCGATGGCGAGGTTGTTGTGGGCTGCGGCGTAGGACGGATCGAGCTCGACCGCGCGCTTCCAGCGGTAGAGGGCTTCCTTCCACAGCTCGCGCTGCGCCGCTTTGATCCCGAAGTCGACCTGCGCCTTCGAGTTGCTGCGGGTGTCCGCCAAAGCCGGGGCGGCTGACAGCGTCAGCCCCATCACCACGAACGCGGCTGCCAGTCCGGGTCTCGCCATGAGTATGGATTCCACTATAGTCCTGCCCCCAAGGGCCAGCAAGGCCAGAATTGCGCCGAACCGCACCGACAAAAACGCCGTCTGCACGGCGCGCGTGGCGGCGGCCCGCTCCACGTCTTACACTACGACGGAGGGGTCGTTCCGGACGCATCGGCGTCGGGCGCCTCCTCGTGTCGGCACGGGATTCCGCCTCGCCATCGCGTCGAGGAGGCCGCCGTGCTCGATCTCTCCGCCGCCGTCACCCTCTCCGTCCTGCCCGGCGCCCTCGGCGCCAACCTGCTCCGGACGTTCCTGACACAGTCGCCGTCGCTCCCGCTGTCGGCGTTCCGGCTCGACGCCGCGCTCGACGACGCCCGCCCGGCCCGGGCCCGCTCGACCTTGGCCCAGGCGACGGCGGCCGCGTCGCCGCTGCTCGACGACCTTGCCGCCGGACGCCGCCGGGCCATCGCCTTCGGCGCGCCCGACTACCCGGCCCTGCTCACGGCGATCCCCGATCCACCGCCGCTGCTGTGGATCAACGGTGACGCGCGGGCACTCGCACACTCGGTGATCGCGGTCGTCGGATCGCGCTACGCGACGCCGTCCTCGCTCGACGTCGCCCGGACGTTGGCCCGTGATCTGGCCGGCTTCGGGTTCGTCGTCGCCAGCGGACTTGCCCGCGGCGTCGACGAGGCGGCCCACCGCGGTGCCCTGGAGGTCGGTGCGACCGTCGGGGTGCTCGGCTGCGGTCTCGACCGCGTCTATCCACCCGAGCATGGACCGCTCGCTCAGATGATTGCCGCGAGCGGCGCGATCGTTTCCGAGCTGCCGCCGTGGGCCGAGCCCAAGCCGGAACACTTCCCGCGCCGGAACCGGATCATCAGCGGCCTGTCGATCGGGGTGGTGGTGGTCGAGGCGTCGCTCAAGAGCGGCTCGCTGATCACCGCGCGCTGCGCCGCCGACCAGGGCCGCGAGGTGATGGCGGTGCCGGGGACGGCCCTCGGCCAGCGGCACAAAGGCAGTCACAGTCTGATCCGCGACGGCGCCGCGCTGGTCGAGACCGCCGACGACGTCCTGGCCGCCCTCGGCCTGCGAGTGCGGCCGGCCGCTCCGGCTTGCGCCGGGGCACTGACGGGGGGAGCGGACGCCGGATCTGTCCCGCCGGTCGACCCCGTTCTCGCCGTCCTCGAGGGCGGCGAAGCCGTGTCGCTGGGCCGCTTGGAAGCCGAAACCGGCCTGGCGACGGCCGAGCTGCTGGCCCGTCTGACCGTTCACGAAATCGCCGGTCGCGTCACGCGATTGCCCGGCGGGGCCTTCCGAACGCCCCCGACAGGTGTGGTGTAAGGTAGGGGCGCCTTATGGCGAAACCTCTGGTCATCGTCGAGTCGCCGGCAAAAGCCAAGACCCTGTCTCGGTTCCTCGGCGGCAAATTCCGTGTCGAGGCGAGCGTCGGGCACATCCGCGACCTGCCCGAGCGCGCGAGCGAGGTCCCCAAGGAGATCAAGGACAAGCCCTGGGGCCGGATGGCCGTCGACGTCGACGGGGACTTCACTCCTTATTACGTGATCCCGCTCGCCAAGCGGAAGCGGATCAGCGAGCTCAGGGCGGCCGTCAAGGAGGCCTCCGAAGTGCTGCTGGCGACCGACCCGGACCGCGAAGGCGAGTCGATCAGCGCGCACCTCCAGGAGGTGCTGCAGCCGAAGGTGCCGACCCGGCGCATCGTCTTCCACGAAATCACCGAGGAAGCGGTCCGCGAGGCCATCGAACACGCCCGGGACGTCGACGCCAACCTGGTCAAGGCGCAGGAGGGCCGGCGGATCCTCGACCGGCTGTTCGGCTACACGCTGTCCCCGGTCCTGTGGAAGAAGGTCGGGACCGGCCTCAGCGCCGGCCGCGTCCAGAGCGTCGCGGTCCGCCTGATTGTCGAGCGCGAGGAAGAACGGCGCGCCTTTCACAAGGCCTCGTTCTGGGATCTCGAAGCGCGAATCGCGGCCGAAGGCCGGGAGTTCACCGCGACCCTGGTCCGTCTGGCCGACCAGCGCATCGCCAGCGGCAAGGACTTCGAT
>Ga0070665_100006810_pt1 | contig 11620 bp, 8 predicted proteins | sample KBSS13metaG_FD_65862 | JGI IMG/M metagenome (GOLD analysis project Ga0070665, IMG submission 65862) | Switchgrass rhizosphere microbial communities from Kellogg Biological Station, Michigan, USA - KBS S1-3 metaG | ecosystem: Host-associated > Plants > Roots > Rhizosphere > Soil ...
GCCCCTGGATCTTCCCGGACGAGCTCGGGTACCAGCAGGTTGCCGTGAACATCGCGCACGGCCGCCTCGCCCTCTACAGCGAGCACGGCCTCTCGTACTCGCCGCTGTACCCGCTGGTGCTGTCGCCCGTCTTCGCCCTCGGCCTCTCCGCCCCGGATGCGTACGGCTGGATCAAGGCGGTCGACGCACTGCTCATGTCGCTGTCGCTGCTCCCCGCGTACGCCATCGCGCGCTTCCTGCTGCCGCGCAGGCACGCCTACCTCGTCGTGCTGCTCGTTGCTCTCGCGCCGCTGATGTACTACTCCGCGCTCGGGATGAGCGAGAACCTGGCGTTCCCTCTCGTCCTGATCGCGGTGTGGCTTCTCTTGCGGGCGCTGGACCGGCCGTCGCCTCGCAACGACATCTGGTTCCTGGTCGCGGTCGTCGCGGCCGCCGCGACCCGGATCCAGCTCGTGACGCTGCTCCCCGCGGGTCTCACCGCCCTGGGGCTCGTCGGGCTGCTGCCGGCTCACCGTGCCCGACCGCGGCTCTCCGATCTGCGGCGGCTCCTCCGTGCGCACCGGACTCTCGTGCTGGGGTCGCTCGGGCTCGTCCTCGCGGGCGTGGTGCCCGCCGCGTTCGGCCACAGCCCGTTCTCGGCCGCCGGCCGCTACTCGAGCGTCCCCGGCACCTCCCACCCGAGCCTCGCCCACATGGCGAAGCTCTTCGTCTACCACGCCGCGGAGCTGTTCTTCGCCGCGGGCGGCCTGCCGTTCGCCGCCACTGTTGCCGTCACCTGGATCCTCGTGACGTGGGGTGTGAGCCGCCGCGCGATCGTCTTCGGGTCGACGATGTTCGCCCTTGCCTTCTGGCTGCTCGTGGAGACGGCCGTCGCGACCGATTCCTTCGAGCGGCAAGGCGACGCCCCGCGCATTCACGAGCGCTACCTGTTCTACCTCGTTCCGCTCTTCCTCACGGTGTTCGTCGCCGCGCTCAGAGACGAGCGTGTTCGGCGCACACGCGTGGGCGCGGGGCTCGCCGTCGTCGCCGCGGCCCTCGCTGCGCTTGCCATCCCGTACCAGACGGTGATCAACGGCACCGTGGTCGCAGACACGTTCAGCCTCCAGTTCGCAGCCCGGAACGGCTCGCTGCAGGCGATCGACCACGCATCGCTCGTTGCACTCGCGGTCGCGGTCGGGCTGGCCGCGGCGTTCGCGCTCCTGCGGTCGCGTCCGATCCTCGCGATCGGGGTTCTCGTCGCGGCGTTCGTCTACGACTCGGCCGTGCTCGCGTCGCGGATCGAATCCGCCTCGCGAGGAGAGAAAGCGTTCTTCACCTCGTCGCACTACGACTGGGTCGACCGGACGCACCCGCCGGCCGGCGTCTCCCTGATCACCGGCCCAGGGGTCACCGATCCGGTGGCCGAGTGGCACACCGCGTACTTCAACCTGCGGATCGACCGCCTCTATTACACGTGCCGCAGAACGCTGAGCGCAGACTTCGGCGAGCGTCGCGTCTCGCTGGCCGGGTCCGGCCTGCTGCTCGTGGGCGGCGCGCCGCTCCTCGCCCGGTCCGTCGTCGTCCAGAACGGGCTCGGTGTCGTCGGGCGCGTCGTCGCGCGTGACCGCGTTGCGGGCGAGGAGCTCGTGACGCTACCGCACGGGGTTGTCCGAATCGACGCAGCGCAGCGGGCGCGCTGGCGGTGTCCGTGAGGCCGCGTTGCAGATCACTCCGTCGCCGGCGTCTGTGCTGGGTGCCGCAGCGACGCCCGCCGCTCAGGGCCCTGAGGGCTGCGGCCGCGGAACCTTCCGGCGCTCGACCAGAGGCCGCCGCCGCGGCGCCCCGAACTTGCGGTCGGCACAGCTCTGGCAGTAGATCGCAAGCCGCGACAGGTCACCGAACTCCGGGTCCTCGAGCCGGTACGCGCGCCACCGCCACCAGTACGGCCCGCTGACGCGCCCGCACGCGCTGCAGTTGGCAAGCGGATGGGCAGATTGACGACCGGCGAAGATCACCAACTGATCGTGGCCGACCTACGGCACGCTGCCAATCGGACGAACGGCTGACCCCGCCCAGCCGACGGTTCAGCCTCGTCGTCCCGTCAAACTAGAGCGGAGCCGGATGCAGACACGTCTTGCAGCTGTCGTCCTGGTCGCCGCGCTCGTCGGCTGCGGCGGGCACTCGGGGCCGCGGCTCGCCGTCGGCCCGGCCACGAGCCTGGTCGACCAGCCCGTCTCGATCGAGGTCGGCGGCGTGCGGCCCGGGACGCTCGTCCGGCTGTCGGTCGACGAGGACGGCTGGGTCGGCTCTGCCGTCTACCGCGCCGATCGCCGCGGCACCGTCTCGCCGGCGCGCCAGCGGTCGCTGCGCGGGACATACACCGGGCTCGCCCCCATGGGGCTCTTCTGGTCGATGAAGGGAGGAGCGGGGCTCGGGCCGTACTTCGGCGGGACGGTGAACGTCACGGCGCTCGTGAAGAACACGGTGATCGGGCGCGCGACGCTCAGACGGCTCGGCAAGGCGAACGGTGTGACCGAGGCGGCGCTGTCCGTGCGGAGCGCCGGGTTCCTCGGGCGCTACTACCGCCCGGCGCCCGGAACGAACACGCACGTGCCTGTGCTGCTGATCGGCGGCTCCGAGGGCGGACTCTCGATGACCGGCGAAGCTGCGTTGTTCGCCTCGCACGGCTATCCCGCGCTCGACGTCGCCTACTTCGGCGCGTACGGGCTGCCGCGCAACCTGGAGCGCATCCAGCTCGAGTACTTCGTCCGCGCCGCGCGCTGGCTCGACCGCCGGCCGGGCGTCGACGGTCACCGGCTCGTCGTCTACGGCGTCTCACGCGGCACCGAGGCCGCGATGCTCCTGGCGGCGCGGTTCCCGAAGCTCTTCGCGAGCGTGGTGATCCTGTCGCCGCTCGCGCGCGTGAACCCTGCGTTCGTTCCCGGGTCGCTCGGCGGCGGCGGGACCGCGTGGACTCTGGGCGGCCGCCCGCTCGCCCCGACCGGCACGTTCCTGCCGTTCCGCTCCGTGCGCGCCGACGTCTTCATCACCGCGGGGCTCGAAGACGACCTGGCGCTCGGCTACACGGGTGAGCGGGAGATCGTGGCCGGGCTCGCGCACCTGCCGCACCGGCGAGTCGTCTCGACCGTCTACCAGCACGCCGGGCACTTCGTCGACACGGCGATCCCGTATCTCCCCGTCGGCGGTACGTACTACAACGACGCGCTCGACGTGGACGAGTCCGTCGGCGGCACCGCCGCGGGGGACTCCGCCGCGCGGGCCGACGAATGGCCGCGCATCCTGCGGTTCATCGGCTCGACGCGTGGTGTCTGACACCGCTCCTCGGCGTCAGACACCACGAACAGCGCAGCGGCGAGCATCGCTAGTAGAGCGGCCGCTGAGGCTTGGTCCACGCGACGCGGATCAGCTCCGCCTCGGCGTCGACGAGCCCCATCTCCTCGGGGCGAGGCTGCGGAGCGCGCTTGCCGCTCGGGCGGCGCGGCGCGGTCGAATCCCACGAAAGACGGTTCATGCCGGCACCTCCTGGGTGTCTGCGGGCGCGGAGGCCCGGGTGATCCTGATGTCGCCGGAGACGGTCTTCGCCCGGATCTCGACGAGCGGTCCGTCACCTGCGGGTGCGTCACTGGTCAGCTCGAGCTCGGATGTCGTGTCGCCGCTGACCGTCGTGCAATCGAGGAACGCCTTCGAGCCGCGGCGGACGGCGATCGTCACGTCGCCCGAGACGGAGTGGGCGGCGACGATCCCCTGCATGACGGCCCTGTGATCCTGGTCGCCGCTCACGGAGTTGGCGTTCACGTTGTCGTACGCCTCGCCGATCGAGATGTCGCCCGAGACGGAGGTCACGTTGACCGGGCCGCGCGCGATCGACAGGTCGATGTCGCCGGAGGCGGTCTGGATGTTCACGCCGCCCCCGACCTCGCGGGCACTGAAGTCCGAGCTCGCGCTCTTCACGTTCACGCCGCCGGAGACGCGGTCGACGTCGAGGTCGCCCGACGCGGTCTGGACGTTCAGGCCGCCGATCGTGCCGCGGGTCGAGATGTCGGCCGACTTGGTGCGGACCGACAGCGCGGAGTCGTGCGGGCAGCGGATGCGGCACTCGATGCCGCTGCGGCCGAAGATCGAGATCGAGAATCCCTTCTTCTGCGGGACGTCGACCAGCACCGTCGGCCGGTGGCCGTGCGGGTTGAGCTCGATGCGGGCGTTGTCGACGAGCCGCTGCGACTCCTCGTCGTGCGCGATCAGCTCGATCTCGACGCGGCCCTCGGCGGTCGGGTCGACCTCGATGTCGCCGCTCGCGAGGCGCACGTCGAGGTCGACGGGGCCCTGGACTTCGAAGGTTTTCTGCATCTGCGGCTCCTCTAGCTCTGGGCGTAGCCCTGAAGGCGCTTGCCGGTGACGTGGATGGGTCGGGACTCTGCGGCCCGCGCGATCGCGCGCACGAGCCAGGCGTTGACGGAGACTCCCTCGCGCTCCGCCGCCTTCTCGATCGAGCCCTTGAGGGACTCGGGGAGGCGCAGGCTGATCCGCGCCGAGAGCTCCTCGCCGGCGACGCCGGCCGACTCGCCGGGGGCGGCGTCGACGAAGACGAGCTCGGGCTCCTGGCCGGCGAGACGCACCTCGATGTGGCCGGAGGGCAGCTTCGAGGAGAGCTCCACCGCCACCTGCGAGAGCAGGTCGAACAGCTTCAGCCGCAGGTTCGAGGCGAGCGCGTCGCTGAGCCGCTGGGCGACCTGCACCGACCGCTCGTCCCCCAGCTCGGACAGCCGCTGGAGATCCTGCTGGAGCCCCTCGAGGACGATCGTCAAGTTCATCGTGACATCACTATGACATCACTCCTGACGTCTGTCAAGCACCAATCGGCTGTCAAGGCCGACATCACGACCGCCGAGGGCGATTTTTGGCTGTACGCTGCGGTTTGTTGACTGACGCCGTGCCGGTCGAGGTGCTCGAGCACGTCCTCCGGGCGCTCCGCGAGGGCATCCTCGTGGTCGACGCCGCGGGACGGCGCGTCTACGCGAACGAGGAGGCGGCCCGGTTGACCGGCTACGCCTCGGTCGACGCGCTCCTCGAGGCGCCGCCGGAGGAGGCGGCCGCCCGCTTCGAGATCCGCGACCGCTCCGGCCGGCCGCTCGCGGCGACCGACCTGCCGGGTCGGCGGGCGCTCGCGGGCGACGAGTCACCGCCGATGCTCATCCGCTTCCGGGCGGACGACGGCCCCGAGCGCGTCTCCGAGGTGCGCAGCGTCACGATCCGGGACGGGGAGGGCGCGCGGGCCTACGTGATCACGTTCTTCCGCGAGGTGACCGACCAGGTGAGCGAGGCCGACCAGGTCGAGGCGCTCTACGAGCACGCCCAGCAGACGACCGCGCTCCTCGACGCGCTGTACGGGAGCGCGCCGGTCGGTCTCGGGTTCTGGGACCGCGACCTCCGCTACGTGCGGGTGAACGAGGCCCTCGCGCGGATCAACGAGCGGGCGGCGGAGGATCACATCGGCCTGACCTTTCGCGAGGTCGTCCCGCATCTCGCCGACGAGCTCGAGGTGATTGCCCGCGGCGTGCTCGAGACGGGCGAGGCCGTGATCGGGCTGGAGATCGCGGCGGGAACCCCGGGAAGCCCCGAGGTGCTCCGGCACTGGTCGGCGAGCTACTACCCGGTGCTCGGCCCGGACGGCGCGCCGATCGGCGTCGGCGCCGTCGTCGAGGAGACGACGGACCGGCGCGAGGCGGAGCAGCGAGAGCGCACCGCGCGCGCGGAAGCGGAGGCGGCCGCGGCGACGCTGCGCAAGCTGGAGCGGGTCTCGCAGGCCGCGCTCGAGCACCTCTCGCTGCAGGACCTGCTCGAAGCGCTGCTCGAGCGCATCGTCGAGGTGCTCGAGGCGGACACCGCCGCCATCCTCCTCGTCGAGGCCGACGGGAAGCTGCACGTGCGCGCGACCGCCGGCGGCATCGGCGGCGACAGCACGATCGGGGTCCCGATCGGCGAGGGCATGGCCGGCAGCGTCGCCGCCAATCGCGTGCCGCTACTCGTGCCGGACCTCTCGAAGATCGAGCTCTACCGCTCGACGCTGCGCGACCGCGGGATCAACTCGGTCGTCGCGATCCCGCTGGTCGTCGAGGACCGCGTGATCGGCGTCGTCCACGCGGGCTCGGAGGCCTACGCGCAGTTCGTCGAGGACGATGCCAGGCTGCTCGAGCTGATCGCCGACCGGATCGCGCTCGCGATCAACCAGGCGTCGCTGTACGAGGCGCAGCAGGCGGCGCAGCAGCGGCTGCGCTTCCTCGGCGAGGCGGGTGCGCTCCTCGGGTCGTCGCTCGACGTCGAGAAGACGCTCGAGCAGCTCGGCCAGCTGGTGGCCGGGCGCATCGCCGACTGGTGCAGCATCCACCTCGTCGCGGAGGCGGCCGGCGTGCGGCTCGTGTCCCTCTCGCACCGGGACGGGCGGCGCACCGAGGGGGTTCGGGCCGCGCTCTCCGCGCCGTCGACCGGTGCGCGGATCGCCGGCGTCGTGCGGAGCGGTGAGCCGGCAAGCGACGAGCGAACGCTCGTCGTGCCGCTGAACGCCCGCGGGCGAACGTTCGGCGCGATGAGCCTCGGGTGGGACGCCGAGGATCGGCACGACGACGACGGGGAGGTCGGCTTCGCGCTGGACGTCGCGCGCCGGGCCGCGATCGCGATCGACAACGCGCAGCTGTACGGCGCGGCCGCCGAGCGCGCGCAGGCCGCGCGCGTGCTCGCGTCGGTGGGCGACGGCGTGTTCTTCGTCGACCGCGCCGGCGCGATCCGCACCTGGAACCGTGCCGCCGCGATCGCGACGGGCCTCGCGGCGTCCGACGTCGTCGATCGCCTCGCCGTCGAGGCGATCCCGGGGTGGTCGGCGATCGTGTCGCGGATCGAAGTCGCGACCGCGGGCAGCGCCGCGCCGCGCCCCGAGTCGCTCCCGCTCGACCTGGGCGGGCGCGAGCTCTGGCTCTCGATCCACGGCGTCGCGGTTCCCGACGGGGTCGTCTACGCGTTCCGCGACCTGACCGAGGAGCGTGCGCTCGAGCGCATGCGCACCGAGTTCGTCTCGACGGTCTCGCACGAGCTGCGGACGCCGCTGGCGGCGATCTACGGCGCCGCGATGACGCTGCGCCGGAGTGACGTCTCGATCGACGAGCTGCAGCGCAACCGCCTGCTCGACATCGTGTCGGGCGAGGCCGATCGGCTCGCGCGGACCGTCAACGACATCCTCTGGGCGAGCCGCCTCGACACCGACACGCTGCACGTGACGATCCAGAACTGCGACCCGTTGGCGCTCGTCGACCAGGTGGTGACCGCCCAGGAGGTTCACCTCGACCGGTCGCACCGGCTGCTCGTCGACTCCGCGGCCGAGGTGCCTCTCGTCGCCGGCGACCCGGACAAGGTCGGCCGCGTGCTGATCAACCTCGTCGACAACGCGGTCAAGTACTCGCCGGACGGCGGCAGCGTCACCGTGCGGGTGGAGGGCGCGGGCTCCTGCGTGCGGTTCGCGGTCGCCGACGAGGGTCTCGGCATCCCGCCGTCCGAGCAGCGCCGCGTCTTCGAGAAGTTCTATCGGCTCGACCCGAACATGACGCGGGGCGTCGGCGGCACCGGGCTCGGCCTCTACATCTGCCGTGAGCTCGTCCGCAGGATGGACGGCCGCATCTGGGTCGAGTCGCCCGGGCTCGGCCGCGGCTCGACGTTCGTCGTCGAGCTGCCCGCGGCGGCGGGGTACTAGCGAAACGGGCGGCCGGGCCGCCCGTTTCGCGAAAGCACGGGAAGGACGCTCGGTGTCTAGATCGGGCCGGGCCCGTCCTCGACGTAGGTCGTGCGCCGCCGTGCGCCACCGCCGACGCCGCCCCAGCTCGACCAGAACATGAGCGACAGGACGAGGCCGATCGCGCCGACCACCAGCAGGATGACGCCGACCGTGTTGATGTCGACACCCGAGACGGTCGCGTTGACCGCCCAGGTGAGAATCGCACCGGCCGCGATGAGAATGAGACTGACTCCAACGCCCATGTGAACTGGACCTCCTTGTAGGTCTCTCTGACGTGAGGGTTGTGCCCGTTCGTTCGGGGCACGAGTTCAACGGGCGAAGGGTCGAAACGGTTACGGCTCGGCTCTCCTGCGCATCCATTAGGCTTCGCCCGGGTGCGTAGGGGCTCTGTCTTGCAGCTGCTCGGTCTTGGTGCGGTCGCGGCTGCGATCACGACCGCGGTCGCCCTATTGATCCCGTGGCTGCCCGAGTCGGCGAGCAAGGAGTCGACCCGGATCCACTTCGTCTACTGGTTCACGACGGTGATCGCCATCGTCGTCTTCGCGGCGGTGGTGGCCGTGCTGGCGTATTCGGTCATCCATTTCCGGGCGCGACCCGACGACGACTCCGACGGGCCGCCCACCCACGGCCACACGACGCTCGAGATCGTCTGGACCGCGATTCCCGCCGTGCTCGTGACCGCCATCGCGATCGTCAGCGCCGTGGTGCTCGCCCAGAACGGGAACGCCGGACACGATCCGCTCGTGGTGAAGGTGACCGCGCAGCAGTTCGCCTGGGAGTTCACGTACCCGAACGGCAAGACCTACGGCTCTTTGACGGTGCCGAAGGGCCGGCACGTGAAGCTGGAGATCACGGCCAAGGACGTCATCCACTCGTTCTGGGTGCCGCAGTTCTCGCAGAAGCAGGATGCGGTCCCGGGTCAGACGAACTCGCTGGTCATCACGCCGACGCACCTCGGCACGTTCCCCGTGATCTGCACCGAGCTCTGCGGTCTCGGCCACGCGCTCATGCGAAGCCACGCCGACGTCGTCACGCCCGCGAAGTTCACCTCGTTCATGAAGAACGGCGCGAGTGCCGGCCCGCCCGGTCTCGCGGTCTTCAACCAGAACGGCTGCAGCAGCTGTCACACGTTCAAGCCGGCGAACGCGACCGGCAAGGTCGGCCCCGACCTCGACGACCTGAAGGCGTCGGCGGCGAAGGCGAACCGCGGCCCGCTCGACAAGTTCATCGAGGAGTCGATCGTCGATCCGGCCGCCTACATCGCGCCGGGCTACTCGGATCTGATGCCGCACATCTTCAAGGAGCAGATCCCGCCGGACCAGCTGCAGCAGCTCGTGCACTATCTGAGCCAGGGAGCGAAATAGACCGATGACCGACCTCGCCCACGCACACGACCACCACGCGCCTGCACCGCCGACCGGCTGGCGCCGGCTGACCGCGCCGGGCTGGTTGCGCGTCCTGTGGGTGACGCCGATCGGGTTCGGTCTCGGCATCGGGCTGCCCGTCCTGCTGCGCTGGGCCGCCGGCTGGCATCCGCTCTGGGACGGCGCGGTGCTCGTCACCGTCGAGCTCGTCACGACGCCGGTCTTCTTCCTGATCGGCCTCGGCGGCTTCGACTACTGGGCGCACTACGCGTCGGGCCGCCCGACGCGGCCCGAGGACCACTCCGGCCACGGGGCGCACTCGTGGCGGGACTACTTCCGGATCAACACCGACCACAAGGTGATCGGGATCCAGTACGTCGTCACGACGATCATCTTCTTCTGCATCGGCGGCCTGCTCGCGATGCTCTTCCGCGCCGAGCTCGCGCAGCCGGGCGACCAGTTCTTCAACCCGCAGACGTTCAACGTGCTCGTGTCGAACCACGCGGCGCTGATGATCTTCCTCTTCGTCATCCCGGCGTTCGCCGGCCTCGGCAACTACGTGATCCCGCTGATGATCGGGGCCGGTGACATGGCGTTCCCGCGCCTGAACGCGCTCTCGTTCTGGCTGCTCCCGATCGCCGGGACGATCCTCGTCGCAGGCATGGTCACTCCGGGCGGCGGCCCCTCGGCCGGGTGGACGTGCTACGCACCGCTCTGCTCGCACCAGCCGCTCGGCCAGGTGTTCTTCAACATGGGCGTGCAGTGGGCCGGCGCCAGCTCGATCATGACCGCGCTCAACTTCCTGGTCACGATCATCACGATGCGCGCGCCGGGCATGACGTTCTGGCGCATGCCGCTGCTCGTGTGGGCGAACTTCACGACGTCCATGCTCGTCGTGATCGCGACGCCGTTCATCGCGGGCTCGCAGTTCTTCGTGATGTTCGACCGCGTCATGCACACGAACTTCTTCGAGGCAAACGGCGGCGGGTACGTCCTCGGCTACCAGCACATCTTCTGGTTCTACTCGCACCCAGCGGTCTACATCATGATGCTGCCCGGCTTCGGGATCATCAGCGAGGTCATCTCGGTGATGAGCCGCAAGCCGATCTTCGGCTACCGGCTGATGGCCCTGTCGCTGATGGCGATCCTCGTGCTCGGCTTCTCGGTCTGGGCGCACCACATGTTCGTCGCCGGCATGGCCGGGTGGCTGCGCGTCCCGATGATGGTCACGTCGATGGTGATCGCGGTGCCGACCGGCATCAAGATCTTCTCCTGGTTAGCGACGATGTGGGAAGGGCGACTGCACTTCACGACGCCGATGTTGTTCGCGCTCGGGTTCCTGTCGATGTTCGTGATCGGCGGACTGTCCGGCGTCTACCTCGCGTCGGTGCCGATCGACATCCACGCGTCCGACACGTACTTCATCGTCGCGCACATCCACTACGTGCTCTTCGGCGGATCCGTGTTCACGATCTTCTCCGGGATCTACTACTGGTATCCGAAGATGACCGGCCGGATGTACAACGAGCGGCTCGGCAAGCTTCACTTCTGGCTGACGTTCACGGGCTTCAACCTGACGTTCTTCCCGATGCACTACATCGGGCTGCAGGGGATGCCGCGCCGCGTCGCCGACTACGCGAGCCGGTTCGCCGACATCAACCTGTTCATCTCGATCGCCTCGTTCGGGCTCGGCGCATCGACGCTCGTGTTCCTCTACAACATGGTCTATTCGTGGAAGCACGGCGAGGCCGCCGAGGGCAACCCGTGGCGCGCGATGACTCTCGAGTGGCAGGTCAGCTCGCCGCCGCCCATCTTCAACTTCGACGAGATCCCGCAGGTGGTCGGCAACCCGTACGAGTACGGCGTGCCCGGCGCCCGTCACGCGATCTTCGGCGCGCCGCATCCCGAGCCGGTGGGGGCGGACTAGATGAGTCATATCCTCGTGATCGCGAACGAGACGGCCGCGTCGAAGGCGCTGCTCGACGCGTTGCGCGACAAGAGCACGAGCGAGGACCGCTTCACCGTGATCGCGCCGGTCAACGAGCCGGCGAGCGGCTACGTCGTCTACGAGGACACGCGGCGCGCCTCCGCCGGCCGACGGCTCGAGAAGACGCTGACGGCGCTGCGCGAGGCGGGGTTCGCAGCGCAGGGCTTCGTCGTGGAGACGGGCCCGGTGCAGGCGGCCAAGGACGCGATCGCGCAGCTCGAGCCCGGGGTCGACGAGATCGTCGTCTCCACCCATCCGGCGGAGCGCTCCGGCTGGATGCGGCGGAACGTCGTCGAGGACATCGAGCGGGCCGCGCGCGGGATTCCCGTATCGCACGTCGTCGCCGGCGAGAAGGACAGCGGGCGCAACGTGCTCGTGATCGCGAACCAGACCGTGGTGTCGCCGGAGCTCCTCGACCGGATCCGCGCGCGGGCCGCGGAGGGCGAGGCGAGCTTCCTGATCGTCTCGCCGCAGAGCGACGGCGAGCAG
>Ga0070665_100006812_pt1 | contig 11618 bp, 7 predicted proteins | sample KBSS13metaG_FD_65862 | JGI IMG/M metagenome (GOLD analysis project Ga0070665, IMG submission 65862) | Switchgrass rhizosphere microbial communities from Kellogg Biological Station, Michigan, USA - KBS S1-3 metaG | ecosystem: Host-associated > Plants > Roots > Rhizosphere > Soil ...
GTGGCGCGGAAGCGCGCGAGCAGGTCGTCCCTCGCCTCCGTGCTCTTTCCCACCTGGACGAGGGTGCCGTCGGCCAGCGTCGCCGACACCAGCTCGAGCTTCGACGGATCCCACCCCTCGTTGTTGCTCAAGACCACGGCTTCGACGCCGCGGTCGACCACGCGGACGAACAGTCGCTCGGGCGCGACCTGCTGCTCGGCGCGGACGGTGGCCGCCAGCACCCGCACGCCGCCGCGCAGGTACGCCGCGGCATAGTCTCCCAGCTTGCCATTGATGATCTGGCGATCGTGCTGGGCCAGCGAGGTGGCGGTCAGGTAATAGGTCACGAAGACGATCGCGATCGCGCCGGAAATGAACAGCGTCGCGTACCACAAGGCGAGGCGCAGCCCGAAAAAAAGAGGCCGCATGCCTTTTTCTTTTTCCGGGAGCGCGGCCGACAGAGGGGGACGGCCCCTTTTCTCAGGGACGGAGGACATAGCCGACGCCTCGGACGGTGTGCAGCAGCTTCTTCTCGAACGGCCGATCGACCTTCTCGCGGAGGCGGCTCACCAGCACGTCGACGACATTGGTCTGCGGATCGAAGTTGTACTCCCAGACATGGGAGAGGATCATCGTCTTGGAGACGACGTGGCCGGCATGGCGCATCAGGAACTCGAGCAGGGTGAACTCGCGCGGCCGCAAGTCGAGCGCCTTGCCGGCCCGCGTCACCTTGCGCGACAACAGATCCAGCACGACATCGTCCACGGTCAGCGTCGTCGGGTCCGGGGCCCGGGTGGCGCGCCGGACCAGCGCCTGCACACGGGCGAGCAGCTCGGCGAACGCGAACGGCTTGGTGAGATAGTCGTCGCCGCCCGACTGCAGGCCCAGGACGCGATCGTCGACCGACCGGCGGGCGCTGAGGATCAGGACCGGCGTGGAGACGCCGCGCTTGCGCAGCTCGTCGATCAGCGACAGACCGTCGCGTTTGGGCAGCATCACGTCGACAATCGCCACGTCGTAGGGCTGCTTCGTCGCGGCGGTCAGCCCGGCCTCCCCGTCGGAGACGTGGTCGACCGCGAACCCCGCCTCCCGCAGCCCGCGGACGACGAAGTCGGCAATCGTGGCGTCGTCTTCGACCAGCAGCGCCCGCACGACGCGATCATACCGGTACCATGACCACGAAGACACGAAGGCACGAAGACGCACAAAGAAGAAATGTCTTGTACGAAATGGTTTTCTTCGTGCGTCTTCGTGTTCTTCGAGCCTTCGTGGTTAATGTAGCTACCTCGGCGGCGTATCCCGATGTGCGGCGCGCAGGTATTGCGGCGGCCAGGGCACTCGGTGCGCGAGATGCTCGGCGGCGCGGAGCGGCCAGTACGGATCGCGCAGCAGCTCGCGCGCGAGCAGCACCACGTCGGCCTGGCCGTGACTGATGATCGCGTCGGCCTGCTCGGCATTCGTGATCAGGCCGACCGCCCCCGTCGGCACGCCCGCGTCGCGGCGAATGCGCTCGGCGAACGGCACCTGGTAGCCAGGACCGACCACAATCTGCTGATCTTGAACGGCGCCGCCAGACGAGCAGTCGACCAGGTCGACGCCGTGCGCCCGCAGCCGGCGCGCGAGCTCGACCGCCTGCTCGAGATCCCAGCCGCCCTCCTTCCAGTCGGTGGCCGAAATCCGGACGAACAGCGGCAAGCGCTCGGGCCAGACGGCGCGGACGACGTCGACGATCTCCAGGCCGAGGCGGACCCGGTTGTCGTACGAGCCCCCGTACGCGTCGTCGCGCGTGTTCACGAGCGGCGAGAGAAACTGGTGAATCAGGTAGCCGTGCGCCGCGTGCAGCTCGACGACGTCGAAGCCGGCGTCGAGCGCACGCCCCGCTGCGGTCCTGAACGCCGCGATGATGGCGGCGAGATCGTCAATGGTCAGCGCGCGGGGCGTCGGGTAGTTCGCGGCGAACGGCTCTCCCGTCGGACCGACCGGCTCCCATCCCCCCTGGTCGGGCGCGACCGCACCGCCGCCTTCCCACGGGCGCGCCGTGCTGGCCTTGCGCCCCGCGTGCGCCAGCTGCGTGCCGGCGAGCGTCTTCTGCCCGTGAATGAACCGCACGCAACGCGCCAGGCCCTCGACGTGGCGGTCGTCGTAGATGCCGAGATCCTGGGGGCTGATGCGGCCGGCGGCGGTGACCGCCGTCGCCTCGGTCATCACCAGCGCCGCGCCCCCTACCGCCCTCGTGCCGAGGTGGACGAAATGCCAGTCGTTCGAGAAGCCGTCCACGCTGGAGTACTGGCACATCGGCGAGACGACGATGCGGTTGTGCAAGGTCAGGGAGCGGAGCGCCAGCGGATCGAAGAGATGCGACATGGCCTTCATTCTCGCTTGAAACGACCAATTCGGAAGGGAGTGCCGGATCGCACACGCCCACACCGGCCTGCCCCCTTATGCTGCGCCATGAGTCCTTGGCCTCACGGCCTCTCCCGGGCGCTGCTGGCTGCGTCGCTCGCGCTGGTCGCGCTGCCCGAGAACAGCCTGGCGCAGACCCGTGTGCCGGACCTCGCCGACGTGTCGATTGAGGATCTCATGAACATCGAGATCAGCTCCGCTTCGCGGAAAGACGAACGCGCCGCCGACGTCCCCGGAGCGATCTTCGTCATCACCCACGACGACATCCGCCGATCCGGCATGTCGACGCTTCCCGATCTGCTGCGGCTCGCCCCCGGAGTGGATGTCGCGCAAATCAATTCCAACAAGTGGGCCGTGTCAGTGCGCGGGTTCAATGCCTTGTACGCGAACAAGCTGCTGGTCCTGGTCGACGGCCGCAGCGTCTACAACCGGATCTTCTCGGGCGTGCTCTGGGACGGCGAGGATCTGATGCTGGACGACATCGATCGGATCGAGGTGATTCGGGGACCGGGCGCGGTGATGTGGGGCGCGAACGCCGTCAACGGCGTCATCAACATCATCACCAAGACCACCGCCGACACCCAGGGCGGACTGGCCCGGGTCGAGGTCGGACGCGCGGGCAACCAGGGCGCCGTCCGATACGGGGGAACGCTCGGCCGCGCGAGCTACCGCGTTTACTCGCAATGGACCGGCCGCGACCAATCGCTGATCGCCCCGGACGTGCGAGCCGACGATGCCTCCCACAGCGTCACGACAGGATTCCGCGCCGATTGGACCATGCAGCCCGGCACGTTCGTCCTGGAAGGCGACTTCACCGCCGGCCAGGCCCGCGCGCTCTGGCCCAACCTCGACCCGTCCACCGCCGCGAGCGATCCGATTGCGAACGATCCCTCCGACTCGCAGGGCGGTCATCTGCTCGGCCGCTGGACCCACGTCCGCGCGGGGGGCGCGGCCCTGCAGGTGCAGTCGTTTGTCGATCTCGCGGGCCGGCAGGAGCCGGTCGGCGACTATCACCGGACTGCGGTGGATGTCGACACGCAGTACCACACGACTCTCGGCGCGCGCCAGGATCTGGTCACCGGCGCAGGCTACCGGTTCATCGACGAGAAGTTCGACGGGCGCACCGGCATCTCGCTGACCCCCGCGCAAAACGACTCGTCGCTCTTCACCGCGTTCCTCCAGGACGAGATCGCGCTGTTCGGAAACCGACTGGCGGTGACGCTCGGCGGTCAGGTGCAATACGACTCCGTGTCGGGCGCGGGCGTGCAGCCGACCGCGCGCGCGATCTGGAAGGGGCTCCCGCGTCAACGCCTCTGGACTGCGGTTTCCCGCGCCCTTCGCACGCCCTCGCTCAACGAACAGGGGATTCGACTGGACTACCCGCCGGTGGCCACCGAAAGCGGATTGCCGCTCATGGTCACCGCGCGGGGCAATCCCGCGGCGCTGACCGAAACGTTCGCCGACATCGAGGCCGGCTACCGAATCGAGATCGGAAAGACCGCGTCGATGGACGTCACCGGATTCACCGGCCGCTACGAGCACCTGGTCACCCAGGAACCGGGAGCTCCCGCCATCGAGTTCGTGCCGGCACCGCAAATCCACGTCACATCACACGGCGGCAACCTGCTCTCGGCGAGGACGCGCGGTCTCGAACTGGCCGTCAACTGGGCGCCGGTTCCGGCGTGGCGCCTCGATGGCAGCTACACCACGCTCCACATCACTCCGCAACTCGACGCGGCGAGCCACGATCCCGTGGCCGACAGCACCGACGGAGACGCGCCGCAATCGCAGTGGCAGGTCCACACGGCATACGCAGTGGGGAGCCGCGCGACGCTGGGCGTTGCCCTGTTCCACGTCGGCCCCATCGAGCAGATCCCGGTGGCGGCGTACACGCGCGTAGACATCACCGCGCAATGGTGGTTCACCCACCGGCTTTCCGTGATGGCGATCGGACAGAACCTGTTCGACGCGGCGCACGCCGAGTTCGGCGGCGCCGGCTCGCTGCTGATGGTGACGCAGGTGCCACGCAGCGCCAGCGTGCGCCTGCGGTGGGAATTCTAGGTTGACGTCCGCTCCCGCTCGCGAATCGGGAGGGGCGTGCCGGATCGCACACGCTCGCGACGGTCTGCCGCCTTATGCTGCACCATGGGTTCTTGGCCACGCGGCTTCTCCCGGGCGCTGGTGGCTGCGTCGCTCGCGCTGGTCGCCCTGCCGGAGAACGTCCTGGCTCAGACCCGTGTGCCGGACCTCGCCGAGGTGTCGATCGAAGATCTCATGAACATCAGGATCACCACCGCGGCGCGCACACCGGAGGGAGTGTCGGAAGCGCCGGCGCGCGCCGACGTCGTCACCGCCGCACAGATCGAGCGCCGCGGTTACCGGTCAGTGCTCGACGTGCTGAAAGACCTGGTCGACTTCAAGGTCGATCTGGGTGGCGACCCGGACTACCCCACCCAGCTCACCGTGCAGGGCACGACGGGCGCAAGCCGCGTCGTCCTGTTGCTCGACGGCGTCAGAGTCTCATCGCCAACCAACGAGCCTTTGCCGGTGATGGCGAACTATCCGGTCCACAATGCGCGGCAAATCGAGATCGTGTACGGCCCGGCGTCCGCGTTGTACGGCGCGGATGCGTTTTCGGCGGTGGTCAACATCATCAGCAAGACCGTGTCCGAAGCGCCCGGGTTGGCCGTCTCGAGCTCAGTCGGCCAGTACGGGCTTTACAATGAAACGGCCTCGTACGGCGTTCAGCTGGGAGCCGATGCCACCTTGATGCTGTCGGGACAGTTCTTTCACGACCACCAACCCGATCTCAGCCGCTTCTATCCGGACGTGTACGGCGATCTCCAGGCCCAGCGCACCGGTGTGTTCAACACGATCTTCGGGCCGATGACGTCGAGCAGTCCCGTTTCCGCCGCTTACGATTCTCCTCTCTCCGCCTATTCGGTCCGAGCGCGGTTCCAGTCCGGCGGCCTCGACCTGTCACTCTTTGACAGCCGCGAGCGCGCCCCGACGGCGCAACCGAACCTCCCGGACGACTCGGTGTACAACGCCGACGCCTTCAACGAGAACCATCTGCTCGTAGCCTCGGGCGCCTACACCCGATCGCTGGGACGCGTCACGAGCACCTCGCTGCTGATGTTCAGCCGCCATGAACTGGATCCACAGTCGGGCTACCGGAACCTGTTCACCGGCATGGACCGAAGCTTCAAGTACGCCTACGGCACGATGGCCAAAGCCGAGCAGCAGTTCTCGTGGAAGCCGATCGCGTCGGTGACCATGACGGTTGGAGGCACCTTCGAACATTTCTTTTCGATTCCTCAAGGCGCCGATCTGAGTGCACCCGTCCAATCGCGCGAGGTGTCCGGGATCATTTTCAACACCAACATCCCCGACGAGTTCGTGAAGCTCCGCTACGCCAACACGGGCGGATCCGTGGAGGCGCGCTACGTCGCCACGCCGCGCGTGACACTGACGCTCGGGGCCCGCGGCGACTACAACTCGCGGTACGGCGGCACCATCAATCCTCGGGTCGGCGTGGTCACCCGGCCGAACTCCAGCACCACGCTGAAACTGCTCTACGGCACCGCGTTCCTGGCGCCCTCGCCGTATCAGTCGTATTTGCATTTCGGCTCGTTTTCCTCGGTCGATGGCGGCCAGACGTATTCATCCACTTACTGGCACCTCCCGAACCCGAATCTCCAGCCGCAGGAGAAGCGAACGGTCGAGGTCAACCTTCTGCAGACCCTTGGCCGGAGCGTCCAACTCTCGGCGTCCGCGTTCTACTCGAGATTCTCGAATCTGATCCAGGCATACGGTCCGGACGGCATCGTCAACGGCCGGTATCTGGGATGGCCGGTCGACTACATCGATTTCACGATCAACGAGGGCCGCGCCACCGGCTACGGCGGCACGATGGGGGCGGCATATGTGCGGACGTTCAGCCCTTCCAGGCGTCTCGAGGCGCATGGCTCGGTGGCCCTGACGGACGGGCGGGTCTGGCCGCATGAGACTCTGGATCACCAAAGTGTCCCGGTCGGCGTGATGGCGCCGGTGCAGCTCCGGTTCGGCGCGGACATCGACTGGGATGACTGGCGCATCGCACCGCGGCTGTCGGTCGTCGGCGCGCAGCGCGTGTTGGCCACGACCATGGAGAGCGGTTCGCTCGAACGAATGACACTGCCCGGCTACGCCACCGTCGACGTCAACCTGCGGCGTCACCTGTTCACGACGCTCGATGCGTTCCTGACGGTCGAGAACCTGCTGGACCGACGTTACGTCAACGTGAACCCCTACGCGTTCACCAATACCCAGGAAGTCACGGGCGCACCCCAGAATCCGCGGCGCTTCACGGTCGGCGTGGACCTCCGGATCCGGTAGCGCCGGCAATGGCGCATCGTTGGCCCCGCTGCTTAGCGGCTCACGCTGTCGAACGACGCGGCGGCCAGCCGGGAGTTGTCGTGGCTCGACACCGCGAGACCGATCTGGACCGAGCTGCCGAGCGACAGCGACGAGGACCCGACCGTCGTCCAGCTCGTGCCGTTGGTGGAACGATACGCCGTGATCGTCGATCCCCGTCGGACGAGCTTCACCCAGGTCGGCGCCGTGCCCGCCACTGGCGTCGTGCTCGCGGCGGACGCGCCGGCGGCAGTGCGGTACTGGAGCACCGTGCCCTTGCCGGCCGACACGATCATGAATGCGAAGGGCGCGTTGGCGCCGAGCCCGCCGCGGATCATCACGCCGGCCTTCGTCCAGCTGCTGACGTTGGCCACCGACGCCACCCGCGCCACGATCTGGCCATCGCCGCTCAGCGTCTGGTAGGCGTAGTGGAAGGCATCTTCGGTGCCCCAGACATCCTCGCCGGCTCCCAACACCGTATACGTACCGCTGTTGTACGACGCCGACCCGGCGACGCCGACAGAGCCGACGTCGCCATGGCTCCAGCCTGACGGCAAGCTTCCGCCGGTCGCGGCGGGTGTCGTGAAGCTCCAGGTCGTTCCCGCCGCTGTCACGTTCGCCATCGTCTTGGAGATGATGCGCCAGTAGTAAGTCGTGCTCGGCAGCAGCTGCGGGGTCGTGTATTTCACGTACGTGGTCGGGGTTGCGCTCGGCCCGAGGTTGACGTTCGCGGCGAGCAGCGGCGGCGTCGACGAGGTGCCGAGATAGATGTCGTAGTTGTGTGCCCAGAGCCCGGCGTTCCAGGACAAGGTCACCGTGGTGCCGGTCACCGTGCTGCCGGACACCGGCGCCTTGTAGGTCGGCGTCGCCGGCGGCAGCGGGACGAACGGCACCGTTTCGACCGCGTGCGCGCTGTTCGAGTTGTGCCACATCCGCTCGAACTGCGCGGCGAACCACTGGAAGATCGCGTTCTTGGTGGTGAAGTAGTTGTGCTCCTGCTGAGAGCTCGCCGATGCGCTCGTCCAGTTCGACGAGCCGAAGATCGACAGGTTCTGGCCGTAGAGCAGGACCAGCTTCTCGTGGTTGGCTCCGTCGTGTCCCTGCCAGCGAAGCGGCACGCCGGCGGCATAGAGCCGATCGAGGTTGTAGGAGTCCCACAATTGGCCGGGATTGCGGTACTCGCCGCTATCGACAATCAGCCGGACCGGGATGCCGCGGTTGCGCGCGGCGATGATCGCGTTGGTGTGCCGCTCGTCGGTGATCCGGAACATGATCGCGTCGAGCTTCTGCGTCTCTTTGTTGTAGGCCGAGACGGCGCGGGTCGCGTAGTTCTGCGACGGCGGGAAGTTCATCTCGGGATCGAGCGGGTAGGTCGGATAGGTGCGGGACAGCGCCGTGATGTTGGCGTAGTTCGAGAAATTCGTGGTGTCGACCCAGGAGTCGTCGAACTTGGTCTTGAAGCTGTTCACGACGTCCGGATCGTCGGTGTAGAAGACGGTCTCCGCGACATAGTTGCTGTACGGCGTCGAGGGGACGAACGCGTCGGGGCTGTAGTTGGCGGATCCGAACTCCACGGTGTTCTGGCCGGCGAAGATCATCGTCTTCCAGTGGAGGATGCCGCTCGCCTTGCGCTTGCGCAGCGGGATGCCGGCCTGCTGGAAGCCGGCGATCATCTGATCGTTGCCGGGATAGTCGGAATTGGCCCGCGGGTCGATGAGAATGCGGACCGGCACGCCGGCCTGCCAGCGCCGGAGGATCTCGCTCATGTAACGCGAGTCCTGCATGAACCAGAAGCCGACGTCGATGCCAACGCGCTCGTTCTGGATCAGCGTCAACAACTGCGTGCGGCAGTTGGTCGTCGACGGGTCGCACAACGTGTCGGCGCCGCGCGCCGCCGGTGCGAGGATCAGGAGGGTGGCAGCAACCAGAATGGCGTGGCGTGCGGTGCGGTACATGGCCGCCGATGGTGCGAGCGCGGTGCCATACGGCTGCGGTGAGCGTGAGTGGAACCGGTTTGCCGAAGCTGACCTCGGCGGAGGGTGACGAACGGTAAACCGATCGTCGTTCGGGGGCATTTGGGCCGCTCGAACCGGCCGCGCGGCGCGCCGCGGCTCGATCGACGCTGTCGGAAAACGCGCCGCGCCGGACAAACTTACATAGTGGAAACGCAACACACGCGGCCGTGCAGCCAGCACGTGTCGTCAGGCTCATGCGGATCGCGGCGCAGGCGCGTGACCGCCGCCCATCGCGCGGGGCCGGACGCCAACGCCCTGCCGATCCGATCGTTCAGCTCCGGATCGCGCACACCGAGCGCGGAATAGACGGCGACCACCGCGACGACGCGGGCCGCGAAGGCGCCCGACGCGTCCCTGGTCAGGAGAAAAACGAGTCCCTTCCCCAGCCGCGACCCCATCGCCGGCATCGTGGCCGTCAGCGGGACCATCAATCGTCCCCCAGGCGCGAGGGCATCCAGCCAGGTGTCGAGCGGGTGGGTGACGCCGGCGTTCACGAGGATCGCGTCGAATCGTTCGCCGAGCGGCTCGGTGGCGTCTCCGTGGCGCACCTCGATCCACGGCCTCGATGCGAGCCGCCGCGTTGCCTCGGCCGCGAGCGCTGCGTCCACTTCGAACGCGAGCACCCGTCCGGCAGAGCCGGCGCACTCCCCCATCACCGCCGTGTAATAGCCCAGGCCGGCGCCGACGTGAAGCACACGGGCGCCTGGCGCCAGCTCGAGCGCGTCGATCCACGCGCCAAGCGTACCCGGCTGGCCATTGAACAGCTGGCGCTCGGCATCGATGGCGACGGCGATGTTGTGGTGCACCCGAGCCGGATCGGCGTCCGGGGTGAGACGCGTCCGCACCGCCGCGCCCGTCATGTAGCTTTCGCCGCCATCCGACAGCACCGTCCACGGGCCGGGCGGAAGAAACTGATCGCGCGGCACCCGCGCGAATGCCTCGACGAGGGCCGGCGTCCGCAGCTTGCAGACCGCCTCCAACTCCTCGGCAAAGAACCGGCGCCGCAATTCGATCTCCGTCATGCTCGCCTCCCTTTCTTGGTACGTGGCGTCACGCGGCTCTTCGGGCGGGGCGGCTCCGGCTCGTCGGTCGCCTGCATCGCCTCGCGCTCCAGGTTGGCGTCGCGCATGAACGCCTTGATGTCCGCGCCGAGCGCGACCACGTGGCGTCCGTGGTTCCACAGGTAGGCGTGCTTCGCGATGTCCAACCCGCCGGCGGGCGCGAACGCCTTCGGCACGAACCGCAGTTCGCCCGACTCGTTCAGGCGTTTCAGGATGGTATGGATGGCCGCGAGGTCGTTCGCGTACTTCGACAGGTCGAAGCCGATCGACTGCAGCCGCTGCCGGACGTCGGTAGGCGTCACCGGCACGCCGGCGCCGCGGACGACCAGGCGACAGGCGTCGGTGAGGCCGAGCGGCACAGTGGGCACCAGGCCGCACAGACGCGACAGGGTGCCGATCGTCTGCATCACCTCGGAGAGCCGCTTGTCGATGTCCTGCCGCTGCTGCCCGAGCGTTTCGTACTCGCGAATCGCCGTCGCGAGCGCGCGGCGGTAATCGTCGGTGGTCACGGTTTGGGCCTCCTCACGATCGATCGATCGCGTGGGTCGGGTAAGTCGGGCAGGCCGGACGGGAGAGGCGTCAGGACAACCGAGATCGCCGACAACGAGGCGATGAGAGCAGCCCGATCGATTGTCGAGAACCGGTCCCCGGACGGATTCTGCCGGGTCTTTGCGACTCTCCGGGCACGTGGCGGCGCGGCTCCTCCGGCCATAACGCGATTTTATACATTATGTGAAATATCGCGTCAAGATGAACGCTGCGAAATCGTGATCGGCGGCATAGAAGGTCCGGCTAAAGCCGGACGCTACCTGATCTGATCTTCTTCGTGCGTCTTCGTGTCTTCGTGTCTTCGTGGTCGCCGTTCCCTCTAGCGCTGGAACGCGTACGAGAGCTTCACGAACAGCTGGCGGCCGGTCTTCACGAGCTGGTCGTGGTCGGTCAGCTCCCGGTCGTCGCCGTAGCCGACAAACATCACCGACTGCCAGTTCAACTTGTACGACAGCAGCGCCTGCGCGGTCAGCGCACCGTCGCGCGGCGTCGTGGTCGCATCGAGGTACAGCTGGGTGTCGCGATCCGTCGAGACGTACTGCACGATTCCTCGCGCGAACAGTTTCGAGGTGAACGTGTAGGTGGCGCGCACCCGCGAAATGCGCGCCGTGAACAGGCGCTGGCTCGCCGGCAGCCCCTCCGACACGTTCACCCACCGCTGGTTCTCCACCAGTTGCAGGTTGAAGTGGTTGGTCGCATCGAGCGTCGCCTGCAGGTTGATCGTCGTGCCGGTCCCTGGACGGGAGTTCGCAAAGTCGATCTCCTGCCCGCTCGTGCCGTCGATCGACAGCAAGCTCACCCGCCGCGACGGGCTGAATTGCGCGATGTAACCAAACCGCTTCCGTCCGATCACGCGATCGCCGGCGCGAATGTCTTCGTCGATGTAGCGGAACTGCATGAAGCCGTTCCATCGGGTGTCCATCCCGAACCCGGGCTCGACGTCGCTGCTGATGAGCGCGCCCGACCGATCCTCCTGACGATCGAGGGTGACGAACGTCCGCACCCGAGTGACGAACCCGCTGGGACGGAACGTCCAGCCGCCACCGCTGGCTCCCTCGCGATAGCCCACCTGAGGCACGAAGCCGGTATCCGCGCGAAAACCGTCGCCGAGATCCTTGTAGAGTGCGAAGGCGTCGAGGTGCGTCGTATTGTGCTGCCACAGCAGGCTCGCGGCGTGCGAGGCGAACGCCTGACCGGTCCACTCGTCCGCCAGATC
>Ga0070665_100006816_pt1 | contig 11616 bp, 9 predicted proteins | sample KBSS13metaG_FD_65862 | JGI IMG/M metagenome (GOLD analysis project Ga0070665, IMG submission 65862) | Switchgrass rhizosphere microbial communities from Kellogg Biological Station, Michigan, USA - KBS S1-3 metaG | ecosystem: Host-associated > Plants > Roots > Rhizosphere > Soil ...
CCGATGTCTTCGACTACATCGAAGTCTTCTACAATCGCCAACGACGTCATTCGGCCCTGAACTACCAGAGTCCCTCAGCCTTCGAGGCTCAACTCAGGGCCGCTTAACTCAACTGTCCACCGAAACCGGGCAAGACCATCTGGCCGCTTACTGTGATCTACCTGGGTCCGCAGCCTGCAGGACGCACTATGGGCCTGCTCCTTATCGTCGTGCTCGCCTGTGCTGGATGCAGTGAAGGAAAGTATCAACGTGACTTGGACGCCATCGCGCGCGCGCTGGGTGGCACCCGTGCAGTTGAGCCGCGGCTCTCAGGAGGCTTCACTTATAGCTCCTGTGCGCCACTAGGGCCCGGCGCTCCCACCTCTAGCGACATCATGCCCGAGCCTGATTGCCCTGGCTCGCATGCGAGCCGGCGCGAGTTGAAACGGGCGCTGCAGGCGCTGGAAAATTTGAGGAAACAACCAACAGACCTTGCTGGCGCTCGCGCTCTGCTTCATGGCGAGATCCTCCTTAGCCGCTCACCTCAACGTCTTAGAGCCGCCTTCGATCGGCTTGAGAACGAGACGCGTCACAGCGGATCAGGTTCCGCTTCCGCTTGGAGTGATCTCGCCGCTGCCCACCTAATAGCAGCGCAGCGCCAAGACGACCCCTTAGAACTCTTTGCCGCCCTCGATGCGGCGAATCACGCCGTAGCTCTCGACGGCCGCAATGCTGAAGCACGCTTCAACCGCGCCTTAATCCTTGAGTACCTTGCTCTGGAAGCGCCCGCGCGGAAAGCCTGGAATGATTATTTAGAGCTCGATCGCGACTCTGGTTGGGCTGATGAGGCCCATCAGCACCTCACCCGACTCGAGCACGAAGCCAAAGAGGCGGCGATGCGGGCGGGCGAAACCAAGCAACTTGCCACGGCTGCCCTTGACAGCAATGCTCAAGCCGCTGTCGAACTCGCTCAGCGCGCTCCGGAGCAGGCCCGGCAACTGGTTGAACAGAAGCTCCTGCCACGTTGGGGGCGCACCGCCTTAGCGGGAGATCCAGCCGCCGCTAACCGCGACCTCGCCACCTCGCGGATTGTAGTTACGGCTCTTCGCCTGATCGATGACGACGCCTTACTCAGCGAGGCCATCAGCGCGATTGATACCGCAGCCGGCAGCCCCTCCTATCAGCTCAATGCTCTACGCCGTGGGCATAGCGAATTCGGTGAGGGAATGGCACTGTTCAAAGAGCGCCACCTTGAGCTCGCTCGGCCGCGTTTCGAGGCCGCACTCGCTGACCTCGCGGCAGGTAAGAGCCCTTTCGCTGATTGGGCTGTCCTCTATCTTGCCATCTGTCAGTACCAAAATGGCGAACCCGGTCGTGCCGCCGTGCAACTTGGAAAGCTCTCTCAGCATCTCGACTCGACCCGGACTCCGGCTCTTGCCGGCCGTGTACTGTGGCAGCTTGGCCTCTCCGAAGGAGTACGCGGCGAGCTTGCAAGCGCTGCTGCAAGGCTCGAGGTGGCGACTGATGTCTTCCGCCGGAACCGGGATGGCGAGTCGCTCGCAGCCGTCGAAAATGTGCTGGCCAGCACCTATGACGCATTGGGGGATCGCTCTCGTTCGTGGCACCACCGTTATCTAGCCCTGCGCAGCCTAGCCCATGGTAGCACCGAGCGACGCTGGGTGGTGGTAAAAGCCACGGCTGAAAGCCTCGTTGAGCGAAATCGACCCGATTTGGCGCTCCCGATCCTCAACGAGTTAGTTCGTATTTCGGGTGAGGACCCGGAACGTAAGGCGCAGGCACTGTTGCGCCGAAGCACAGCCCTCGCTCACCTTGGACGCCGGAATCCCGCCGAGCGCGACCACCAGGCTGCGGTCGCAACCGTAGCGCGGATTCCGGACACTGCTCTGCGCGCTCGGATTGGCGTTGATATCCTCGTCAGCCGGGCTGCTGCGCTCGCGCAGGAGACGCCTGAGGAGGCTCTACGCCTCCTTGATGAGGCCCGCTACTTTTACGATCGGACTGAGCAAGAATTCCTGCTGGCCCGCGTGCTCCTTGTTCGTGCCCGTGCCGCTGCCGCAGCCGGCCGCGAGGCGGAGGCCGAGCGTGAACTCGACGAGGCTTTGGCGCGAGCCGAACGCCACTTCAAGAGTATCGAAGCTCCGGATCTCAAACTGTCGTTCCTCGACGAGTTGCAGGCAGCATTCGACGAATTGATACTCGCCCAGTACAAGCGGGACTCAGAGGCGGCCTTCGCTACAGCCGAGCGTGCCCACTCACGGGTACTCCTCGATCGAACCGGTTCCCGTCCGCTCAGTGCTATCGAGGTCCGCACCGCGCTCCCACCCGGAGTCGCACTAATCGAGTACGCGCTCGTCCGCGATCGCCTGTTTATCTGGGTGCTCACTCGCGAGAGCATTTCGCCTGAGGTGATCGAGTGGGCCTCAGCCGGCGGACCGGATCTCTTGGGAGAACTCGCCCGGGACATCGCCGCGAGCGCTGGCGAGCTGGACCTCCGCCGGCTGTTGACCCGCCTTCATGATTTACTCATCCGGCCGGTCGCAAAACACATACCTGCCGAGTCCCTTCTCGTGATCGTTCCCCACGGTGCGCTCGGCGGCGTGCCATTTTCCGCTCTCCTTGACCGTGCGACGGGCCGGTACCTCATCGAGGATCACCCATTGGTTGCGGCGCCGAGCGCGAGCGTCCACGTGATAGCGTTGCGTCACGCCCGCGTATTCGATAATCATCCGGTTCACTCTCTACTCGCTATCTCTGACCCGATCTTCGACCGCAACTGGCACATGAGTTTGTCGTCTCTGCCGGGCGCTCGCCAGGAAGTGGCGCGAATCGCGTCGCTCTACTCGCCGGAAGCGCTGGTTCTCGAGGGCAAGCTCGCGACCCCCGATGCCCTCGCTGCCGCAGTTCGGGGTCGGGATGTCCTTCACCTCGCTGCGCACGCGATCACAAACTCAAAACAGCCCGAACGCTCGGCCCTCGTGCTGGCCCCGCCGGACCGCGAGCCCAGTGCGGGTGATCTCGTGGCAGCAAAGATCGAGCACCTGCCTCTCGCTGGCACGCGACTCGTCGTCCTCGCGAGTTGCGGCGGCGCGAGCGGCGCCAGCGCCGCCGGAGAGGGTACTCTTAGTCTCACCCGCTCCTTTCTTGCCGCAGGCACACCCACTGTCGTCGCTGGGCTCTGGCGCATCGATGACCGGCTCGCGGCCGATCTTTTTGTGCAATTCCACGAGCGGCTTCGGATGGGTGAGGATGCAGTGAGCGCACTGCGCGGAGCGCAACTTGCCATGCTCCAAGAGTCCGATGAGGACCGGCAATCACCCCGGGCCTGGGGCGGCCTTCAGGTATTCGGCGCGGTTAGCAAGGCTGAGAAAAAAAGTTTGGCGTCCGTCTCTTTAAACCGGCCGTGACAGGCCAGCGGCGACCAATACAGGGTGCCGATCATAGAAAGAGGAGGATGCGATGGCCTTTCCATTTTTTTTCAGGATGACTTTCACTGGGCTGTGCGCCTTTGTGCCGCGCCAAGGTGGACCCGAGGGCTCCGTGCTGCTAGTTAACACCGAGGATCTGGCCGACGATCTTAATTTTCATAGCACCTTACATGCGCATGAACCCAGAGTGTGGCTGCAGGGCCAGCCAATCAGTCTACGCGGGAAGATTCTTTCCTATTCTGTAGCGAACGCAGCAACAATCGAACCAAGTGTCCTACAGCCTGTGGAGATCCAACTTCCAACTCCACCTCCGACGAAGCCGACTCCCGGCACCGACCAGCAGAGAGGAATATACTGGATCTCCAATATGGGAGAGCTTGAAGGCGGGAGTGTCGATGATACCTGTTTCGGAACATTGCCGAATAAGAAAGTGGTAGCCCGTGTTAAATTGTCCGCTGGCTTTCTCAGTACCTCACGTATAGTCAAGTCACTGTCCGGAGACGACCTGGAATGGAACTTCAAGAAGTCCCGCAACAGCAATAAAGCGCCGATCGTTCGTGCGATGGCCGCAGAGTTTTCCCTGATAGCTCTGGTAAATGGTACCGAGATCCAGCTCAACCTCTTCGACCCCACTACAGGCCTTTCATCCACCTATGCCCTTAGCCCAGTGGGTGGCGAGGTCATGGTACAGGTCGAAAACTCGTGCTTCTGTGATGACCCGGAAGGTCCCCTCGAAGACTTCGCGCTTTTCTACCGTCTATCTCAAGCTCGTGGCGCGATTCATCTCCCGTATCGTGCAGCGGGAGGAGATCTCTCCGATACACTATGTCCGCCAGCACGATTCCCACCACATCTCAGTGCTTGAGGTGAGCCGTGCCCTACATCAGAACTATGTGCAGATACCACGTTCAGGAAAAACCCAATTTCTGTGGCGCTACCGCTGCGATGATGATTCTTGCTCAACAAGGCAAAGATATAGACAAACTCGATCAGATGGCCCTTTATGGGGTTCTCGCATCAGCTATAGGCAGTGGCATAGCGACACTCCCAGCCGCACTTGTAAATGTTTTAAATGGAGAAATTCCAGGTGCGTTCCGCTTAGTTACAGAGAATTCCGCTTCGGGGGTAGCACGCCATGTCATTCAATCATTGCTGCACAAGATTCCTTCGGCGGTAACAATCTACGGAGATGGCCACTGGGCAGTAGTCGAGGGGGTGAGTACAGATGTAGACCCAACTCTTGGCCAACCTTACAAAGTCTCCAAGGTCTGGATGCATAACCCTAGTCCTGGCGCTGTCGCCGGAGTGCCACCTCACAAGCCTGATGATGGCTGCGGTTCACTAGGCTTGCCCGGTATTAAGGAAGACGGCTACGATTACCGCGATTGGCTCAGTCTCGTGTCTCTACCTGAGGACGCTAACTTCAAGTCTAAATGTGTGGTGAGTTCGCAACCGACGCAGATCGAGCAGCCTATGTCGCCATTCCCTCTGCCACCTGCAGAGCATCCCTTCAACAAAGAGAGAGCGGAACTTGCGCTCCGGGAGAACCTCGATTTCGAAACTCTCTCACGTCTCTCCCCCTCTGGAGAAGTCACAGCAAAGTCACTCGGCCTAGTTCATAGCCTTGCAGAGGGAATTTCCGATTACTACCTTGTTTCGGTCGCTGACGATCGCGGCATTATCGGTCTAGCACGCATCGACGCTAACCGACCTTGGCTCCGCTCGATCGGTATTCTGGGCAGACCTCAAGAGCAGATCGTCCCTGACGGTAAGAAGGTGCTTCACGCTCTCATGAACAGTGAGATACCGAGTATCCCTGGAAGCCTACCCGAGTTCGATTGGTGGTGGAAGGCGCGCCTAGAAGAGTCGAGACTGGTGTGGCGACCCTGCCAAGAATCGCTCTCACCCTATCTGCCATTCCTCGCAGTTCCGCTGGGCGCCAATCTCCAGCCGCAGCGTCACGCATTTGTGCGATTCACAATAGAACCATCCGTTTCTCTCGAATTAACAAATCCCTTACAAGGAGGATGAGACGCGCTCTAGCCAAATAGGTGTCTGGCCCAGCCCAAATAGGTGCCTGCCGACTCGACGAAGAGTGAACAAGGTACCGCCGAACTGACCCTCTTTGCACCGTCGCCCCGGCGCTGAAAGTCACCTTGGAGACTCTTGAAGAGGCAATCCGCTTCGCCGAAGGAGCCAAGAGCATGCCGAGTCGTCGATTCTGGGAGGTTCAGGCCAAATAGGTGGGCCAGGCCAAATAGGTGCCTGCCGATTCGACGAAGAGAGAACAAGGTACCGTCGAATTGACCCTCTTTGCATCGTCACCCCGGCGTTGAAAGTCACCGTGGAGACTCTTGAAGAGGCAATTCGCCTCGCCGCAGGAGCCAAGAACACGCCAACCGTCGATTTTGGGAGGTTCCCCTCGGCAGATACCGTCCTCTGAGCACACCTTGCCCCAGCCCCGTTCGAGAAGCTCACTCCAAAGTCTGTGGTCCGCGCAACCTGGAGAGGAGCTACCCTCCCACGAAAGGCCGGTGGGAAGCTGCCGGCGGGAAACGCCGCGTGGCGATCTCCCGCTCGCAGCTTCTCCGCCGCGTCCTGGAAGGCCGCGACAAACCAGGCGTAAGCTTCCCAGAGCTCGTGGCGCACTTTGGAGCTCACCGCGTGGAACAGCGGAGCGGGCGATTTCTTCGGACGCTTCGGGCGATCGTGGGGATGCTGGCCCCGAATGGCCGCGGCCCCCAACGGCTGGCTTCCGGTTCTGGACCTTCGGGCCGCGGCCTCTTCTTCGACTCCTGGATCAAGTGGAGGGTGCGCTCCTTCCAGGCTTTCTCCGGGAGATTCTTCCAGCAGGGAAGAGGCGACAGGTGCAGCGTCTCGGTCGTCGCGTACTTGAGACGGTCGAACTCCTCTCCCCGCCGCCGTGCGGCGTACTCCTGGATGCGGTCGAACCAGGTGCCCGTGAGGGCTTCGCCCGCGACCAGGGCCCTTCCTCCCCGCTGACGAGGATCGACTGGTATAGCCGCGACCAGATCTTGTCCTCCCAACCTTGCAGGCCCGCAAGTCTCACTCACCTCTTTCCCTACCTCAAGTAGGTGTCAGGGATCCGGGCGACCCGGCCCTGGCACCATCCTTGCGGGGCCACATTTTCCTGCCGGAGTCTCCGGCAGGTAGCATGTGCATCCACACCAAGGAGGATGAGATGAAGTTTCTTCGCCCAGTGCTACTCTTCGCCTTCGTTCTCACAGAGATCACCGCTTCCGCTCAGGCACAGACTTGCGCGCAGGGCGGCTCTCCGATCTGCGGCCCCCTTTGCGAGCAGTACTACAATCTGATCTGAGATCCCTATTTCACACAGTCGGACTGCGCGGCGTGGCAGTTCTACAATGGCGCGGAGCGGGCTCTTTCAGGAACCTACTGCGGCGGCTGGTCCGCGCCGTTCGGTCGGTTCCTCGGGCCGAGCAACGGCTGGCAGCAGATCTATCAGACGACGTATGGCGGATCGGGAGGTTCTTTATACTCCGGTGCGTACTCGTTCTCCTATAGGTATGAGATCAACGATCCTTTGAACGATCCGAATACCCACATTGAAGTTTATATTCTCCAGCCGAACTCGACCTGGTATCTCGTCGACGTCCCGCCGGGTGGATCGCAATTCTGTCAAGGCCGCAGTATCAATCTGGGTCTACACCCAGAATGGAACGGCCAGCCAATCCAGGTATATTTCTGGGCTCTCCTCCCCGGCAACTCGAACATCATCATCAACGAAGTCGGACTTTGGCAGCAGCGGCCCTGAGGCAACCAAAATAGGTGCCAGCCGGCTCGACGAGCCGGCGCCGCAGTAGGAGCCCACCTTGACGTAGCGTAACTTTTGCATATACACTTAATACTGTTCGCGAATTGGATCGCGGTGATCGCGATTCGACAACGCTCTCTGGGAACGCGGAGAGCAGAAGGGACATTCACCCATGAAGAAAAACCTCGAGAAGATCACGCTTTCCAGAGAAACGCTGCTCAACCTGAACGAAGACCGCCTCAAGGGGGTTCCGGGCGGCGTTTCCAAGGCCGAGACGCTTTGTTGCCCGTCCGGCACCGGCTCTAGAACCTGCTGACGGCGACAGGCTGCAAACATTGCAGAGGCTTGCCGTAGGATGCGCGCACTGCGCACCCTACGGCGATCCGCCAAGAAGGTTCCAGGCGTTTCCATAAAAAGATTTTTTCATCTGGCTTGCCGGACGCATCCTCCGCCCGGCTCACCGCTTTTCGGAGCTCTACGGCGCGGGCGGCTGGCCAGCCTGCACCGCTCCCGTATCCCATACGATCCGGCCGTCCACCATGGTGAGCTCGCTGTGAGTGGCCGGGAGCGCGGAAGGCGCGGCGAAGATGTCCAGGGACAGCACCGCGAGGTCGGCGAGCTGGCCGGGGACGAGCTGCCCTTTCTCGCCGTCCTCGAATTCGGCATAGGCGGAGCCGGCCGTATAGGCGATCAACGCCTGCTCCAGGGTCAGCGCCTCCGACGGGCGGTCCGGATGAAGGGTCGCCAGGAAGAGGTCGAGGAAGGGGCTGATCGAGCCGCCGATGCCGTCGGTGCCGAAGGCGAGCGGCACTCCGGCCTCGACCAGCGAGCGCAGCGGCTGCGCGTTCGCCGTCACCTGCGGCGTATAACGCTGGAATATATCGGGCAACGCCAGATGGGTGGGGTTCTGCACCACCACCACGCCCAGGTTCCGTGCCCGCTCGACATCCGCCGGGGTGATCAGGTCGCCGTGCTCGATGCGGGTGCGGCGCTGGCGCCAGTGCGCGGCCGGGGCCAGCTCCTCCATCTCGTCGAGCAGAGTGCTGATGGCCGCGTCCCCGACCAGGTGGAGCAGGAGTTGGCCCTTTCTTGGCGGCGCGAAGAGGCTGCGCTCCACCAGATGGGTGAAGGCATCGGCGGGGAAATTGAAACGGCCGCGGGTGTCCGGCCGATCCTGGTAGGGCTCCGACATGAAGGCGAGCCGCTCGATGGGCGTGCCGTCGGCGATCCACTTGATGCCCGAGGGGGTCACCAGCGGCGCGGAGGAAGCTCCCATATGGCAAGGCTCGTCGGGCGTCAGCGGGATACAGATCGACCGCCAGCGGATGGCGGGGTTCACCTGCCCCAGGATCTTGACGCTCCGTTCATGCGGCAGGCCGATCGACATCTCCTGCACGCTGGTGAAGCCGAAGCTCAGCGCCGCCTGGACGAAATTCTGATAGATGCCGGCGATCTGCGCATCGGTGAGCCGCTCGGCGAAGCGGCGCCGCACCAGGTGCTCCGCGTATTCGTGCACCACGCCGTTGAGCACGCCGGTGCCCGGGAAGCGCTCGTAGAAACCGCCGAACGGATCGCTGGCGTTATCCGGAATGTGCAGGTCCTGCAGCCCCTTGGTGTTGAAGTACATCCCGTGCCCGGTCCACAGCTCCAGCTTGACCGGGTGGTTCGGCGCGACCTGATCGAGGGTGAAGCGCTGGGCCCGCGGGTCCTCGCTGAAGTTGGTGCCGACCGTGGCCAGGAGCCAGGTGCCCGGCGGCGAGGTGGCGGCCCCCTGGGCGATCAGCGCCAGGACGTCGTCGACCGTCGGGCCCGGACCGGGAAGGAAATCGGGGACGTTGAGCAGCCGCCCCTGCGGCACCAGCGCGTGCACGTGGGCGTCGTTCAGCCCGGGGATCACCACGCGGCCTTTCAGGTCGAGAATCCGGGTGCCGGTCCTGGCCAGGGCAAGCACCTCGGCATTGCCGCCGACGGCCTGGATGCGATGGCCTTTCACCGCCACGGCCTGGGCCCACAGGTGGGCCGTGTCGGAGGTGAACACCTTGCCATTGTAAAGGATCACGTCGGCCTTCTCGGCGGCCGCCGCCGGTCCCGCGACGGCGAGGGACAGCAGCAGGATAAGCAGCATCGGCATGCGATACGGACGTCTGTCGAAGTTCATGGGACGGATCTCCTCTTTCGGGGAAGAACGAAAGGGCGAGAGGGATCTCCTCACTCCTCATGAAGGACTTGTGCCGGCCGGACTCCCAACCGCGACACCCGAGGGCCGCCCTGGACTACAATGCCCCCAGGATAGTCATGCAGGGAAGAGCCCGCGTAAGATGCCGCGGTTTACCAAAATCGTCGTGAACGCAAGAAAGGGTGAGAACAATGAAATCACTGCTCCGCGTCCTGGGTCTCGCTGTCATCGTTTTGGGCGTACGGCTGGAATCGGCCAACGGGTCCAATTTCTGCGTGGGTTATTGCACCGTCACGTGCGAATCCGGAGCGAGCTACGTCTACTCCACGCGAGACTATGCATGCTGCAACAAGCTCTCTGTCTGCCCGAACGGTGGCCAGGCCGAGTGGTGGCCGGGATCTGGCGCGGAATGCGTCGACCAGATGGCTCTCATCTGTTAGGTTCGAGCCAACGAATGGGGCACAGGGCCTGGGAGCATTTGAAGTCGCAATCCGCCTCTCCGAGCAGACCTGCCAGCGAATCCGCTGGCACTTCCCTTCCCTGGTCCGTACGTAGAGATCCTGACCTGGCCGTCCAGATCGGCTTGTCCCGCACCGCGGACCCTCCGCACCTTATTTGAGTAGAGGCTGTATCAAACGGTTCCGTTCGGGCCGTTCGGGAATTGTCCTCCACTAGCACCACCGCCAGAGCCTGCGGGAATCTCGATCCGGGGCTCATGGCGGCCGCTGGAGCTCAGCCATGGCAGATAACTTTTAAACCTTTACCGGCCTTGTGTTCTTACCTATTCGGGGAGACCGTATTTCGCGGTCTCTCTACTCGAGAGAGGAGCAAAGCCCATGAAGAACCCCTCGAACCTGCTGGCCATCTGCCTGTTCTTCTTCCTGCCGGCCGTTGTGGGCGCTCAGTCAAACGCCGAGCCGTCCCTTCATGTCGGCACCGCCCCCTGTCAGGCCTTCAGCGGGAATCTGGCCGCGAATACGACCACCAATCTCGATATTCGAGGAATCTGCGGCGTTCCGGATGAGGCGACGGCGGTCGCTTTCGCCGTTCACGTCACCGCGACTGGTACGGGAACCCTCAAGCTTTGGGAGTATAACGGCAGTCAACCCTCAGCCAACGCGATGAGTTACAACTCTGGAACCAGCAGCTCCTTCGCCGATGTGCGGATCTGCGCTCCTCTCGCGGATTGCTTCCATGACTTTTCCGCGCGCTCGACGACGGCGGTCACCGTAACGCTCGTCGTCGAGGCCTTCTACGTCCCACCGGTCTAGTTCCCCGCCAACAGGTCGCCGCCCGGGCTCCCCGCCCGGCGCGGACGACCTCGGGTCCGTTAGTGCTCCAGCGGGTGCGGCTCGTGAGGTTCTCCCAACAGGGAAGTGGCGAAAGAGGTAGCGTCTCGGGCTTGCATTACTTTGCGACGTAAAGTACATTGCGACCCAGGAGGAACGATGAACCCGGAGAGCCGACCATGACGAAAGCCAAGATCGCCGGCGGGGCGTTCGCCACCGTGCTCATCCTCCTGGCCGCCGCCGCCGGCTACCGGGCCTTCCACCAGGAAGTCCACCCGGCCGCGGCGACTTCGCCCGCGATCGCCCCCTCGACCGCGCCGCCGGCGTCGGAGGCCCACCCGGCGGCGGAGACCTACCAGGGGTTCCTCTACGGCCGGATCACCACCGTCAACGGCGCCACCTACGAGGGTCGGCTGCGCTGGGGGGGCGGCGACGAGGCGTTCTGGGACGACGCCTTCAACGGCACCAAGCGCAAGAACCCCTGGCTCGCCCAGGTTCCGCCCGAGGGGCGGCCCATAGAGCGCCACCCGATCGAGATCTTCGGATTCAGGATCCTCGAGAGGGAGCGCCAGAGCGAAGTCAGCCGGCAGCTCCTGGCGCGCTTCGGCGAGATCGCGCGTATCGAGTCGCGCCGCCGTGAGATCCGGGTGACCCTCAAGAGCGGGACCCGGGTCGACCTCGACCGCTTCGAGACCGGCGATTTCGACGACGGTGTGCGGGTGTGGGACGGCCGGCGGGGCGTCGTCGACCTCGACAGTCTGCGGATCCGCACGATCGAGCTCCTCCCCACCCCGCCGCTCGGCGCCCTGCCCTCCCGGCTGCACGGTACGGTGCGCACGCGGCAGGGGGACTTCACCGGCTTCGTCCAGTGGAACCGGGAGGAGTGCGTCGGCACCGACGAGCTCGACGGCCACACCGCCGACGGCAAGC
>Ga0070665_100006822_pt1 | contig 11614 bp, 9 predicted proteins | sample KBSS13metaG_FD_65862 | JGI IMG/M metagenome (GOLD analysis project Ga0070665, IMG submission 65862) | Switchgrass rhizosphere microbial communities from Kellogg Biological Station, Michigan, USA - KBS S1-3 metaG | ecosystem: Host-associated > Plants > Roots > Rhizosphere > Soil ...
AGCAGAACACCCATACCCGGACCTGGGTTAGCTTCAATCAGGAAGAAGATGGATTTGCCCAGTTCATGGGACTGCTGAATACCCAGCGGTGAGAAGATACCGTGGTTGATCGCGTTGTTCAGGAACAGGATTTTCGCTGGTTCTACAAAGATAGAGGCCAGCGGCAGCATGTCGTGAACGACCATGAAGTTAACGCCCGCAGCCAGCACTTTCGACAGCACTTCAACCGCAGGACCGATACCCAGGAATGCCAGAATCGCCAGGATCATACCGATGATGCCAGCGGAGAAGTTGTTCACCAGCATTTCGAAGCCGGATTTGATCTTGCCATCAACCCAGACGTCAAATTTCTTAATTGCCCAGCCGCCTAAAGGACCTGCAATCATCGCACCGAGGAACATCGGCATATCCGCACCGACGATAACGCCCATGGTGGTGATAGCACCGACCACACCGCCGCGATCGCCGCCAACCAGACGACCACCGGTATAACCGATGAGCAGTGGCAGCAGATAGGTAATCATTGGGCCAACGAGTTTCGCCAGCGTTTCGTTCGGCAACCACCCTGTCGGAATAAATAACGCAGTGATGATACCCCACGCGATAAACGCGCCGATATTTGGCATCACCATGTTGCTCAGGAAACGACCAAAGCTTTGCACTTTGATCTTGATATCGGATGACATAAAACACCCCTTCTTCTGTTTACGCTTAGGCTTGCGGCCCGAGGTTTATCGTTAATGTGCGGCGGCAGAGGTAGCCGAGCCCTGTTCTGATGCTGTGAAATCTGGCACTGAATCGTTCAACTGTCCAGACTGCGAAATTTTGTGTGATCTCAATCACGTAAATGTAGGGGGTGGGGCTAAAATTGAAGTGATCTTCGTCACAAATGTGGTGTGTAAAAAAAATACACAGGGGAAAAATCCGCCAGGATTGACGCTTTAATGTGATCGTAATCACAATTTGTGTTGGCGGGTTTGTTGGATGTTTGTGATCATCTTCACAATAAATTTGAAGGCAGAATTCTCCAGGTGTGATCGCCGCCCACTTCTGTTTTGTCAATTCAGCCAGGCTGTAATCCAGTCACTGATTTTCCTCAACATGGTTTCATCCCTTCGTGTTATGGAGAAAAAGCGTAATGAGGATTAATCTGCTAATGTAAGATTAAGTAGATTATTAGTCAGGATATATTTTGTCACGCTATTAAACTTGCGCGGAGATATTTTAATAATAATACTCCACGGCTCTAATTTATATGTGCAAAGAAATTGCACAGTAAGAAATTAATTTGGTTGCTTACCATTTAATATTTTTAAAGAGTTGAAGCTATTTTAGTGAGGCAAATATGTTCCTTAACTATTTCGCGCTGGGCGTATTGATTTTCGTTTTTCTGGTCATTTTTTATGGGATCATTGCGATCCATGATATCCCCTATTTGATGGCGAAAAAGCGTAATCATCCCCATGCCGATGCGATCCATACAGCGGGCTGGGTCAGCCTGTTTACGCTGCATATCATCTGGCCATTCCTGTGGATTTGGGCCACGCTGTACCAGCCCGAGCGCGGATGGGGGATGCAAAATCACATTGCGCAGCCCCCGCAGCAACCCGATATTGATGCCCTCACCAGACGCGTTGCCGAGCTGGAACACCGGCTAGCCGCGGAGCCAACGCCCGCAGAAAAAAATACGCCGGAGAGCTAATCATGGATCTGCTAATTATTCTGACCTATGTCGCGTTTGCCTGGGCGATCTTTAAAATCTTCCGTATTCCGGTTAACCAATGGACGCTCGCCACCGCCGCATTAGGTGGGGTATTTATCGTCGCCGGTTTGATCTTATTAATGAACTATAACCACCCTTATACATTTACGGCGCAAAAAGCGGTGATTTCTATTCCGATCACACCGCAAGTGACCGGGGTGGTGAGTGAAGTAACGGATAAAAATAACCAGCTAGTTAAAAAAGGCGACGTGTTATTTAAAATCGATCCGGTTCGCTATCAGGCCCGAGTCGACAGACTGCAGGCTGATCTGGTCACCGCCACCTACAATATTGACGTGCTGAAAGGCCAGCTGTCGGAAGCGCAGGCCAATACCACCCGCGTCTCCGCAGAGCGTGACCGCCTGTATAAGGATTACCAGCGCTATCTGAAAGGCAGCCGGGCGAAGGTAAACCCGTTTTCTGAAAGCGATATCGACAACGCACAGCAAAACTATCTGGCGCAGGATGCGATGGTGAAAGCCTCGGTGGCCGATCAGGCACAAATCAAAAGCCAGTTAGACAGCATGGTCAACGGCGAGCAGTCGCAGATTGCCAGCCTGCGGGCACAGCTGACCGAGGCGAAGTACAACCTCGAACAAACGGTGGTGCGTGCGCCGAGCGATGGTTATGTCACTCAGGTGCTGATTCGCCCCGGCACCTATGCCGCAGCACTCCCGCTGCGCCCGGTGATGGTCTTTATTCCTGACCAAAAACGCCAGATTGTCGCTCAGTTCCGCCAGAACTCTCTGCTGCGCCTGAAACCGGGTGATGACGCGGAAGTGGTCTTTAACGCGCTACCGGGGCAAGTATTCCACGGCAAACTGAGCAGCATTCTGCCGGTCGTGCCGGGCGGTTCATACCAGGCGCAAGGCTCCCTGCAATCCCTGACGGTGGTACCTGGCACAGACGGCGTGCTTGCCACTATCGATCTGGACCCTAGCGCGGACGTCGATGCCCTTCCTGACGGGATTTATGCCCAGGTGGCGGTCTATTCCGACCACTTCGCGCACGTCTCCGTCATGAGGAAAGTGCTGCTGCGCATGACCAGCTGGATGCATTACCTGTATCTCGACCATTAACGTTCTGCTTTTTTTGTTGCCTGATCCATACTTACACTTTTGTTGGCGTAAAGGATCAGGCAATGAAACTCATCGGCAGCTACACCAGCCCCTTCGTACGTAAGATTTCGATTCTCCTGCTGGAAAAAGGCATCACGTTCGAGTTTGTGAACGAACAGCCCTATCACGCGGAAACCGGCGTGGCACAGTACAATCCGCTCGGGAAAGTGCCGGCGCTGGTAACCGATGATGGCGAAACCTGGTTTGATTCTCCAATTATTGCCGAGTACATCGAGCTGCTCGGGATTGCCCCGGCGATGGTGCCCCGTGAGCCGAAAGCGGCGCTGGCGATTAAACAGATCGAAGCGCTGGCTGACGGCATCATGGATGCGGCGCTGGTGTCGGTGCGTGAACAGGCGCGACCTGCCGCGCAGCAATCCGAAGCGGAGCTGGTACGTCAGCGGGAAAAAATCAGCCGCAGTCTTGATATGTGCGAACAGCTGCTTCAGGACGGGAAACTCAAAACCGACGCGCTCAATCTGGCGACCATCGCCATCGCCTGCGCGATTGGCTATCTCAATTTCCGCCGCGTTTCTCCCGGCTGGTGCGTGGATCGCCCGCTGCTGGTCAAACTGGCCGAAACGCTCTTTAGCCGCGAAAGCTTTGCCCGCACCGAACCACCAAAGGCTTGACGCGGGTTATAACACTTCACCTCTGTACGCTGTACAATCCCTCTGCACGTTGACTCCCTCTCCCGTCGGGAGGGGGGAAGAACTCCAACCGCCAGGCATGTTAATGACTACTCATCGTTCCCTCTACAGCCAGATCCCTGCGACCGATCGCCTGCTGCGCGATCCCCGATTCATCGCTCTTCTTGAACGGTCCGGGCACACCCGCATGGTGGCGCTCCTGAATGTAATGCAGGACGAAGCCCGCCTGCACATTCAGACGCAAAATACGCTGCCGCAGTGGTGCGAGGACTGGGCGCACGAGGTGGAGAAACGGCTGACTGCGCATACGCAAAGCGCGTTGCGCCCGGTGATCAACCTGACGGGAACGGTGCTGCACACCAATTTAGGCCGCGCGCTACAGGCGGAAGAGGCGATAACGGCGGTGACGCAGGCGATGCGCTCCCCGGTGACGCTGGAGTACGATCTGGACGGTGCCGGGCGTGGACACCGCGACCGCGCGCTGGCTGATCTTTTGTGCCAGATAACGGGCGCGGAAGATGCCTGCATTGTGAACAATAACGCGGCGGCGGTTCTGCTGATGCTGGCGGCCACCGCCAGCGGCAAAGAGGTAGTGGTGTCGCGCGGCGAGCTGGTGGAGATTGGCGGCGCGTTCCGCATTCCTGACGTGATGCGTCAGGCGGGCTGCGAGCTGCATGAAATCGGGACCACCAACCGCACGCATGCGAAAGATTATCGCGCGGCGGTTAACGAAAACACCGCGCTGCTGATGAAAGTCCACACCAGCAACTATCACATTGAAGGCTTTACTAAAACGGTGGAAGAGGCGGAGCTGGCGGAAATTGGCCGCGAACTGAACGTGCCGGTCATTGCCGATCTGGGCAGCGGTTCGCTGGTGAATTTGAGTCTCTACGGTCTGCCGAAAGAGCCGATGCCGCAGGAGATGATCGCCGCAGGCGTGAGCCTGGTGAGCTTCTCCGGCGACAAACTGCTCGGTGGCCCACAGGCCGGAATTGTGGTCGGTAAACGTGAACTGATTGCGAAGCTTCAGCAGCACCCGCTGAAACGCGCCCTGCGCGCTGATAAAATGACCCTCGCTGCGCTGGACGCCACGCTGCGGCTCTATCTCCATCCGGAGAAACTGGCCGAACGTCTGCCAACGCTGCGTCTGCTGTCGCGCGATGCGGCCTCGATTCGCGCTCAGGCGGAACTGCTACTGCCGCAAGTCACCGCACACTTCCCCGATTTCGACGTGCGCGTGGAATCCTGTCAGTCGCAGATTGGTAGCGGATCGCTGCCCGTTGACCGCCTGCCCAGTGCGGCGCTGACTCTGACGCCGCGCGACGGGCGCGGAAGCCAGCTCGACGCCTTGTCTGCGCGCTGGCGTGCGCTGCCTACGCCTGTCATCGGGCGCATTTACGATGGTCGCCTGTGGCTGGATCTACGCTGCCTTGAAGATGAAGAACGGTTTCTGGAGATGTTGTTGAAATGATTATTGCCACTGCCGGTCACGTTGACCACGGAAAAACGACGCTGTTACATGCCATTACCGGCGTGAATGCCGATCGTCTGCCGGAAGAGAAAAAGCGCGGCATGACCATCGATCTTGGCTACGCCTACTGGCCGCTGCCAGACGGTCGGGTACTCGGGTTTATCGATGTGCCAGGCCATGAAAAGTTTCTCGCCAATATGCTGGCCGGGGTCGGCGGTATCGATCACGCTCTGCTGGTGGTGGCCTGCGACGATGGCGTGATGGCGCAAACGCGTGAGCATCTGGCGATTTTACAGCTGACGGGCCAGCCGCAGCTGACGGTGGCGCTCACCAAAGCAGATCGCGTCGAAGAGAGCCGCATTGACGAAGTGCGCGAAGAGATTCGCTCCACTCTGTTGGAGTACGGTTTCGCCGATGCGCCGGTTTTTGTCACAGTAGCGACAGAAGGGCGCGGAATCGACGAATTACGCGACCATTTACGGCATCTTTCCTCCCACGAACGAGCCAGCGATCACAGCTTCCGTCTGGCAATTGATCGCGCGTTCACCGTGAAAGGGGCCGGACTGGTGGTGACCGGGACGGCGCTCAGCGGTGAAGTGAAGGTGGGCGATAGCCTGTGGCTGACGGGCGTGAATAAACCGATGCGCGTGCGCGGGCTGCACGCACAGAACCAGCCCACGGAACAGGCCCATGCGGGGCAGCGTATCGCCCTGAATATCGCCGGTGATGCGGAAAAAGAGCAGCTCAATCGCGGTGACTGGCTGCTGGCCGACGCGCCGCCGGAGCCTTCCACGCGGGTGATTGTCTCTCTGCACACCCACGCGCCGCTCAACCAGTGGCAGCCGCTGCATATTCACCACGCCGCCAGCCACGTGACGGGCCGTGTCTCTTTACTGGAGAACGATTTGGCTGAGCTGGTGCTGGACACCCCTTTGTGGCTGGCGGATAACGACCGGCTGGTGCTGCGTGATATCTCTGCGCGCGTCACCCTGGCGGGCGCCCGCGTGGTGACGCTCAATCCGCCGCGTCGTGGTAAACGTAAGCCTGAATATCTGCAGTGGCTGGCGGCACTGGCACAGGCAGAAGACGACCAGGCTGCGCTGGCGGTGCATCTTGAGCGCGGTGCAGTGAATCTCGCCGATTTCGCCTGGGGGCGTCAACTGAGCGGTGACGGTTTGCGCCAGCTCACGCAGCAGCCGGGCTTTATTCAGGCCGGTTACAGCCTGCTTAACGCACCGGTTGCCGCCCACTGGCAGCGCAAGGTGCTCTCTACGCTTGCGACCTACCACGAACAGCATCAGGACGAGCCAGGCCCAGGCCGCGAACGCCTGCGCCGTATGGCGCTGCCGATGGAAGACGACGCGCTGGTGCTGCTGCTGATAGAAAAAATGCGCGAAAGCGGCATGATCAACAGCCATCACGGCTGGTTGCATCTGCCGGATCACAAAGCCGGATTTACCCCGGAACAGGACGCCATCTGGCAAAAAGCCGCCCCGCTGTTTGGCGATGAACCCTGGTGGGTGCGCGATTTGGCCCGCGAAACCGCGACGGATGAAGTGGTGATGCGTCAGGTATTGCGCCACGCCGCGCAGCAGGGGCTGATAACCGCGATCGTTAAAGATCGCTATTACCGTAACGATCGCATCGTCACCTTTGCCAGTTTGATCCGCGATCTGCACCAGGAAAAGGGATCGACCTGCGCTGCCGACTTCCGCGATCGCCTGAACGTGGGCCGCAAACTGGCGATACAAATTCTGGAGTATTTCAATCGTATTGGCTTCACGCGCCGTCGGGGTAATGACCACCTGTTACGCGATTCGCTGCTGTTCCCGCAGATCAAAAAATAACCGCGCAAATAATCCGTGATACCTGTCGTAAAGCTGTAAGCGGCTGGCGAGAAAATCGCCAGCTGTGACTACCCTTGTTAGACACCAACAGCAAGGAGACGGTCATGACGAATAATCCTCCCTCAACGCGTATGCAGCCTGGCGAGTATGGTTATCCTCTCAAGCTAAAACCCCGGTATGACAACTTCATTGGCGGAGGCTGGGTCGCGCCGGTCGACGGCGAATACTACTCCAACCTGACCCCGGTGACCGGGCAGCCCCTGTGCGAAATTGCCAGTTCCGGCAAAAAAGATATCGATCTGGCGCTCGATGCGGCCCACAAAGCGAAAGAGAAATGGGCACACACCTCCGTTCAGGACCGCGCCGCGATCCTGTTCAAAATCGCCGACCGAATGGAGCAAAACCTCGAGCTGCTGGCCGCGGCAGAAACCTGGGATAACGGTAAACCGATCCGCGAAACCACCGCCGCGGATGTCCCGCTGGCAATTGACCATTTCCGCTATTTTGCCTCCTGTATTCGCGCCCAGGAGGGCGGGATCAGCGAAGTGGACAGCGACACCGTGGCCTATCACTTCCAGGAGCCGCTGGGCGTGGTCGGGCAAATCATTCCGTGGAACTTCCCGCTGCTGATGGCGAGCTGGAAAATGGCGCCCGCGCTGGCGGCGGGTAACTGCGTGGTGCTCAAACCGGCGCGCTTAACGCCGCTGTCGGTCTTGCTGCTGATGGAAATCATCGGCGATCTGGTGCCGCCAGGGGTGATAAACGTGGTGAACGGCGCGGGCGGCGAAATCGGTGAATATCTGGCGACCTCAAAACGTATCGCGAAAGTGGCGTTTACCGGCTCCACGGAAGTCGGCCAGCAGATCATGCAGTACGCCACGCAGAATATTATTCCAGTGACGCTGGAGCTGGGCGGTAAATCGCCGAACATCTTCTTCGCCGATGTGATGGATGAAGAGGACGCCTTCTTTGATAAAGCGATGGAAGGCTTTGCGCTGTTTGCCTTTAACCAGGGCGAAGTCTGCACCTGCCCGAGCCGCGCGCTGGTTCAGGAATCGATTTATGAACGCTTTATGGAACGCGCCATTCGTCGTGTGGAATCCATTCGCAGCGGAAACCCACTGGACAGCGTGACGCAGATGGGCGCGCAGGTTTCTCATGGGCAGCTGGAAACCATTCTGAACTATATCGATATCGGCAAAAAAGAGGGCGCGGATGTCCTGACGGGTGGCCGACGCAAAGTGCTGGAAGGCGATCTGAAAGACGGCTATTACCTGGAGCCGACCATTCTGTTTGGTCAAAACAACATGCGCATTTTCCAGGAAGAGATTTTTGGCCCGGTGCTGGCGGTGACGACCTTTAAAACCATGGAGGATGCGCTCGAGCTGGCCAACGATACGCAATACGGGCTGGGTGCCGGGGTCTGGAGTCGCAACGGTAATCTGGCGTACAAAATGGGACGCGGTATTCAGGCCGGGCGAGTCTGGACTAACTGTTATCACGCCTATCCGGCCCACGCGGCATTTGGGGGATATAAACAATCGGGCATCGGACGTGAAACCCATAAGATGATGCTGGATCACTATCAACAGACGAAATGCCTGCTGGTGAGTTATTCCGACAAGCCGCTGGGACTGTTCTAATTAATCAGAGCGGGTCGCCCCTGGGACGGCCTGCTTAATTCGCTCTCGCAGACTGTTCAGCACGCCATCCAGAATGTACTGAACCCGCCACGGCTGATATTCGCGCTTGCGGAAAATCGCCGTCAGATCGAGCCACCACTCCTCCTGATGAGAAAAACAGGGCATTAAGATGCCCTGCTCAATCTCGCTTTTCAGGCTCTCTTTTGGCGCAAACACGATACCAAGGTGGTTGCGCGCCAGCTCCAGCGCCGTTTGTGTATTATCACAAATATAATTACCGGTGACTTTATAATCGCGCACTTCGTCGCTGCCATGAACGCGAAAACGCCAGATGTTAGCATCATCCACTAATATGGAATCCAGCAAAATACAGGAGTGTTTAATTAAATCATCGGGTCCGTTAATGGGACGCTTTTTAATATATTCTGGCGTGGCGAAGGCGGTAACGGAATATTTTGTTAGCTGATAAGCAACCAGGCTTTCATCTTTGGGTTGTGCATAGGTAATTAAGATATCGCAGTCGTCAGGAAACGTGACGCCTTCAGATAATTCATTACGATTAGGGTTATAGGTTTTTAAACAAATACGAATATCACCGATCTCTTCGAGAAGATGGATCACATGGCGAGCGAGATAGGTGTTGATCCCTGTAGGCGCGTAAATCGTGACGCGTCCGCTTTTTTCATGTTTATAATCGGCAATAAAATTAATGAGTTGATTATTTTTATCAAGTGATGCATTGATATAAGGGAGCAGCACCTCGCCGAACTGCGTGAGCGCCAGTTGACGGGTGGTACGTTCAAAAACTTTCAAACCCACGCGGGTTTCAAAATCTGCGAGATATTTACTGACATTGGCCTGCGCCATGCCTAACAACGCGGCGGCGTCTCCGATACTGCCGGTGGCGGCAATAACGGAAATAATTTTTAATTCACGCGGCTTAATCTGTAAATTATTCATCACGTACGCTCATCTATATGATTTCATATATAATATTATATAAACACATTCATTGCATCGGCAAATTTGTAACCATTATTATTCGCCTCGTTTGTTAGGCATTTAATGGATACAGGGAATGATTACTAAAAAGAATTTGCTCATCACCACAACCTTATTTTTCGCTTCATCAGCAATGGCGGGTGAATTTTCATTGGGTGCGGGCGCTGTTTTCAATGAATCGCCTTACAAAGGGTATAACGAAAATACGACTGCGGTTCCACTCATTAGTTATGAAGGCGATAATTTCTACGTGCGCCAGACCACCGCCGGTTGGGCGTTGTGGAAAGACAGTAAGAATGAACTCAGCCTGACGGCGTCCTGGATGCCGCTGCATTTTGATCCCGATGACAATGACGACCATGCGATGAAGCAGCTCGATGAGCGCAAAGCATCTGCATTTCTGGGGGGCGCCTACTATCGCCACGAGCGCTGGGGTAGCCTGAAGTTTGGCGTCGCGGCGGATGCCATGGACGAAAGTGGCGGCGTGGTGGGTGAAATTTCCTACTTCCACCCGATCCGCATGGAGCGTCTGACCCTGATTCCGTCCGTGGGTGTGTTTTACTATGACGAAAGCTTCAACGACTACTACTACGGTGTTTCCGGCAAAGAGTCTCGCCACAGCGGTATGAACGAATACACTGCGGGCGATAGCTGGAACCCTTACGTGGGCCTGGTCGCGAAATACAAATTGACCAATAACCTGTTCCTGAATGCCAGCGCGGTTTATACCGTGTTGCCGGATGATGTTAAAAACAGCCCAATGATCGATCGCGAAGACAGTTTCGTGCTGATGACCGGCATGAGCTGGCGCTTCTGAGTTCAAAAAGCGGTCCTCAAGGATGAGGCTGCTTCACCTGCTTTCCCGGTGGTGCTGTGCTTGCCCGGCCTGCGGTAGTCAGGCCGGGCAGGTTTAGCGTCGTCGGGTATTACGAGCCTGCCTCCACATTCTGCTGTAACTCTCTCCTTTGGCTGTTCTCTTTGCGATCTCCTTTCCCGCTTTGATTTTTTGCCACTGATGTCGCTTAGCCAATACGTTATCGTGATCTCAAGTGCCTGGCTGGGTGTGTCACAGTCGAGGGATATCAAACAGTCAATTTGCAGGAGTGGTAATGTTTTACTCGGCTTATATTCATACCGACGCGATGGCCGCGCGAGCGGCTTTTTCCCGGATGTACCGGGGTGTTTTTGCTGGTGGAGATCAATATGCAGCAATTTTATGGCAGAGCAGAGCGCATCAATATCACGCTCCCCCGCCGTTTATTAGTGAAAATCGACGCGTTTATTAGCGAGCATCCGCAGTTCAGCACCCGAAGCGCCTTTCTTGCCGAGGCAGCACGGCGTGTGCTGCCTGGATGATCATCGTCATATGTAGAGATTTGCTGTCGCTTTTAAGATATCCGCGAAGGAATAGATGTCATCAACAGATGCAATGGGATGGCGTGTTTCATTTTTCTCGATGTCGAAGAGACCAATGTATTTTTGAGAACGGTTGAAATGCAGACGGCACAAAGGTTTTCTGTTGTTATCGTCAACCAGCACCCCGAAGTAACTTTTTGTATCCCGCTGGGTAATACGTGGTGCATCAAGTACCGCCCGAGTGATAGCTTTCACAATATGGTAGCCCTCAAGTTCTTCAAGGGTTGTCTCTATATCTTTGTCATCCTTTTGAACTTCTTCCTCGGTACTTTGCTGCTCATTTTGCGTACCTGGGATAGGGGAAGTAACTCCTGTGATGGCAGATTTAAGTCTTTCGTTAACCTGATCGTTAATGTATTGGCTGGCTGCCTTCTTCGTAAGATTGAGGAAAGACTCCCTGACTTTTTGTGTGAGTATTCCATCGTAAACCCTGGATGCGAAGAACTTCACAAAATCATCTTCAGGATTATTTAGCTGGTTGTGAAGTATCTTTTTAATTTGGCTAACATATTTGAGTTCGCCAGCAGCATTGATGATTGATTCGAGGTCAAAAGAGGATTTGGTTAGCTTATTCAGTTCTGGGATAATATTTTCATCAATATCCAGAAGGTCGACTTCTAAAAATGGTTTCTCGTCCATTTTGTTGGGTGCGTCGAGATCAGTATAAAACCGATAAATCTGACCGTTTGTTAATATAGAGATACG
>Ga0070665_100006826_pt1 | contig 11610 bp, 10 predicted proteins | sample KBSS13metaG_FD_65862 | JGI IMG/M metagenome (GOLD analysis project Ga0070665, IMG submission 65862) | Switchgrass rhizosphere microbial communities from Kellogg Biological Station, Michigan, USA - KBS S1-3 metaG | ecosystem: Host-associated > Plants > Roots > Rhizosphere > Soil ...
GCGCGTCCCGTCGCTCAGCTGGTCCCTGCGGTTGACCGCGGCGGGAGTCACTGGTACCTCTGTGGGCAGATCGTTACCACCACGCGAAAGTTACAGATCGATGCGACAGCGGCTCAACGCCCGTCAGCAGGACCTCGTCGAGCTCGCAGGCCGCCTGGCCGACACGTTCGCCACGCGAGCGGCCGAGCACGACCGCGAGTCGACGTTCCCGTTCGAGAACTACGCCGACATGCGCGCCGCGGGCTACCTGGGCCTGACGATCCCGGAGGAGCTCGGCGGCAGGGGCGCCGACCTCCGGGAGATGCTCCTCGCCCAGGAGCGCCTGGCGATGGGCTGCGGATCGACGGCGTTGGCGGTCACGATGCACGTCTCGCCCCTCGGGCAGGTCGGCGCGCTGTGGCGGCTCAACCAGGACGAGCGGCTCGGGCAGTTCCTGCGCGAGGCGGCGACCGGCGAGATCGTCTACGCATCGATGACCGCCGAGCGCGGCCACTCGATCCTCATGACCTCCAACACGGTGGCGACGCGGGTCGAAGGCGGCTACCGCGTCACCGGCGACAAGATCTTCGGGACCGAGTCGGCGATCTGCACGCACTTCTCGTCGATGGCCCGCGTCGACGACCCCGACGGGGGCTCGCGGGTCATCATCTTCCGCCTCGCGCGCCCGGTCGAGGGCATGGAGGTCAAGGACGGCTGGGACACGATGGGCATGCGCGGCACGCTCAGCAACGACTGGACCATGCGCGACGTCTTCGTGCCGGAGGACGCGGTCTTCCACTCCTATCCGGTCGACCACTTCGACTCGGTCCTGCTGCGGATGACATGGAGCTGGGCGATGCCGGCGTTCGGCGCCGTCTACCTCGGCATCGCCGGCGGCGCGATGGCGTACGCACGCGAGCAGGTCCAGGCCCGCGCCCGCGAGGCCGACCCCGCCGTGCAGGCCGCGTTCGCGGAGATGGAGATCCTGCTCGAGACCGCCCGGGCGGTGCTCTGGCGTCACACCGACGAGGTGATCTCGGGCGACCTCTTCGAGGGGTTCACGGTGCAGGAGGGGATGGCCAGGACCATGCTGACCAAGTACGTCCCCTGCAACAACGCGATCCGCATCGTCGATCTCGCCCTCGAGGTGGTCGGCGGCGCCGGGTTCTTCCGCCGCTCGCCGCTCGAGCGCATGTACCGCGACGTCCGGGCCGGCGTGATCATGCCGTACAACAACCCCGAGGCCCGGTCGCTCTTCGGCCGCAACGCCCTCGGGATCGAGATCGCCCCCGAGGTGCCCGCGGAGGAGTCCGGGCATCGCGTCTAGGCGAGCCTGGGCGGCTCAGCTCGAGGGCACGAGCGCGAGCACGCGCACCGGCGAGCCGGTCCCGCCGACGAGCTTCAACGGCGACACGATCACGACGGCGCCCGTGGGCGGCAGCTCGCCGAGGTTCGCGAGCTGCGTGAGCCCATAGCGGTCGCTTCCCAGCAGGTACTGGTGGACGGGGAACCCCGGGTCGAAGCCGCCCGCGGCGCCGGCGTCGATCCCGACCGTCTCCACGCCGAAGCCCGTGATGCCGCGCTCAGACCCGAGCCACTTGGCCGCCTCGACGTCCGGCCCCGGCGTGACCGGGCCTTCGGGCCCGACGTTCAGGAACGCCTCGGCGTCCTGGGCGCGCGCGTCCCAGCCGGAGCGGAACAGGACCCACGAGCCGGGCTGGATCGCCCCGTGCGCGGCCTCCCACGCCTCGAGGTCGGCGACGGTCAGCAGGTAGCCGGGGTCCTCGGCGCACGCGGCCGACTTGTCGATGACGGCCGCCGGCCCGACGAGCCGGCTCGGCTCGACGGAGGCGACGTCCTTGCCGTCCTTGCCGCTGATCCAGTGGATCGGGGCGTCGAAGTGCGTCCCGGTGTGCTCGCCGATCTCCAGCACGTCCCACGCCCAGGCGGGACCGGCGTCGTCGTAGCGGCTGAGGCGCCGCCGCGAGAGCTGCGGTGTGTTCGCGAACGGCTCGGGCAGCGCGATGACCGGCGTGTCCTCGCTCAGCGGTTGCGTGAGGTCGACGACCTTCACGGAGCCGTCGGCGAGGGCTGCGAGCAGTGCGGCGGTGGTGCTGGACGACGTGGACGACATGCTGCTCCTCGGTCGTGGTGTCAGCCGGCGCGGAACGCTTCCTGCAGCCAGTCGGCGCAGATGTCGGGATCGATCTTCGCGTCGACGAGCATCGGCCCCGTGCCGCTGCGCACCCAGTCGGCGACCGGTGCGAGGTCGTCGACGTGGCGGACCGTGATCGCCTGGACGCCGTGCGCCCGCGCCGCGGCCGCGAGATCGGCGTCGGGGAAGCGGACGGTGTCGGTCGCGTGGCCCATGGGGCCGAAGTGGTGGACCTCGGCGCCGTAGGCGGCGTCGTCGTACACGGCGACGAGCAGCTTCGCGCCGGCGCGGGCCGCGCTGTCGAGCTCCTGCAGCGCGAAGAACAGCCCGCCGTCGCCGAGCGCGGCGACCGTGATGGCGTCCGGTTCGGCGATCGCCGCCCCGATCGCGCCCGCGAGGCCGAGCCCCACCGCCTGGAAGCCGTTCATGAAGACCCAGTGCCGTGCGTCCTGGACCTCGAGGAACATCGCGGGCCAGCCCATGAAGTGCCCGGAGTCGATCGCGACCGTCTTGCGCGACGGCAGGAGGTCGGCGAGCGCGATCGAGAAGTCGCGCGGGTCGACGAAGCCGTCCGCCGTCGACGGCGCGTACGGCTCGTCGCGCCAGCGGCGGGCGGCGAGCTGCGCGCCGACGTCGCCGGTCCGGTAGCCGGTCGCGCTGTGGCCGCGGACGGCGAGCTCGGCGTCGACCGCCTCGGCCACCGCGCGGGTGTCCCCGACGACGGCGAGGTCGATCGGGCGGTTCGCACCGATCGCGCGCGGGTCGACGTCGACCTGCACGACGCGCGCCTGCGGCCCGATGAGCTCGCCGTGACGTGTCGTCCAGTGGTTGAGGGCCGCGCCGAACGCCAGAACGACGTCGGCCTGCGGCAGCAGCTCGGCCGCGACGGGCGAGGCGAACCCGCCCGAGATGCGCAGCGCCCACGGATCGCCGTGGAAGATCCCCTGGGCCATCGCGCTGTTGGCCAGCAACGCACCGGCGCGCGCGCCCAGCGCGGCGAGCGCGGGGCCCGCGCCGCCGAGGACGGCGCCCCGTCCGGCGATGACGACCGGCCGCTGCGCGCCCTGCAGCAGGTCGGCGATGGCGGTGACCTCCTCCGAGCGCGGCGCCGGCGTCGCCGGCACGGCCAGCACCAGCGGCTCGGGCACCTCGACGGCGGGCTGCGCCTGCAGATCGATCGGCAGGTTCAGCACGACGGGCCGCCGCTCGAGCGCGGCGCGACGGTAGGCGCGGGCGGCGTCGGCCTCGGCGGTCGCGGCGCTGTAGACCGTCTCGGCGATCGCTCCGACCGAGTTGGCGAGGTCGTGCTGGTCGATGCGGAAGTTCGAGGTGAGCGCTGCGCCGGGCGTGTCCCCGGCGATGACGAGGAGCGGCGTGCGCGCCTTTGCCGCCTCGGCGAGGCCGGTCACGGCGTTCGTGAGGCCAGGGCCCTGGTGCACGGAGCACACGCCGACGCGCCCCGTCACGCGCGCCCAGCCGTCGGCCATGCACATGGCTCCGGTCTCGTGGCGGGCGGCGAAGAACCGCGCGCCGCCCAGCTGGAGCGCCTCCGTGGCGACGAGATTGCCGCTGCCGACGACGCCGAAGACCATCTCGACGCCGAGCGCGGCGAGCCGGCGCCCGACGGCGGCTGCCACCGTCTCCTGTCGCCCTTCAATGCTCATCGGCTGGACACTGTCGCACGGGCCCGCTCGGAGATATGCTACATGCCACCGAGATGGGATGCAGAGTGAGACCTTGAGCCGGCCGGACCGCGTCGACACCGCGCTCCAGCCCCAGGACCTCGCGGTCACGATCCTCGGGGCGTACCTGCGGCGCCCCGGCCAGCGCGTCTGGTCCGGTGGCATGGTCGAGATCCTCGGCGAGTTCGGGTTCTCCACCGAGGCCGCCCGCGCGGCGCTGTCGCGCCTGGTCACCCGCGGGCTGCTCGAGCGCCACCGCGAGGGACGCCTCGTCTTCTACACGCTCAGCGCACGCGCGCACGAGCTGCTCGCCGAGGGCGACAGGCGCATCTTCACCTTCGGTCGCGGCGCGCCCGCGGCGGACGCGTGGACCGTCGTCTGGCACACGATCCCCGAGGACCGCCGCGTCGAGCGCGCCCAGCTCGCCCGGCGGCTCCGCTTCCTGGGCTTCGGATCGGTGCAGGACGCGACCTGGATCGCCGCGAGCGACCGCGAGCAGGAGATCCGCGCCCTGCTGCGCGCGCTCGACGTCGAGCAGCACGCATCGATGCTCATCGGCCGCATCGCGCGCGGGACGGAGCAGGCGCTGCTCCTCTCGGGCGCATGGGACATGGCCGATCTCGAGCGGCGCTACCGCGCGTTCGTCGGGGAGTACGGCAGGTACGTGGACGCCCGCCGGAGCGCCGCACTGGACGCGCGCCAGGCCTTCACGCTGCGTACGCGCATGCTGCACACGTTCCGCGGTTTCCCGTCTGCCGATCCCGAGCTGCCGGAGTCGCTCGCTCCCGGGGCCGCCGAGCGCGCGGAGGCGGTCCTCACGTTCGACGCGATCTACGAGGCGCTCGCGGAGCCGGCGATGCGGCATTTCGCCGAGGTGGCGCTCGGCGAGGCGTCGGCCGAGGGTCGCCCTCAGGCGCCGGTGTCGTAGATGTGCCCGGGGTGCGTCCCGGCGCCGTTGGCGATCTGCCACAGGGCGGCCAGCGCCTTGACGGCATTGCGCTCGGCGAACGGCGGCAGCTCGTCGCGGTGGTCCGTGAGGACCTGCTTGATCGACTCGTAGCACTCCAGGAGCTGCCGCTCGCCCGCAGTGAGCTCGAAGGTCGCGTCGGCCATGTCACATCACCTTCCGGTCGCCCTTGGATCCCCAGACGGTGCGATCGTCGACGAGCCGCTTGGCCTTCAGCTCGAAGCGCGGCAGGGACTCCCGCTCGGCGAGCCGGACGTCGATGCGCAGCCCCTCGTGCGCCTCCGCGAGCTCGCGCTTGAGCTCGGTGAGGAGCGGATCGCCCTCCGTCGCAGTCGCGCACTCGACGAGCACCTCGATCTCGTCGCGCTGGTCGCCGACGGTGTAGAGGTGGATCTGGAACTCGTCGATGCCGTCGCGCCGCCGGACGATCTCCTCGATCGCGCGCGGGTAGATGTTCGTCCCGCGGACGACCTTCATGTCGTCGACGCGCCCGCGGATGCCGCCGTCGTAGATGTCGAAGGTCCGCCCGCAGCTGCACGTCGACGCGGGCACGCGGCACACGAGATCCCGCGTCCGGTAGCGCAGCACGGGCACGAAGCCGCGACCGAAGGAGGTGACGATGCGCTCGCCCTCCTCGCCGTAGGCCACCGGCTCGTCGGTCGCAGGGTCGAGGACCTCCTCGAGGAAGTGGTCCTCGATGATGTGCGCGCCACCGGGCTGGTGGTCGCACTCGAACATGATGATCGTGCCGACCTCGGTCATGCCCGCCGTGTCGGCAGCCTTCGCGCCCCACTGCTCCTCGATGAGCCGCTTCGTCGCCGGGATGGAGCCGGCGGGCTCGCCCGAGAGCAGCACGCGCCGGACGGGGCCGCTGGCGAGGTCGATGCCGAGCGACTGGGCCTCCTGCGCCATGCGCAGCGCGTAGGTCGGCGTCGAGCAGACGACGGTCGTGTCCGTCGCCATGATCTGGCGGACGCGCGCCTCGGTCGTCATGTTGCCGCCCGGCAGCACGAGGCAGCCGAGCTTCTCGGCCGCGTAGTGCGCGCCCCAGAACCCCACGAACGTCCCGTAGCTGAACGCGAAGAACACGCTGTCGCGGGGGCGGATGCCGAAACCCCACAGCGCGTAGCACCACATCTCCGCGATCCACTCCCAGTCCTTCGGGCCGTCGAGCACCGCGAGGGGCCGGCTGCCGCTCGTGCCGGAGGTCGTGTGGTAGCGCATCGCCGCCTCGGGCGGCTGCGCGAGGACCGCGCCGAACGGCGGATCGGCGATCTGGCTCTCCATCCAGTCGTCCCGCGTCATGAACGGGATGCGGCGGATGTCGTCGAGCGAGGAGATGTCCTCGGCCCGCACGCCGGCCTCACGCAGGAGCCGGCCCTGCCACGGGGCGTTGGCGAGCGTCCAGGCGACGTGGTCGCGGAGCTTGCGCAGACGCAGCGCGTCGAGCTGCTCGCGCGGCAGCGTCTCGGTCCGCGGGTTCCAGTACGGAGTGTCCATCGGCATGAGCGGCGTCCCCTGCTGATCTACCTCCGGGAACTTATACGACATGTCACCGGGGTGCCATGTAGAATTTTGCTGTGGTCGGCTCCACCGAGATCCGCGCTTTCGCATGAGCCGCGTCGTCGTGGTGACCGGGGGCGCCAAGGGGATCGGCAGGGCGACGGTGGCGGCCTTCGCGGCCCACGGCGACCGGGTCGTCGCGCTCGGGCGCGACGCGGAGGCGCTGGGAACGCTGGGCGAGTCGCTCGGCGTGGCGGGCCGGGCCGTCGAGACGCGCACCTGCGACGTCTCCGACGAGGAGCAGGTCGCCGAGGTGTTCGGCGCCATCGGCGCTGTCGACGTGCTTGTCAACAACGCGGGTGTGGCGGAGAGCGCCCCGCTGACGCGCACGACGCTCGAGTCCTGGACCCGGCACTTCGCCGTCAACGCCACGGGCGCCTTCCTCTGCACCCGCGCCGTGCTCGGCGGCATGCGCGAGCGCGGCGAGGGCGCGATCGTCACCGTCGCCTCGACGGCGGGTCGCGTCGGCGTGCCCTACACCGCCGCCTACACGGCGTCCAAGCACGCCGCCGTCGGGCTCATGCGCGCGGCCGCCGCCGAGGTCGCGGGTACGCGGGTCCGTGTGAACGCGGTCTGCCCCACCTTCGTCGCCACCGAGATGACGCAGCGCTCGGTGGCCGGCATCATGCGCGCCACCGGGCGCGACGAGGCCTCGAGCGAGGCGGCGCTGACGTCGGCATCGCCGCTCGGCCGGCTGCTCGACCCGCAGGAGGTCGCCGCCTCCGTCTTCTGGCTGGCGTCGCCCGACGCCGCCTCCATCAACGGCCAGACCATCGTCCTCGACGGAGGAGGCATCCAGTCGTGAGTCCGTTCAGGGCATCGGCCGCGATCACCGACAGCTGGGAGAACTTCCGCTTCGAGGTCGCCGACGGCGTGGCGACCGTGACGCTGAACCGTCCCGAGAAGCTCAACGCGCTGACCTTCGAGGCCTACGCAGACCTGCGCGACCTCGTCGGCGAGCTCCCGCACCGGGGCGACGTCAAGGTGCTCGTGCTCGCCGGCGAGGGGCGCGGCTTCTGCTCCGGCGGCGACGTCGAGGAGATCATCGGCGAGCTGCAGAAGCTGAAGGCGGCGGAGCTCCTCGAGTTCACGCGCATGACCGGCGCCGCGGTCCGGGCGCTGCGCGACGTCCCGATCCCCGTCATCGCGTCGATCAACGGCGTGGCCGCCGGCGCCGGGTCCGTCCTCGCGCTGGCGAGCGACTTCCGTCTGCTGGGGACCTCCGCCTCGTTCCGGTTCCTCTTCACCCACGTCGGGCTCGCGGGCGCCGACATGGGCTCCGCGTACCTCCTGCCGCGCATCGTCGGCGTCGGGCGCGCGACGCAGATGCTCATGCTCGGCGACAAGGTGACGGCGGAGGCGGCGCTCGCGTGCGGGCTGGCGTCCAGCGTCGTCGCCGACGACGAGCTGCGCGGCGCGACGGCGGCGCTCGCCCGTCGTCTCGCCGACGGCCCGTCGCTGGCCTACGGCGCGACGAAGTCCCTCATCCAGCGCGAGCAGGACATGGACCTCGCCGGGTCGATCGAGCTGGACGCGATGACCCAGGCGCTGCTCATGTTGAGCCACGACCACGGCGAGTTCTACGCGGCCTGGCGCGACAAGCGCCCACCCGACTGGCAGGGGCGATAGCCATGGAGCACGAGATCGTCACCGCACCCGACCTGGCGCCGCCCGTCGGCTACGCCCACGCGGTCCTCGCCGCGCCCGGGCGCGTCGTCGCCCTCGGCGGCCAGACCGCGCTGGGGTCCGACAACACGATCGTCGGGGCGACGATGACCGAGCAGTTCGACGTGGCGGCGGGCAACGTCGTCACGGCGCTGCGCGCGGCCGGCGGCGAGCCGTCCGACATCGTCTCCATGCAGATCTTCGTCACCGACGTCCCCGCCTACAAGACGGCGCTGCGCGAGCTCGGCCCGGTCTGGCAACGGCACTTCGGCCGCCGCTACCCGGCGACCGGGCTGTTCGGCGTGACACGGCTGTTCGACGACGAGGCGCTCATCGAGCTCATGGCCCTGGCCGTGCTCGCGGAGGACGGGCGATGACCGCGGCCGTCGCGATGTCGACCCCGCTGCTCGACGCGCATCTGCAGCCCGACCAGCTCGAGCTCCTGGAGACGACATCCTCGGCCGCCCGCGAGCGCATGGCGCCGCTGGCGCACGCCGGCGAGGACGGCGCGCTGAACCGCCCGCTCGTCCGCGAACTCGCCGCGGCCGGCCTGCTCGACCGGCTCTTCCAGCACGACGGCGAGGGCTGGCGGGCGGACGTCGGCGCCATGGAGCTGTGCCTGATCCGCGAGGGGCTCGCGCGCCACTGCACCGAGGCGGAGACGGCCTTCGCGGTCCAGGGCCTGGGCTCGTTCCCTCTGCTGCAGTCCGGGCACCCGGACGCGATCGCCGCCTGGGTCCCCCGGCTCGCGACGGGCGAGGCGGTCGCCGGCTTCGCCCTGACGGAGCCCGACTCCGGCAGCGACGTCGCGGCCCTCGCGCTCGCGGCCACGCCGGACGGCGAGGGCTACCGGCTGTCCGGCGAGAAGATCTACATCTCCAACGCGCCCGACGCGGACGTCTACTCCGTCTTCGCCCGGACGACGGAGGGCGCCGGCGCCCGCGGGGTCACGGCCTTCTGGGTCCCGCGCGACTCGCCCGGCCTCACCGGCGAGCCCATCGAGCTCGTCTCGCCGCACCCCATCGGGCGGCTCGTCCTCGAGGACGTCCACGTGCCGCCTGAGCACGTCATGGGTGAGGTCGACCGCGGCTTCCGGGTCGCGATGCGCACGCTGGACCTCTTCCGCCCCAGCGTCGGGGCGTTCGCCGTGGGGATGGGACAGGCCGCGATCGCCGCCGCCCGTGAGCACGCCGCCGCGCGCCACGCGTTCGGCAAGCCGCTGAAGGACTTCCAGGCGGTCTCGCACCGGCTCGCGGACGTCGCCACGCGCCTGCAGGCGGCGCGGCTGCTCGTGCACCACGCCGCCACCGCCTACGACGGCGGCATCCGCCCGGTGACGCAGACGGCGGCGATGGCCAAGCTCCTGGCGACCGAGGTGGCGCAGGAGGCGGTCGACGTCGCGATCCAGATCCACGGAGCCAAGGCGCTCGAGCGCGGCCATGTCCTCGAGCACCTGTACCGCGAGGTGCGGGCGCCGCGGATCTACGAGGGCGCCTCCGAGATCCAGCGCGAGATCATCGCCCGGGCGCTGTTCGCCTCCCCCGACGGCGGCTCGCGATGAAGGTCGCCGTCACCGGCGGCGGCCCCGGCGGGCTGTACGCCGCGATCCTCTTCAGCCGGCTCGACCCGGCGAACGAGGTCACCGTCTGGGAGCGCAACGCGCCGGACGACACGTTCGGCTTCGGCGTGGTCTTCTCCGACGAGACGCTCACGGCGTTCGAGGCCGCCGACCCGCCGACGTACGCCGAGGTCACGCGCAGCTTCGCCCGCTGGTCGGACATCGACATCCACTACCGCGGGGCGGTCGAGCGCTCCGGGGGTCACGGCTTCTCGGCGCTCAGCAGGCGCCACCTGCTGAACATCCTCCAGGCCCGGGCCGCGGAGCTCGACGTCGACGTGCGGTTCAGCGCGGAGGCGCCACCGGTCGCCGAGCTGGCCGCCACGCACGACCTCGTCATCGCCGCGGACGGCATCAACAGCGTCGCGCGCGACACGCTGGCCGAGCACTTCGGGCCGACGCTCGACCGGCGCCGCTGCAAGTTCATGTGGCTGGGCACGGACCTCGTCTTCGAGGCCTTCACGTTCCACATCGTTGAGACCGAGTACGGCGTCTTCCAGATCCACGGCTACCCCTACGACGAGACGATGTCGACGTTCATCGTCGAGACCGACGAAGGGACGTGGCGGCGCGCCGGGCTCGACGCGCGCGAGGCGCATCCGTTCACGCCGGGCGAGAACGACGAGGAGAGCATCGCGTTCTGCCGCGAGCTCTTCGCCGACATCCTCGGCGACCACACGCTCGTCGCCAACAACTCGCGCTGGCTGAACTTCAACACCGTCCGCAACGAGCACTGGTCGCACGAGAACGTCGTGCTGCTCGGCGACGCGGCGCACACGGCGCACTTCTCGATCGGGTCGGGCACGAAGCTCGCGATGGAGGACGCGATCGCACTGGCGTGGGCGTTCCGCGACGGGGGCGACGTCCGGACCGCCCTCACCGCCTACGAGGACGAGCGCCGGTCGATCGTGGAGAGCACGCAGCGCGCCGCGCAGGCGAGCCTCGAGTGGTTCGAGGGCATCTCGCGCTACGTGGGCCAGGAGCCCAGCGTGTTCGCGTTCAACCTGCTGACGCGCAGCCGTCGCATCACGTACGACAACCTGCGCGTGCGCGATCCCGGGTTCGTCGCGACCGTCGACGAGGACTTCAACCGGTCCGTGCAGGGCTCGGACGGCCGCGGGCCGATCCCGCCGATGTTCCTTCCCTTCCGCCTGCGCGATCTCGTGCTGCCCAACCGCGTCGTCGTCTCGCCGATGGACATGTACACCGCAGTCGACGGAACCGTGGGCGACTTCCACCTCGTGCACCTCGGTGCGCGGGCGGTCGGCGGCGCCGCGCTCGTGATGACGGAGATGATCTGCACGTCCGCGGAGGGCCGGATCACGCCCGGCTGCGGTGGGCTGTACCGCGACGACCACGTCGTGGGCTGGCAGCGCGTCGTCGACTTCGTCCACACCCACGGCACGGCGCGCATCGGCGCGCAGATCGGCCACAGCGGCCGCAAGGGCTCGACGAAGCTCATGTGGGAGGGGATGGACCGGCCGCTCGAGCGCGACGCCTGGCCCGTCCTGGCCCCGTCGGCGCTGCCCTGGTTCGACGACAGCCCGCTGCCGCGCGAGATGACCCGCGCTGACATGGACCGGGTGCGCGACGAGTTCGTCCTCGCGACGCAGCGCGCCGCCGAGTGCGGGTTCGACCTGCTCGAGGTCCACATGGCGCACGGCTACCTCCTGTCCTCGTTCCTGTCCCCGCTCACGAACCGCCGTGGGGACGAGTACGGCGGCACGCTGGCCGACCGCGCCCGCTTCCCGCTCGAGGTCCTCGACGCCTGTCGCGCCGCCTGGCCCGCCGAGAAGCCGCTGTCCGTGCGCATCTCGGCGACCGACTGGCATCCCGGCGGCTTCGAGGCCGAGGACGCCGTCGAGCTCGCGCGGATGCTGCGCGCGCACGACGTCGACGTCGTGGACGTGTCGACCGGGCAGGTGTGGCCGACCGCGACGCCGGCCTTCGGGCGCAGCTTCCAGACGCCGTTCGCCGACCG
>Ga0070665_100006828_pt1 | contig 11608 bp, 11 predicted proteins | sample KBSS13metaG_FD_65862 | JGI IMG/M metagenome (GOLD analysis project Ga0070665, IMG submission 65862) | Switchgrass rhizosphere microbial communities from Kellogg Biological Station, Michigan, USA - KBS S1-3 metaG | ecosystem: Host-associated > Plants > Roots > Rhizosphere > Soil ...
TAGGCGTAGATGATGTCCTGCTCGATATAGACCATGTCATAGAGGCCGGTCTTGGCCTCCATGTCCTTGATGGCCTTGTCGTACATCTGGTCCCACGACGTGGTCTCGATCTCGACCTTGATGCCGGTCGCCTTCTCGAAGGCCGGGGCGAGCACGTCCTTGATGTAGTTCGAAGGCGGCGTGCTTTCGGTAACGCCGTGCAGCGTGACCCCGGCATATTTCGCGCCGGCATCCGACCAGAAGTCGGCCTTTGCCGGTATCGCACTCGACATCAAGCTCATTGCCAGTGCGGCAAGGCCTATTCCAAGTCCATGTCTCATCTTTCACTCCTCCAAAAAGACATCAAATCTCAGTCGTCCGTCATGCGCCGTGGTGCGTTCCGTGCGTGCCGCCCGCGTCCCGAAAACGGCACCCGGGAAGGGACGCCCGGGTGCCGGCCTTGGGAGGCAATCACACGGCTCGCCGCGTCGGCAGCTGGCCCGAACGCGGTCGGTTCAGAATGCGGGTGCGGCGTCTATCGGTTCAGGCAAAAAGGGCATCCTCCTGCTTCAGGTCAAAAGCTCCGCCACACGGCTCCTCCCGCGTTCGAGCAGTCGTCCTGTTTTTGATGGGATCGTCGCCTCAGATGGTCTCTGCGGCCTCATTCCCATGAGCGTCCGGCGAGCTTAGTGGGTGAGCAAATGCCCTGCCACGCGTGCTTTGCAGGCGATCTATACTTTTTCGCCGACGGCGCGCATGGCTGCCGAATACGCGCCGATTTCCCGGAACGGATCGGCGCGCGCCTCGGTGCCGATCTTGTGGGCGTTGCGCCGGTAATCCGACGGCGTGCGTCCGCAGATCTTGAAGAACTGCCGGTTGAAATTGGCGACGTTGTTGAAGCCGACCTGGAAGCAGATGTCGGTGATCGGCTGATAGGTCTGCGTCAGCAGCGAGCAGGCCGCATAGACGCGCGCAAGGATGACGTAGCGCGCGAAAGTATGACCGGTCTGCCGCTTGAAGAAGCGCGAAAATGCCTGCGCTTCGAGGCCGCAGAGTTTTGCCACGAAGGTCAGGTCGATGTCGTCGCTGTAGTGGTCGAGCACGTAGCGCATGGCCACGTCGAGCTCCGGCGGCAATTGCGCGTGCGCCGACGTGGGCGCCAGCCGCGACAGCCTGCGCCGCTCGCCGGGGTCGCGGGCCAGCGTGATCATCAATTGCAGAAACAGCGCGACGCGCTCGGCGCCGTGGGTGGCGCCGATCTGCGCCAGCAGCCGCTGCCCGGCGATCGCGGTCGCGCCGAGAAACTCCACGCCGTAGACGGCGTCCTCGTAGAGTGGCCGGATGGTGCCGAATTCGGGACAGAAGCCGCTCACCCGATCGGCCCATTCGGAGCTGAACTGAATGAGCATGTCGCGATTGCGGATCAGCTTGCCGGGCTCGATGTCGCTGACCCAATTGTGCGGGACGTTCGGTCCGGTCAGAACCAGGCAACCCGGTTCGAACTTGCCGATATGATCGCCCACCATCATGACGCCCGAGGTCGTTCGCGTCAGGTGTAGCTCGTATTCCGGATGGTAATGCCACTTGGCCTTGAAGAACGGATAGTCATGCATGTTCCAGCGGAACGATTCCGCGGGCGGGCATATGATCATTTCGAAGTCCGGAACGATCTTTTGATCGGCCTTCATTGAATGACTCCTCCTCCCGGGTCGGCGCGGCAACCGCGGCTTGTTGCGGTCTGCGCTCTCCGTAGCTCTCGCCTGCAAGGCCTGAACCTTGACGGCAGGCACGCCCCCCCTTTCGCCCTCCATCGAGCGAAAACATGACGTAAGAAGCGACGCCGCACAACTGCGGCGGCAACCCTGTTGTTCCTTCCTTCTTATCCGGCGTATCAGCGCCGATTTATATGTTGTTTGAAAGGACAAATTAGAGTTTTCCATCAGTCTGTCAATTGAAAAGTGACCTTTGGGCAAGAGCCGGCCGGGGGCACCATGCACCGAGAAGAGCCCTTGACACCGCATGGCTGTGGATATTTTGTTGCGCAATACAACATACCGTCGTGGCCTTGAGGGAGGAGAACCCATGCGCAAATTGGGAATTCATTCGTTTGTGTGGACCGATGGCGGCACCCAGGCGGGGCTTGAAGAAGCGATGGAGAAATCGGCCGCCTGCGGCTACCGGCTGATCGAGCTTGCCTATCTCAGGCCCGAAAAATTCGACCTCGATCGCCTCGGCAAAAAAGCCAGGTCGCTGGACCTGGAGATTGCCGTCACCATGGGGCTGCCTTTCGGCGCCGACGTATCGAATCCGGATCCGGCGGTGGCAAAGGCCGGCGAGGAGCTGCTCGCCAACGCCGTCGCCGCGGTGCGCGACATTGGCGGCACCAAACTCGGCGGCATCCTTTATTCGGCGCACGGGAAGTATGCGACGATGCCCAGCGATCGCGGCCGCAAGAACAGCATTGCTGCCATCGCCAAAACGGCTGACATCGCGAAGAAGGCGGGCGTTCAACTGGTGCTTGAGATCGTCAACCGGTTCGAGACCAATCTTCTGAACACGACTGCCCAGGGCCTCGATTTCATCAAGGCGACCGGCTCCGACTACGTCACGCTCCACCTCGACACCTTCCACATGAACATCGAGGAAGCGAACCCGGCGGCGGCAATCCGCTTGGCCGGCGACAAGATCGGCTATTTCCACATCGGCGAGAGCAATCGCGGCTACCTCGGCGACGGCGTCATCGATTTCGACCGCGCCTTCGATGCGCTGCTCGACATCGGCTATGACAGAGACATCACCTTCGAATCGTTCTCAAGCACCATTGTCGACCAGGGCCTTTCGCTGGCCTGCGCGATCTGGCGCGACACCTGGACCGAGAATGTGCCGCTGGCCACGCACGCCAAGGCATTCATCGAGCAGAAGCTCGCGGAGGCGGTGCGGCGGCGAACGACCAATGCGCGTCCATAGACGTGTGCCCTGGAGAAACCTCCGTGAATGACCCGGCGCTGACAGCCAGTTCGCCGCGCAGAATTCGCCAGCGCAATGAGGTTGCGGCGCTGCGGGCCTTGCATCAGTTCGGGCGCTTGAGCCGGGCCGACCTCGCGCGCAAGCTGCGACTCAACCGTTCGTCGTCGGGAAACATCATCGCCGGTCTGACGGCCGACGGCCTCGTGCGCGAGGCCAGCGAGGAACCACTCGGCGAATCCGGTCCCGCGCGGGCCGGCCGTCCGGGCATCATGCTCGAGCTCGTGCCGGACGCCGTATTCTTCCTCGGCATCGAGATCGGCGTCGAGCACATCAGCACGGTCGAGATCGATCTTGGCGCCAACATAGTCTCCACCAATCTGGAGCCGTTCGACGGCCCCTCGATCGGCGTCGAAGCCGCGGTCGAGCGCGCTGTACGGCTCGCCCTGCGCGACATCCCCGCGTCCAAGCTCGACCGATGCGAGGGCGTCGGCGTCTCGACGCCGTCGCAGATGGACAGGCATGGGCTCGCCCGGTTCGCGCCGCTTCTCGGCTGGCGCGACATCAACCTAGCGGAACTCGTCAGAGACGCCTTGCCGGTGCGCGTTCCGGTCCTTGCGGAGAACGATGCTAACGCGTTCGCCTTCGGCGCGACCTACGGGCGCAGCGAAGTGCATTCCGGGGTGACGCTGTTTCTGGTCATGGAGAGCGGCGTCGGCGGCGGCATCATCATCGACGGCAGCCTGTTTCGTGGCGCCAGCGGGCTGGCTGGCGAGATCGGCCATTTGATCGTCAGCGACGCACCGGGCCCACGCCGCAATCTGGAGCAGGTGATCGGCCTCGAAAACATCATGGCCGCGTACCGCAAGACGTCCCCCACCGCTCACCCGACATTTGCCAATCTTCTGGCCGACGTCGAGCAGCGGCTGCCCAGTGCCGTGTCGATTGCCGAAGACTGGACAAGGGCCCTGGCGCTTGGACTCGTGCAGGCCTGCAGGATCATCGATGCGGACCAGATCGTGCTTGGCGGGTCGGTTGCCGCGCTCTACCCCTTGATGGCCGCCAGAGTGGCGGCGCACATCCAGGCCACGCAGGAGCCGAGCTTTCCGTTTCCATCGATCACCGTGCACGATGAAGGAACCGTCGGTTCCGCTTTCGGCGCGGCCTGCATGCTGCACCAGCGCTATCTCTCGGTGGAAAGCCAGCGTTTCGCCGATGAGACGGCGGATGTGGCTGAGGACGAGGCAGATGGGCTGTTGTGAATGACGCCGAGTAGCATCGTCGAGATAATATGTTGTACAAACATACAAACATCCCTAATGTGGCCGGCGGAGGAACAATCGCGCATTCCCTGTTATGGCCGTTCCGGCCTGCTTTTCGCTGTCGAGCGCAAGCCGCGCCAACGCAGCGGAACTCTCGCCGGGTCGTCTGCGCCGATGTCTACGTGCCCATGAACCGAGTGCTTCGTGATGTCCGCAAACGCCATTTCGCATAACACCAGGCTTGCCCCGGATGCGTTGGGGCCGACCGTCACGATCGGCGAGATCCTGGTAGAGATCATGGCGAAGAGCCGCGGCAATGGCTTCCTCGAGCCGATCGAGCTCGTCGGCCCATATCCGAGCGGCGCGCCGGCGATCTTCATCGACCAGTGCGCCAAGATCGGCGGTTCGGCTGCGATGGTCGCGGCAGTTGGCGACGACGACTTCGGCCGCATCAATATCGAGCGGCTGCGCTCCGACGGTGCCGACGTGTCGGCTATCTCGGTCAGCCCCGACTATCCGACCGGCAGCGCCTTCGTGCGCTATCGCGCCGACGGCTCGCGCGACTTTGTCTACAACATCGGCAAATCCGCTGCCGCGCTGGTGAGCCTGACGGCCGAAGCGAAGGCGCTGTTTGCGCGCGCCGGGCATTTGCATGTCATGGGCACGGCCTTCGCCATCCCGGGCGTATGGGAAATGATGGATTATGCCATCTCCGTCATCAAGCAACGCGGTGGCAGCGTTTCGCTCGATCCGAACCTGCGCAAGGAATTGCTCGGGCAGGGGCAGACGCAGGAGCGCTTCGCGAGACTTGTCGACGTCGCCGACCTGATCCTGCCGTCGGGCGACGAGCTGTTTACAGCAGCTGGTGTCGAGGGCGAAGCGGCAGCGGTCGCCGCGCTGCTGGCGCGCGGCGTGAGCGAGATCGCACTGAAGCGCGGCGAACGCGGCTCGACATTCTTTGGCGCCGCCGGCGTGCGCGTCGATTGTCCCGCCTTCAAGGTCAAAGAGGTCGATCCGACCGGCGCCGGCGACTGCTTTGGCGGTGCCTACGTTGCTTGCCGCCGCTTGGGGCTGCCGGTGTCGAAGGCGCTGGAATATGCCAACGCGGCAGGCGCGCGCAACGTCACCGTGCAAGGGCCGATGGAAGGCGCGGGCTCGCGCGCCGAGCTCGACGAATTCATCGCGGCAACCCCGAGAAACGTGCCGTGACTGCGCTGCTCAGAAGCCTCTCGGACGCACGGCGCAAGGGCGCGCCGGTCGGCGTCACCTCGGTGTGCTCCTCGCATCCGCTGGTCATCAGAGCCGCTGCGCGCAACGCCGCGAAATTCTCCGATACGCTGGTGATCGAAGCGACCTGTAACCAGGTCAACCAGTTCGGCGGCTATACCGGCATGCAGCCTGCCGATTTTGTCGCGCTGGTCCGTCGCATCGCGGTGGAAGAGAAGCTCCCTGTCGAGCGCATCATTTTTGGCGGCGATCATCTCGGGCCAAATCCCTGGCGCAGCGAAGATGCCGAGCACGCCATGGCGAAAGCCGAAGCGATGGTGGCAGCCTATGTTGCCGCCGGCTTCCGCAAGATCCATCTCGACGCCTCGATGGGATGCGCCGGTGAGCCCGCCGCGCTTGACGACGCCACGACGGCCAAGCGCGCAGCGCGGCTGGCGCGTGCGGCTGAGACAGCGGCGAAGGCCGCGGGCGGCGAGGCACCGCTCTACATCATCGGCACCGAGGTGCCGCCGCCCGGCGGCGCCAACCATGTCATCACCGAGATCGAGCCGACCAGCTTCGCCGCAGCGCGCCACACGATCGACGTTCACCGCGACATCTTCCTGAAGGACGGTCTGGCCGACGCGTTCGCGCGCGTCATCGCGCTGGTGGTCCAGCCCGGTGTCGAGTTCGGCAATGAGAATGTGGTGATCTACGATCCTGTCCGGGCGCGCGGCTTGAAGCCGTTGCTCGACCAGGAACCCGGCCTGGTCTTTGAGGCGCACTCGACCGATTACCAGGGCAGGGCGCCTTTGCGCCAATTGGTCGAGGACGGTTTTGCCATCCTGAAGGTCGGGCCTGAACTGACCTTCGTGCCACGCGAGGCTCTCTACGGCCTCGATTTGATCGCCACGGACCTGCTGCCTGACTACGGCGTTCGCCCGCTGTATCAGGCCCTCGAGGCCCTGATGCTGGCCAACCCCCGCCATTGGCAGGGCCACTATCACGGATCGCCAGCCGAGCAGCGCGTGCTGCGCCACTATTCGTTTTCGGACCGTATCCGCTACTACTGGAACCAGCCTCAGGCGCAAGCGGCGGTGATGCGGTTGATCGACACCCTGCACGGCGAGACGGTGCCGCTGACCCTGTTCCGCCAGCATCTGCCGGCTTTCGAGAATTTTGCGGGCAAGCCGCTCGACGCCGAACTGCTTCTGCTCACGTCGATCCAGCGCAGCCTGGACGACTACCGCTTCGCCTGCACCGGTGAGGCGTTCCCAAACGATACGACGGATGGAGGACGAAAATGAGCGGGCAACTCGCTGGCAAGGTCATTGCCATCACGGGCGCGGCATCGGGGATCGGCCTTGCCTGCGCGCGCGGCTGTCTTGATGCCGGCGCCCGCGTGGTGCTGGTCGACTACGCCGAGGACAAGCTGCACAGCCTCGCCGCCGAGCTCGGCGACAATGCAATTCCGTTGAAGGTGGATCTCACCGATCCGCAAAGCGTGGCCGGCATGCTGCCGGCCATCCTGGCCAGGACCGGCCAGCTCGATGCCTTCCACGCCAATGCCGGCGCCTATATCGGCGGCGACTTCATCGACGGTGATCCGGACGCCTTCGATCGTATGCTGGATCTCAACGTCAACGCCGTGTTCCGCACGGTTCATGCGGTGCTGCCGCACATGGTCGAACGCGGCACGGGCGACATCGTCGTCACCAGCTCGGTCGCCGGCCATACTGCAGTGGTGTGGGAGCCGATCTACACCGCTTCCAAGCATGCGGTGCAGGCTTTCGTGCACGCGCTGCGGCGGCAGGTCGCCAAGCACGGCATCCGTGTCGGCGCAATCGCGCCGGGACCGGTTCTGACGCCGCTCGTGGCCAACTGGCCGAAGGAGAACCTCGACCGGGCGATCGCCGCCGGCAATCTGTTCGATCCAAAGGAAATCGCCGAGGTCCTGGTCTTCATGCTGACGCGCTCGCGCACAGTGACGATCAGGGACGTCGTCATCCTGCCAGCGAACTTCGACATCTGAACGCGGGTGGAGTGAAAATGACAAAGCGGCAGGAACTTTCCGGCAAGGTCGTGCTGGTCACTGGGGCCAGTTCAGGCATCGGGCGCGCCATGGCGAAGGCGCTTGCCGCGGAGGGCTCGAAGCTGGCCTTGGTCGGACGATCGGCCGAACGTCTCGGCGCCGTCGCCGGCCACATCGGCAACGACGCCGCCGCGATTGCCGCGGACCTGACAAAGCCTGGCGAAGTCGAGCGGGTCGTCGCCGAAGCCAGCAGACGGTTCGGGCAGATCGACATCCTCTTGCCGAATGCCGGGCTCTACATTCCTGGCGACGTCGCCGACGGCGACCCCGACGCCTGGGACGAATTGCTGGCGATCAATGTGAGCAGCGTGTTTCGGCTGGCGCGCGCCGTGCTGCCGGAAATGATCGAGCGCAAGTCGGGCCACATCATCATCACATCGTCGGTGTCCGGTCACCAGGCCATCCAATGGGAGCCGGTCTACTCAGCCTCCAAGCACGCCATCCAATCCTTCGTTCACGGCCTGCGCCGGCAGGTGGCGCCGCACAACATCCGCGTCGGCGCGGTCGCGCCCGGCGTCGTGCTCAACGAGTTGTGGGGCTACACCGACGCGGCCGCGATCGACGCCAAGGTCGAGAGCCGCGAAGGCCTGCGATCCGAGGACGTCGCCGATGCCGTCGTCTATATGCTGACCCGGCCGGCCAACGTCACGATCCGCGATCTGGTGATCCTGCCGCAGAACCAGGACATCTAACGTCGTGGGGCCGTTCGACTATGTCATCGTCGGCGCCGGCCCGGCCGGCTGCGTGCTTGCCAACCGGCTGACGGAGGACCCTGCTGTCCGCGTCGCGCTGATTGAGGCCGGACCGGATCGCAATGCCCGCAAGGCGATCGTGCGCATTCCGCTCGCCATGGTCACCTTCATGGCGCCCGCGCTGGCCTTTCTCGGCGGCCCGAAATTCATGACATGGTTCGCGAGCGAACCGGAACCCGGGCTGCAAGGCCGGTCGATGCCGCTGCCGCGCGGCAGAGGCACCGGCGGCTGCAGCAATGTGAACGGGCAGGTCTTCATCCGCGGTCAGCGCGAAGACTTCGACGGTTGGCGCGATCTTGGCAATGCGGGCTGGGGCTTTGACGACCTGCTGCCTTACTTCCGCAAGCTGGAGCGCTTCGAGCCGATCGCCGACGCCCGGGCCGGCCGACGAGTCAAGTTCGGGAAACGGCCGCTGGCCGAGCAGATCGACCCGACGCTGCACGGCACGGACGGCCCGGTCAATATCGCCCCGATGCGCAGCGTCAACAAGCTTGCCTACGCCTATCTCGATGCGGCGCAACTCGCAGGCTACGAGCTCAATCCCGACTTCAACGGGCCCAGGCAGAATGGCATCGGCCTCTACAATTTCACGCAGAAGAACGGGGAGCGCGTCACCGCCGAGGGCGCCTATATCGATCCGGTGCGGCACCGGCCGAACCTCACCATCGTCGCGGACACCGAGATCACCAAGGTGGTGTTCGACGGCACGACGGCGACCGGCGTCGCCTGGAAGCGTGGGGCGGAGACCGGCGTGATCGCCGCCCGCGAAATCATCCTTTCGGCCGGCGCCTTCGTGTCGCCGCAGCTTCTGATGCTGTCCGGCATCGGCAAGGCGCGCGAGCTCGCCAGGTACGGTATCGCGCTTGTCCAGGACCTGCCGGGCGTCGGCGAGAACCTGCAGGACCATCTCGACATCACGCTGGAATACCGCGCCAAATCGATCACGCCCTACGGCATCTCCTGGAAGGCGCTGCCGCGCAACGTCCTGCACATGCTCGACTGGCTGTTCCGCAAACGCGGACTTCTCGCCTCGACCACCGCCGATGGCGGCGGGTTTGTCTCGACCGATCCGAACAACGACCGCCCCGACGTCCAGCTGTTCTTCTGCACGGGCCGCGCCAACACGCAGGCCGCCTCCGGCTTCACCGGCCACGGCTTCCTGATGCATATCTGCCAGCTCCGCCCGGGCAGCATTGGCCGCGTTGCGTTGAGAAGCGCCGACCCGGCAGACCAGCCGTCGATCCTCTACAATTTCTTTCGCGGCGAAAGCAGCATGGATGTGATGCGCGCCGGCATCAGGCTGGCTCGCAAGATCATGGCTCAAAAACCCTTCACGCCGCATCTCGACGCGGAGATCGATCCCGGTCCCGACGTAGAGAGCGACGGCGCCATCGACGCTTTCATCCGGGAGCGCGTCGGCACGCTGTTCCACCCGGTCGGCACCTGCGCCATGGGTTCCGGGCCGGAGGCGGTGGTCGATCCGCAAACGCTGCGCGTCCACGGTGTCAGCGGGCTAAGGGTGGTCGACGCATCCATCATGCCGACCATCGTTTCGGCCAACACCGTCGCGGCGACGTATTGCCTCGCCGAGAAGGCGGCCGATCTGATCAAGCGGGACAACTGAGCCCGGTCGGCATTCAGCTCAAACAGTCGGGGAGAGGATCCATGTATCAGTCGCGCTTCAGGGTGGACAACGAACTCGCGGTGGTGACCGGCGGCGGCCGCGGCATTGGTCTCGCCTGCGCCGAAGCGCTGGGCGAGGCGGGCGCGCGGCTGGTCATCATCGAGCCCGACGAGCTGGCCGGCCAGGCAGGCGTCGATGCGCTAACGGCGAAAGGCTATGCGGCCGAGCTGATCGTCGGCGACGTCACCTCGTCGGCACGGATGACGGAGATCGCCGACACGCTCGCCGCTCGCGGCACGCCGGCCTTGATCCTCATCAACAATGCCGGCGTCGGCAAGAGCGGCGTTGCGTCGGAAGATGTCGACGACGCCTATTGGCTGTGGATGATGAACGTCAACGTCAATGGCGTGTTCTGGTGCTCGCGCGCCTTCGGCAAGCACATGATCGCCGCGCGCCGCGGCTCGATCGTCAATCTCGGATCGATGTCGGGCACCATCTGCAATCGCCCGCAGCCGCAGACGCCCTACAACGTCTCCAAGGCGGCCGTGCATCACATGACCCGGTCGATCGCCGCCGAGTGGGCGCCGCACGGCGTGCGGGTCAACGCGGTTGCCCCGACCTATATCGAAACGCCGATGGTCCTGGCGATCCCGGAAAACGCGCCGCGCATCGAAGCGTGGCTGCGCGATACGCCGATGGGCCGCATGGGCCAGGCCGACGAAGTCGCCAGCGCCGTGCTGTTCCTCGCCTGCGACGCGTCGAGCCTGATGACGGGGGCGATCGTGCCTGTCGATGGCGGCTTCACCTGCTGGTAGGGCGGCTCCGTCTGGTTCAGGCCCGTCTCGGCCCACGCGCCAGTTTTTCGAAGCGCTTGATTAGCCGCTGGCGTTTGAGCTGGGACAGGCGTTGGATCCAGAACAGGCCATCCAGCTGATCGATCTCGTGTTGGTGGCAGACCGCTCGCAATCCGTCGGACTCCTCCGTCTGCACATGTCCGTCGACGTCTTGATAGCTGGTCCGCACGCGCTGGTGACGCCGAACGTCGTCGCTGACGCCAGGCATCGAGATGCTGCCTTCCTGATGCATGATCATCTCGGGCGATGCCCATTCGATCCACGGATTGACATAGGTTCGCGGGCCATCGGCGAGGTCGAGCACCACCACACGCACAGAAAGCCCGACATGCGGCGCCGTGATGCCAATCCCCGGCGCCGCGCGCAAAGTCTCCAGCAGGTCCCGCGCGAGCTCGCGCAACGCGTCGTCGAAGACGGTCACCTTTTGTGCCGGCAGCGCAAGGCGAGGGTCGGGATAGCGGACGATCGGTCGGACGGTCATGGTCCGTTTTCGCATTCGGGCCGTGTGTGGTCGAGCCCGGTCGCACGAACGGTCAGACCTGCCTGCGATCGGCTCGTATGGGCTGCCAGGTCGAGATGTCACGCTCCTGCTCCAGCAGGGCAGGCAGCGCCTCATGCCAGGCGCGTCGATAGGGCCGATGCAGCTGTACGCTCAAGACGTCCTCATGGTCCTCCCATGTCTCGTAGAGCATGAAGCGACATTCGGACTGCGGATCGCGATGCAGGATCGCCTCGTGGAACATCGGCTCGCCGCGCATGGCGTCGAGCACGCCTTGGAGGCGTTCGAGGAATTCAGCGCGCCGTTCCGGCACCACCTGGAATTTGACGAGATAGGTCACTGCCATTCGCCTGCTCCTGAAGCTTAGGCCGGGACG
>Ga0070665_100006839_pt1 | contig 11599 bp, 12 predicted proteins | sample KBSS13metaG_FD_65862 | JGI IMG/M metagenome (GOLD analysis project Ga0070665, IMG submission 65862) | Switchgrass rhizosphere microbial communities from Kellogg Biological Station, Michigan, USA - KBS S1-3 metaG | ecosystem: Host-associated > Plants > Roots > Rhizosphere > Soil ...
CGGCCGCGAAATTCCGGTGTGGCCGCTTTGACGGGGCGTGGGGAAAGTTTAAGGCGCCGATTCATTGACAGCTTTTTACATCCTATCATACGATGATAGCTGGGCTGGCGGGGACACGCAATGACGCTCACGCTTGTGGACGGCCTGATCATCGGCCTTTATCTGCTTGTGGTGGTCGCGATCGGTGTGGCGCTGCGGCGGCGCACCAGGACCAGCGAAGATTTCTTTTTGTCCGGCCGCTCCATCCCGGCATGGGTCGCGGGCCTCGCCTTCATGTCGGCCAACATGGGCGCCCAGGAAGTCGTGGGAATGGCCGCGTCGGGTGCGAAATACGGCCTGGCGACCAGTCATTTTTATTGGGTCGGCGCGATTCCGGCGATGGTCTTTCTGGGCCTGTTTATGATGCCGCTCTATTACGGCTCCAGGGCCCGGTCCGTGCCTGAATATCTCAAACTTCGCTTCGACGAAAAGACCCGCCTGCTGAACGCGGCCACGTTCGCTTTCATGACCGTCATCTCATCGGGCATTTCCATGTATGCCATGGGCCTCTTGCTCAACCTTCTTCTTGGATGGCCATTCGATCTCAGCATCTGGCTTTGGGCGGGTGTGGTCCTGCTCTATGTCTTCATGGGCGGCCTGACCTCGGGAATCTACAATGAAGTCTTGCAGTTTTTCCTGATCGTGTTCGGCTTCGCGCCGCTCGTCATTTTGGGGCTGATCGATATCGGCGGCTGGTCCGGGCTGATGGCAAGCCTTGCCGACGTATCGCTGCAGCGCGGCTATCCGGCTGACGCGTTCACCACGGTGTGGCGGCATACGGGAAGTGCGGCCACCAGTCCCTTGGGCGTGGATTGGCTCGGCATCAGTATGGGCTTGGGATTTGTGCTGTCCTTCGGCTATTGGTGCACGGATTTTCTTTTGATACAGCGAGCGATGGCCGCCCATTCGCTTTCGGCCGCCCGTCAAGCGCCTATTATTGCAGCGATCCCAAAACTTCTTTTCCCCGCGCTCGTTATTCTTCCCGGCATGATCGCTATTGGGCTGACGCATCGCGCGGGCGGATTATCCTTCCCTCTCAAGCCGGATGGATCCCTGAATTACGACCTCGCCATGCCATTGATGCTGGCGCGCTATCTTCCGGCCGGTCTTTTGGGCCTGGGAATCACGGCGTTGATGGCGAGCTTCATGTCCGGCATGGCCGGAAATGTGACGGCGTTCAATACGGTCTGGACTTATGATCTCTATCAGGCCCACATCAAGCCGAACGCATCGGACAAGCACTATTTGAATGTCGGACGGATCGCCACCGTCGCGGGCGTGTTGCTGTCCATAGCGGCGGCTTATCTGGCTGCCCGTTTCAACAACATCATGGACCTGTTGCAGCTGGTATTCGCATTCGTCAACGCTCCGCTATTCGCGACTTTTCTTCTTGGGATGTTCTGGCGGCGCACAACCGGTCATGGTGCATTTTCGGGGCTTTTGATGGGCACGGTCGGCGCCGCACTCCATCACGGCCTGACGATACCCCAACATGCCATCCCGGGAATAAAGGGCGGCTGGCTTTTCATTGTTCATACATACCCAAGTGAGATGGCTCAGAATTTCTCCACCGCAATCGTGGCCTGGACGGTTTGCTTCCTCGTTACCGTATTGGTCAGTCTCATAACGGTCCCGCGCCAAGCGGATCAACTCAAAGGCCTCGTCTATTCCTTGACGGAAAGAGGATATGAGAAGCCGGCGTCCTGGTATCTCAATCCCGCCCTGCTGGCACCGCTGGTCCTCATCGCCGCCTTGGCTCTCAACCTGATCTTCTGGTGAATCATGGGACTGGATCTCCGTCTACCGATCGGCGTTTTGTTCACTGCACTTGGCCTTGTGCTGGTCATTTACGGCGCGACCAGCGATCCCGCGATTTACACGCGGTCGCTCGGCATCAACGTCAATCTGGTTTGGGGCTGCGTTCTTCTGGTGTTCGGACTGGCGATGCTGGCGGCAAGCCGGTGGCGGGCCGTCAAATAGGGGTTTCTCATGACAATTCGCCAGACGACGTTGGCAATTCTGTTTTGTCTTGTCCTTGTTTTGACGGGAATCATCCCAAGCCATGCGGCCGATGCCCGCCAGGAGCGTTTCGGCACGGCCGCTGACGGCACGCCCCTGATCGCCATTACGCTGGTCAACCGCAACAAGATTGAAGTTCGAGTGCTTTCGTTGGGGGCAACCCTTCAGTCGGCTGTAACGCCCGACCGGAAAGGTAAGCTCGATGACATCGTTCTCGGTTATTCGGAGCCAGAGAGGTATCTAACGAATCCCAGCTATTTCGGCGTTACCGTCGGCCGGTTTGCAAATCGCATCGCCAAAGGCCGCTTTACGCTTGACGGAAAGACTTACCAGCTTCCCGTCAACAATGGGGCTAACAGCCTTCACGGCGGTACAGCGGGCTTTGGACAAGTTGCCTGGACGGTCACGGAAGTAAGATCGGGGCCAGAAGCTTCCGTTACGTTGCAGTATGTCAGCCCCGACGGAGATCAAAATTATCCCGGGCGAATGACGGCAACTGCAGTCTATTCTCTCAATGAAAGCGATGAACTGACAGCGGTCTATCGGGCAACAACCGATAAGCCAACCATCGTCAATATATCCAATCACGCATACTGGAATCTGGCCGGCGAAGGCTCCGGTAGGAGCATTCTCGATCAGTTGCTCACCATTCCGGCAAATGCCTACACACCGGTCGACGACACCCAGATTCCGACGGGAGAGTTGCGGCCGGTCACCGCCGCGCCCTTCGACTTCCGCAAGCCCAAACCAATTGGCCGCGACATTCGTGACGGACACGACACGCAATTGCTGATCGGCCGGGGCTATGATCACAACTGGATCATCAGCAAACAACCGGCGGCGAAGCCACAGTTAGCCGCTCGCGTTGAAGATCCCGTCACTGGCCGGGTTATGGAGGTCCTGTCCAACCAGCCAGGGCTTCAATTCTATTCCGGCAATTTTCTGGACGGCTCATTGACAGGCAAGCACGGCCACATCTACCGGCAAGGTGACGGCCTGGCCCTGGAGCCGCAGATATTTCCCGACACGCCAAATCGGCCGGAATTCGGCTCGGCACGGCTTGATCCTGGGCAAACATACGAAAATCGCATCGTCTATCGCTTCGCTACATCGGCCAAATGAACGCGAACTCCGGCTCAGCAATCACAGCTGGAACAGGTTTTTGAGGATGGTTTCAAGTTGAACAAGAATCGGCGCTCCAGCACCGGTCGATGAATGATCCAGATACAATCCGAGAACCAGACCGATCAGAATCCCGATTGCCAGCTTTGCCATGGGATACTCCCTCATAGTTCCCAGGAACCAATATCTCAAACCACTTGATCCGATTGCGGTCAACCGATCCGCCTGAGATCAGGCCAAGTCCGGCACCACCGGACCAAGCAAAAGCATCACCCCTGCGACAGCGATGGCAACGCCATACGGCACGCCCCCCTTCAGAAAGCCGCGCCCACGCATTTGTATCATGACGAGGATTCTGGCCGGATTGATCATTAGCATGCACAGAACAATCAAACCTCCCGTCAGGCTCATATAGAGGATAAATTCCGGCAACTTGGAAAAGCCGGCAAACAATGCCACCGCCGTTGCCAACTTCGAATCCCCCGCACCGACGATGCCGAAGGAATATAGCGCAAAACTGCACACAAAGACGACGAACGCTGCCCCCAGCGAGGAGAGAAGCGGCACGGAGGATCCCACGAAAAACCAGGCACCAAAGAGCAAAGCGGTTGCCAAGACGGTCCAATTCGGAATCCGGCGGGAGCGAACGTCACTGGCTCCTGCGGCCGCCAGAACCAGGCAAACCAGCAATATGGTCACCCAATGCGCGATCTCAGTGAGCGGCGACATTGGGCACCGCGCCGGACGTGCCGAACTCAAGACCATGGACCGTTTCGAGATTTGCCGCGGCCACCGAATAATACTCGCCCTTGGCTTGTATGGCCTGGCCCAGAAGATTTCTGGCGGTCGAGTAGTCGCCTCTCGCCATGGCGGCAAAGCCGGCATTGTTGAGAACGGATGGACGATCCGCGGTGTTGGCTCCCTCGGTCGCGCGCGTGTAATCACCTTTCATGGCAATCGTCAAACGCAGATTATTGCGAGCCGGCGAGAAATCTGGTTTTTTCTGAAGGGCTGCGACAAAATCCGCCGCGGCCTCATCCAGCCTGTTTTGCGAAAGTCGCGAGAAGCCGCGATTGTTCAGTACCAACGGTGACGCGTTGGATGCCGTCATGGCATGATCATAGGCGGCGTCCGCCTTGGGCCAGTCATGCCGGCGATCATAGACGACGCCGATGGCATTCCATGTCCGCCAGGCATTCGGGCTCAGCGACACCGCAGTCTCCAGAACCGGCAGAGCGTCGTCGGCCCGGCCGAGCAGAGACATGCTTATCCCCTCTCCTTCCAGCGCCCGGGCACGCAGGCTTGGCTGAGTGTCGACTCGTTTGAAGTTGGCCAGGGCGGCATCGTACCGGCCCTTCGAGAGATTCAACTCACCCGCCAGAAGTACCAGCCGCGGATCGGAGCTACCCGAAATGAGAGCCCGGTCCAGCAGCGAACCCGCATCCACAAAACGCTGATCGTCGAGCGCCTGCTGAATCTGATTGACGATCCCATCATCGACGGTTGGCGCAGGCGCCTCGGACCTCCCAAAAAGTCCGGCCTGCGCCGGACTGGCCGAAAGGAGCGCAACATTCGCCGACAACACGAAAACAACAGCAGCTGCTTTCCACCGCATCTCATCTACTCCTGTATCTTCGGCTTTGAAACCGCCAATGCAAATTGACGTTGGCGTGTCTGCTGCAATTTTGCTGCCAGGCTGCCGCTCGAAATATCGCTGCCGAGAACCAGCTGGAGGCCCTCGACGCTGTCGCTAGCGGTAAGTTGCATGGGAAGCGAAAGTGTGCGCGCCAGCGCCTTGGCGGCCGTGATCATCGTGTCCTTATAGACAATCCTGGTTTCATGCCGGGCCGGCAATTTACTCCCGTCCTTGGCAACAGACCAACCCAATCCTGACAAATAAGTTCTCACCGACGTCTCCGTATCGCTTCGACCCGATGCATCGACAATCGTCAAAGGATGGCCGGTTAGAAAAACCGGCTTTCCTGAGGTCTTCACCGGCATATTCGCGGTCGCCGGATGGCTCTCACTCTGAATTCTGATGTTCGCTCCACGATCGGGCCCAGCCATAGCGACCGATAGAGTGGGTACCGCCTCCGATGCCACGGCAACCCGTGGCAGGGATTCTGGAATGCGATCCGGCTCGATATTCGCCGCAACCGCAGTCGGACCGGGTGTCGAAATGCCTTGCAACCTGCGGGAATAATCCATATCTGCCGCAATGACGCGAGACTTCGGGTCGAGCGCGGCCGCCTGGCCGTAATAGCGGGCGCTCAGATCGAACCGCCCCAGCTTGTCATAGATAACACCAAAGGCTGTCAGCACACGGACATCGTCCGGCTTCTGGTTCCGGGCAGCCTGCAAATATTCAAGGGCGAGGGCATAGCGGCGGTCGTTGATCGCCGTCACGGCCTTCTCATAATAGCCGATGGAAGACCGCAAATCCGATTGAATGGCACGGGCCTCCACCTTGGACTCCGATTGCCAGAAATCGCCATCCAGGAAAGGCGTGCAGGCGGCAACGCTCACGCCCGCCAGGGGGAAAACGCAGAGGCCAACAAAGCGCAATATGTCTTTCATGTTCGCCTCCTACTGGCCCCTCAACGCCGGCCCGAGATACCGGATCACGTCGATAACAGCCGGCAGCATGAGTGCCCCAATGATGACGGGGAGAATGCAGACCACCAAAGGTATGGTCATCAGAACAGGAATGCGCATCGCTTTCTCTTCCGCTTTCAGAAAGCGGGTATGGCGCATTTCCGCTGAATAGGTGCGCAAGGTCTGCGCGATGCTGGCGCCGAGTGCATCTGTTTGGATAGCAAGCGCGACAAAAGAGCGAATGCCCGCCACGTTGCAGCGATCCGCCATGGCCCGCAGGGCTTCCGTGCGACTTCGGCCGGCGCGCAACTCTTCCGTCAGGCGAGAGAACTCCCGCGCGATACGCGGATGGGATTCCTGTATTTCATCGCTGACGCGGATAAAGGCCGCATCCAAGCCAAGCCCAGCTTCGACACAGACCACCATCAGATCCAAAGCGTCAGGAAATTCAATCTCCAGATCCAGCTGCCGGGAACGTGCGCGCTGCCGCACATAGAAGGACGGAGCCAGAAACCCGATCCCGCAAAGAGCCAATACGCCGAATATGAAGCCGGTCCCACCCAAGGTTTTCGCCAGAATGATGCGCGAGAGCAGAAAAAGCAGAGGCAGGCCGATCGCCAGAAGGAAACGGGCGATCACGTACCAGACTGGAGCAGCCGGGCTCTCGAATCCGGCCAACAGCAATTCACCGCGCAATCTCTCCCGTTCCACCGGCTCGCTGATCGATGTCGAAGCGCGGACCCACTGGAAAAAGCGGTTGCTGCTTTCCCGCTGCTGCAGCAACGGCGTGGCAGCGCCCGAAACGGCCCCGCCCTGCCCGCCCAACCGCCGGCGCTGCGCAGCCGCACGCTCTATCTCCCGGCCGAAAACCCAGGTGACGCCTACGATGGTGAAGAAAATAATCGCTTCTATGATCAGGTCCAGATGTGCCGCCATGGCCATCTCCTAGTATCGGAAATTGATGATCCGGTGGATCATCATCCACCCGATCAAATACAGGACGCCGATCGCGCCGACCGTTGGCCAGAAAATCGGATCCGAGAATTTGGAGGTATAAAATTCGGCGTGAATCAGCATCAGCCCGGAGATCATGAGGATCGGCAGCACACTCAACAGCAGAGCCGAGGCGCGCCCTTCGCTGGAAAGAGCTTTGACACGCTTGGCAAGCGTGGCCCGCCCCCTTATCACGGTGGCGAGGCCCTCCAGTATTTCCGCGAGATTGCCGCCTGTGTCGGCCTGAATGCCGACACTGACGGCAAAGAAATGGGCATCCTGAGAATCCGTGCGCCGGGCGAAATTTGTCAACGCCTCCCGGAATTCGGATCCGTAAGTCGTTTCGTCCACGATCAGGCCGAATTCGGAGCCTATCGGATCGCCCATTTCATTGCCCGCCAACTGAACGGCGGAAATGACCGGGTGCCCCGCCCTAAGGGCCCGGTTCACCACGTCCAGCGCCAAAGGCATCTGCTCCTCGAGCAACTTCAACCGCTTCGCACGGCGGCGGCTGATCCAGAGCCAGGTCAATGTGCCCGCGATAAGCAGGCTGGCAATCAAGGTCGCGACGGAATTTGTGGGACCACCCGAGAAGGATGCGGCCCGGGACACAGAAAAAGAAAGCAGCCAAAGCAGGCCAGCCAATCCCAGTGCCCAGAAAATGATGTTTCGGGGCGCCGTCTCAACTCCCGCTCGCTGAACCTCGATGCAGAAACGGTCATAGTAGCGCAACAGCCCCCGGTCGCCCTGCATCATCGCTGTCTGGCGCATCAACCTGCTATAGACGTCCTGATGGTTCATGCCTGAGGCCAGCAGCGAAAGCCTGCGATTGATCCTGTCCCTGCGGTCACCGGAGGAGAAGACAAGTTGCGCAACCGCATGAACAGCCAGAATTACCGCCAGGAAAGCCGCCACATAGATCAAGACCGCCAACAGAGCTTGCATGTCAGACCGACTTTCTGCCCGGAGCGAAATTGATCGCGGGCATCTCGATACCCCTCGATGCGATCAGATCCATAACCTTGGGCCGGATACCCGTGGTCTCAAAATCACCCTGTATCAGGCCGTCACTTCCGACCTGACGGCGGCGGAAACGGAAAATTTCCTGAATCGAGATGACCTCCTGCTCCATGCCGACGATCTCGGATATGGAGACAACACGCCGGCCGCCATCTTCCATGCGCTCGACTTGGACCACGACATTGATGGCGGATGCGATCTGTTGACGTATCGAACGCGGAGAAAGGTCCAACCCCGCCATGCCGATCATCTGTTCCACGCGTGCCAAAGCGTCACGAGGATTGTTGGCATGAACTGTGGTCATGGAGCCGTCATGGCCGGTGTTCATGGACTGCAGCATATCGAACGCCTCACCGGCGCGCACTTCGCCCACAATGATGCGGTCGGGCCGCATGCGCAGGGCATTGCGGACCAGATCGCGCTGGGTGACTTCCCCGCGACCTTCAATGTTCGAAGGCCGGGTTTCGAGGCGACATACATGCGGCTGCTGCAGCTGCAATTCCGCCGAATCTTCGATTGTCACCACGCGCTCGCGATGATCGATAAAAGCTGAAAGTGCGTTGAGGAATGTGGTCTTGCCGGAACCGGTACCGCCGGATATCAAGACGTTGCGGCGGGTTTTGACAACCGCCTGCATGAGCTTCGCCATCTCCTCGCTGATACTGCGATAGTCGACCAATTTCGCCATGTGAATGGGAGTGGCGGCGAACTTGCGGATCGACACAAGCGGCCCGTCGACGGCCAGCGGCGGAATGATCGCATTGACGCGGCTTCCATCTGCAAGACGGGCGTCCACCATCGGTTGCGATTCATCGACCCGGCGTCCCACCGCGGACACGATCTTGTTGATGATGCGCAGCAAATGCCTTGTATCCTGGAAATGAATGTCGGTCAGTTCCAGCCGGCCTCGGCGCTCAACAAAGACCATCTTGTGGGTATTGATCAGGATATCGTTGATAGTGTCGTCCTTGAGCAAGGGTTCGAGCGGCCCCAGACCCAGCAACTCATCCAAGACATCATCGACCAGCTGATCGATCTGGTTGAGCGTCAATAACCGCTTTTCCTGCAGGAGCAATTGCCCCACAACCCCTCGCACTTCAACGCGCAAAGCCTCGCGAGGCGTTTTATCGAGAAGGCTGAGATTGAGAAGGTCGAGGAGGCGTTCATGGATCCGCAATCGCAATGCGGTGCCGTCCTCAATGGTCGCCAAGCCTCGCGCGCTGGCCTCAGCCTGGCGAGCTTCGATGGTATTGTTTTCTTTGAACAACATGCGTCACCGGACTTTTGAAACAGGTTGCATGGCCATTGCTTCCGCGGTCATTACATCGACCATCTGAGCGATCGCTTTTTCCAGCTTCGTGCCCCGTCGCACCGTCGCGATATCCAAACCTTGATTGCTGGCGGTTTCCATCACACGGGTGTCTTCCGGGATCACGATGTCGAAAGGACGGCCGATCGCGCGCTCCGCCGCACGAATGGACAGCATATTCTGGCGATCGCCATTGACAGCGTTGCAAACCAAAGTGAGCGGGATCGCGTCCAACTTTTGTAAGGTCAGGAGGTCCAGCTGACGCCGCACCAGATGCACGTGCGGAACCGACAGCCGCGTTACCAAAACGATGCGAACCGCACTCTGCAATGCCCGATAGGTCCAAGCCGTCCATACCGGCGGCAGGTCGGCGATGGTCAGGGCGAAGTCCCGCCGCAAGGCCGTAAGAAGGCTGTCCGTCGATTGCGGCGTCAGCGCATCAAGAGCGGTTACATCGCGGGGCGCGGCGAGCAGCCGCATTCCACTTCCATGCGCCGCCAAGGCCGTGGCGAATTGCGTGTCGCCCAGGAATTCACCCACGGCCAGGCAGTCGGAAACCGTGAGGGCCTCAGCCATATCGAGATAGAGAGCCGCGCTGCCAAATTGAAGGTCCAGATCCGCGAAGCAGACGCCCCCCTTTCCCACTTGCCCCGCCGCCATGATTCCGGCCTGTACCGCCAGTGATGTTGCGCCGACCCCGCCACCGGCTTTCAGCACAGCCACCAATTGGCCGATGGGCCGAGAAGCTTCGCGCACGGGTTTGCCGCGCGCAACGATGCGCTCCAGGCAAAGCGCCAGCGCCGTTTCACCGACCGGCGCAGGCAGAACGTCCATTGCGCCGCTCTGCAACAAGGCACGTGTGTTGGAAAGATCTGCATTGCGTAACACAAAAACCGTTTGCGGCGCCGGGTTCAATTTGCATTGACGCACCGCCCGCCCGATCTCTTCCGGAGCGGCACCGTCAACGGCCATAAACAGGATATTCAAGCCGGAAAGGGCATTGTCGGGCCTTCCTTCCAGGAACTGGAAGTCGATTGCCGGGAACAGGCCTGCCATATTGGCGGCCTGGGCTTCCGTCAACGCGCCCGCTGCAATCCCAAGCGTCAGGGTATGGCTGCGCGGATTATCGGCGGCAAATCCCTTAAGCCCACCTCTGAGATCCATCAACACAGTCGCTCCCGAAACATATCCAGCATGAAGCCCTATTGCGGCGAAGCGCCCGTCATACCGACACCGCTTCCACCGCCATTGTCCGAACCACCCAGCGTACGGCTGGATGCGGTGGCGGAGGCAGGCCGAATGACCTGATTCTTCTGATAGCGGGTCTGTGCCAGATCTATCCGGGCACCATCGGACGCGCCGGGCGCCAAAGTACCCGCATAATGCGGATCCGGATCGGCGATCTGGGCCGCAAGATTTTCCCGCACGGCTTCGCCGAAATCGGGCGACATGCGCATCTCGCTCTGCAATGGATTCTGGGCACAGGCGCCAAGCCCGAGCATCGCGGCGATGGCAAGAATTGCCCTGGGACGAACGTTTTTCATATCCGCTGCCTCCTCAATAAAGGACATGGCCATACGGGCCATCCATGCCGCCCTTGCCGGGATCTGCCGACATCAGGGCGCGATCTTCCGGCCTCAGATTTGCCGCCTTGCCACGTTGCGCTCCGAACAGGAAAAGTTCGAAATCCGACGGCGGCACGAAGTGATCGGCGGGTGTCGCCGCCGCAACACGGCGCGGCACGACCAGATGCGGCGTCACGACGATGACGAGTTCAGTCTGGTCATGCTGGAAACCCGTGGAGCGAAACAGGCTGCCGATGATGGGCAGATCCCCGACGAACGGATATTGCCGGATGCTGTTCTGGTAATTGTCCGACAGCAAGCCCGCGACAGTGAAGCTTTCGCCATCGCGCAGTTCAACCGTGGTGTGCGCCCGACGCACCTTGATGCCCGGCACCTGGATAGTGCCAAGCTTCACTGAGGTGGTGGGATCGATACTGGAAACCTCCGGATTGACCACCATGTTGATCAACCCGTCCTGCAGCAGGGTCGGGGTGAATGCCAGAGAGATACCGAACTGCTTGAATTCCACCGTGATGGTGGGAACACCCGTCTGGCCGTTACCACTCTGAGCCACTGGGATCGGGAATTCGCCGCCCGCCAGGAAGTTGGCGGTATCGCCCGACATGGTGACAAGCGTGGGCTCGGCCAGTGTCTTGACCAGCCCCTTGTTTTCCAGCGCATCGAACAGGAAAGACAGATCGCCGTTGCCTAAGCTCCAGCTGATCGCAGCCGCACCAAAGGAATCCAAAGTCGATTGTGTGGCGTTCACGAATGTGTCGCCGGTGAGCACGGTGATCGGGCTGCCCGTCGCGACATTTTGCGCCGAAGTATTGATGCGCAAATTCTTGGCGGCGGTGCGCTGCATTTCCACAAAGCGGACCGACAACATGATCTGCTGGGTGCCTTGCACCGACATCATGTTCACGACCTTGCCGGG
>Ga0070665_100006840_pt1 | contig 11599 bp, 10 predicted proteins | sample KBSS13metaG_FD_65862 | JGI IMG/M metagenome (GOLD analysis project Ga0070665, IMG submission 65862) | Switchgrass rhizosphere microbial communities from Kellogg Biological Station, Michigan, USA - KBS S1-3 metaG | ecosystem: Host-associated > Plants > Roots > Rhizosphere > Soil ...
GCATCGACGCGGGGCCGGCGGACGAAGTGATGCGGGAGGAGCGCCTGACCGAGGCGTTCGGCCATCCGGTAGCGCGCGTGAGCGCGGGATCGAGAACCTTGTTCGTGGCGGACTGACTCATGGCGCCGCGAGGCCAATGAGGCCCATCCTCTTCGGGTCACTCCTGGCGATGACGATTGCGCTCGGAATCTCGTCCGCGCGCGCCGACATCCGCGTGGTCGACGACGGCGGCGCAACCGTTACGCTGCCCGGTCCGGCACGACGCATCATCAGCCTGGCGCCCCACGTGACGGAGCTTTTGTTCGCCGCGGGCGCGGGCGACGCGATCGTGGGTACCGTCGAATTCAGCGATCATCCCGCGGCCGCGAAGGGGATTCCGCGCGTCGGCACTGCCACGCTCCTCGACATGGAGCGGATCGTGGAGCTCAAGCCGGACCTGATCGTGGTGTGGCTGTCCGGAAATCCGCCGGCGCATCTGGACCGGCTTCGCACGCTCGGCGTTCCGATTTTCCGGAACGAGCCTCGGCAGCTCGACGACATCGGGCGTGCGCTTTTGCAGCTCGGCGCGCTTGCGGGCACGGACGACCCCGCGCAAGTCGCCGCATCCGCCTTCGCCGCCCGTGCAGCCGCTCTGCGCATGCGCTATGCGAACCGGAGCGCGGTGCCGCTGTTCTGGCAGGTCTGGGCGCGGCCGCTGCTGACGATCAATGGCCGCCATCTCCTTGACGACGTCATCCGGCTGTGCGGCGGAAGAAATGTGTTCGCCACGCTGCGTCCGCTGGTGCCGGCGGTGTCGGTCGAGGCCGTGGTCGAAGCCGATCCGGAAGCGATCGTCACGACGCGAAACGATGCGAGCAACGCGGGCGACGACGGACTCGACACGTGGCGCGCGCTGAAACGGATGCGCGCAACGGCACAGGGCAACCTCGTCGTGCTCGATGCCGATTCGATCCATCGCTCGTCGCCGCGAATTCTCGACGGCGCCGACGCACTGTGTCAGGCACTCGAAGGCGTGCGGTCGCGGCGGCCAGTCCCGGGGCGCTGAGCGGGGGCCCCGTCCTGCCCACCTGTTGTCGCACGGGCCGGGTCCGCGGGTGCGTGGCATGCTCCAGCAAAGACAACGGCATATCTTGCGAACATAGCGGCCAGTGGGAAGGCGCTACGAGTCGTTTGCGGGTCCGAGGGCCGGCATGCAGCGGCAATCAGGGATCTGCAGAAGGCTGCGTCGTGAACAGGGTGCCAGGCCGGGACTGCCAACCCGCGAAACCTGGAGACCTTAGGCGAAAACCTGGCGTCGGGACTTGAATTAGAGCACTGGCGGGCCTATTATTAGCACTCGCACACGTTGAGTGCTAACAACGCGCGGGTCCGATTTCCAGGGCACCGCTGCCCCGCGCACCCGACGGCAACGCTGCGACGTGTCTCGTCGTCCGACTACGACCTATTCCACAGGAGTGAGCACTAACATGAACCTTCGTCCCCTCAATGACCGAATCATCGTCAAACGGCTCGAAGAAGAGCGCAAGACCGCCGGCGGCATCGTGATTCCCGACACTGCCGCGGAAAAGCCCTCGATGGGTGAAGTCGTCGCTGCCGGTCCCGGCAAGACCGACGACGCAGGCAAGCTGGTCGCGATGGGCGTCAAGTCCGGCGACAAGATCCTGTTCGGCAAGTACTCGGGTCAGGAATTCAAGCTCGATGGGCAGGACCTTCTGCACATGCGCGAAGACGACGTCATCGGCATCGTTGCCTGACGCCCGCCGCCGCGCACAACGCAATCGCACCAGGAGAATCCACTATGGCAGCTAAAGACGTCCGCTTCGGCGAGTACGCCCGCAACAAGATGGTGAACGGAGTGAACATCCTCTCGAACGCCGTCAAGGTGACGCTCGGCCCGAAAGGCCGCAACGTCGTTCTCGAGCGCAGCTTTGGCGCTCCGACCATAACCAAGGACGGCGTGTCCGTCGCCAAGGAAGTCGAACTGAAGGACAAGTTCGAGAACATGGGCGCGCAGATGGTGAAGGAAGTCGCGTCCAAGACCTCCGACGTGGCCGGCGACGGCACGACCACCGCAACGGTGCTCGCGCAGTCGATCGTCACCGAAGGCATGAAGTACGTGGCCGCGGGCATGAACCCGATGGACCTGAAGCGCGGCATCGACAAGGCAGTGATCGCCATCGTCGAGGAGCTGAAGAAGATCAGCAAGCCGTGCAGCACCAGCAAGGAAATCGCCCAGGTCGGCGCCATCTCGGCGAATGCCGATGAAGCGATCGGCAAGACGATCGCCGAAGCGATGGACAAGGTCGGCAAGGAAGGCGTGATCACCGTCGAAGACGGCAAGGGCCTGGAAAACGAGCTCGAGCTGGTCGAAGGCATGCAGTTCGACCGCGGCTACATCTCGCCGTACTTCATCAACAATCCGGACAAGCAGGTCGCCCTGCTCGAGGACCCCTACATTCTGCTGCACGACAAGAAGGTCTCGAACATCCGCGATCTCCTGCCGCTGCTCGAGCAGGTCGCGAAGGCCGGCCGTCCGCTGCTGATCATCGCCGAGGACGTCGACGGTGAAGCGCTCGCGACCCTCGTCGTGAACAACATCCGCGGCATCCTCAAGACCACGGCCGTCAAGGCGCCTGGCTTCGGCGACCGCCGCAAGGCCATGCTCGAAGACATCGCCATCCTCACGGGCGGCACGGTCATCGCCGAAGAACTGGGTCTCAAGCTCGAAAACGCGACGCTGAAGGACCTGGGTCGCGCGAAGAAGATCGAAGTGGGCAAGGAAGACACGACGATCATCGACGGCGCCGGCGAAAAGGCCGCGATCGAAGCCCGCGTCAAGAACATCCGCAAGCAGGTCGAGGACGCGACGTCGGATTACGACAAGGAAAAGCTGCAGGAGCGTGTCGCGAAGCTGGCCGGCGGCGTTGCGGTAATCAAGGTGGGTGCCGCGACCGAAGTCGAAATGAAGGAAAAGAAGGCCCGTGTCGAGGACGCGCTGCATGCGACCCGCGCCGCGGTCGAGGAAGGTATCGTGGCGGGCGGCGGCGTCGCCTACATCCGTGCGCGGTCCGGTCTCAAGGACCTGAAGGGTTTGAACACCGACCAGGATGCCGGCATCAAGATCGTGCTGCGTGCGATCGAGGAGCCGCTCCGCCAGATCGTCGAGAACGCCGGTGAGGAAGGCTCGGTCGTGCTGAACAAGGTCGTCGAAGGCAAGGGCAACTTTGGCTTCAACGCCGCAACGGGTCAGTACGGGGACATGGTGGAGATGGGCGTCCTCGACCCGACCAAGGTCGCGCGTTTTGCGCTGCAAAACGCCGCGTCGGTGGCGAGCCTGATGCTCACCACGGATGCGATGGTGGCCGAGCTGCCGAAGGACGAGAAGCCTATGGGCGGCGGCGGTGGTGGAGGCGGCATGGGCGGCATGGACATGGACATGTAATTGTCCAAGTTCCACGGCGCCGCGGGGACATAGCGGCGCCGCGCCGACTCGAATCATCGAAGCCCCGCCTCGTGCGGGGCTTCGTTTTGCAGAAGCTAGTGTCGCTTTTGGGTTCGATTACCGGTCGCCGGCCGGTTTCGTGCTATAGACCGGATACGTATGGTACAGATTATATTAAACTATTGAAGACTCTGCGGTAACTCCGTATAGGATAAGAACTTAACACTTCTAGAAATGAAGGGGACGTGTTCACGATGACTTCCGGCGTCGTATTCGGCATAGCGATCGCTGTGCTGGCAGTCGCCATCGTGGCGGGTCTGATGCGGCGGAGCCGTGCGGCCTCCGGGGCGGTTGTGCTGGGCGGTGAATCGCCCAATACGCTGGCGCAGTGGACCGAAGGCGAGACGACACGGCTGCTCTCGTCGGCGGAGGTGCCAGGCCTCTATCTGCTCCGACCGCGCTTTCTGTCCAAAGCGGAAGGGACGGTGTTCCTGCTGCTCAAGGCGGCGTTTCCGCGCCATGACATCTTTGCGCGCATCCGCCTCGCGGACGTGCTCCAGGTCAAGATCGGCCCGCAGGGGATGGAGCGCCTGCGCGCGTTCCGCAAGATCGCCAATCAGCACATCGGCTTCGTCATCTGCGACCGTGACATGACGATCGTGGCAATCGTCGACGCGCGTGAGCCGGATCAGCTGGTCAATCCGCGCGACCAGAAGCTCGAGATCATCAAGCAGCGCTGCCTGCAGGCGGCGCAAGTGAAATACATCTGCGTCTACCCGCCGCAGCTTCCGCGCTACCGCGAACTCCGCGAGCAGATCCTGGGTCCCGCGGGCGATCTCACCTGAATCGCTTCGGTCGCATGACGCTCCGGCGTCGACCGGCGTTACTTGACGAAATTCAGGTAGGCATAGAGAAGTATCAGCGCGCCGATAATCGACATCACGATGCCGGCGGGCTGGAACTTGCCGTTGGGCGAGCGAAAGAGCAGGCTCCCGATGATGCCGCCCACCAGCGAGCCGCCGATGCCGAGCAGCGCGGTCAGGAAGAAGCCCATCGGAATGGCGCCGGGGTAGAAGAAGCGCGCCAGCGCACCGACGATGAAGCCGATGATGATCATCCACAGGATACTCATGATGCCCATTGCAGCTTCCTCGGGGTTGTCGGCGGCGCTGCGACGATCCTAGCACAGGGTTTGCGTAAGTTTCCTTGCGTCGAGACGACTCCTCTCCATGTCCCGGAATGTCATCCTGGCAGTCGCTCTCGCAATGATTGCCGCGATCGCTGCGACGAGCGGGGTGGCAGCCGCGCCCGTGTGCAAGGCATCGAGCGGCGCGACCAAGGTGCCTTTGGTCGAGCTCTATACCTCCGAGGGCTGCGACAGTTGCCCGCCCGCCGACCGCTGGCTTTCCAGGACCTTTCCACGCGAGGGCGGCGGGAACCTTCCCATCGCGCTCGCATTTCACGTGGACTACTGGGATCGCTTGGGCTGGACCGATCGCTTTGCCTCGCCGGCGTTCACCGAGCGGCAATACACGGCGATGCGTGCCAACGGCAACACGTTCGTGGTCACGCCGCAGGTGCTGCTGCAGGGCCACGAATTTCCTGCGGACTTGCGTGCCGCTCCCGGCCAGTCGCTTGAGCGCGTCGCGCGCGAGCCCGCCGTTGCGACGATCGAGTTGTCCGCCACCGCCGATGCGACCGGCTACGAGGCCACGGCTACAGGTCGCATCGGCGACGCCGCCCAGCGCGACCGTGCCGCGATCGCCATCGCGTACGTCGACAGCGGGCTCGTGTCGGACATCAAGGCTGGCGAAAACAAGGGTGCGAAGTTCACGCACGACCACGTGGTCCGCGCGCTGCAAGCGGGCTCCGCGGCCGGCGCGTCCTTTCGCTATTCCACTCGATTTGCCCGCCCAGCCGAGGCCGGCCTGGCGCCGATGCTGGTGGCGTTCGTCCAGAACCCCGCGACAGGCGACATACTGCAGGCGCTGGCGCTCGACCTTCGCGAATGCGCCAAATGATGGCGTACCACCCGGCCTAGCGCCTGCGCACGCCGCCTCCGGTCCGTGCGAAACTCGGACCGAGGAGGCTACGGATGCGCATACTTCTCGCGGAAGACGATCCCCTGCTGGGTGATGCGATCGCGGCACATCTGCGCCGAGCCGGTCATGCGGCCGATTGGGTCCGCGACGGCGTGACGGCCGACGGCGCGCTCAAGAGCGAGACCTTCGACATCGCCATTCTCGACCTAGGCCTCCCCCGCCTGTCAGGTCGCGACGTGCTGCGCAGGATGCGGGAGCGCTCGCAGGCGACGCCGGTGCTGATCGTGACGGCGGCGGACGCCATCGCCGATCGTGTGGCGGGACTGGATGCCGGCGCCGACGACTATCTCGTCAAGCCTTTCGCGCTTGCGGAACTCGATGCGCGGGTGCGGGCGCTGATCCGCCGCAGCCATGGGCACGACCGCAACATGCTGGTCCACGGCCTGCTGGCCTTCGACAGTGCGGCGCGCACCGCGACGGTCGGCGACGAGGCGCTGGAGCTCTCGGCACGTGAGCTGGCCGTGCTGGAACTTCTTCTCCTGCGCGCCGGACGCGTGATCGGGAAGGAGCAGTTCGTCGAGCATCTCTGCGGCTTCGACGAGGAAGTCACCGCGAATGCGATCGAAGTCTACGTGCATCGCCTGCGCCGCAAGCTCGAGCCGGCCGGCGTGCATGTGCAGACGGTGCGGGGCCTCGGCTACTTCCTCGCCAAGCCCTGAATTCAAGGCGCTGCCCGCGTGTTCACGCTGTTCAAATACCTGGTATGGCTGGTGGTGTCGCTGACCTGCCTCATGCTTGCGACGATCAGCATCAGCGAGTTCCTGGTGGAGAGCGCGATCGACGCGCCGTACGACGAGAAGCTGACCGACTTCGTTCGGGTGCTCGGCGGCGAAGTGCGGCCCGCCGGAGAAAGCGTCGCGATCCGCCCGGGCGCGGTGCAGCTGCTCCGTTCGGATCGCCGCGACCGCATCTATTACGTGCTGCGAACGCAGGACGGGGAGGTGCTGGCCGGCGATCCGCAGCTCGTGGCGGTCGTCGGCACGGTCAAGCTGAACGACCCGTCGCTATTCACCGGCCAGATCGGCGAGGAGCCGCTTCGCATCGCCGCCATGCAGATCGCCGATCCACGCGATCCCGACCAGCGGTTGACCATCCAGGTCGGGGAAACGCTCAACAAGCGGCAGGCGCTGACCGAGGCGCTGCGCACGCAGGCTGTCGCGCTGCCGCAGGTGCTGGTGCTGGTCGTCGCGATCCTCCTCATCGTATACGGGTACACGTTCGTGCTGCTGCCGATGCAGCGTCTTCGCGCATTGATCGACAATCGCGGCCTCAACGATCTCTCGCCGCTCGATCCCGAGGCGGCGCCACACGATCTGCGCCCGCTGATCCTGTCCATCAACGGCCTGATGGAGCGCCTGTCCGCGAGCATCGCGGCACAGCGTCGCTTCATCGCCGATGCCGCGCATCAGTTGCGCACGCCGCTCGCCGGCATCAAGTCGCAGACCGAGCGTGCGCTGATCGAGCGCGACCCCGCTGCCGTACGGATGGCGCTGGGGAAGCTCGCCGCCGGTACCGAGCACGCGACCGAGCTCGCGAATCGCCTTCTGACGCTGGCACGGGCGGGAGTGCCCTTCACCGCGCCGCCGACGGATGTCGACCTGCTCCCGCTGGTGAGCGACACCATTGCCGAGTACCTGCCGCAAGCGCTCGCACGCCATCAGGACCTCGGATTCGAAGGGCCCGCGCTGGGCGAGTCGGTCGTGGTTCGGGGCGATGCCGTCCTCCTGCGCGAGATGGTGGCGAACCTGATCGACAACGCGCTTCGCTATACCCCCGACGGCGGCGCCGTCACGGTGGAGGTGGAGCGCGCATTCGGCCTCGAAGGCATCCGCCTTGCCGTCGCGGACAACGGCCCTGGCATTGCGCTCGACGAGCGCGAGAAGGTCTTCGAGCCGTTCTACCGTGGTGTCGATGCGATTGCACCCGGGACGGGTCTTGGCCTGGCGATCGTTCGCACCATCGCCGTCGCGCACGGCGCGGGGGTTGAGCTCGAATCCGGGCCCGGAGGCAGGGGCGTTCGCATCACGATCGAGTTTCCTCCGGGCCGCGTCGCGCCGGCCGCGCGTAAGGTTGATGTAAGCCTCCCAGCCTAGCCTCGGCGCACGGGTCGCTGACAGGACCCGACAACCGATTGCGCCTCGAGGATCCGCGGGGCGCGGCATTCAGGAGGAGACTTCATGGCCACAGTCGCACCGCGAGCGCCATCACACACGCAGGACTTTTCGCACGAAGAGAAGAAAGTCATCTTCGCCTCGTCACTGGGGACCGTATTTGAGTGGTACGACTTCTATTTGTACGCGGTGCTGGCGCCATTCTTTGCGGCGTTGTTCTTCCCCAAGGGCAATGACACGGCGGCGCTGTTGTCGGCGTTCGCGACCTATGCGGCGGGATTCCTGGTGCGGCCGTTCGGCGCGCTGGTGTTCGGGCGGATCGGCGACCTGGTTGGGCGCAAGTACACCTTCCTGGTAACGATCCTGGTGATGGGCTTCTCGACCTTCGCGGTCGGATTGCTGCCGACCTATGCGTCGATCGGGTGGGCGGCGCCGGTCCTGCTGGTGAGCCTGCGGCTGTTGCAAGGCCTGGCGCTGGGAGGCGAGTACGGCGGTGCGGCGACCTACGTGGCGGAGCACGCGGCCGAAGGCAAGCGCGGCTACGACACGGCGTGGATCCAGACCACGGCCACGCTGGGTCTGTTCCTTGCGCTGCTGGTCATCGGCCTCTGCCGTTTCACCGGCTGGCTCACGCCGGCGCAGTTCTCCGACTGGGGCTGGCGGCTGCCGTTCCTGGTGTCGTTGATCCTGCTGATCTTCTCCATCTACATCCGGCTCAAGCTGAACGAATCGCCGGTGTTCCAACGGATGAAGGCGGAAGGCAAGGGCTCGAAGGCGCCGCTGACCGACAGCTTCCTCAAGTACCCGAACAACAAGTACGTGCTGCTGGCGCTTCTCGGCGCAACCGCCGGCCAGGGTGTCGTCTGGTACACGGGCCAGTTCTACGCACTGTTCTTCCTGACGATCACGCTCAAGGTCGACGGCGTCACCGCGTACACCCTGATCGCCATCTCGCTCCTGCTCGGCACGCCGTTCTTCATCTTCTTCGGGTGGCTTTCCGACAAGATCGGACGCCTCAAGATCATCCTGGCGGGCTGCCTGATCGCGGCGTTGACGTACTTCCCGCTTTTCAGTGCGCTCACGCATTACGTGAATCCGGCGCTGGAGAGATTCCAGACCGCGAACCCCATCACGGTCGCCGCGAAGGACTGCAACTTCCACATCTTCGTGGGGCCGTGGTCGAAGTTCTCCGACTGCGACAAGGCGAAGGACTTCCTGACCAAGGCCGGCCTGTCGTTCACCTCGTCGGATCTTCCCGCGGGCTCGGCCGACAGCGTCATCACCAAAGTCGGGCCCACCGAAATCAAGGGTTTCGACGACGCCGCGTACAAGAAGGTGCTGGCGGATCTCAAGTACCCGACGGGCGCGGACAAGAACGCGATCAACTGGGGCATGTCCCTGCTGATCCTGTTCATCATGGTGATCTACGTCACGATGGTGTACGGACCGATCGCCGCCTTCCTGGTGGAGCTCTTCCCGACGCGAATTCGCTACACGTCGATGTCGCTGCCCTACCATATCGGCAACGGCTGGTTCGGCGGCATGCTGCCGCTGCTCGCCACGGCGCTCGTCGCGGCAAAGGGCGACATCTACTACGGTCTCTGGTACCCGATCATCGTCGCACTGATGACGGTCGTCATCGGGTTCCTCTTCCTGAAGGACACCAGGGGAACGGACCTGCTGGCCGACGAGAAGCACGTGTACGGCCGCGCCGGCGCCGACTGACGCGCCGGCAGGCTTCGACGAACCGGCCCCATGTGGCCGGTGCGCCGATAAACACAAAGGGCCGGTTCGCCGGCCCTTTGTCATTGAAGGTTATCGGGTCAGTTCACGAGCTGCTGCAAGTCCGGGGTGCGATCGCGCGCCGCCATTGCGTCACGTGCAATCGCGGTGGCGCGCCCTGCACGTCGCCAGCACGCTGTCGGGATCGCGCTTCCACCAGTTCGCCGACGAGAAGATCTCCACTTCATGCATGCCGCGATAACCCGCGGCTTCCATCCACGAGCGGATCAGCGGCAGGTCGATCACGCCGTCGCCCATCATGCCGCGATCGTTCAGGAGGTCCGTGGTCGGGACGAGCCAGTCGCAGATGTGATAGGCGAACAGGCGGTTGGCGGCGCCCGCGCGTTCGATGCCGGCCTTGAGATCCGGATCCCACCAGACGTGATAGACGTCGACGGCCACGCCCAACCCATCGCGGCCGTCGGGCGCCAGCTCGTCGCACATCGCGTTCGCGTGCGCGAGCGTGTTGATGCACGCACGGTCGGCGGCGTACATCGGGTGCAGCGGCTCGATCGCGAGCGGCATGCCGGCGGGACGTGCGTGCTCCAGCAATTCGCCGATGCCGTCGCGCACCATCTCGCGTGCATCGCTCAGATTTTTCGACGCGATCCGGCCGTCGCGATCCTTCGGCAAGCCGCCTACGACCAGCACCAGGCACTTGGCCCCGAGTGCCAGCGCCTCGTCGACCGCGCGCCGATTATCGTCGCGCGCCGCGCGGCGTCCGTCGCGGTCCGCCGCCGGAAACATCCCGCCGCGGCAGAGTCCGGTCACGGTCAGCCCCGCGTCACGGATACGCTGCGCGGTTTCCTTCAGACCCGTCGCGGCCACTTGGTCGCGCCACGGCGCGATGCCGCGGATGTCGTGGCGCGCGCATCCGGCGATGATGTCCGGAAGTTTCCACAAGGCGCGAACGGTCGCCGTATTGAGCGACAGCAGGCCGGGATCGGGCTCGCTCATGTCAGGCACCGACACCGTGGAGCGCAAGCAGGGTGCGCATCCGCGCCGCCGCGAGATCCGGATCGCGCAGCAGGCCCGCGGCATCGGCCAGGCGAAAAAGCTCCGCGAGATGAACAAGGCTCCGTGCGCTCTGCTGTCCGCCGACCATCGTGAAATGCGACTGGTGGCCGTTGAGCCACGCCATGAACACGACGCCTGTCTTGTAGTAGCGCGTCGGGGCCGTGAAGATGTGGCGCGACAGCGGCACCGTGGGCGCGAGCACGCGATCGAACGTGGCGCGGTCGTCCATGGCGAGCGCGTCGAACGCGGCGGCGGCGGCGGGCGCGATCGCGTCGAAGATGCCGAGGAGCGCGTCGGAATGCCCGCTGGCGTCGCCGCCGATCAGTGCCGCGAAATTGAAATCGTCGCCGGTGTACATGCGGACGCCGGCGGGCAGGCGCACCCGCAGCGCAATCTCCTTGGCGTCGTCGAGGAGCGAGATCTTGATGCCGTCGACCTTGCCGGCGTTGGCGCGCACGACTTCGGCGCACACGTCCATCGCCCGCGCATGGCCCGGATCGGCCATGCCCGCGCCGACCCAATAGCCCGCGAGCGCGGGGTCGAACATCTCGCCCAGCCAGTGCAGGATCGCCGGCGCGCGCAACTGCGACAGGACGCGCGCGTAGACGCGAACGTAGTCGTCGGGCGATTTCGCACAGGCCGCGAGCGCGCGGCTTGCCATCAGGATGATGCGGCCGCCGAGGGCCTCGATCGCTGCGCATTGCTCTTCATACGCGGCGATGACCCGCTCGATGGTCATCGACGCGTCCGGTGCGAGATGGTCGGTGCCCGCGCCCGAGAAAATGACGGCACCGGGCACCGTCGCTGCCTCGGCCACGCTGCGGCGAATGAGAGCGAGCGAATTCGTCCAGTCGAGGCCCATGCCGCGCTGCGCGGTATCCATCGCCTCGGCGACGCCGAATCCGAGCGACCACAAATGGCGGCGATACATCAGAGTCGCATCCCAGTCGATCTCGGCGTCGTGCCACGGATCGACGGGTGCGAGCGGCGCGGCAACGACGTGCGCGGCGGCAAAGGCGACGCGATTCCATGGCGGCCGCACGCGCGGCCTCGACCATTGCGCGGGCTCGCGCAGCGCGTAGGGCGCGAGTCGGCCGTCGGGGCGCGGCAGATCGATCGTCGTCATGGCAGGCTCTCGCTGCAAA
>Ga0070665_100006841_pt1 | contig 11598 bp, 10 predicted proteins | sample KBSS13metaG_FD_65862 | JGI IMG/M metagenome (GOLD analysis project Ga0070665, IMG submission 65862) | Switchgrass rhizosphere microbial communities from Kellogg Biological Station, Michigan, USA - KBS S1-3 metaG | ecosystem: Host-associated > Plants > Roots > Rhizosphere > Soil ...
ATCCTGTTCGCCATCATCTACGGCGTCGCCAACGGGCTGGTGACCATCCTGCGCGGCATGGCGGTGCCGGAGTTCATCGGTCCCGAAGGCTACGGCATCGTCACTGGAGCACTCACCATGCCGACCAACGTCATGCGCGCCGCCGGCCCGCTGATGGGCGCGCTGGCGTGGAGCGCCTTCGGCAACTACACACCGGTGCTGTGGGGTCTTGCCGCGATCATGCTGGTCGCCGCTGCCGGCTTCGCCGCCGCGGCATTCCTGGCCAAACGCGAGGGCGTGCCGCCGGTGTAGGAGTCTTCGCTGGGGGCGCGCCACTCCAGTGGCGCGTCATGGTCTTCCGGACCGAATGAGCATGAGAAGACGCGCCACTGGAGTGGCGCGCCCCCAGCGGCGGAGCCTTACTCCGCCGCCAGCTTCTGCGCCTTGGGCTTGAGGTGCTGCACCTTGGGCATGACTTCCTTCGACAAGAGCTCGAGCGAGTGCTTCCAGGCTTCCGGCTTGTCGACGTAATCGAAGCCGAACACCAGCAACTGGCCGAAGCCGCCGACGTCGTCGTAGATCTTCTCGATCTTCTCGATCACGGTCTTCGGCGAGCCGACGATCCAGTTGTGCCGGGCGCAATATTCCGGCGTCACGTCGGAGTCGGCCGCGTTCGGGTCGTGCTTGAGGTACTCGAGGAAGCCGAAGTTGCCGAGCAGGGGCAGGAAGTACTCCCGCATCATGCGGCCCATGTTGGCGCCGGCCGACAGCCTCATGGCCTCTTCATCGGTGTCGGCGACGAAGACCTCGCGCACCATGCGCCAGTCGTTGCGATCGGCCGAGCGGCCGGCCTTGGCGGCGCCCGCCTCGACCGCGTCCCAGTGGCTGCCGACATAGGCCGGGTTGAGGTTGAGGCTCATCGGCAGGAAGCCCTTCTCGCCGGCGAGCTTCAGCGTGTCGGAGTTCTTGCTGAGGCCCGCGACTCCGATCGGTGGGTGCGGCGTCTGCAGCGGCTTGATGTGCGGCTTGAGGAACCCGAACATCGTGTCCGGCTTGGTCACGTGCCAGAACTTGCCCTTGTAGTCGAACGGCTCGGGCGAGCTCCACAGCTTCAGGATGATCTCGAGCGCCTCGCGGGTCATGTCGCGGTTGATGCCCGACATGCCGTCGACGTTGAACATCGCCCAATCGCTCGGCAGGCCCGAGGCAGCAATGCCGAAGTTGAGCCGGCCGCCCGAGATGTGGTCGAGCATGGCGACGCGGTTGGCGAGCTCGGCCGGATGGTGGTAGGGCAGCAGGAATCCGCCGGGACCCAGCCGGATATTCTTGGTCTGCATCAACGCCTGGGCGACCAGCAGGTCGGGCGAAGGATGCGGCTCCCACGGGGCGGTGTGATGCTCGCCGATCCAGCACTCGGCGAAGCCCAGTTCGTCGAGCCAGCGGATCACCTGCAGATCCCACTCGTGCCCGTCCTTGAGCGCCCTTTCGGGCGGATGGGACGGCATGGTGAAATATCCGAACTGCATCATTTCCTCCTCGGTTGTCGGGCAAAGTCGACTACCATCCGCGTGTCGGCGCAAGGGAGATCAACGCATGTCTCGGCGGGCAGTGTTCGTGTGTTGTGACGGGCTGGGGCGCAACTGGATCGGGCCGCAGGCCACGCCGGTGCTGCACGACTTGCAGAGCAGAAGCCTGTGGTGCCCGGAGCACGCCGCGGTGTTCCCCTCGGTGACGCGCGTCTCGGCCGCGTCGGTGACGACCGGCTGCCATCCGGCCCGGCACGGGCTGCACGGCAATCGCATGGGCCTGCTCGAGGACGGCAGGATCGTCGTGCGCGACGTGGGTGCGCCCGATTTCCGCGAGCACATGCGTCGCGCCACCGGCCGGACGCTGCTGGTGCCGGCGCTCAGCGAGCGCGTCGCCGAGGCGGGCGACTGCATCGTAATGTCGAACGTCTCGCCGGGCGCGGCCTTCTTCGTCGATCCCGACGCACACGGCTACGTCTATCACCGCAGCGGCAGCCACGGGCCGGGTGGCGAGCCGCTAGAGGCACTGGCGGTCACGCACGACGCGGCGGGCGACTGGGCGATGACCGAACGGTTCTGCCGCGAGGTGCTGGAGGAGCGCAAGCCGGCGATCGCCTTCACCTGGCTGTGCGATCCCGACCACACGCTGCATGGCGTGCCGCTCGGCTCGCCGGCGCACCAGGAATCGCTGGCCGGCGCCGAACGTTGCGTGCGTGAGATCGTGCGGACCGTCGAGCGCCTGCGTGCGGCCGGCGAGGAGATCCTGCTGGTGGTCGGCTCCGACCATGGCCAGGAGACGATCGGTGCGGCCATCAGCATCGAGGGTTGGCTGGCCGACCACCGCCTGTGGCGACAGCTCGAGGCGGGCGACATTGCGGTGGCCGGGCAGGGGACGGCGGCGCTGCTCTATGCCACCGATCGCGGCCGCACGGCATTGCTCGGCGTGCTCGACGCGATGCGCGCCGAGCCGTGGGCCGACGGCGTCCTCACGGGGGACGACCTCGGACGCTACGGCTTTGCGGCCGAGGGCGGTGTCGTGGCGGCGGTCAACATGGCGCGCCGCCCCGAGGCCAATCGCTACGGCGTGCCGGGCAAGCGCTGGGTCGCAGCCGAGGGCGACAAGCCGGTGCCGGTGGGCAGCGGCCAGCACGGCGGCTGGGGGGCTGACGAGACACGGCCTTTCTTAATGGTGAACGACGGCCGCACGGTCGGCACGCTGCAGCGGCCGACCAGCCTCGTCGATATCGCGCCGACCCTGATCGGCCATCTCAGCCTGCCCCTGACCGGCTTCGACGGCACGCCGATCCGCGCCTGAAGCGCATTGGACCGCGCGCATCCTTGCGCGCTCATGCGGGCGTATGAGCGCGCAAGGATGCGCGCGGTCCAATGATCCGTTGCGTCGGAAGCAATGATATCAGGCCTGGGCGGGGTGGAGGGCCAGTACAGTCCGCGTGGCGTGCTCGGCGCGCGCCTGGACTTCCGCCGGTCCGAGCGGCGGCTCGACCGCCAGCATCAGCCACACGATCCTGTCGCCCATCAGCAGCGCGAAGAACTCCGCTGCGATCCGTCCGGGATCGCCCGCGCCGATGAAGCCGGCAGCCTGGCCGCGGCGCACGAGTTCGGTCAGCGCCTGTCGGTTGGGCTCGCGGCCCCGGGCATCGAGGATCTCGCCCAGCTCGGTGTTGGCCGGGGCTTCGGCGATCGCCAAGCGGTACATGGCGAGCACGTAGGGATTGCCGAGGGTGGTGATCGCGGCGACACCGAAAGCGGTGAGCGCTGCGGCCAGGGCGTGGCGATCGCCGATCTCGGCCGGCGACAGCGGCACCAACATTTCCGTCGAGGCGCAATCGATCAGCGCCTCCAGGATGCCGCGCTTGCTGCCGAACTCGGCGTAGAGCTCGCGCTTGGAGACGCGAGCCCGGGTGGCGATCTCGAGCGTGCTGGCGCGCGCGTAGCCCTTCTCCATCAGCACGCCGACCGCCGCGATCAGGATGGCTCGGCGGCGCGGCGGCAGGAGATCGATCGGTGCCGGATGGGCGGCGGTGGCGGGCGGCGGCTTCTTGCGGACGGCAGGCACGATCGTCTCTCGATGGCTCTTGACTCTGGTACCAATCGGTACCAATCATGGTTCATTCGGTACCGATAAGTACCATATCGCAAAGGAGGGCACCATGGGTGTCGTCACTGCATTGACCCGCCTGGCCAGAGAAAACGCTACCGTTCCGGAAGCGGGGTTCCACCGGTCGTGGTATCCGCTCTGCCTGATCGGCGATCTCGCGGCGGGCGAAGTGATCGGGCGGGATGTTCTCGGCACGCGCGTCGTCGCCTGGCGCGATGCGTCCGGCCAGCCGGTGGTGCAGAGCGCGTGGTGTCCGCATCTCGGTGCGGACCTGTCGATCGGTCAGGTCGTCGAGGGCCGGCTGCGCTGCGCCTATCACCACTGGTCGTTCGACGGGCGCGGCGCCTGCGCCCACATCCCGACCGGCGACAGGATCCCCGACGCCGCGCGCATCTTCACCTACCCCGCGGCGGAGCGGTGGGGCCTGGTCTGGATGTTCAACGGCGAGCGCGCCGATTTCCCGCTGCCGCGCATCCCGGGCGCCGAGCCCGATACGATCGATTGCACCGCGCATGCCCGTGGCGAACGGTCCTGGGAGACTTGGGTCGCCGTCTCCAACGGCGTCGACTTCCAGCACCTGCGCACCCTGCACGGCCTGCCGGGCGCGTCGATGCCGGAGACGCTCGAGGTCGATGCCGGCGGCATCGAGTTCCGGGTCGAAAGCCCGTACCACCTGCAGCATGGCCGTATCACCGGCACCAACAGCTTTGCCCAGCATCTCCGGCTGGGCGGGGTGGACATGTTCCAGCTCTTCACCGGTACACCGATTGCGCCCGGCCGCTCCACCGGCTTCTTCATCGTCGGTGTGCCGAAGGGCGAGAGCGCGCGCCTGCCCGAGGTGCAGACGATGGTCGACCGCCTGAACGCCGAGGACGCCCCGGTGCTGAGCACCATCCGCTTCCGCCGCGGCCTGCTGACCGCCTCGGACCGGCACCTCGCGCGCTATTTCAAGTACGTCGACAAGTTCCCGACCTTCCTGCCGCCGGCGGTTTGATCGGGGCGAGTTGACCGTATGGAAAACTCGCCCCTATATTCGACCCGTGTAATTGACACGGGTACGAGTAGATGCGAAATCCACACTATGATCGCTTGGCAAAGAAGCGGACCGTCAGCCTGACGCTCAATGGCGATCTTTGCGCCAAAGCCAAGGCCCAAGGGATCAACATATCCGAGGTCGCGGAGGCAGCCTTGGCCGAGGCCTTGGCCCTTCGTCTCAAGATAAGGATTCAGGCCGAGATCGAACAAGATCTCGCGGCGTACAACGCCTACGTTGGCAGACATGGCTCCCCGGCGGAAATGCTGCGGGACCACCTCGCTGATCGCGACGATGCAGCTTGAGGTATTTCCCAATCCACTTGTGCGCGCGCGCCGCTTCTATCCTTATGTTGTCGTGCTGCAAGCAGACTTGGCGGCGACTGGACGCGAAAGGGTCATCGCATTCCTCGTCCCACGGAAGCAGATCGGCACGATCAGCGGCAGGCTGATGCCCTTGGTCGAAGTCGGCGGTCAGGAGTTCGTGCTGTTGATGCCGTCGATCACCAACGTGCCCGTTGCGGAACTCGGCCGGTCCGTCGGCAATCTCGCCGCCTATCGCAGCAGCATCGTCGACGCGATCGATTGGATATTCCTCGGTATTTGAGCGCGCTCCGACCGGCTGTCCCAGCACGAAAAAGCCGCCGAGAAGGGCGGCTCTATCGGCGTTCCGAGGCAGGCCCGGTTACTTGATCTTGGATTCCTTGAACACGACGTGCTTGCGCGCGACCGGGTCGTACTTCTTGAGTTCGAGCTTTTCGGTCTTGGTGCGCGGGTTCTTCTTGGTCACGTAGAAGAAGCCGGTATCGGCGCTGGAGATCATCTTGATCAGGATCGAGGTCGGCTTGGCCATGGTCTATTCCTTTGGAAGGCGGGCAACTTAGTCACCGGCGGCGTCCTGTCAAGCGGCGCCGGCGGCCGGTCAGCGGGGCGCGGCGGCCTGCTCGATCGAGCCGCTGCGCACGGCGTGCGCATAGAGCGTCGGATCCTTGAGCAGCCGGGCGGCGATATCGACGTCGCGTTCGGGCGATTCCTCGCCCGGCGGGCAGATCTTGCGCAGGTTGATCACTTCCTGCTGGCTGGGATTGCGCTCGGCGTGCCAGCGCTGCAGCAGGGCCTTGTTGGCGTCGACCGAGGCCGGCGCGAGCTGGCCGAGGTCGCCCACCTTGGCAGTGCAGATGTTGGGCATCACGCCCTGCTCGTTCCAGGTATAGCCGGACGGGGCCAGCAGGCGCGACCAGGTCAACACCAGCTCGCCCTCGTTGGGCAGGCGAATGACGGTCTGGACGGTGCCCTTGCCGTAGCTGGTGGTGCCGACCACGGCGGCGCGGCCGCGATCCTGGAGGGCAGCCGCCACGATCTCGGCCGCCGAGGCGGAATTGCCGTTGACGAGCACCACCATCGGCAGCTCGGCCGCCTTGCGGCTGCCGCTCTTGTACGTCCGCTGGCTGTCGGGATGGCGACCCTGGGTCGAGAAGATCACGCCGTCGCCGATGAACACCTCGGACACCGACTGGGCCTGGTCGAGCAGCCCGCCGCGGTTCGAGCGCATGTCGAGGATGACGCCCTGCAGGTCGCGGCCGATCTCGGCCCGCGCCCGGTCGAGCGTATGGGTCAGCGAGTCGGTGGTGGCGCTGTTGAAGCCGGTGAGGTGGATCAGCGCGACGTTGCCCTTGCGCTCGTAGGTCACGGTGGTCGGGATGATCCGGCCGCGCCGCATCTCGATCGCCAGTTCCTGGCTGCCGCCGCGCAGCACGGTCAGCGTGACCGGCTGCCCGACGCTGCCGCGCAGCTTGTGCACCACGTCGGCGAGGGTCCTGTCGAGCATCGCCTCGCCGTCGACCGCCACGATCTGGTCGCCGACCAGCACGCCGCCCTTGGCGGAGGGCGAGCCCTCCTGCACCGCACGGATCAGGATCCTCCCGTCGTCGGTGCGCTCCACCGTGATGCCGATGCCGCCGCCGCCGTCGCGCTGGAAGCGGTTGTCCTTGGCCTCGTCAGGGTCGGCATAGCGGCTGTTCTTGTCGAGCTGTCGGGTCGTGGCGACCATGGCTCCCTTGATCAGGGCGCTGCGCTCTGTCTGCTGCAGCACCGGCGAGGCGTCGATCGAGGCGGCGAACAGTTCGGCCAGCATGCCGCCCCAGGCACGCCCGTCGGTCGGATCGGTCGGCGTCGGCCGCGAGACGATCTGGCGCCCCTCGCGCATCAGGGTGAAGGACCTGTCGCCGGGCTCCAGCGAGAGCGCCGGATCGGCGCTGGCGAAGCCCTTGTAGGTTTCCTGCGACATCTTGCGGAAATCGGGCTCGTTGAGATGGCGGTCGCCGATCGACCGGTAGGCCTGGAGGACGACCCGTTCGACGCTGACGTCGGCCGCCGCGACGGGGCTGCGCGTCGTAACGCCGGAGCCGTCGCTCGACGGGACGCACGAGGCGACCAGGGAAGCGGCAAGGAGAGCAGCCGTCGCATGGGACAGCGCGATATTCAGAAAGCGAATGACCGGCACCTAGGGACACCCCACGCGAGCAGAGTAGCACAAGCCTTCATCGCGCGGCCAGCCGGGGTCAGGGAGAAAGGTCCAGACCGTCGGGCGTCGATTTTGGCGCCGCGATTCGATGCGCCCAGAGGAGAGCGATGACCGCTCCCTTGATGCGCGGTAGCAAGATCAGCGCCATCAGGACCGACAGCGGCAACCACAGCACGGCATGAACCCACAGAGGCGGCTGGTTGCCGTAGCGCTCGAATACCAGCACGAGCGGGACAATAATATGGCCGACTGCGAAAATCGTGAAATAGGCCGGAGCGTCGTCGGCGCGATACGGATCGAGCACCAGCTCGCACGCCGGGCAATGGCTGCGCATCTTCAGGAAGCTGCTGAACAGCGGGCCGTGGGCGCAGCGCGGGCACCGCCCGCGCCACCCGCGGCGCATCGCGGTCCAGAAATCCACGGGGGCAAAATCCACACGGGCAGGGGCCGATGACGACATGCCGCCAAGATGCGCGCCATACTTAGTTTCGTCGTCGCGACCGTTTGTCCCGAGAGCCTTTGCCGTGCGCGACCGGACGACGCGGTCGACGGCTTTCCGACAAGCGATGGCCGCGCGACGGCGCCTGGCGCTCGACGCGCTCGATCACCTCGACCAGGTCGAACAGCAGGCCGCCGGTCGCGGTGTCGGCCTGGTCGAGCTTCACCTTCAGCCGGTCGCCCAGCCCGTAGGTCTCGCCGGTGCGCTCGCCGACAAGCATCTGCCGGCCCTCGTCGTGGCGGAAGAATTCCTGGCCGAGGCTGCGGATCGGGAGCAGCCCGTCGGCGCCCGTGCCGTCGAGCGCCATGAACAGGCCGAAGCGCGTCACCGAGGTGACTCTGCCGGAGAAGGTCGCGCCGACATGGTCGGCCATATAGGCCGCGACGTAGCGGTCCATCGCCGAGCGCTCCGCGGCGACGGCGCGGCGCTCGCACATCGACAGATGCTCGCCGAACTCCTCGAAACGGCTCTTGTCGTCGGCGGGCAGGCCGCCCGCGCCGAGCCCGTAGGCCGAGATCAGCGCACGATGGACGATCAGGTCGGGGAAGCGGCGGATCGGCGAGGTGAAGTGGGCGTAGCGCGCCAGCGCCAGGCCGAAGTGGCCGAGATTGTTCGGGCTGTAGACGGCCTGGCTCTGGCTGCGCAGGATCGTCTCGTTGACCAGCCGCGCCGTCGGCTTGCCGTCGATGGCGTGCAGCACGCGGTTGAGGTCGCCCGGGCGCAGGCGCTGGCCGACCGGAACGGAAATGCCGAGCGTGCCCAAAAACTCGCGCAGCGCTTCGAGCTTGGCCGCGTCGGGCTGGTCGTGGACACGATAGAGGCAGGGCATGTGGCGCTGCTCGAGCGCCTGCGCCGCCGCCACGTTGGCCAGCACCATGAATTCTTCGATCAGCCTGTGGCTGTCGAGCCGTTCGCGCACGCCGATTTCGGCGATGCGGCCGTCGTCGCCCAGCTTGACCAGCCGCTCGGGCAGGTCGAGGTCGAGCGCACCGCGTTTCTCGCGCGCCGCCAGCAAGGTGGCGAAGGCGCCGTAGAGCGGCTTCACGACACTGTCCATCAGGGGGGCGTGCTCGTCGTCCGGCGCGCCGTCTTTGGCCCGCTGCAGGCGGTTGTAGGTGAGGCGGGCCGCCGAATGCATCATCGCGCGGTGGAAGCGATGCTTTTTGAGCGTGCCGTCGGCGTCGATCCACATCTCGGCGACCACCACCGGCCGGTCCTGGCGCGGCAGCAGCGAGCACCAGTTGTTCGACAGGGCTTCCGGGAGCATCGGCACGACCCGGTCGGGGAAATAGACCGAGGTGCCGCGCCGGTAAGCGGCTCTGTCGAGCGGCTTGTCGGGCCGCACGTACCAGGCCACGTCGGCGATCGCGACCAGGATGCGCCAGCCGCCCGGATGATCGGGATCGGGCTCGGCGAAGACTGCGTCGTCGAAGTCGCGCGCATCCTCGCCGTCGATCGTGACCAGCGGCAGCCGGCGCAGGTCGAGCCGGTCGCCCATCGGCGCCGCCCGGGCATCCTCGGCTTCCCGGAGGGCGGCCTCGGGGAACTCGACCGGGATGTCGTTGGCAGCGATCGAGATGAGGGAGACCGTGCGCGGGTCGCTCATCGGTCCGACTCGCTCGATCACCCTGGCGCGGCGCGACAGTTCGCTGCCGGCTTCCTCGACCCAGACGATGTCGCCCGGCCGCGCGCCGTTCTTGTCGGCGGGCCGGACGTCGAATTCGCGGCGCAGCTTGCGGTCGGTCGGCGTCACGCTGCCGAGGCCGTTGGGACCGTTGGGTTCCTCATAGAGGCCGAGGATCTTCTTCGGGCCGCTGCCCAGGCGGCGGATGATGCGGGCCTGATAGGTATCCTTGCCGCGCCGCTTCAGCGAGGCGAGGACGCGGTCGCCGACGGCGGGGGCGGTGGAGCCGCGCGAGCCGTGCGGATCGATCTCGATGCGCGGCGCGGGGCCGTCTTTCTCTTCATCGTGGCGGCGCGGCATGGCCAGCAGGTGGCCATCGTCGTCCACTCTCACGATTTCCAATACGGTGATGTCAGTCAGTGCTTTTGGATCCTTGAATGTCTTGGCGCGGTCCGCGGCGATGTCGCCCTGGTCCCGCAGGTCGCGCAGGAGCTGCTTGAGCTCGATGCGCTGGTCGCCCTTCAGCCCCCAGGCGCGCGCGATCTCGCGCTTGCCCACCGGCGTGGCGCTCTCTTTGATGAAAGCCAGCAGTTCGTCGCGTGTCGGGACGCGGCCTTTAGCCATCGGTCCCGGTGCGCGGCGGAGCGTCGGCCTTCGCCTTGCGCTTGGGCGCGGCCTTCTTCTTGGTGGCCTTTGCGGCCTTGGGCGTGTCGCCGGCGTCGTTGGCTGCGGCCGGCGGTGTCTTCTTCGCGCGAACGGCCTTGGGCTTCTTGCCGCCGCCCTTGGACGCGCGCTCGGCCAGCCGCGCGACGGCCTGCTCGACCGTCAGCTCCTCGGGCTTGAGGTCGCGCGGGACGGTGGCGTTGATGCCGCCGTGCTTCACGTATACGCCGTAGCGGCCTTCGTAGAGCTCGATCGGGGCCTCGTCGCCGGGATGGGGGCCGATCGTGCGGATCGGCTTGGCGGCGGCGCGGCCGCGGCCAACGGCCTTGGCCTCGGCAAGCAGCGCCACGGCGCGGTTCATGCCGATATCGAGCACGCTCTCGTCGGCGGGAATCGATTTGTACTTGGCGCCGTGACGCACGTAGGGCCCGAAACGTCCGACGCCGGCCAGCACCGCGTCCTTGTCCTCGGGATGCGGCCCCAGTTCGCGCGGCAGCGACAGGATGGCGAGCGCTTTCTCGAGCGTGAGGTCGTCCGGCGTCATGCCTTTCAGCAGCGAGGCGCGCTTGGGCTTCTCCTTGCCCTCGGGTTCGCCGAGCTGGACGTAGAGGCCGTAGGGTCCGTTGCGCAAGGTGACGACCTTGCCGGTGGCCGGATCGGTGCCCAGGATCTTCGGTCCGTCAAGATTGGCGCCGGATTGCGCATCCTTCTCCGGATCGACGATGCCCAGCTTGCGCGTGAACTTGCACTCCGGATAGTTCGAGCAGCCGATGAAGGCGCCGAACTTGCCGAGCTTCAATCCGAGCCGGCCGTTGGCGCAGGACGGGCAGTCGCGCGGGCTCTTGCCACCGTTGTCGTTGGCCGGGAAGAAATGCGGGCCGAGCTCCTCGTCGAGCTTGTCGAGCACTTCCTTGACGCGCAGGTCCTTGGTCTCGCCGACGGCGCCGGAGAAGGCCTGCCAGAATTCGCGCAGCACCTGGCGCCAATCGATCTTGCCATCGGAAATCTCGTCCAGCTCTTCCTCGAGGTGGGCGGTGAAGTCGTATTCGACGTAGCGGGGGAAGTAGGTCTGCAGGAAAGCGGTCACGATGCGGCCGCGGTCTTCGGGGATGAAGCGCTTGCGGTCGAGCTTCACATAGTTACGGCGCTGCAGGACTTCAATAATGCTCGCATAGGTCGAGGGCCGGCCGATGCCGAGCTCCTCGAGCTTCTTGACCAGGCTGGCCTCGGAATAGCGTGGCGGCGGCTCGGTGAAATGCTGCTCGGGGATGACCTCGCGGCGGTCGAGCGCCTCATTCTCCGCCACGTCGGGCAGGATGGCGGCGTTCTCGTCTTCCTCGCTCTTTTCGTCGCGGCCTTCGTCGTACAGCGTCAGGAAGCCGTTGAAACGGATCACCGAGCCGGTCGCGCGAAGCTGCACGGTCTTGTCGGCGCTGGCGATGTCGACGGTGACCTGGTCGAGCACGGCGCTTTCCATCTGACTCGCGACGGTGCGCTTCCAGATCAGCTCGTAGAGGCCGAGCTGGTCCTTGTCGAGATAGGCGGCCACGTCCTGCGGCGTACGGAACAGGTCGGTCGGACGGATCGCCTCGTGCGCTTCCTGGGCGTTCTTGGCCTTGGAGGTGTAGACCC
>Ga0070665_100006842_pt1 | contig 11598 bp, 7 predicted proteins | sample KBSS13metaG_FD_65862 | JGI IMG/M metagenome (GOLD analysis project Ga0070665, IMG submission 65862) | Switchgrass rhizosphere microbial communities from Kellogg Biological Station, Michigan, USA - KBS S1-3 metaG | ecosystem: Host-associated > Plants > Roots > Rhizosphere > Soil ...
CACGCCGTACAACGCGTCGTACACGGCCATGGGCTCCGACGACAGGAACGCGTACGGGTGCGTCAGCAGCCGGCGCACGAGCTCGGCCGGCGCGCTCCATGGCGCGCCGCCCGGATGATAACCGCCGCCCCACCGGGTCAGAGCCGTCGCCCACAACAGCGGCTGTCCGGTGAGGTCGTAGATGTACGCGCAATAGCCGGCAAAGCCCAGGGTGGCGACAGTGAGTCCCACCGCCGCTCCCGCACGGTCGCGCGATGTGGGCCTGGCGGTCTGCCAGGCGATCCAGGCAAGAGCGGGCCACATCAGAATGCCGGTCACCCGCGTCGCGCCCGCGATGGCGCCGGCGAGCCCGCCGAGCGCCCAGCGCCCGGTTCTGAACCCGTAGAAAGCCAGCAGCGCGAACAGCAGGAACGTGCTCTCGGTATAAACGGCGCCGAAGAAAAACGAAAAGGGAAAGATGGCGGTCAACAAGACGGCGCGCTGGGCCTGTCGTCGCGGGAGGTCGAGTGAGGCGAGGCGATACAGCACGACCATCGCCAGGCTGAAGCAGACCCACGAGACGACGATGCCCCCGAGGTAGACGTCACCAGGTGCGCGCCCGAAGAGCCGGCCGACGTATCGCATCAGCATCGGGTACACCGGCGCGAACGCGATGTTGCTGCGGCCGCCGAGCACCGCATTGGTCGCGTCGTAGCCGTTGCGCGCGATATCGAAATACCAGCCCGAATCGTGGCGCGCGAACGCGTCCCAGAACGGGCTGGGATTCCCCCACACGCTCGACTGGTTCGGCAGCGGATGGTCGAGCGGGAAGACGATGTTCACGCACATCGCCAGAAACGCGGACACGATCCTGAACCCGATGGACGCTACGACGATGCGAACTTCGATGACGCGGTCGATGGCTGTTCGCGCGGACGCGACACGAACGCGTCCATATTCAAGCGGACGGTTGGACTCCGAATGCGGCTGAACACGGCCGGCGCTCGTGTCAGCGAGGTTTGACAAGGGCTTTCGGGAGACGCATCGCTTCGGCGTCGGCGAGCGCCTGATTGAGTTCCGAGAGCGCATACGTGCTCGCGCCAATTGCCCGCCAGGGAATTGCGGTGTGGTGCCGCTCGAGCACGCGCAGGGCGCGGACGAAATGCGAAACCTCGCTGCCCCAGCAGCCGCGAATCTCGAGATGCTTACGATTGATCTGCTGGTGGACGTTGATCGCGCTGGGGCCCGCGTCCGTGTAGTGGCCGGCGATGACGTAGCGTCCGCCGTCGCGGATCAGATCCAGCGCCTCTTCGACGGCACGCGCCGATCCGGCCGCTTCGATCGCGGCGTCGACACCCAGGCCCCCCGTCAAGTCGCGCACAATCTGCGCGCGCTCGGCTTGATCGGTCCGCTGGACGTCGACGACGTGATCGGCGCCCATGGCGGTCGCGAGCTCGAGGCGATCCGCTGGCGCGCCAAATGCGATGACGCGTGTCGCACCGGCCAGGCGCGCGAGCGCGATGACGCTGAGGCCAACGGCACCGGTCCCCTGGACGAGCACGCTGTCGCCGAGGATCAACGACGCGCGGTCCACGGCGTGCACGGCGGTAATCAGCCCGCAGCCGCCGCTGATATAGGTTTCGGCCGGCACCGAGTCCGGCAGCTTCGCCATCGACACGCCCGGCTCGAGGTAGATCGCTTCGGCCCATCCGCCGAACAATCCCTCACTCGCGGAGTCGGTGATGCCATACACACGCCGCGCCTCGCAGCGCGTCGGCGTCCGCGTCACCGTACAGGCGCGGCAGCGTCCGCACGTACGATGGACGTCGAAAAACACGAGTCGATCGCCTTCGACCACGGCGGCGCCGTCGACGCCGCGCACATCTCCGCGCACCTTGTCCGCGATGCCGACCGAGACATGGCCAGGAATGATCGGGAACGGGACGCCCGCCAGGCGTCCGTGCCAGATGTGCACGTCCGTCCCGCAGACTTCGGAATACAGCGTGCGCAGGAGGATCGAGCCGGGCTCGAGAGCCGGTTCAGGAAACTCGCGCAACTCGACCGGCACGAGAGGTGCCGGCATCACGGCAGCAACGATGGGGGGCAAGGGCGTTAGAATACCCTATGCCTCTTTTCGAATACGAATGCCGCGGCTGCGGCCATCGCTTCGAGTTCCTGACGCGCGAGAGCCAGTCGCCCGCGTGTCCGGCGTGCAAAGGCGTCGAGCTCCAGAAGCTGATGTCGGTCTTTGCGGCGCAATCGAGCACGCCCGCGAAGTCGGCGGGCAATTGGGATCGCCCGATCAGCGCCTGCGGATCCTGCGGCGACCCGCGCGGGCCGGGCGCCTGCAGCATGAACTAGAGCGCGGCGCTCGGCTAAAGCCTTCGCGCTACACGGGAACGCGACAGCGATCGACGCCGCGGCGTAGCGCGAAGGCTTCAGCCGAGCGTTCAGCGATCGATCAACGCGAGCGGGCGTATCGGCGAACCGGTCGCTCCGCGGAACTTGAGCGGCACGCCGACAAACGCGAACTCGTGAATCCCGGTCGCAGCCAACTCCTCGAGGTTCAGGTTCTCGATGATGTGGATGCCGTGCGTGACGAGCAGATGCGCGTGGCCGAACAGCACCATGTTGGTCTCCGGATCGCGCTCGGTCATGCAATCCCACGCCATGTTGTCGGCGCCGACAGCCCTCACGCGCTGATCGGCGGCCCAGATGTTTCCCGACTTGGAGACGCCGGCGGCGTTCAGGTAGACGGCCTCGTCATTCCACGCGGTCGCGAAGCCCGTTCGAACGAGTAGAACATCACCGGCCTTCACGGTCACCGCGGCCGCACGCGCGGCCGCAACAAAATCATCGGCTGTGATCGCGTAGTTCTGCGGGAGCTGCGCCACACCCTTCAGCTTCGCGATGTCGAGCAGCACGCCGCGGGCGAGCAGCGGCGCCATCGTTTCCGCGCCGTACTGCCGATAGCCATCCATCCGCTCGACATCGTCGACCTTCACCCCGCCGTGAAGCGTCATGTCGCAGGCCTGGTGGCAGAGCGCGTCGATGTGCGTGCCACTGTGCTCCATCATCGTCAGGATGCCGGAGGCGCCGGAGCGCGGCCCGTGCTGATCCGGCCGGTACGAGTCGCGATGACGTCGATGAAGGCCGTAGAAGTAGCCGGGCTTGTGCGCGGGATGGACTGGCATCCCGGCGAAGCGCGGCTGCTCGAGATCGAATACGCGTGCGCGTGTGAGCTGATCGATGAGCGTCATGCGGCTTTCTCACCACATTGTCCGCGCGGGATATAGCGCGCGACAATCGGATCGGGAGTCACGATGATCATCCCGTGGACAATCGCCTGCGCAACAAGCATGCGATCGAACATCTATCCGCTTATCGGCAGTGAACGGAGGACACAATTTTCACACAGAGCAACGGAAAAACGGAGGACGAACGGAGGGCGTTGCGATGCGCGCGACCGAAGGCCGGCGAATCCCGCCTTGCACGGGATGACCTCTTCTCTGCTCGTCTCTGCTGCTCCGTTTCTCTGTGTGATCCCGTTTCCTCCGTACGCTCCGCTACCTCTTGAGCGGCAATTCACCGGTCTTACGAACAACGGGCGGCGGGAACTTGTGGGCCGTGTGCGCCGCCGACGGATGATGCACTTTGGATGGGCGGCCCTCAGCCTCGAGCCGCCGGTGGGCCTCGTCCCACGCAGGCAAATCGGGACCATCCTGCGTCCAATGCACGAGCGACGCCTCGTCGCACCACTCGAGCAGTTTGCGCATCGCAGGTCCGTGCGGCGGGGCGTGCATGAAGGCCTTCATCGATTCCTGCGAGGACCAGCTGGTGCTCGTCCAGAACGTGTTCCGCTCGTCTTTCAGCAGCGCGACCTTGAGGTTGCCTTCAGCCGATCGGGCCTGACGGATCACCAGCAGCGTGCGGAAGAAGAACGGCGGAAGGTAGCGCCACGCGCGCACGCGAAGGCGCGTGATCGAGACAACGGGCATGACCAGCCTCTTGAGCAGGCCTGAAGGCCCGCACTACTTTGGCGTCGGCTGCCTACTTCTGCGCGGGCCTCGGCAGCTTGCGATCCGCCATCGCCGACTGATAGGCAAACGTCGCCATGACGATCGCTGCCTGCCGGATGTCGTTCACGTCCAGCCGATCGGCGGTGTCCATATTCGTGTGGTGCGTGCGGATGTCGTAGTTGCCGTAGTCCTGGATGGGGTTGAAGCCGGGAACGCCTGCGTCGATGAAGCTCAGATGATCGGTCGATCCGACCGGCTCTCCGACATTGCGCCTGGCACCGATGCCCTTGAGCGGCTCGAGCCAGCTGTCGAAGATGGGCCGAACCTCTTCCTGATTTTGCAGGAACCAGCCGTAGATCTTCCCGGTGCCGTTGTCGATGTTGTAGTAGACGTCGAACTTGTCGCGCGCACCGGCATTGGCCGGCCCGGCCAGGTGCTCGGTGACCCATGCCTTGGACCCGAGGAGCCCCTGCTCTTCTCCACCCCAGAGCGCGACGCGGATGGTCCGCCGCGGCCGCGCGCCGATCGCCTTGAGAATCCGCATCGCCTCCATCACGGTCGTCGAGCCATCGGCGTTGTCGGTCGCGCCGACGCCCGTGTGCCACGAGTCGAGGTGGCCGCCGATCATCACGATTTCATCCTTGAGCGCCGGATCGCTCCCCGGCAATTCCGCGATCACGTTGTAGGCGTTGCCGCCGTCGGCGTCGTAGAACTTCGTCTGGACGTTCACGCGCAGCTTGACCGGGATGTTCTCCTGAAGATAGCGCGCGATCATGTTGTAGTGCTCGGCGCTCAACGTGACGGCAGGTACCGCGCCGGGTCCGCCGTCCCGACCGGTCACGAACACCGTGCCGTGCTCGCCGACGCTCGGCTTGAGCATCACGCCGGCCCCCGCCGCCTTCATCGCTTCGGTCACGCGCTGATTCCGTTGCTGTGCCGTCTCACCCACCGGTGCGGGTCCGCGCCCTCGTCCTGCGGAGGTCGCATACGCGGCCGACATCGGCACGTAGTCAGGGTCGCTCGGCTGCGGACGATCCTTGCGAACGAAGTCGGTCAGGATCGGCTGGGTCATCACGATCGCGCCTTTGAGCTGCGGAGCGGCGGCCTTGAGTTCCTCGGGCGACGTCTTGCTTCCGAGGAAGACCGGAGCCGCGACGATCTCCCCGCTGGTCGAAGCCGACCAGCCGTCGGCGTAGCCGAGCAGCGGCAAGTACCGAGGCTCGGTCATCTCGAGCGTCAGCTTCTCGAGCGTCCAGCCACGCCCGAACTTCCATGGTTCCAGATGAACGTTGGCAAGCCCGTACGACGTGAGCCGGTCGCGCGTCCACTCAGCCGCCCGCTTGTGCGCCGGCGACGCGGTCAGCCTGGGACCGATGTCCACCGTCAGCATGTCGAAGACCGGCACCACCTGCGAGTGCTCGAGCCCCTCGGTTCGAATCTTCGCGAGCATGGGGTCGCCGGTCTGCGCACTGAGCGCCGCAGAGAACAGGATCGCCGTCAGGACGGTTTTTTTCATGGTGGAAGGCTCCGGCACCAACCCACAAGATCATCGTCCGCGGATTACGCGGATGTACGCGGATGAAGAAATCGCCGACCCGGCGTGTACACGAAGACGCTGCGTGCGCAAGTCGTCTTCGAATCCGCGTAATCCGCGGATAACTCTTTCGTGGCGCTAGCGGGCGTCCGCCGCCGGTTCCATTCTGCGCGGTGTCTTGACCTTTGCCAGCAGATTGCGCCAGATCCGGTTCACTGACGTCTGTTCGAGCGCATCGAACTTCACGTACGCGACTGGCACGAGCAGCAGCGTCAGGAACAGGCAGAGCGACTGGCCGCCGATCACGGTGATCGCGATGGCGGCGCGTCCGGTGCCGCCAATGCCGAGGCCCAGCGACGTCGGAATCAGGCCGGCGATAATCGCGCAGGTCGTCATCAGAATCGGGCGGAGACGGGTGCGGCACGCCTGGACGATCGCCTCCCGCAGCGGCATCCCGCTGGCGCGCAACGTATTCGCGTAGTCCACCTGGAGAATGGAGTTCTTCTTCACGATGCCGAGGAGCAGCAGCATGCCGAGCGCGCTCCAGAGATTCAGCGTCCGGTGCGTGACCCACAGCGTGAACAGTGCGAAGGGTACCGAGATCGGCAGCACGAGCATGATGACGATCGGCTGCAGGAAGCTCTCGAACTGCGCCGCGAGCACCATGTAGACGAAAATCATCGCCAGCCCGATCGCCAGCACGAGGTTCGTCGTCGTCTCGTCCAGGATTTTCGACTGGCCCTGGAGGCGGAACGACATGGTCGGCGGCAGGTTCAGGTTCGCCATGATCCGGCGGATGTCGTTCGACGCTTCGTCGAGCGCATGCCCGGGCGCCACGCTGGCGTTCAGCATGACCGTGAACTGGCGATTCGAACGCTGCAGGGCGCTCGGTCCGAGGCCCGCCTCGATGCGCGCGATGTTGTCGATGCGCACGGGACCGGTCGGCGACGGCACGGTGAGCCGGCCGATTTCCTTGGCGTCGCGGCGTTGGTTCTCGAGGACACGAACCTTGACCGGGTACTGCTCCTGTCCTTCCTTGTAGAACGAGATCTGATCGTCTCCGGAGACAGCGAGCCGCAGCGTGTTGCCGATCGTCGCCATGCGGACACCGAGATCCGCGGCGCGCTTGCGATCGACCGCCACGTGAATTTCGGGGTTGGAGACGCTCAGGCTCAGCTTCGGCTCGGCAAGGCTCGGCGTGCTCTGCGCGGCCGCCAGCGTCTTCAACGAGTACTCCGACAGCTGCGGAAGATCGGGCCCGAGAATATTCAGCGAGATCGCGTAGCCGCCGGCGCCTTCCCCGCTGCCGAGCGCGTTGCGCGCAGTGATGCTCGGGCGATACGCCGGATACTTCAACAGCCGCCGCCGCATCTCGGCGATGAGCTGCGCCTGCGTCGTCTTGCGATCCTCGACCGGCACCGCCTGCACGTTGAAATGCACGTGCGTGACGTTGCTGCCGCCGCCGCCACCCGCTACGCCGCTCCCGCCCGGATTGACGAGCGGCTCGATGTCGGCGATACCAGGAATCCCCTGCACTTCCTTCAGCAGCTTGAACGCCATCTCCTGGCTGCCCTCGAGCGAGGTGCCTTCGGGCGCGTCCATGTGAATCGTCCACTCGCCGAGATCCTCGTCCGGCGCGAACTCGCGGCCGACCATCTTGTTGAGCGGGAAGGTCATGAGAAATGCGATCAGCGACAGCGCGATGATCACGCCGGAGTGATCCAGCGCCCAGTTGACCTGGCGCTCATAGGTCGTGTCGAGCCAGTGGAAGAAGCCCTCTTCCTTGCTCTTGTGATCCGCGACCGCGTCCGACAGCTTGAGGATGCGCGAGCTCAACATCGGCGTCAGCGTGAAGCTGACGAGCATCGACACCATGATCGAGAACGCCATCGTCCAGCCGAACGGATTGATGAACCGCTTGGCGTAGCCGTTCATGAACGCGATTGGCAGGAAGATCACGACCAGCGACAGCGTGGTCGCCATCACGGCGAGCGCCACTTCGCGTGTGCCTTGAATGGCCGCGTCGAACGGCGTGCAGTTCTTTTCCTCGATGTACCGGAAGATGTTCTCCAGCACGACGATCGCGTCGTCGATGACGATGCCGACGGCGAGCGTGATGCCGAGGAGCGTCATGTTGTTCAGCGTGAACCCCATCAGGTCCATCAGCGTGAACGTCGAGATGATGGACGCCGGGATCGCCAGCGCGGAGATCAACACGGCCCGCAGGTTGCGGATGAAGAACATCACGACGACCGCGGCGAAGAGACTGCCGAAGATCAGGTGCTCCTCGAGCGACGCGATCGAGGCGTAGATGAACTTCGAGTCGTCGCGCACCATCGTCACCTTGACCGACTTGGGCAGCGACCGGATGATCGACGGCAGCCGGTTCCGGACGCCCTCGATGACGGCGACGGTGTTCTCGCCCATCGCGCGCCGGATGTCGAGCTGCACGGCCGGCTTGTCGCCGTACCAGACCGACGAGGTCGGCCGTTCGAACGAGTCTTCGGCATAGCCGACGTCCGACACGCGAATCGGCGTCCCGTTCATCGTCGCAACGACGATGTTGTTGAAATCCTCGCTGGCGTCGATGCGGCCCAGGGTACGCAGCAGCAGCTGTCCTTTGCCTTGCTCGACGGCGCCGCCGGGAATCTCGACGTTCTCGGCGACGACCGCATCGCGGACCTGCGAGATCGACAACCCGTAGGAGTTCAGCTTCTCGACGTCGACGACGATGTGGATCTCGCGGGCGCGGGTGCCGGCAATCGTGATCTGGCCGACGCCGTTGACCGTCTGGATCGAGCGCGACACCTGCTTGTCGGCGATTTCCGTGAGCGTCCGCAGGCTCATCGCGTCGGACGACACCATCAGCGACATCACCGGGTCGGAATCGGGATCGACTTTCGTGATAACGGGTGGCAGCAGTTCCGGCGGCACGCTCTTGATCGCGGCGGCGACCTTCTCGCGGACGTCGTTGGCCGCGTCGTTCAGGTTGCGCTCGAGGACGAAGCGAACGGTGATGGTACCGCCACCCTCGTTGATGCGCGCCGACAGTTCGTCGATGCCCGAGACGCCGCTGATCGCCTCTTCCATCGGCTCGATGACCGACGAGGAGATTTCATCGGGGCTCGCACCCGGCAGCGCCAGCGAGACGTTCACCGTCGCCGGATCCGCTCGCGGAAACAGGTCGACTCCGAGATCGCGAAACGAGAAGATCCCGAGCACCACGAGCGACATCACCAGCATGGTGGCGAAGACCGGGCGCCGGACGCAGATCTCTGAGAGCATGCTTATTCCGCCTTTCGCCCTGCGGCGGCGCTGACCTTCAGGCCGTCGACGAGCTTATCGACATCAGTCATCGCCACCGGCTCGCCGGCGTCCACGCCGCTGACGATCTCGATACGATCGCCGAGGCGCTCCCCCACCTTCAGTTCTCTCGCGACAAGCCGGTCGCCCTTGACCACGAACACCCGGTTGACGCCGTAGCGGTACTGCAACGCCGAGTACGGCAGCGTCAGCACCTTGTCGGCCTTGTTCGTGCGCACGCTGAGGCGCGCGAACGTACCGGGCTTGAGCAGCGCGCCGTCGTTGGGCACGAGCGCTTCGAACGGAAACGCGCGCGTCGCGCTGTTCACCGCCGGACTGATGCGCGACATCTTGCCCGCGATCGCCTTGTCGGGATAGGCGTCGACGTGGATTTCCACCGGCTGGCCGACGGCGATCCACGGCACCATCTTCTCGGGGATCTCGCCGGTCACCCGCAGCGGATCGATGCGGACAACGCTCATCACCGGCACGGGCGTGCCCGATCCCTTTACCAGCTGTCCGAGATTCACGAAGCGGTGCTGCACGTAGCCGTCGAACGGGGCCCGGATGTAAGTGTCACGCAGCTGGCGATCGGCGAGCTTCATCGCCGCGTCGGCTGCCGCGATGCTCGCCTGGAGGTTCTTCGCGTTCTGCAGCGACGAGTCGTAGCTGGCCTGCTTCGACTGAAGCGCCGTGGCGGCATCGTCGAGCGTCTGCTGCGGCACGAGCGTTCGCTTGAACAACTGGTTGGCCCGGTCGAATGACTGCTTCGCCTGCGCGAGATCGGCGCTCGCCTTCTGCACGTCCGGCGTCTTCTCCTGCGGCGGCAGGTGCTGCGGATCCGGTGCGCCGTACTGGGCCAGCGCGCGAGCGAGCGCGGCGCGCTGCTGCTCGAGGTTGTACTGGGCCTTCTCGCGATCGAGTTCGACCATCACGTCGCCCGAGCGCACGCGATCGCCCAGGTCGTGCAGGATTTTGCTGACGATGCCGTCGGCCTCGGAGGAGACGGTCACTTCGTCGACGGCTGCGAGGGTGCCAACGACTTCAACCGAACGCGTCACGGTCTCTTCGCCTACTGCCTCGACTTTTACGGACTTCGCCACGTCGTCGCGCCCGCGCGCCTGTGCGCTCTCGGACTTGGAACAGGCCGAGGCTGCCAGGCCAGTTAAGAGGATGACGGTCGCCGCCGCCTTACACGGGTGACATACAAACAGTGATGGCATAGGGAACAGAAACCCTTGATGGGAAACTTTCAAAGTATACGACGGGCGACTCGCCCGTCACTTCTTGTAAAGGATTGTCTCGGTATGACTTCGCTGCTTCAGCTCGTCCGGGACCGCGCGAGCGTCTCGGGACGCTCGGCGCGCCACGCGCGAACGTCCGCGGCCGAGGCTGGAGGACAGATGAACGTGCCCTGTGCGCCGTCGCAGCCCAGCGCCTCCAGCCGAGCCCACACATCGTCGTTCTCGACGCCCTCGGCGACGACTCTGAGCCCCAGGTTGTGCGCCAGATCGACGGCCGATCGGACGATCACGTCGTCGGCGCCGCTTTCGAGCGTCGCCACGAACGAGCGATCGATCTTGAGCTCGTGGATGGGCAGCCGGCGGAGGTAGCTCAGCGACGAATACCCCGTGCCGAAATCATCGAGCACGATCCGGACGCCCATCTCGTTCAAGCAATTGAGCGAGGCCATCGAACGGGCGGGGTCAGCCATCAGAATGTTTTCGGTGATCTCGAACGCGAGCGACTCGGGCGGGACGCTGAAGACGGCGAGCATGTCGGACACCCGTCTCGGCAGACCGGGATCCAGGAGCGTCCGCGGCGACAGGTTGACCGCGACGGTGAGCGGCGGCAGGTTCGAAAACTCGCTCCACTCGCGGATGGCCGTTTCGAGCACGATGGTGGTCAGCGGATTGATCAACCCTGTCTGTTCGGCGAGGTGCACGAAGTCGTCGGGCAGCAACCGTCCGCGATGCGGATGATTCCAGCGCACCAGCGCTTCGACGGCGGTGACCTCATTGGTCGGCAGGTGCACGATCGGCTGGTACTCGACGTTGAACTGGTTTTCGATCAGCCCGTTCCGCAGTTCCGCGATCAGCGTCAGGCGGCGATGAGCGTGTCGATCGAGATCCGGCGCGTACACGGCGATCCCGACGCGATCGCTCTTGGCGACGTACATCGCGACGTCCGCCCGCTCGAGCAGCATGCCGGCGGTGCGTCCGTGTTCGGGAAAACACGCGATGCCGAGGCTCGCGCGTACGCTGAGCGCCCGGTGCTCCGTCACGCACGGCTGCTCGATCTCGCTCAGCACCTTCTGCGCGGCCAGCAGCGCGCCGTCGACGTCGGTCGCCGGCAGGACGACGGCGAACTCATCGCCGCCCAATCTCGCCACCGTGTCGACGCCGCGGAGCAGCCCGCGCATCCGCGACGCGACGCACTGCAGCACGCGATCGCCCGCCTGATGTCCGAGCGTGTCGTTGATCTCCTTGAACCCGTTGAGATCCAGCAGCAGCAGCGCGAGCGAGGAGTGGGCTCGACTGGCGATGCGCAGGGCCTGCGCCAACCGATCCTGGAGCAGGAGCCGGTTAGGCAGATCGGTCAGCGCGTCGTGATACGCGAGGTACGCGAGGCGGCGCTCGAGACGACGGCGTTCCCGCCGCGCGCCCGACTCGCTCAGCTCACGCTCGACGACAGACGGAAGGCGGTCCAGGCGACTCTTGAGGATGTAGTCGCGCGCGCCGATCCGCATGGCGGCGACGGCTG
>Ga0070665_100006843_pt1 | contig 11593 bp, 8 predicted proteins | sample KBSS13metaG_FD_65862 | JGI IMG/M metagenome (GOLD analysis project Ga0070665, IMG submission 65862) | Switchgrass rhizosphere microbial communities from Kellogg Biological Station, Michigan, USA - KBS S1-3 metaG | ecosystem: Host-associated > Plants > Roots > Rhizosphere > Soil ...
TGGCCTGAAGGCCGCATCGACCAGTGGGGCATGTCGGACAAGGATTTCAAGGGGCTGCGCGAAGCCGAGGAACGCTTCCGCCACCGCCGCGACTGGCAGCCCCAACCGCTCAACGAGGAAAACGCCTGATGCACTATGTTAGCTTCCGCCGCCCGGACGGCACCCCCAGCTTCGGCCGCCTCGACGGCGAAGCGATCGTCGAACTGGCGAGCGACGCCGTCCCCAGCCTGAAGGCCGCCCTGACCGCTGGTGCGCTGGCGGGCCTGACCGATGGCGCGCGCTACGCATCGTCGGACGTGGTGCCGTTGCCCGTCATCCCCGATCCCGCCAAGATCCTGTGCGTCGGCCTCAACTACGCGGAACATGTCAAGGAAACCGGGCGCGAGCAAAAGGCGCATCCGGCGATCTTCGTGCGCTATGCCGACAGTCTGGTCGCAGATGGCCAGCCGATGGTGAAGCCCGCCGTGACTGATCGGTTCGACTATGAAGGCGAACTGGCGGTCGTGATCGGAAAGCCCTGCCACAAGGTGTCCGCCGCCGACGCTCAGGCCTATATCGCCGGCTACGCCTGCTTCAACGACGGCTCCGCCCGCGACTGGCAGCGGCACAATATCCAGTTCACGCCGGGCAAGACCTTCCCCGGCACCGGCGGTTTCGGCCCCGCGCTGGTGACGCCGGACGAGATCGAAGACCTCGCCGCCCTGCATGTCGTCACCCGCCTGAATGGCGAAACGGTGCAGGATCAGGCGATCGCCGACATGATCTGGGACATCGGCACGGTGATCGAATATATTTCCGCCTTCACGCCGCTTGCCCCCGGCGACGTCATCGCCACCGGCACGCCCGGCGGCGTCGGTGATAAACGCACCCCGCCGCTCTACATGAAAGCAGGCGACAAGGTGGAGGTCGAGATCGGCGTCATTGGCACGCTGACCCACCGCATCATCGACGAACAATAAGCAAGAAGGGGAGAGGAACATCATGCGTAAATTCAACCTGACCATCGCGGCGCTCGCTGGTGCGAGCGCGCTCGGCATCACCGCAACGGCCTTCGCCCAGGGCGCTGGCGCGCCGCAGGGCGCGGCCGATGCCCCGGCCAACGGCGTCGACATCGTCGTCACCGCGACCCGCCGTGCGGAGCGGTTGCAGGATGTTCCGTTGGCGGTGAACGCCATCAGCGGCGAACAGCTTGCGGCGACCGGATTCAAGGATCTGACCAACATCGCCAGCACATTTTCGGGTGTGCAGTTCGGCACCACCCCCAATGATTCTGGCTTTCGCGTGCGCGGCGTCGGCACGCTGGGCGGCTTTTCCAGCGCATCCGAAGCGCCGGTCGGTCTGGTCGTCGACAATGTCGTCATCGGTTTCGGCAGCCCGGTCAACAGCCTGGGCGATCTGGAACGGATCGAGGTGCTCAAGGGTCCGCAGGGTACGCAGTTCGGCAAGAACGCCTCGTCCGGCGTCATCAATATCACGACCAAGAAGCCTGAACTGGAAAAGTTCAGCGGCAATATCTTCGGTTCTTATGGTTCGCTCAACGAGCGGGACATCCATGGATCGGTCAACATTCCGATCGGCAGCAAGGCCGCGCTCAATATCTTTGCCTTCGATCGGGCGTATGACGGCTATGTCGACAACGTCGTGCGTAATGAAAAATGGGGTGGGCAGCATTATTACGGCACGCGCGCCAAGCTGCTGATCGAGCCGGCCGACGGCTTCTCCGTCTATGTCATCGGCGATTATTCGCGCCAGAAGCAGAAGGGGCCGGGCCAGATCTGGACGCTGAACAGGCTCAGCAGCGCGCAGACCGCGCCCGGCGGCATCGTCGGCCTGCCGTTCGTCAATCTCGCCGCGCTGGGCGTGACGCCGGGGCCAGATAACGACAAGTCCATCGAAAACGGCGCAGGCTATATCGATGTGGAAAATTATGGCGCATCGCTACAGATGGATCTGGAACTGGGCGACTATACATTGACGTCGGTGACTGCGTTCCGGGAAGCGAATGAAGCGCCCTATGTCTATTCGATCGACGGCCTGCCCTACACGAAGTTCTCGGCGGTCGCCGCCGGGGAAACGAAGCGGTCCTATTCGCAGGAACTGCGCCTGACTTCGCCGCAGGGTCGTCCGCTCGAATATATCGCCGGCCTCTATTTGTCGCGGCAGAAGACTGGTCTGGGTGACGGGCAGAGCGCGATTCTGCAACCCGCCATGCCCTATTCGTCCTTCCCGTCGGTATCGATCACCGCGGGTTACAACGTCACCCGCACGAAATCGGACAGTGCCGCCCTGTTCTTCGATGGCAAATATCATGTCACGGACACGTTCAGCCTGATCGGCGGCGCGCGCCTGACGCGGGACAAGGTGATGGCCAGCAATTTCTCCTATGTCGATCCGGCGCTTCCGGCCTTCGTGCCGCCCATGCCGTCGAACGGTTTCACGCCGTCGGGAACCGTGCCTTACGTGCCCCGGACGCTCCAGACGGGCAATGTCAAGAAAACCGATATTTCCGGTCGTTTCGGCGCTGAATATAAGCCCAATCGCGACCTGCTGTTCTTCGCCACCTTTGCGCGTGGTTATCTGGGGCCCACGGTGACCTTCTCGGGCCTGACGGGTACCCGCAGCACGGTGGCGCCGCAGACCGTGAAGGATCTGACGGCCGGTGCGAAGATGCAGTTCCTGGATCGGACGCTGACCGTCAACATCAACGGTTTCTGGGACAAATATAAGGATCTTCAGACTTCGGTCTTCAATGGCCAGGAATTTTTGACGGAAAATGCCGGCGCGGCAGAGGTCAAGGGCTTCGAGCTGGAACTGATCGCGCGGCCGATCCCGCACTTCTCGGTCAACACGTCCTTCACCTATTCGGACGCCAAGTTCACCGATTATGTAACCGCCTGCCCCACGACATTCGTGGTCGCCGGGACCGCGGCGGTCAATTGCACCGCGCCCGGATCGACGGCTGCGACGCCGCTCTATGACGCCAAGGGCAATGTCCTGCCCGGATCGCCCAAATACAGCATCGTCGTCGGCGCCAATTGGGAACAGCCCATCACCGAGAGCCTGACCTTCGATGCGGCGGCGAACCTGTCGTTCCGCAGCAAGACGCAAAATGCGGTCGGCGACAAGAATACGATCCAGCCTGCCTATGAAACCGTCAACCTCAACTTCGGTGTCGGGGCGGAGGATGGCGCATGGCGCGTCGGGGCATTTGTGCGGAACCTGTTCAAGGTCGATTATAATTCCGCCATACTGGCCTTGCCCTTCTCCGACGGCGGCTATGTGAACTGGCGGACGCGCGAAGCCGAACGGACCTTCGGCGCCTCGTTCGAGGCCCGCTTCTGAAGCGACGGGCGGGCGGTCCCTTTTGCGGCCCGCCCGCCCGTCACCTCCGCTGCTGCCAACGACCCTGCCGGTCGGGATCTATCGATGCCCGCTGCGATCGCCCGCTTTAGGAGCCGCCCGCCATGACAGGCCTTTCTTCCCCCTCGATCGCTCGCGAAGCCTGCGTCAGCTTCGCTATCAATGCGGTGCTCAGCCTCGCCTTCTTTCTGGGTGTCTTCGGTCTGGCGGTCCGTTCCCTGACGTGGGGGAAGCCCGACGCGCTGGCATTCGACTTCGTGCCGCAGAGCATCGCGGTCGCGCTGATGAGCGCGCTTGTCCCAGCGCTCGTCATGCGCAGGCGGCTGGGGCTGGCCGTTGCGGTTCGGGCGATCCTGATCCGCGCCGTCGCTTTCGCTATCGCGGGCGCCGCGCTGGGCGGCCTGCTGGCATGGGCCGCGCAGGCTGGCGGGTGGCCGCCGATCGCCAGGAGTGCTGCGCTGGCTGGAAAAATGATTTACGGCGGCTTGCTGGGCGCTCTCATAACGACCCTGACATTACGGAGGATGCTATGACGATCCGATATCTGACCGTGCTGGCGATGATGCTGGCCACCCCCGCGCTGGCGCAGAAGGTGCAGATGGCGACCGTTCCGGCGCAGGGTCAGGAAGGCGCGATCGCGCTCTATCCCGATCAGCCCGCCGTCAAGGGCGACAGCGACGAACAATGGTCGAAAATCCATGTGCGGATCGGCACGAACGACATGAATAATGTCATGGTCCGCAACGTCGTGCGGCCGACCATCACGCCCTATCTGCCCGATCCGGCCAAAGCGACCGGGGCGGCGGTGATCGTCGCGCCGGGCGGCGCATTTCTGTCGCTGTCGATGACCGGGGAGGGTAGCGACATCGCTCGCTGGCTGGCCGATCACGGCGTTGCGGCCTTCGTCCTGAAATACCGGCTGAACCCGACACCGCGCGACGACCGGGCGTTTCTGGGCGTGATGGGCGCGCGTTTCGCCGATGCGGCGAAGCCCGGTGCGGTCCGCACGATCGAGGAACCGCGCGCGACGCAGGATGCGCTGGCAGCGCTGGCGATCGTGCGGGGCCGCGCGGCGACCTATGGCATCGACCCGGCCCGGATCGGCATGATCGGCTTTTCGGCGGGGGCGATGACGACGCTCAACGCCACGCTGGAGGGGAAGGGCGATCAGCGGCCCGCCTTTATCGGCTATATTTACGGCCCGATGACAGCGATTGCCGTGCCCGCCGACGCGCCGCCGATGTTCAGCGCGATCGCGATGGACGACGGCCTGTTCAAGGGGCAGGGGCTGGGCATCGTCGAAGCCTGGCGCAAGGCTGGCCGTCCGGTCGAATTTCATGGCTATGAACGCGGTGACCATGGCTTTGGCGCGGGTCGTCCGGGCACGACCACGACCTTGCTGCTGCCCGAATTTCTGGCCTGGATGGACATGCGTGGCCTGCTGGGACCGCGCTGAACTGTTTCGAGGATGACATTGCCCATGACGCGTAAAGCCCTTCGCCTCGCCGTTCTGCTGGGGTGCCTGTCTGTCGCCTCGCCGCTTTGGGCGGATGAGCTGTCGGACGGCTTCCGCAATCCGCCCCAGTCGGCGCGCCCGCGCGTCTGGTGGCACTGGATGAACGGCAATGTGACCAAGGACGGGATCGACAAGGATCTCGACTGGATGGCGCGGATGGGGATTGGTGGGGTCCAGAATTTCGACGCCAGCCTGATGACGCCGCAGATCGTCAAGGAACGCCTCATCTATATGACCGATGGCTGGAAGGACGCCTTCCGCCACGCGGTCCAGACCGCCGACGCCAAGGGCCTGGAATTTGCCATCGCCGCCTCCCCCGGCTGGAGCGAGACCGGCGGCCCCTGGGTCAAGCCGCAGGATGCGATGAAGAAGCTGGTCTGGAGCGAGACGGACCTGCGCGGCGGCCAGCGGTTGAAAGGTGCGCTACCCGTGCCGCCCGCCGTCACCGGCCCTTTCCAGAGCGCGAAGTTCGGCGATCCGATGGCGGGTGGCGAGGGGGGGGCAGCATTGCTCGCATCCTCCGGCGACGTCAGCGTGCTGGCCTATCCGGTCAAGGCCACGGCCTTGCCCCAGCCGCGCGTGACGCAGGGGGATGGCAGCGCGGTCGCCGCCGCGCCTTTGCTCGACACCGATCTGGAAACGGTGGCGCAGGTCGCGAAGGGGGACGCCGCCCATCCCGGCGTGCTGGTTCTGGACTATGGCAGGCCCATCACCATCCGATCCGCCAGCCTGTTCGTGCCCCATGCCCGGCCGCCCTTCGGCGATCCGGTCTATCGCCCGACGCTGGAGGCGGAAACGGCCCAGGGCTGGCAGCCGGTCGGCCGCTTTTCGCTGACCGAAGTGACCGGGACGATCGGCTTCGCGCCCGTCACGGCGCAGCGCTTTCGCCTCGTTCTGTCCGCCAACGACGCGCCCAAGTCGCCGGGACTGGGTGACGGCGCGCCCGGGGCGATCATGATGGATGTCTTCGCCCGCGCGGACAGCGCCACGATCGGCATCGGCGAACTGCGTCTGTCGGCCGAAGCGAAGATCGATCAATATGAGGTGAAGGCCGGCTATGCGATCGTCGCCGATTATAACCGGCTGAGCGAGGCCCCCGCGACCGACGCCCCGGCCATCGATCCGGCGAAGGTCATCGACCTGACCGACCGGCTGCGGCCCGACGGCACGCTGGACTGGACCGCGCCCAAAGGCAGCGACTGGCGCATCGTCCGCATGGGCTGGTCGCTGACCGGCAAGATGAACCATCCCGCAACGCCCGAAGCGACGGGGCTGGAAGTGGACAAATATGACGCCGCCGCCGTTCGCCGCTATCTGGAAACCTATATTGGCATGTATCGCGACACGGTGGGCGCGGAGTGGATCGGCAGGAAGGGCATCCGTGCGCTGCTGACCGACAGTATAGAGGTGGGCGCGTCCAACTGGACCCCCCGCATGGTGGAGGAGTTCAAGGCCCGGCGCGGCTATGATCCCACGCCCTTCCTGCCGACGCTGACCGGCGCACTGGTCGGCTCCGCCGCGCGCAGCGACGCCTTCCTCCACGATTATCGCCAGACGCTGGCCGACCTGCTGGCCGACGCCCATTATGGCACGGTGGCGAAGGTCGCGCATGAAAATGGCCTGACCGTCTACGGCGAGGCGCTGGAAAACGGCCGACCGGTGCTGGGCGACGATCTGGCCATGCGGTCCCATACCGATGTGCCGATGGCGGCGATGTGGACCTTCGGTCGCGGAGCCGCACCGCGCCCCACGCTGATCGGCGACATGAAGGGGGCGGCGTCGGTCGCCCATATCTACGGTCAGAATGTCGTTTCGGCCGAAAGCATGACGTCGGCCTTCGCGCCCTGGGCCTTCGCGCCTTCGGACCTCAAACGCGTCATCGACCTGGAATTCGCATCGGGCGTCAACCGGCCGATCGTCCACACGTCTGTCCATCAGCCGGTGGACGACAAGGTGCCGGGCCTCAGCCTCATGGTCTTCGGCCAATATTTCAATCGGCATGAAAGCTGGGCGGAGATGGCGAAGCCCTGGGTCGATTATATGGCGCGCACGGGCTATCTGCTCCAGCAGGGGCGCGACCATGCCGACCTCGCCTATTTCTATGGCGAAGATATGCCGATCACGTCGCTGTTCGAACATGGCGTGCCGGCCGACCTGCCGACTCGCTATGCCTATGATTTCGTCAATGCCGACATCATCGCCAGCCGGATGCGCGTGGCCGATGGCCAACTGGCGGCGGGCAATGCCCGTTATCGCGCCCTTTATCTGGGCGGCGCCAGCCGGGTTATGACGCTGGCCACCTTGCAGCGGATCGCCGCGCTGGTGGAGGCGGGGGCGACCGTCATCGGCATGGCGCCGGAACGGGCGCCCGGCCTTCAGGACGATGCGGCGGCGTTCAAGGCGCTCGCCGCCCGCCTCTGGAGCGGCGCGCCGGTCGGGAAGGGGCGAGTGATCGCCAGCCGCGACGCGGAAACGGCCCTGGCCAGCACCGGCGTCGGCCCGGATTTTCGCGTCACGGCAGGCGCAGTCGATACGGACTATCGCTTCGTCCACCGCAAGCTGCCCGATGGCGACCTTTATTTCGTCAACAACCGCACCGACCGGGCGGGCCGGATCGAGGCGCGCTTCCGCGTCACCGGCAAACAGCCCGAACTGTGGCGCGCGATCGACGGGACGGCGCAGCCTGTTTCCTACCGGATCGAGGATGGCGAGACGGTGATCCCGGTCGATGTCGGGGCGGAGGATGCCTTCTTCATCCTGTTCCGCACGCCTGCTGACGCGCCGTCCGCTACCGTCGCGGCCAGGCACATCCGCCCGGTCGCGACACTGACCAGCCCCTGGACCGTCCACTTCCAGCCCGGTCGCGGCGCACCGGCGAAGATCGAAATGCCGACGCTGACGCCGCTCGATGCCCATGCGGACAAGGGCGTGCGCTATTTCTCCGGCACGGCGACCTACAGCACGCGCTTCGCCCTGCCCAAGGGGGTGAAATCCGGGGCGCCGCTGTGGATCGATCTCGGCAAGATCGGTGACCTTGCAGAGGTGCGGGTCAACGGCCAGTTGGCTGGCACCACCTGGTTCGCGCCCTATCGCATCGACATCGGCAGGCTGGTGAAGCCTGGCAACAACAAGTTGGAGGTCAAGGTCGCGAACCTGTGGGTCAATCGCCTGATCGGCGATCAACAGCCCGATGCGCAAAAGATCAGCTTCACCGACGCGCCGACCTACAGGCCCGACGCACCGCTGCGTCCGTCCGGGCTTATCGGGCCGGTCACCCTCCAGTCGCAATGAGGGACGCGTCGGGCGACAGCGCAGGGCGTGTTCGCTTCACGAACAGCAGCGTCAGCAGGATCAGCGCCGTCAGTACCGCGCACAACAGCCACGCTGCGTTTATGGCTGGGACGAGCGAGGCCTTCTCGACCAACGGCCGGATCATTTCCGTTGCAAATTCGTCGGGCGGCTGGCCGCGCTGTTCCAGAAAGGCGTCTCTGGGTATGCCGATCTTCACCGCCGTCGCCACGTCGCCCGCGCGCAGCTTGCCAGCGATCTGGGTGGCTTCGCTCGCCGCCCTGCTGAAGATGGTGGTGTCGATCAGCGCCAGACCGACCGCGCCGCCCAGATTGCGCATCAGGTTGAAAAGCCCGCTGCCGTCCGCCACCATGGAAGCGGGCAGTCGCCCCAGCGCCATACGCGTGGGCGGCAGCAGGCAGAACATGATCGCCGCGCCCCGCACCATCTGGGGGATCAGCATGTCGGCAAAATCACTCTGCGCGGTCTGATCGGCGCTCAACAACAGCCCTATCGCAAAAAGCGCGAAGCCGAACGCGGTCAGCCATCGGGGATCGACCCGGCGTTCGGCCCAGACCGCCAGCGGTGCCGTCGCCAGTTGCGTCAGTCCCGTGACGAGCATGATCTCACCGATGCGCAAGGGGCCATGGTCACGCACCAGACCCAGGAAGAAGGGCATCAGATAGGTCGATCCGAACAGGCCGAACCCCAGCACGAAACTCAGCACGCAGCCGACCGTGAAATTGGGATCGGCAAAACAGCGCAGTTCGACCAGCGGCGCACCCGACACCCATGTTCGCCAGATGAAAGCCGCCGTGCTTACCGCAGACAGGCCCAGCAGCATCAGCACATGGGGCACGCCCCAGCCGAGCGACGGCGCATCCTTCAGTCCGATCTGCAACGCGATCAGACTGGTGGCGAGCAATAGAAGCGCGAGCATGTCGATCGGCCTTGCCCTGTGCCGTTCGGCGACCTTTCCGCGCAGGAAAATCGCCACGCCCACCGCGGCGACGATCCCCGGCAGGATGTTCACCCGGAACAACCAGTGCCAGGAATAGGATTGCGTGATCCAGCCGCCGACGATCGGGCCGATCGTCGGCGCCAGAACGGCGGCGACACCGGCGATGGTCGTCGCCAGCGCCTGCGAACGGGGCGGGAACAGCAGGAATACCGCAGCAAATACCGCCGGGATCAGCGTGCCGCCGGAAAACCCCTGCACGATGCGCCATGCGATCAGCTCGCCAAAGTGGTTGCTCATGGCGCAACCGAAGGAGGCAATGGTGAAAAGGCTGACGGCCCCCACGAACAGCCAGCGCATGCCGATCCGCGCGGTCAGATACCCGGTCAGGGGTATGGCGACGATCTCTGCCGTCAGATAGGCGGTCTGCACCCATATCATCCGGTCCGGCGCGATGCCCAGCGCCGACTGGATGGTGGGCAGCGACGTAGCGACGATCTGGATGTCGATGATGGCCATGAACATGCCCAGGCACATCAGGATGAAGCCGGTCCATTCGCGATAGCCGGCGGCCTGCGTTTCGCCGCCGTTCAGGTCAGCCCCGTCATCCATCGTCGCGCCCACCCCGTAACGTCCCGCTTGCCATAGCCGCTCCGCTGTCGGACACAAGGAACTCGTGGAGGTCGAAGTCGTTGCGCACAAGAAGCTTTTTTGCCGGTCCGCCGGTCATGTCAGGCGGTCCTGTTTGAAACCTGTCTCCATACTCTCGCTGGTGACGGAAACGCCATCGCATCGCCTGTCGCAGATGGAGGCGCTGGATGCGGCGCGGGATCTGATCGGGGGGCATTTCACGGATTTCGAACGCCTGTCGTCGGTCTATGCCAATGCCGGGGTCGCCTGTCGCCAGCTCGCCATGCCTGTCGACTGGTATCGCAGCCCTCGGTCCTTCCCAGAACGGGCCGCCGCCTATCTTGACGTTGCGCTCGACCTGTTCGTCACGGCCGCGCAGAAGGCGATCGCGCAGGCGGGGGTTCGCGCCCAGGATGTGGACATGATCGTCACCGTCTCCTCCACAGGCATCGCCACGCCCAGCCTGGAGGCACGCGCCATGGCGCATCTGCCCTTCCGCAACGATGTTCAGCGCATCCCGATTTTCGGTTTGGGCTGCGCGGGCGGCGCCACCGGCCTCGGCGTGGCGAGCAAGCTGGCCCGCGCCGCGCCGGGATCGACGATATTGTTCGTTACGGTCGAACTGTGCAGCCTGGCCCTGCGGACCGACAAGGCGGACAAGGCCGACATTATTTCCACCGCCCTGTTCGGCGATGGAGCGGCGGCCTGCGTGCTGCGGACGGGGGAGGACGGTTTCTCGCAGATTATCGGCAGCGCCGAAAAGACATGGAACGATACGCTGGACATCATGGGCTGGCGCGCGGAACCCACCGGCCTTGGCGTCGTGCTGAACCGCGCCATCCCGGCGTTCGCGCGGCGCGAGATGCGGCAGGCGATGACGGAGATGCTGGCGCCGCAGGGCCTTGGCATAGAGGATGTCGACCAGTTCATATGCCATCCCGGCGGCGCGAAAGTCGTCGACGCGATGGAGGGCGCGCTTGGCCTCAATCAGGGATCGCTCGCCCATGAACGCGATGTGCTGCGCGATCATGGCAATATGTCGGCGCCGACGGTCCTGTTCGTGCTGGACCGCTATCGTCAGGCAGGCCTGCCGCCCCTGTCCGTCCTCAGTGCGTTGGGGCCGGGCTTCACCGCGTCTTCGCTGACGCTGCGGTGCGCGGCATGACCCTGGCCTATGCGATCATGGCGTTCGTCACGCTGCAACGGCTGAGCGAACTGGCGATCGCCCGTCGCAATACCGCCCGGTTGCTGGCGGGTGGCGCGCATGAGGTCGGGGCGCGCCATTATCCGGTCATGGTCGCGATGCACACGGCCTGGCTCGCCGTTCTGTGGGTCACGGTCGGGGATCGCAATGTCTCCATGCCGCTGCTGGTCCTTTTCGGCCTGCTGCAACTGATGCGGATATGGGTGCTGGCGACGCTCGGCCCGCGGTGGACGACCCGCATCATCGTGACGCCCGATGCGACGCTGGTAGCCAAGGGGCCGTTCCGTTTCCTGCGCCACCCCAATTATGCCGTGGTGACCGCCGAAATCGCCGTGCTCCCGCTGGCGTTCGGGCTGATAGGGGTCGCCGCCCTGTTCACGGTATTGAACGCAGCGATGCTCTACGTTCGGATCGGCGCTGAAAATCGCGCGCTTTATGCCCGCTAGCGCTTGACGGTCCGCTCCCGCTCGGCCTTGATGCGCAGCATCGCCGCATGGCAGACCGGGGACGTCTGCGCGATCTTGACGATCATGCAGGCCTCCACCTTCTTCCGGCTCATCGACTTCATTTCCGCCGGACAAAGCAGTCGCGCTTCCTTTGCGCAGGCTTTCTTGCCGGGATCGGACTGGGCCTGAAC
>Ga0070665_100006845_pt1 | contig 11592 bp, 6 predicted proteins | sample KBSS13metaG_FD_65862 | JGI IMG/M metagenome (GOLD analysis project Ga0070665, IMG submission 65862) | Switchgrass rhizosphere microbial communities from Kellogg Biological Station, Michigan, USA - KBS S1-3 metaG | ecosystem: Host-associated > Plants > Roots > Rhizosphere > Soil ...
GTTCTGGCGACCGCTCAGTGTGCTTTTGCAGCCGATGCGCCCGTGGCTCGCGAAGGCGATTTCGTGATGCATAACTTCAAATTCCGGTCGGGGCAGACTTTGCCGGAGGTGCGGATTCACTACCACGCCTTCGGCAAGCCCGGAAAGGACAATACAGTCCTGGTCATGCACGGCACCGGGGGCACCGGGGGCGGTCTGATCCGGCCCGAATTCTCCGGCGAATTGTTTGGGCCGGGGCAGCTTCTGGATGCCTCGCGCTACTTCATAGTGCTGCCGGATGACCTCGGGCACGGCAAGTCCAGCAAGCCAAGTGATGGGTTGCATGCGAAGTTTCCCCACTACGGTTACAACGACATGGTTGAAGCGGAGTACCGTCTCCTGACCGAAGGACTGGGCGTCAAACACGCTCGCCTGGTCATGGGGACTTCCATGGGTTGCATGCACACCTGGATGTGGGGTGAGCAACACGCGGAGTTCATGGATGCGCTCATGCCGCTTGCATGCGTGCCGGGCCAGATTTCAGGGCGCAACCGCGTATGGCGCAAGGTCGCGGCGGACGCGATTCGCAACGATCCAAGCTGGAACGGCGGTGAATACGAGACGCAACCGCCCGCGCTGCGCACAGCGATCGGGATGTTGTGGCTGGTTGGCAGCAATCCACCGTTGCGGCAACAGGAAGCGCCGACGTTTGCCAAGGCAAACGAGGTCATCGACGAATACATTGCGACGAATCTGCCGAAGGACGATGCCAACGATCTGATGTACCAGCTCGAGTCGTCGTTCGATTACAACCCCGGTCCGGACCTGGAAAAAATCCGTGCGCCCCTGATTGCAATCAACTCCGCGGATGACCTGGTCAATCCGCCGGAGCTGCGCATCCTGGAGAAGGAAATCAAGCGCGTGCCTCACGGCAAGGCGGTGGTGATTCCCTACAGCGAGCAGACCCGTGGGCATGGGTCGCACACAATCGCAGTACTGTGGAAGCAGTATCTCCAGGAGTTGCTGAAGTCCTCAGATCACGGCAACTGAAGCAGGTTGATGCGGTAGGCGGTGAACTGCCCGGTGGCCGGATCGTATTTGCCCACGGCCACCAGCTTCGCAATGGTGTTGGTTCCATTCAGCGCCGTGTTCAGGGCGGTGAGGAAACTGTTGTAGTCGTGGAACACCGCGATCCCGGTGCTGGCGGTCGACACCGGGTTGCCGACGGAGAACTGGGCCGTGAGGCTCGGGTCAGCGACAATGACCGGGTTGACCACCGGGTTGGTGAGGTCGATGGTGGTTGCCGGGTTTGCTACGGACAGTAGTCCGGTCTGCACGGCATGTGTCGCCCCCAGGGAGCCGCCGCTGATGTTCACTACGAGTCCGTTGGCGTCCTTCGTTATGAACGGCGTGGTGGTGCCGCTTCCGCTCCATTCAACAGTGAGGATCTGATCGGTCGCCGTTGCGGTCGCGACGCTGTCGGCAACGAAGTCCGGAGGCGCCATGCCGAAAGGAGAGACGAGTCCGTCAAAGCGGAAGACGGGATTGGCTGCCAGAGCGCTCGTATCCACGCCGGTGGTGCTGACCGTATAGGCCGCAGGGACGGAATTGGTGCCCGTGAAGTCCAGGGTGGCCGCGTCGAAACCGCCCAGGGAAATCAGGTTGGCCGAGATCCCGCTGGCGGGCGCGGAATTCTGAACGGCCCAACCGGTTGTGGGCGTCAGGCGCACCAGGCCGCTGCCAACCGACCAGGTGGCATTACCGGCGGCATCCTTGACTATGGCGCCCGTGGAATCGGTGACCGCCAACGCCTCCATGTCCACCTGTTGTCCCACCGAGAGGTAGTCGGTGGTCAGGTTCTGCAGCTCCGGGTGCCCGTCCACATTGACGACAGTGTCCGAACCGATCGTCATCGTGAGGTCGTCCTGGAACGAGACCAGTTCGCCGATCGGCGTGCTGGCATTGAACGCTTCCAGCTCCGCGCCCTTGATGTGAAGTGTGTTGCCGTTGCGCGAGGAAATCGTTCCGGTGATACGCACCGTCAGGACGTTTTCCACCGCCACGCCTGCATACACCTGAGTGGCAATGAAGTTCGGCTTCACGTTGTTCAGGTCGCCGATTTTACCGTAGGCCTCCACGATCGCATTGAGCTGCAGCTTGCTGAGTGCGGTGAGTCCGGCGCTGCCCTGGTATATCGTCCCGTTGATGTTGAACGTGGTGTTGCTGTCGGTCTGAATCCCGATGGCGCCGACCGGCTGTCCGGCCGTATCGAAGAACGATCGGGCGTTGATGGTGAAGTTGTTGTTGGCGGCGTCTGTTGTCACGAAAACGCCGCGGGCGCGCATCGGTTTGGTGTAGTTCGGCTGAGTGCTTGCAGTGAAGTACGGGCGCACCGTCACCTGGTAGGGCGAGGTCGATGTGTTGACAATCGATGCCGTGCTCAGGTCGAAATTGAAGTCGAGCGGGGTCGACACGCCGTGTTTGATTACCAGCGGGTGGTTCGGGTCGAATTTGATCGTATAGGTGACGGCCGTCGCGGCAGTGCCTGAGCCGGAGGTGTCGACCGGGGAGACCTGCGTCGACTTGCCGTTCACGTTCATGTACAGGAGCGCGCCAGCCTGCTGGTAGATGCTGACCCCATAATTCACGGTAATGGACGCCGAGGTGTACGAGCCTTCGATGATCGCCGGCGCGCCGAACACTTCCGGGGTGTCCGCCAACTTCATGAAGTCGACGATCTGCGGCTGCAGAAGCGGATAGACCGGCGTGTTGTCGGTGCGGGTCAGGACGATCTGGTCGATTTCGGCGATGTACGCTGTGAACGGTCCCGGGGTCACCGAAAACGTAATGAGCGGGGTACCGTAGGTGAATTGGTCATTGCCGCAGCTATTCAGGAACAGAAATGCGGCGGCGACCACCAACGCGGTGCGCAATACCGAGTGCGCGCCGGATTGGGCGCGACCGGATGAAACTGGCATCAATAGGTCTCCCTTCATCTGTAAGGCCCGGGGGGGCGCATAATGCCCGGAATCGGTCGATTAGAGGTCTTATTCGCCGATCGGTTCGCACGAATTATAGTAAATACTGCCCTTCCGCTGGGCGCCCGCGGGTCTTCTCATGGCTTGCAGCGGGTTTCCTCAGTCGATATTCAGCTGATAACTGCTCAGGATGCCGGTGTGCAGATCCAGGGGCTGCGGATAGATCACCCGGCTGAGCGTGCCTGCCGGATTGCTGCTGTTCCACACCCGCACTGAAACGTAGTACAGGCCGTCGGCGAACTGGCCTGAAACTCCGCCTCCCGGCAGCCCGGAAATCGTCAAGGTGGCGTTGCCGGTCTGTGTGAGGATCGAGTCAATCGAGGCTGTCTGTACGACGGCCCCGTCGTGGGTAAATATCAGCTCGCCTTTGTTGTATTTCGTCGAGGAACTCTTGCTGATTGTAACGGCGGTCGCGTTCAGCGTTGCGCCGGAGACGGCGGCCAGTGTCGGGACGGCGACCGGTAGGGTCGTCGAGGAGCCCGATGTCGAACCGGTCACTGTTGTGGTGAGCGCTCCGTCGGCGAACAGGGGCGCTGTGCCGGCGACTCTGTAGGTAGCGGCACCTTCAGTTGGATTCGCTGTTGTCAGCGTTACATTCGAACCAGACGCAAACGTCCCGTAATCGATGCTCGCCGCGGACTGTGCCTGGTCGGCATTGAATGCCCGGGTGAACGGGTCGATAGGTTGGGCGTCAATGAGGTAAGGGACCTCGCCGTTGCCCGGCAGCGTCTGATAGAACCCGACCAGTGCGCCCGCCGGCAACGGATTGCTTGTATTCAGGTTTACCTTGAATGACGTAGCTGCGCGTGGGGTGACCGTCCCGATGTTCACGGGCGTGGTGGACGACGGGTCACCGGCGTTCACAGTCACACCTTTCACTATGATCGTCGCGATTCCCGGGCCGTGTATGACCAGGTCATAGCTCGTTGGCGACGAGGAGCTCGTCGACAACGGGTACAGTGTGAATGTTCCGTCTGACTTCACCGGAGCGCTGTTCACGGCAAAGTGTCGTGTGCCATCGGTGCTGAGCGATTCAGCAGTGACCTGGATGTTGAGATAGGAGCTGTCGCCCGGTCCCGAAACGCCAGTCAAATTCGACACAGCCAATGTGCCGGATATCGCGCCGGAGGTGGCCTGATCATAGGCAACGATATGCGGATTGAACAGCATTCCGTTGACATTGCTGTAGGTGAACGGCACGAGATCCTTCGCGCCGTCGACGCTGATAGCCAGCTCGAAGGTCGCGGCGGTCGTCGTTGCCGTGCTCGTATCCGTTGTGTCTGTCGTGTTGGTGTTCGAGGTCGAGCTGACCGGAAGTCCCGTAATCGGATCGGTCGTGGTGGTACTGGTCGGGAGGCCCGTATTCGGATCGATGGTGCTGCTGGACGTGGAGTCGGTGCTCGTGCCTGAGCTGGCAGACGCCGCGAAGACGTTCGATGTATCGCCCTTCACCTGAACGTTTGTCGCCACTCCGAACCCCTTGTCCGGGTTCAGCAGCTCGAGTGGCACCTGGTGCACGGTTCCGGCACTGTCCGTGTAGTCGACCTCGGAGTTGTACACAGCGCCCAGGGCCGATGCCGAGCTCAGGATGGCTTCGGAGGAATCGACGGGAATGAGCCTGATCTGTGCGTACGTGCCAATCGGAACGTTCAGCCCCGTGGTCAGCGAGCTCAGCGTGCCGTCGAGCGAGGCGGCCAGGTCAACGGTTGTCGGCGTGGTCAGGGGAAACTTCTGCCAGGTCGTGTCATCCGGGCCGGCGGAGGCGCTGGTGTTGAACCAGATCTCCCTGACTGACATATAAACGTGCGAATACGCGGCCGGGACGTTCGCAGTGGTCGACACATTCGTTTTGGGCGCGCAGCCGACGAGGCCGGCCGTCACAGCCAGCAAGCCGCCAATCCATGGATTCCATCGGGTCATGTGCAATCTCGGGTCCCGTTTTCCGCCAGCCGCATCTTAGGCGGCTCGGGGTTACGAAATCGAGACCGGCAGCGCTCAATATTTGCGCGGTAATTGTGTTTATTTGCGAGCTTGTTCGAGGGTTTCCCATCGGTCGAATTTCGCCAGCAAAAGTGCTTCAATTTGCTCGCTTCTAGCACGATCTTCGCGGATCTGCTGCGGACCGCGGCGATGGTAGTCAGGCGAGCCCATCAGGGCGTTCAGCTCGGACTGCTCGCGCTCCAGGGCCTCGATTTCATCTGGCAGCGCGGCGAGCTCGCGCTGGTCTTTGTAGCTGAGCTTGTTTTTGCGCGGGGGAGGGGCGCTGCCGCTACCGCCACCGCCACCGCCACCGCCGGCGCCGCCGTCGCTGCCACTGCCGGGCCCAGCGCCGCCGCCGTTGCCGTCCTCTCCCGTGGCACCTTCCCCGCCGCTCGCGCTTGCCGCCCGCTTGTTGCCGCCACCCCCCTTTGACGACGCCCCCGCCGCCGCAGGCGTTCGACGTTGCCGCAACCAGTCGGAGTACCCACCGACGTACTCATGCCAAGCACCGCCACCCTCGGCGGCAAGCGTTTGCGTCACCACGTTGTCCAGGAACCGACGGTCATGGCTCACCAGCAGCAGCGTGCCCGCATACTCCTGCAGCTTCTGCTCCAGTAACTCCAGCGACTCGATATCGAGATCGTTGGTGGGCTCATCCAGGACTACGAGATTTGCCGGCCGCGCGAACAACCTCGCCAGCAGCAGCCGATTCCGCTCACCGCCCGACAGCATCTTCACCGGCGATTTCGCCCGCTGCGATGGAAACAGGAAATCGGTGAGATAGCTCATGATGTGCTTGCGCTCAGTGCCGATCTCGACCCAGTCGGACCCCGGGCTGATGGTTTCGGCGACCGTCGCTTCCGGGTCGAGCTGCACCCGAAGTTGGTCGAAGTAGGCAATCTGCAGGTTCGTGCCGAGCCGCACTGAGCCGGCGTCCGGCTCCAGCGTACCCAACAGGATACTGATGAGCGTCGACTTGCCCGCACCGTTGGGCCCGATGAGACCCACACGATCGCCGCGCATGAGCCGCATCGACAAACCGTCGATGATCTTGCGCCCGCCGAAGCTTTTTTCGACATCCTTCAGCTCGGCCACCAACTGGCCGGAGCGCTCGCCGGAATCCAGGCTGAGCTTCACATTGCCGAGCCGGTCGAGGCGTTCCGAGCGCTCGAATCGCAGGCGCTCGAGCCGTTTGACCCGCCCTTCATTACGTGTCCTGCGCGCTTCCACACCCTTGCGAATCCAGACTTCTTCCTGGGCCCAGAATTTCTCGAAGCGGCGCCGCGCCACATCCTCCGCGGCGATCTCCTGCTCTTTGCGCTCTTCGTACGCCGCAAAATTGCCCGGGTACGAGCGCAGGATGCCGCGATCGAGCTCAATGATGCGCGTGGTGATGCGATCGAGAAAGGCACGGTCGTGAGTAATCACAATGGACGCCGGCACTTTGAGCAACAGATCCTCGAGCCGCTCAATGCCGTCGATGTCCAGATGGTTGGTGGGCTCGTCGAGCAACAAAACATCGGGTTGCAGCGTGAGCGCGAGAGCGAGCGCCGCGCGCTTGCGTTCTCCGCCCGAGCTGGTTGCCGGCGCCCGCTCCGGGTCCAGGTCAAACCGCTGCATGAACTCCATGAGACGCGCTTCCATTCGCCAGCGCTCACGCTCATCTGCATGTAGTTCCGAGGCGTTGGGTTCGAGCCCGGCGCGCGCCAACAGACTTTCGCGCAGCGTCGGACTTTCAGGGAGAACCGGTTCCTGCTCTACGAATGTGACTCGCATACTGTCCCGGCGCTGAATTTCGCCGTCGTCCAGATGAGCGAGCCCCGCAATCACGCGCAGAAGTGAGGACTTTCCTGTGCCATTGCGGCCGATCAGGCCTGCGCGCTCACCTGCGCGTACAGCCAGTTGCGCGCCATCCAGAAGAGGGCGGTCGCCATAGGCGAGATGTGCATCGAGAAGTGTGATGAGCGGCATACTGCCAATTGCATCTGATTGGACGCGGCATTGCAAAGTCTGTACAGTGCGCGCACCTACCCAGGGCGCGCGGTCAGCGCCTCGTTCAACGGGCCAAGTTGCTCCCTCCGAAGACGGGCGGAGCCGGTAAATCCAACCCAAATCCCCTCGCAACTGACCGCTGCAACGCTGGTGCGTTGCCTGCGAGTTCACTTAGAGGTTTTTCCTTAATGTCATTTTCCGATCTCGGGCTGAAGCCCGAGCTGCTGCGTGCTGTAGAAGAAAAGGGCTACGGCGCCCCCACTCCCATTCAGTTCAAGGCTATTCCAGCCGTTCTTGCCGGAAGCGATGTACTCGCCGGCGCCCAGACGGGCACAGGTAAGACAGCCGCGTTTGTTTTGCCCATCCTGCAGACGTTGGGCACGCCCGCCGGCCGCGCGCCGCGGGCACTCGTCCTGACTCCGACCCGTGAGCTGGCCGCACAGGTGGCTGATAGCGCCCGCACCTACGGCAGGTATGTGGGCCTGCGCACTGTTGTGGTGTTTGGTGGTGTCAGTATCAATCCGCAGATTGACGCGCTGTACAACGGTTGCGATCTGCTGGTTGCCACACCGGGTCGCCTGCTCGATCTGGCGGATCAGGGCGAGCTCGATCTGCGGGCCATCCAGTGTTTCGTGCTCGATGAAGCCGATCGCATGCTCGATATGGGTTTCATCCGTGACATCCGGCGTGTCGTGAAGCTGCTGCCGGAGCGGCGTCAGAACCTGTTGTTCTCAGCCACTTATTCAGATGAGATCCGTGAGCTGGCCGGCCGCATTCTGCGCAACCCGGTTGCCATTGAAGTTTCGCCACGCAACGCAACGGCCGACAAGGTCGACCAACAGGTGTTCCGCGTGTCGAAGGACCACAAGCGGCACCTCCTGGCGCATTTGATCAACGAGGGTAACTGGCACCAGGTGCTGGTCTTCACCCGGACCAAGCACGGCGCCAACCGCTTGGCGCAGCAGTTGGAGGGTGCGGGCATTCCGTCCGCTGCCATCCATGGGAACAAGAGTCAGGGCGCGCGAGTGCGCGCGCTTGCTGATTTCAAAGCCAACAAGATCGTGGCGTTGGTTGCGACGGAAGTCGCCGCGCGCGGGCTCGATATCAAAGAGCTGCCGCACGTCGTGAACTACGAGTTGCCGAACGTGCCGGAGGATTACGTGCACCGCATCGGCCGCACTGCGCGCGCTGGTGAGTCCGGACATGCTGTCTCGCTGGTGTCGCCAGATGAGTCGGGGCTGCTCAAGGATATCGAGCGGATGCTTCGCAAGGTGTTGCCTGTTTCGGCGCTGCCGCAGTTTGAAATTGCCGCCACGCCTGTTGGCGGCAACCCCCGGCACGCCGAAGGCTCTGACCGCCGTGATTCGCAACATCGTGGTGGCGGTGGACGCTCGTCGCACGGTGGTGGACGCTCACACCACAGCAGCGGTGGGCGCTCGTCGCACGGTGGCGGACGCCCATCGCATGGTGGCGGACGCTCGTCGGACGGCGGCGGCTTGCACCCGCACACGGACCACGCAGCTCACCGCGGCGACGCTGGAACACGCACTCGCCCGGATCATCAGCATGCGCGGCCCAGCGGCGGACACGGCCGTCCAGGTCAGCAGACTCGCCGATTCGGCGGTGGCGGTCAGCGCCAACGCGCTGGCGGCGGTGGCCGGCCCAGCGGGCGCAGGTAATCACAGGCGGCGCTGGCTCGTCCAGCGGCGCAGGTAATAACAGGCGGCGCTGGCTCGTCCAGCGGCGCAGGCAATGCAGGCGGCGCCAGCCCGGCCCTGAGGGCGCCGCAGTTCGAGTCGAACGATCGCTCCCATGGCACTGTTCCCGCGGCCGGGTGATAAGCTGTCGGCCGTGAGACATCGACCGGTCTTCAAACGCCTTGCCTCCAATACAGCGCTGCTGGCGATGTTGGCGCTTCAGCTAATGCTTGGGCTGCAATTGCAGGCGGCCCAAGCGGTGGCGCTGCCGACATCGAGTTCCATGCGCATGTCGTCGATGCACACGCCGACCCATGGAAGCCACTCGTCGTCGGCCCCAACATCAGAGGCCCCCACATATTCGTCGTTCGGCCCAACGTCGGCGGCACCCGCACACGCGTCGTCTGGGCCCACTTCTGCGGCACACGCTTACTCGCCACTCGCATCACCCGCTGACAGCGCAGCGACGCCGGATTGCCACACTCATTCCGCGCCCCGCGATTGCTGTCACGCCGGTGCGTGCCAGTGCCACTGCGTCTACACCCCGGCTGTCATCGCTCTTCCAATCTCAGCCAACACGACAACATCGGCCGCAGTCCCGGCCCTCGCCAGCACGCAGTTCGTTGCTCCCCGTATCCACGAGTTCCTCCGACCTCCTATTGCCTGAGTCAACTTGATCGCTTGATCTCGTTGGGGAATCGGCCGTTACGGCCGATCCATGGAGCCCATCTTTGACGATGGGCGTTGCGGAGGTTTATCGATGATTCGATTCAGGTTCGAGTCGCGGAGGCGATTCGTGCAAGGGCTTGCAGGTGGCGCGCTCGTGTTGGCGACTGGTCGCCAGCCAGGGTGGGGCGCCGCGACTCGAGGCGCGCAGTCCGGCGTCGTGACTAGCTCCGGCGCCGCAGCTGTCTCCGGCGCCGCGCTTGGCTCCAGCGCCGGCGCTGATGCCGCACCCGGTCCGGGCTCGGGGGACGCTGTTCTCTCCGGCACCCATTTCGAGCTCGAAGTGGGCACAACGCAGGTGAACTTTACCGGCGTTGCGCGTCAGGCGACCGTAGTCAACGGCCGATTGCCCGCGCCACTGCTGCGCTGGCGGCAAGGCGATACGGTGACCATTCGAGTGACGAATCGGTTACCCGCGCCAACTTCGATTCACTGGCACGGCATGATCCTCCCGGCCAACATGGATGGCGTCCCAGGAATTAGTTTCCCGGGAATCTATCCCGGGCGGGCGTATGAGTATCGCTTTCCCGTGACTCAGTCGGGTACCTATTGGTATCACAGCCATTCGCGCTTCCAGGAGCAGGTAGGGCTCTACGGTCCCATTGTCATCGAGCCGCGCGCCGGTGAGCGCCAGCACGCCGACCGCGAACATGTGTTGTTGTTATCCGACTGGACCGATACAGACCCTGAGCGCATTTACCGTCTGCTCAAAGTCCAGAGCGACTATTTCAATTACCGCCGCCGGACTGTCGGAGATTTTATTGCGGATGCTCGCCAAAAAGGTTTGTCATCCACGGTGTCTGATCGCTGGATGTGGGGCCAGATGCGTATGAACGCATCGGACCTGCTGGACGTGTCCGGCCATACGTACACGTACCTGATGAATGGCGTGACGCCCGCGGGGAATTGGACGGGATTGTTTCGTCCTGGCGAGAAAGTGCGATTGAGGATCATCAACGGGTCGTCAATGACCTTCTTCGATATACGCATCCCAGGTCTTTCGATGACCGTCGTTGCTGCAGACGGTCAGGACATTGAACCAGTGAGCGTCGATGAGTTTCGCATCGGAGCTGCGGAAGTCTACGACGTGATCGTCGAACCGAAGGGTGACCGTGCGTACACCATTTTCGCGCAGTCGATGGATCGGAGCGGCTACGCGCGTGGCACGTTGGCACCTGCTATGGGCATGGAGGCGGAGGTTCCGCCGCTGGATCCGCCTGCGGTCTTGAGCATGGCCGACATGGGCATGAATATGGAGTCGATGCACCACAGCGGCTCCGCGGCGCATGCGTCCATGCACCCACCGCCCCAACCACCGAACTTCGGCCCCAATGTCGACATGGTCGCAGACCAACCTAAAACAAGCCTCTCCGATCCCGGTGTTGGCCTGCGCAGCAATGGGCGTCGGGTTCTGACGTACGCAGACCTGCACACGATTGGTGGTCCGATTGACCCTCGCGAGCCCACCCGCGAGATACGACTTCACTTGACAGGACACATGCAGCGTTACATTTGGTCCTTCGATGGCCAAAAATTCTCCGAAGCAAAACCGCTGCGTTTCAATTACGGCGAACGACTTCGTGTGGTCCTTATAAACGACAGCATGATGAACCACCCCATCCATCTTCACGGGATGTGGAGCGAGGTGGAATCACATGATGGGAAGTTCCTAGTTCGCAAACACACGGTCGTTGTGCAGCCAGGGCAGCAGTTGAGTTACCGAGTGACAGCGGACGCCTTGGGCCGCTGGGCGTTCCACTGCCACTTGCTGTATCACATGGAGGCAGGAATGTTTCGCGAAGTCGCGGTGGTGCAGGAATGAGCGTCGCGCCATGGCTCTGCGCGCCACTCGCACTAGTGGCGTCGATTGCGATCGCGCGAGCCCCCACCCAAACCGATGCGCAAGCCACTGCGCAAACCGAGTCGCGAACCGACGCGCAATCCCATGCCCCGACCGACACCCAAACCCACGCGCCGACCGAACACGAGATGTCCTACCGCGAAATGGCCGACATCATGCAAATGGACGACACCAAGCGCTTCGCCAAAGTGATGCTCGACCAACTCGAATGGCGCAACGGTGATGTGGGCGAAGGGCGTGCTACCTGGGATGCCCAAGGCTACTACGGTGGTGACTACGACAAGCTGTGGATCAAGACTGAAGGGAAGTATGTGCCGCA
>Ga0070665_100006847_pt1 | contig 11590 bp, 8 predicted proteins | sample KBSS13metaG_FD_65862 | JGI IMG/M metagenome (GOLD analysis project Ga0070665, IMG submission 65862) | Switchgrass rhizosphere microbial communities from Kellogg Biological Station, Michigan, USA - KBS S1-3 metaG | ecosystem: Host-associated > Plants > Roots > Rhizosphere > Soil ...
GACCTGGACCTCTCCCCCGTCGATCCAGCCTTGCAGCCGGGACCGGGAATACTGGGGCAACAGCCGCGCGAGCGCCTGATCGAGCCGCAGACCGGCCAGCTCGGGCGGCAATTCGAGCTCATGGCTGCGGAACTCGGGCAATGACTCGCCGGTCGGAAGTCCTGGTGCAGGATTCGCTATACTGGCTGGATTATTACGGCGCAAAGCCAAAGAAAGGCCCTCATTTGTCATCCCTGTCCGGAAAGTTGGCGCGCGGCGGCGTGCTCGCGCTGTGCGTGGTTATGCTCGCGACGACCGGCTGTCGCTCGAACCGCAAGGATCCCACCAAATCCAGTCCTGAGGTGCTCTACAAAAGAGCCCATAAGAGCCTGGATTCGTATGATTTCAATGCTGCAATCAAGCAGTACGAGGCGCTCGCCGCCCGTTATCCCTTCACGGACCAGGCACGTCAGGCCCGCCTGGACCTGATTTACGCATATTACCGTGCCGGCGAGGGCGAGGCGGCCACCGACGCTGCCGAGACGTTCATCCGCGAAAATCCGACGCACCCGCGAGTCGATTACGCCTGGTACGTAAAGGGGCTCGTGGACTTCGAGCGCAGCCCGAACGCCATCGAGCATCTGTTCCGGGTGGACCTGACCCAGCGCCCACCGAGCACCGCCCGCAAAGCGTTCAGCGCGTTCCGCACGGTCGTCGAGCAGTATCCGAAGAGCGAATACGCCCACGACGCGCGGCAACGGATGGTCTACCTGCGCGATCGACTGGCCGATTACGAGGTGCACGTCGCACGCTACTACATGAAGCGTGGAGCCTACGTCGCAGCGGCACAGCGAGCGAAAGGATGCGTTGATAACTTCGACGGCGCGCCAGCGGTCAAAGACGCGCTGAAGATGATGATCGAGGCATACGATCGCCTGAACCTGAAGCCCCTCGCGGACAAAGCCCGCGAGGTCTATCAGTTAAATTATGGCAGTGATGTGGCGCAGGCACAGGCCGACATCAAGAAGCCGTGGTGGAAAATCTGGTAGTTCCTACCTGCGGTACCCGTTAGTAATCGGGTACCGCCAATCGCGCCCGAACGCGCGCCGGCTCACCCGAACCCCAGGCGGCGCCTGCCGCCGCTTGTACTCATTACGCTTGACCATATCGAGCACGCGCGCCACGGTCGACCGGTCGAATCCTCGCGCCACGATCTCGTCCACCGACAGATCTTCCTCAATAAACGCCTCGAGGATCGCATCCAGCACATCGTAGGCGCCCAGCGAGTCCGAGTCCTTCTGGTCGGGACGCAGCTCCGCTGAGGGCGGGCGATCGATCACCCGTTGCGGAATGACGCGGCCGGCGCTATTGCGATAGGCCGCCAGCCGATAAACCAACATCTTGCTGCAGTCCTTGATGGGCGCGAACCCGCCGGCCATATCGCCGTACAGCGTGGCATAGCCCACCGCCATTTCGCTCTTGTTGCCGGTCGTGAGCAGCATCTTGCCGGTCTTGTTGGAGATGCCCATCAGCAGCAGCATCCGGCAACGCGACTGGATGTTTTCCTCCGTGGCGTCCGCCGGCCGACCCGCGAATTCATCCTTCAGACTGGCCAGCGTGGCCTCAAACATGTTCTCAATGGAGAGCACGCTGTATTTCACACCCAGAAGCTGCGCCTGTTCCTTTGCGTCATCCAGGCTCATGGAAGAGGTGTATCGCGACGGCATCATCACGGCGTGCACGCGTTCAGCGCCGAGAGCATCCACTGCGATAGCCAACGTCAGCGCCGAATCGATACCACCGGAAAGCCCCATGACTACGCCGGGGAAGCCGTGCTTGTTGACGTAGTCGCGAACACCAACCACCAGCGCGCCGTAGACGCTGGCCTCATCGCTCAGCTCGGGCTCAACGACACCCGCAACCGGTACCACCCGCCGGTTATCATCACGCACAAACTCGACAGCAAACGTTCCCTCAACGAACGCCGGCGCACGCATTACAACTTCGCCTGCGGCATTCATCACGAAAGAGTTCCCGTCGAATATCAACTCATCCTGGCCGCCGATCATGTTGACGTACGCCATCGGCAAGCCCACGTCCAACACACGGGCCCTCGCCACAGTCTCGCGCTCACGCTGCTTGTGAAGCTCATAGGGAGACGCGTTGATGACAATCAGCAGCTCCGCGCCTGCGGAGCGTGCCAACTGGGCTGATTCTGGCTCCCAGACGTCCTCACAGACAAGCAACCCGCACCGGAACCCCTTCACGTCAGTCACCGAAGGCTGCGCACCGGGTTGGAAGTAGCGTTTCTCGTCGAAGACCTTGTAGTTGGGCAACTCCGCCTTGCGATGAATGGCGGCCACCATGCCTTCATTGATCAGCGCAGCCGAGTTGTAGATCAACGACCCGGAGTATTCCGGGAAGCCGACCATCAGCGAAATGTCCTGCGCTTCCCGGCGAACCTTCTCGAGGCCGGCCTCGATCTGCCGGCGAAAGCCACGGTGGAACAACAGATCCTCGGGCGGATAGCCCGACAGCGACAGCTCAGGAAACAACACCAGGTCCGCTTTCAGATCCGCGCGGGCCTGCCGCGCGATTTCAATCACGCGCGTGGCATTTCCATGCACATCGCCGACCAGCAGATCCGTCTGCGCGAGGGCAATCCTGAGTGACTGTTTCATAGAAGCAATAGGGACCGCGCAGCATGGCAACCAGTCCCCATGTCCTCTATTGTTTCACGACTCAGCGCCGCTTGCCCTTGCCGCCCTTCTTGCTGGCCTTCTTGACCGCTCTCGTCATGCGCTGCACGGCGCTGCGGGCTTGCTTGACCAATGCCGCGGCTCGCGACGGAGGCGTGGTTTTGGCCTTCGACGGTCTGACCCCGCCCTTTGCGCCCGGCGCGGTCCGGGTGCTCGTCCCAGCCGACTTGCCCGCGCCGGATTTCGTACCACTCGCCTTCGTGCCGCCAGCTTTCGGTGCCGCGGACTTCTTGGGCGCGGCTTTCGCCCGCCGAGCGGTGCTGGCAGGCTGCGCAGGACGCGGTGGGCTCCCCGCCGGATGAGCCGGCTTCGCTGCCTTCGCACGACGGCCCTTCAACAACTCGGCCATCGCAGAACCCAGCTCAGCAGGAGATTTCACCGTCCGCACGCCAGCGTTCTCAAACGCCTCGTACTTATCAGCAGCCGTCCCCTTTCCACCCGCAACAATCGCCCCCGCATGCCCCATCCGCTTCCCGGGAGGCGCTGTCACACCAGCAATGTACGCAACCACCGGCTTCTTGACGTACTTGCGAATGAATTCCGCGGCCGCTTCTTCGTCGCTACCGCCGATCTCACCGACGAGAATGATTCCTTCCGTGCCGGGATCACGCTCAAACAGCTCGAGCACGTCAATGAAGTTCATGCCGCGGACCGGGTCGCCGCCGATCCCCACACAGGTGCTCTGCCCGAGGCCGTTGCTCGTCGTCTGGTACACAGCTTCATACGTCAGCGTGCCAGACCGCGAGACGATGCCAACCCGGCCCTTCTTATGAATGAAGCCCGGCATGATCCCGATCTTGCACTCATCGGGTGTAATGACTCCGGGGCAATTCGGTCCCACCAGGCGCGTGCCTGCACCCGCCAGCACCGACTTCACACGGACCATGTCGTTTACCGGCACGCCCTCGGTGATGCATACAACGAGCTCGATTCCAGCATCCACCGCTTCGAGAATCGAATCGGCCGCACCGGAGGCCGGGACATAGATCATGCTCGCTGTCGCGCCAGTCTCACGCACCGCATCGTGCACGGTATCAAACACGGGTTGGCCCAGGTGCGTCTGTCCGCCGCGGCCCGGTGTTACACCACCGACCAGCTTCGTGCCGTACGCAAGCGCCTGTTCGGAGTGAAACGTACCCTGCTTACCCGTGAAACCCTGGGTGATGACCTTCGTATTCCGGTTGATCAGAATGCTCATTTGCTCGCCTTCTTCGCTGCGGCGACCACTTTGCGCGCCGCGTCTGTCAGATCCGTCGCCGCCGTGATGGCCAGTCCACTCGTGGCCAGCATCTCGCGCGCCTTGTCGGCATTCGTGCCCTCGAGCCGCACGACCACGGGCACCTTCACCCCAACATTCTTGACCGCGTTGATGACGCCTTCGGCAATGATGTCGCAGCGGACGATGCCACCGAAGATGTTGACCAGAACGGCACGAACCTTCGGGTTCGACAGAATGAGCTGGAAGGCGGCAGTGACGCGCTCAGTCGTGGCGCCGCCGCCCACATCGAGGAAGTTGGCTGGTTGACCGCCATGGAGCTTGATGAGGTCCATGGTCGCCATCGCGAGTCCCGCGCCATTGACCATGCACGCGATATCGCCATCCAGGGAGACGTAGTTGAGGTCGTGCTCGCTGGCACGGCGCTCCATTGGATCTTCCTGGCTCGCATCCCGCAGCTTCGCGATGTCCGGATGCCGGAACACCGCATTGGCATCAATGTTGATTTTCGCATCGAGCGCCATGAGGCTGCCCGACCTGGTCACAATCAGCGGATTGACTTCCAGAAGGCTCGCATCCTTCTCCAGGTACAGCTTGTACAGCGCCAGGGCCATCGATTGGAATTCACCGATCTGGCTGCCTTTCAGGCCCAGTCCAAACGCGAGCTGCCGGCACTGATAGCCCTGCAACCCCGCGGCCGGGTGAATGTTGACCGTGAGAATCTTCTCGGGGGTTTTGGCCGCGACCTCTTCGATATCCATGCCGCCCGCCGAAGAGGCGATGAGCGCAATCCGTCCGCGCTCGCGATTCAAGGTCAGTGAGAGATAGATCTCCCGCTCGATTTCAGAACCGGATTCAACGTACACCGTCTCGACCGGCAGGCCTTCGGCACCGGTCTGCTTGGTGACCAACCGGGTACCCAGCATTGCCTGGGCCGCAGAGCGGACAGTGTCCATGTCGCGCGCGACTTTGACGCCGCCTGCTTTGCCTCGTCCACCCGCGTGAACCTGCGCCTTGACGACCCAAACGGATCCGCCCAACGCCTTGGCCGCCTGAACGGCCTCATCCGGACTCGCCGCTACCCTGCCTGCGGGAACGGCAATCCCGTAGTTTCGAAAGACGTCCTTGGCCTGATATTCGTGGAGATTCATCGTATCGCCTCATTCACGGGCCGCACGGCCCATCCGCGTTCATGCAAAACGAGCATTCTCGCGAAAAACGCCGGCAGTGGCCAGCAATGTCCTGCCTCATCCGCTGGGCTGAGGCGCATGGCATGGCAATCGGGAATCAGAGAATTGGATCGCTTTTCCTTGCGTCGCACAGTGGTACAGTCGCGGCCGCCTGAGGCGTGCGCCCGGACAGACACTATTTCCGAATCATGCCGGTGAACGCAGCGACAGCACCCACTGCTCCGACCGATCTTGCCTGGCGCGTGATCGGTCTCCTCAATCTGTATCGGCTGCTGGTCCCATTGGTCCTGATCGCCGTCCAGGCGCTCGCAGGCCCTGAATGGGCGTTGCTGGCTGTCCGGCCACGGCTGTTCCTTTCCGCGTGTATCGCTTACCTGACGGCGGCGCTCATTTTGATCATTGCGCGTCGCCTGGAATGGTCCAGCCTGCGAATAGTGGCCATGATGAACGCCGGAATCGACGCAGCGGGTATCGCTCTGATTCTGTATGCGAGCGGCGGGGTGTCCAGTGGGCTGGGAATCCTGCTCGTTCTGCCCGTCGGCGCAACTGCCGTCCTGGCGGCTCACAAGGATGCTTTCCTGTTCGCAGCGATCGCCGCCATCTCGGTGCTGGTCCAGCAGATATTCATCAACATCGACGGCACCGCGCCCGCAACGGACTACACCACCGCAGGCGTGCTGGGCGCAGTCCTCTTCCTGATCGCTCTGTCCGCGTGGCCTATCGCCAACCGGCTGCGGGAAAGCGAAGCGCTGGTGCGCAGACAGGAAGTCGACCTGGCCAACCTGGCGCAGCTTTCCCAGTACATTGTTCAGCATCTGCGCGAGAGCATCCTGGTCATTGACACGCAGGACCGGATCCGCCTCATCAACGAATCGGCGGCGCACATCCTCGGCGACACCAACGCCATCCCTGAGGCGCTGCTTGGAGAAGCCTCACCGCGATTGCTGTACCTGTTGGAAACCTGGCGCCAGAACCAGGACAGCACCGCATCTTTTCCCCCTGCCGAGCAGACCTTCGTTGCCGCCGACGGCGCGCGGATCATCCGCGCCAACTTCGCGCCGCTCGGTACCGCCAACCCCGCTCCGGTGATTGTCTTTCTCGAAGACACGACCTTGCTCGTTGAGAAGGTCCAGCAATCGAAGCTCGCAGCCCTGGGCAGGCTCAGCGCGAGCATTGCGCACGAGATCCGCAACCCCGTGGGAGCCATGAGTCACGCGGCACAGTTGCTCGGAGAGTCCCCGGTACTATCCGCCGCTGAGAAGCGGCTCACGGAAATCATGCGGACCAATGCGGACCGTGTCAGCACCATCATCAACAATGTGCTCGGACTGTCAAAGCGGGAAGAAACCCGCTTTGAGACCATTTCCCTGCTCGACTGGATCCATGAGTTTCACGAAGAATTCTGCGAGACCATGCAATTGCCCGCACACCGGCTCGTTACCAGCAGTGCGACGCCCGGAGTGGAAATCCGCGTGGACCCTTCCCAGTTGCGCCAGATAGTGTGGAATCTGTGTGAGAACGCCCTGAAGCACGGGGCCACGGGACAAAACGAGGCGCCGGTTGAAATCCGCCATGGCCGGCTGAGCCCTGCGGGGCGCCCGTTCATGCAGGTGATGGATCGCGGCGGCGGTGTGAGCGCCGAGCACGCCGAGCATATATTTGAGCCCTTCTACAGCGGCGGCAAGGGCACCGGACTCGGGCTGTTCCTGGCGCGCGAGCTGGCGCAGACCAATGGCGCTACGCTGTTATACGAGCCCAGGCATGGAGGCGGGAGTATTTTCAGACTGGTGTTCGCGGATCCACGCCGGTGGGAGGCCTGATGAATGTGACTGCTGCGAGCGCGAAGGTTCCGAATGTCCGGCCCGTCGTGCTGATTGTCGACGACGAGCCCGACCTGCTCGAGCTCGTGAGCCTCACCCTGAGCCGCATGAATCTCGACACGCGCACCGCCCCCGATGTCACCACGGCGCGCCGGCTGCTGAAGAGTGAGCAATTCGACCTCTGCCTGACCGACATGCGCCTGCCCGATGGCGACGGGCTCGACCTCGTGGCCTGGATCCAGGAAAACCGCGCCGCCTTGCCCGTTGCCGTCATTACCGCGCACGGCAATGTTGAATCGGCCGTGCGCGCCCTCAAGCTGGGGGCGTTTGATTTTGTCTCGAAGCCACTGGACCTCGGCGTACTGCGCAAGCTCGTGGGCAGTGCCATCCGGCTCAGCGAGCGTCCTGAGATCGAATCAGGCACCGCCAACATCCGCGGCCCGCGCCTGATTGGCAGCTCATCGGCTATGGAACAGCTCCGTGAGATGATTGCCCGGGTCGGCCGAAGCCAGGCGCCGGTGCACATCTATGGCGAATCCGGCACAGGCAAGGAGCTGGTGGCCCGGCTGGTGCACGAGAGCGGCTCGCGCCGTGACGGCCCGTTCATTGCCGTCAACTGTGGTGCCATTCCCACAGAGCTGATGGAAAGCGAGCTCTTCGGACACAAGCGCGGCAGCTTCACGGGCGCTGTCGCCGACAAACGCGGGTTGGTCCAGAGCGCCGAAGGGGGCACGCTGTTCCTGGATGAAGTCGCCGACCTTCCCCTGCACATGCAGGTGAAGCTGTTGCGTGTGGTTCAGGAGAAGACCGTCCGTCCAGTCGGTGAATCGCGCGAGGAAACCGTCGACGTCCGCATTCTGTCCGCAACGCACAAGAACCTGGTCGATCTCGTGGCCGAAGGCCGTTTCAGGGAAGATCTCTACTATCGAATCAATGTCATCGAGTTGCGGGTGCCCTCGCTGCGCGAGCGCAGCGGCGACATCGCGGAGCTGTCGGAAATCATTCTGGCCCGGTTGAGTCGGCGCATGAACATCGATGCCCCGAAGATCAGCGAGGACACCTACCGGCTGCTGCACGACTATCCGTTTCCGGGCAATGTCCGCGAGCTGGAAAACGTCCTGGAGCGCGCCCTCACTTTGTGCACGGACGGCCTCATCACTCCCGAGCACATCAAACTCCGAGCGGTCACTCGCCCGGCAATCGAGATCACCGCTCCCGTACCGGTCCTCCCCCCCGAGCCCGAGGGTGCCCCGGCGCTCGGCACACAGTTGGAAGACATAGAGCGCGACGCCATCGTGAAGGCGTTGGAAAAGACGCGCTACAACAAGACTGCCGCCGCCAAACTGCTGGGAATGAGCTTTCGCGCCTTGCGCTACCGCATCAAAAAGCTCGGCATCGAATGACGCCCGAAGGTTCGCTGACGCCGCGCCCGCGGGCCAGACGCATCGCGCGCCGCCTGTTGGCCGAACTACTGCTCTGGTACAGCATCCCGACGCTCTTTCTGTTGATGTATCTGCGCATGTCGCCTGCAACGATGCAGGCGGTGGTGCCGCACTACCTGCTGTTCACACTGCCGCTGGCGGCTGTGCTGCTGTCACGAGCTCTCGTCGCACGAGTATGGCCGAACAGCGCCGTGTCGCGATTGATTGCGGCCATCCTGGTCGCGGCCCTCCTCGAATCTCTGCTCATCTACTACTCGCTCGTCTTCATCGGGCTGCGCTCGTGGGGCGGAGTGGTGGCATGGGGGGTCATTCCAACCGCATTCGCGCAGGCTCCCCAACTCGGTGACGCGCTCGGAATACCGGCGGTTGTGACGAATTGCCTGCTGCCGTTCACGGGTGTGGCTCTGGTTGTGCTCGTATGGAATTACCTGAAGCGTTTCGATTGGACGGCCGCGGCCACCGGCCGGGTGTCCTTGCCAACCTGCGCAATCATCGTCGCGGCGGGATTTGGGCTCCTGGCAGTCGAAACCTACGAGTTCTACCTGACGCCTTGGACGCGGGAGTCCGAGCCGGTGAGCCTGACCTTGTTTCCACAAGCTGACTCGCAGGAGCTCGAAGGCCACCACATGGACCGGCTCACGGCGAAGAACATCGACGCGCAGGAGGATGCGGCGCGTGCGGCTTACGTGGGTGCTGCGGGGGGTGATCGGAAAAACATCGTTCTCATTGTGGTCGACGCTTTGCGTCCGGACCACATGGGAGTCTACGGATACAATCGCGACACAACTCCCAACCTCGACCGGCTGCGCAAGGATGGGATTCTGCAGGTGATCAACGGCGTGCATGCGTCGTGCGGTGACACCATCTGCGGCCTGCTGAGCCTGGTCAGCTCAAAATTCCCACGGCGCTTTTCCTTCCACCCGTTCACATTGCAGCAGGCTCTGCGCCGCAACGGCTATCGAATCCACATGGTGCTCGCGGGCGATCACACCAACTTCTACGGCCTGCGCAGCTACTACGGCGCGGTCGACACGTTTGTCGACGGCACGCTGGCCGAAAAACAGGGCTACTTCATCAACGATGATCAGTTCCTCGTGGACCACGTTGCAGCGATGCCGGACTGGGACGGTGTGCCCGCCATGTTTCAGTTCCATGTAATGTCGACGCACATCCTGCGCATGGCCGAGAAGGCGCCAAGTCCGTTCCAACCCGCAAAGCGCTACCTGTTTCGCAGCGGACACGACACCGGGCCCGGCGAGATTCACGACGCGACGGCAACCAACTTCTACGACAACGGAGTTGTCAGGACGGATGCCGTCATTGCGGATCTGCTGGACACGCTGCAACGCAAGGGTTATCTCGAGAACGCGCTGGTGGTCATCACCGCCGACCACGGTGAATCCCTCGGCGAGCACGGCCTGTTTTCCCATACCAATAGCGTGCGTGAGCAGTTATTGCGGATCCCGCTGCTTTTGATTTCCTACGGATACGCGCCGCAACGCGCCACTCCGGTGCGCGACTTCCCCTCTCAGGTCGACATCGCGCCCACAATTCTCGCGGAGTGCGGGCTGCCGGCGCCGGCCACCTGGTCCGGGCGTGCACTGCGGGACACTGCTAGTCCGGACTTCACATATTTCGAACAGAAGCTCGATGTTGGGTTCCTGGATCATCGCAATCCGGCCGGCGTGCTCAAGTACTGGTTCAATTCGGAAACAGGACAGGAGCACGCGTTTAATGTCAGCCGCGATCCTGCCGAAAACGTAGATGTGCTGGGCAATGTGCCGGCAGCGCTCAAACAGCAGTGGCGCCTGCAGGCTCTGACGGGCGTTGCATCGCACTGGTCCGACAGCGGCGCCACCGTGGCGGCGCGTACTGACACCTCTGCTGCGGCGGCGAGGCGTGCGTCACACTGACAATCCGCGTCAGTTTCTGACAATGCTGCAGGCGATCGTCGTCACACGGAGTCGCCGTTATGTTCAACATGAATCGTTAAATGGCCGAAATTCCCGTTCCATTTCAGCCGCTTGCATGTCGCTGTGCGATTGGCACAGGCTTTGCTCTGTCCCCTGTGCAGGCGCCGGGCGCCGCTGGTCTCACTATCAACAACCTTCCGAGGTATTCCATGAAGTCTGTGCAAAAGGGTTTCACCCTCATCGAGTTGATGATCGTTGTCGCGATCATCGGCATCCTGGCCGCGATCGCCATCCCGGCCTATCAGGACTACACCATCCGCGCCCAGGTGACTGAAGGCCTCAACCTGGCTGACGGCGTAAAGGTCGCTGTAGCTGACTACTACACGCAGAATGGCACGTTCCCTGCCGCTGTGTTGACTACGGCCACCACCGCCGGCGGTCTGGGCTTCACCGCTCCTGCGACTGGCAAATACTCGCAGGTCGATCTGGCCGCCGCGGGCATGATCGTGGCGACCTTCAGCAGCACGACGGGTCAGGCCAACGCCAAGCTGAACACCCTGACTGTTGGCGTAGATCCTTACGTCAGCAGCAACGGTGATCTGGTGTGGCAGTGTGGCATGGCGAAGGCCCCCACGACCAACATCCCGACCCCTGCTGCTGCTGACAGCTCGAGCAAGACCACGATTCCTGCCAAGTGGCTGCCGGCTTCTTGCAAGTAATCGGATCGGCCTGCCGGATGGCCGGATAGCCGGCTTCGGATCAGAAGCCCCTCCTTGTGAGGGGCTTCTTTTTTGGGGGGCCGAAACGGCGCACATGCAGCGGCGGACAGTCGCTCCCCCGGCCAAAGGGCTGCCGCCTCGTTCTTTTGCGAGACCAGTCACGCGGCCCGCGCTGCGGCTATGAGACGATCCGTGAGGATTTGACAATTGAATTGCCGCCTATTGGTAGACTCCCTGAATCGGGACAGCTTGGTATTCCCATAAGCCCATGAATGACAACGCTTCTTTGGCCCTCGGAGGCCAGCGCTCCGGCCTCGGAGGGCTCCCTCAACGACTCGTCCAGGACGGCGTCGTTGAAGAAGCCACCATGCTCGAGGCGCTCAATGCCGCCCGGGAGCGCAAGACCGGCGTTGTCACGCAGCTGGTGAGCAGCGGCGCAGCCCAGGCGCGGGACATAGCCGTTGCGGCCTCCAATGAGTTCGGCGTGCCGCTGTTCGACCTCGATGCCGTCAATATCGACCTCGATGTCGTCAAGCTGGTCAGTGACAAGCT
>Ga0070665_100006848_pt1 | contig 11586 bp, 10 predicted proteins | sample KBSS13metaG_FD_65862 | JGI IMG/M metagenome (GOLD analysis project Ga0070665, IMG submission 65862) | Switchgrass rhizosphere microbial communities from Kellogg Biological Station, Michigan, USA - KBS S1-3 metaG | ecosystem: Host-associated > Plants > Roots > Rhizosphere > Soil ...
ATCCTCATCGTGACCGCGCGCGATGCGCTGGAGGATCGGGTATCGGGCCTCGATGCCGGTGCGGATGACTACCTCGTCAAGCCTTTCGAGATGCCGGAGCTCGAGGCGCGGGTACGCGCGCTCCTGCGCCGCCATCGTGCCGATCGCGAGGCAGAAATCCGGGTCGGTCCGTTGGTGCTCGTGCCGGGGGAGCCCCGGGTGTCACTCGGCGGGACGAGCGTTGACTTGCCGGCGAGCGAGATGGCCCTCCTCGAGACGCTCGCCCTGCGGCTCGGCCGGGTCGTGAGCAAAGAGGCAATCGCCGACCGGTTGAGCCGCGGCGGCAATCCTCCCTCCGACACCGCCATCGAGATCTGTGTCCATCGCCTGCGCCGGCGAATCACCCCCTACGGACTGAAGATCCGCACGCTGCGCGGGTTTGGCTACCTGCTGGAGACGACTGTCGGTGAATGACCGCAGCCTGCGGGTCGGGCTGCTGTCGTGGCTCGGACCCGTGTTGGTTCTGTTGCTGACGTTGGATGCCCTCGCCTGCTACTTCACGGCGCTGCACTTCGCCAACCTCGTGTACGACCGGTGGCTCATCGATTCGACGCGCTCGCTGGCCCAGGCCGTGCGCGCCGAACAGGGACGCATCGAATTTGACGTGCCGAGCGTCGCCCTGCAGATCTTTCAGTTCGACGAGGTGGACAAAACCTACTTCAAAATCGTCTCCGCGCGCCGCGGCCTGCTCGCCGGTGACCGGGACCTGCCGGCTGACATCCGGGTGCCGGTCAACGGCATTCGCCTGACCGATGCAACTCTGCAGGGCCAGAGAGTGCGTGTAGTTGCGACACGCATCGCGCCTCCCCGGACTGATGACACTGTCACCGTCGGCATCGCCGAAACGCTGATCAAGCGCACGACGCTCGCGCGTGACATCCTGTTGGCAATGGTGGCGCCGCAAGTAGCGTTGCTGGGCATAGCCTCGCTCCTGGCCTGGTTGGGAATATCGCGCGGGCTCAAGCCGCTGACGGACCTTGCCTCGCAGATCGAGGCGCGTGATCAGAACAACCTGACTCCGGTCCCGCAGACCGGCTTGCCACACGAGGCGCGTGTGCTGGCGGCGCGCATCAATGAGCTGCTGGCGCGGCTCGACAGTGCAATCCGTGCGCAGAAGCGATTCGTCGCCGACGCGGCACATCAGCTGCGGACTCCGCTTGCCGCGGTGATGCTGCACGCCGAACGGGCCCAGCGGGCCCCCGATGTTGCGACGGAGCGTGAAGCGCTGCGCTCGTTGCATCGCTCCGTGGAGCGGGCGGGGCGAATGAGCCAACAGCTGCTCGCGCTCGCCCGTACCGACCCGGATGCGATCAATGCAGTCGAGCTCAAGCCGTTGGACCTCGTTGCGTTGGCGCGGCGCGTGGGGGAGGAATGGATTCCCCGCGCCCTGAAGCGCGAGATCGATTTCGGCCTGATCGCGCCCGATACCCCGGTGCGGATCACGGGCGATGAGCGGCTGCTGGGTGAGCTTCTCTCCAACCTGATCGACAATGCCCTGCGTTACAGCAGTCCCGCAGGCCGCGTGTCAGTGATCGTCGAGCACGGCCCACCAGCCACGCTCGCCGTGCAGGATGATGGCCCGGGAATACCCGAGGACGAGCGTGTCAGGATTTTCGAGCGGTTTTACCGGGTGCCGGGCTCGGATGGTGACGGGTGTGGCCTGGGCTTGGCGATCGTGGAGGAAATCGCCCGCCTGCACAGCTCGACAGTTGAAGTCAGCGCTGCAAGTGATGCGCGCGGCAGCCGTTTTACCGTGGTTTTCGGTGGGGGCGCCTAGCTCGGGGCGCCTAGCTCGGGGCGCGTAGCCGGGGCACCTAACCAGCACTGCAACGCTCGAGTTGAGTCAGGGCACGCAGACCGTTTTGTTATCAGCCTGTGATGGATACTGCTACCCTTCCGGCTGTAAAGTCGCGCGGTGCTGCGCTCAATCATACTTCGGTTCGTGCTGCCGCTCGGCCTCGCATCGGCGGTGGTCGCGTATTTCGCAATGCCGCATATCGATCAGATGCTCGCCGAGTGGTTCCGGGGTGACATCGAGCTGCGCGCGAGCCTGATCGAGGGATCCATGGAGGAGCGCCTCGCGGAACTCGTCAGCCATCACGACAAGACCGGCGTGCGCAAGTACCTGGCGCGAGTTGCGGTGGATAAGCGGCTTTCGGCAATTCTCGTGTGCGATGCGGATGGCACATTGTTCTATCGCACGGCTCCGACTGCACCGGAGGTCTCCTGCGGGCTCAGTGCCGCGCCGAACCCGGGCGCCAGCCAGATCATCCGGCTGCCCTCGGGCGCCATGCACGTGGCGGGTTTTCTGATTGCCCGTCCCGACAAGCCCGCTTTCAGCGTGTATGTCGCCCATGACCTCGGCTTTGCCGCCACGCGCCAGACACGGGCGCGGCGCTACCTGATCGCATTCACGGCCGTGTCGGTCGTCGTCATCGGACTGCTCGTCGTTCTCATAGCGTGGTTCATGCTGAAACGCTGGGCGGCGATCCTCATCGGCGACATACGCAGCCGCCGATTTCTCGATGATGCGCACTCCTCCTCCCTGTCGCTGCCGGTGTTGTCACAGGTGCGTCAGGTCATGCGGGAGATCGAGGAGACGCAACGGCTTGAGATCGATTACCGCGAGAACTGGACCGCACAGGCGTTGCACCAGGTCGTGCGCGACCAGTTGCGATCGCCGCAGATGATCGTCGTTTCCAACCGTGAGCCCTACATACATAACCGCGGTGATGACGGCAGACCGTTGGTGGATTTGCCGGCGAGCGGGATGGTCACGGCGCTCGAGCCCATCGTGCGCGCCTGTGCCGGGACTTGGATCGCCCACGGCAGCGGCACGGCCGACCGGCAGGTCGTGGACATCCATGACCGCATTCGCGTTCCGCCCCATGATCCGGCCTACGTGTTGCGCCGGGTGTGGCTCACCCAGGAGGAGGAAACAGGCTACTACTACGGCTTCGCGAACGAGGGTTTGTGGCCGCTGTGTCACCTCGCGTATGTGCGGCCGGCATTCCGGGAGAGTGACTGGCAGACCTACCGCGCCGTCAATGAGAAGTTTGCCGGGGTCGTTGCCCGCGAGGCGCGTGAGAGCAACCCGGTCGTGCTGATCCAGGACTATCACTTTGCGCTCCTGCCGCGCTTCGTCCGCGAGCGTAAACCCAACGCCACCATCGTGTTGTTCTGGCACATTCCGTGGCCAAACGCCGAGACATTCGGCGTCTGTCCGTGGAAGCACGAGATGCTGTTGCACCTGTTGAGCGCGGATATTCTCGGCTTCCACACGCGCTATCACTGCCAGAACTTCCTGGCGAGCGTCGATCGGTTCGTGGAGTGCCAGATCGACCACGAGCACATGACCGTGACGCTGCAGGGGCACGTGTGTCACGTCGTACCCTATCCAATTTCCATCGAGTGGCCACCACGGCAACTCGACCAGCTGCCGCCAGTCACCCTCGCACGTAGCGATGTGCGCCGCCGCTATGGCATCCGCCCGGATGTGGCGCTGGGTGTTGGTGTCGAACGATGGGACTTCACGAAGGGCATCGTCGAGCGGTTCCAGGCAATCGAGATCCTGCTCGAGCGGCGACCGCAGCTGCGCGGCAAGGTGACACTCCTGCAGATTGCCGCGCCTTCGCGCAGCAAGCTGCCGTCCTATCGCAGCCTGCAGGAGCGCACGCTCGCGGAAGTGGAGCGCATCAACACCAGGTTCCGGACCGACACCTGGCAGCCCATCGTGCTGGTGGATACCCAACAGACGCCGGCAGCCGTCTGGGAGTTATATCGCGCCGCCGACTTCTGCATCGTCAACAGTCTGCATGACGGCATGAATCTCGTGGCAAAGGAATTCGCGGCCGCCCGCGACGACGAGGATGGAGTGTTGATACTGAGCACGTTCGCCGGGGCATCCAGGGAGTTGCTCGAGGCGCTGCTGGTGAATCCGTTCGACGTGTCCGAAACGGCCGCCGCGATCGAGACCGCGATCGAGATGCCACGCGCACAGCGGCGCGAGCGGATGCAACTGATGCGGCGCACCGTCAAGGAAAACAACGTGTATCGCTGGGCGGGCCGCATGTTGATGGATGCCGCAAGAGTGCGGCAGCGCCAGGCGCTCGCCCGGCGCGATTCCTCTGCACTGCAGCGTTTCGCGGCCGATGGTCACAAATGATTCGTTTGTTGTAAGCGCGCGGGAATGGTAGCGTTAGGTTATGTCATACATCCGCGCTTTTGTGCCTCTCAAACATCCAGCTTGTGCGCGGCACCGGCTGCTGGAAGAGCTGACGGCGAAGCAGCGGCACTCCATGTATTTCACGCTGGCCCGGCGGATCATAACCGCACTGCGGGATGTTCCACTGGTGCGCGACACGGTGATCGTGACATCGAGCGCGGAGGTTGAGATCTTCGCGGGCCACCTCGGCGTGCGGGTGATGCATCAGATGCGCGATGCGGGAATCAACTGCGCGTGTGAAGCGGCCATCGCCTCTTCCTCGGCCGTAGGGATCACCAACGCGCTGATCGTCGCCGGCGATCTGCCGCTGGTCAGCAGCGAATCGCTCACTTCACTGCTGCAAGCTGCCCACCTGCAGGAGCGGGGCGTGACGATAGTGCCCGACCGCCGGCATATCGGCACGAACGCGCTGGTGTGCACGCCGGCCGATGCCATCCGGCTGCGCTTCGGTCCAAACAGCTTCGCCGCGCACCTGCGAACGGCCCTGGAGCATGGCCTCGAAGCGCGCATCTTCGAATCCGGTGAACTGGCTCTCGATATTGATGAGCCTGAGGATTTGGACGCCTGGCGCAGGTACGATAGCCCCAATCAGGGCCTTAGCACCGGGGGAGACCGGCTTGAAAGCACGTCTATTGCTGGCGGCCGCGGCAGCCTGGCTGGCAATCGCGCCGATGACATCGTTCGCCCAGGATGACAAGGCCAGCAGCGGCCACTCCACCAAGGAGGCAATCAAGCAGGATGCGGGCGAGCTCGGCGCCAAGGTCAAGCGCGATGCCAAGGAGGCGGCCGCGGTCATCAAACGGGACAGCCGCGAGGCCGGGCATGCGATTGCGCGTGGGGCCAAGGCGACGGGGGAAGCTGTAAAGCGTGAATCCAAGGTGGCCGGTGCCGCTATCAAGAAGGGCGCCAGGAAGGTCGGCACGGCCGTCAAAGAGGACGCCACCAAGGTCAAGGAAGCGGTCAAGCGCAAGGACGGCGCCCAGGACCCCTGATGAGCCTCGGGTACCGTTCATGAAGCTTGGGTGACCACGCCGCTTTCCGCTGCGGGCCATGATAAATTCCGCGCCTGCAATGAAAGTCCCATCCGAACAGACAGATATCCTCGTCATTGGCGGTGGTCCGGCAGGCTCCTCGGCCGCCATCGTGCTGGCCGAGCGCGGCCACCGCGTGGTGCAGCTCGAAAAGTCCCGGCACCCCCGCTTTCACATCGGCGAGTCCTTGCTGCCCGCCAACCTGCCGCTGTTCGAGCGGCTGGGGGTCGCAGACGAGGTGCGTGCCATTGGCATGCGCAAATGGGGCGCCGAATTCGTCTCGCCGTGGCATGGCGGACGGGGCGAGACCTTCAATTTCACCGAAGGGTGGAACAAGTCGCTGCCCTTTGCCTACCAGGTACGCCGCTCCGGATTCGATGAGATCCTGATCCGCCGCTCGGCCCGGCAGGGCGCCCAGGTGCTGGAAGGCTGCCGCGCGCGGGACGTGGAGTTCCTGCCCGAAGGGCATCCGGATGGCATGCGCATGCGGGTCACGGCGCAGCACGATGACGGCAGCACCGTCTCCTGGCTCGCGCGCTATGTCGTAGACGCCTCGGGCCGCGACACCCTCCTGGGCAACCAGCTCCGGAGCAAACATCGCAACAGCAGACATAACAGCGCGGCGCTGTACGGCCATTTCAAGGATGCCGCGCGGTATCCGGATGAAAAGCGCGCCGGCAACATCTCCATATATTGGTTCGAGCACGGCTGGCTGTGGTTCATACCGCTGAGCGATGGAACCACGAGCATCGGCGCCGTCGTGTGGCCGTATTACATGAAGAGCCGGAAAGTGCCGGTCCGTGACTTCTTCCTGGACACGATCGCAATGTGCGCGCCGCTGGCGGCGCGGCTGACGAATGCCGAGTTGGTCTCGGATGTCGAGGCGACCGGCAACTACTCCTACTCGTGCAGTCAATCGTTTGGACCGGGCTTCATCCTCGCCGGCGATGCATTTACATTCATCGATCCGATGTTCTCCTCCGGCGTGCTCATGGCGATGGTGAGCGGGGTCGCAGCCGCTGAAGCGCTGGACACCTGTCTGCGCGAGCCGGGCAGCTACGCCGCGGCCATGAAGGAATACGATCGTGTGGTGCGGCACGGACCGAAAGAGTATTCGTGGTTCATCTATCGCATCACCAATCCAACCATGCGCGACCTGTTCATGGCGCCGCGCAATGCTTTGCGGATGAAGGAAGCCATGCTCAGCCTGCTCGCCGGGGACATCTACAGCGACACGCCGATCTGGAAATCCCTGCGTGCCTTCAAGGCTGTCTACTACGTCTTCTCGACGTTGAACCTCCCCCGTTCGCTGCGCGCCTTACGGCGGCGCGCGTTGAACATTCGCTCAGACGAGCCCGAGCGGATGACCGCGGGCTGATGGCTTTAGAAGCGGGCCTTCAGGTCGACTACGCTCCACTTGCCGCACAAGCTTCGGCACGGTGGGACGGTGTATTGGGCATCGCGGTTTTCGATGTGTCGCCCTCCTCGGCGCTGCCTAACGATGTTCCCGTGGTGGAGATCAGAACTCCAGTGCTGGGAGCCACGCACCAGCCTGGCGAGGTTTGCGAGATCTGGCGGACCCATCAGCATGTGGAGTCCGGACAGCTGGGCCGGGTGCGGTATCGGTGCAGCGAGGAGGTGCTGTTTGGATGCATCTCGATCGCGGAGAGCGAAGGCAGCCACGACGGCGCCTCGATTCTGCATACCGCCACCAGGGACTCGTACAGCGAAATCTTTGCGACACTCGACGCGTTGGCATATCCGCATCTGCTGCGCGTCTGGAACTACTTGCCGCAGATCAACGTGGACACGCACGGCATGGAGCGCTACCGGCAATTCAACAGCGCCCGCCGAAGCGCGCTCATCGCCTCGGGGCGCGATTTGACGGGCAATGTCCCGGCAGCCTGTGCCCTGGGATCGGTGAACGGCAGCCCCCTGGTCATTTACTTTCTGGCAAGCCGCAAAGCGCCCGCGCTCATCGAGAACCCCAGGCAGGTGAGCGCCTACGAATATCCGCCAGAGTACGGCCCCAAGCCGGCGTTCTCCCGTGCCAGCGTGCTGCGCGAACCCTCCGGATCGATTCTCTTCATCTCAGGCACCGCGAGCATCGTCGGCCACCAGACGGTGCACCCGGGCGACGTAGCCGCTCAAACACGCGAGACCCTCATCAACATTGAAGCGCTGCTCGGCGAAGCCAACCGGGTGTCAGGCGCGCCGCGCTTTGGCATGGAGACGCTGGCCTGCAAAGTGTACGTGCGCAACAGCGCGGACTTGCCGCTCATTCAATCCCAACTTCACACCGCGCTCGGCCGTGAGGCCCAGGTGGTCTATCTGCAGGCGGACATCTGCCGCCAGGACCTGCTCGTCGAGATCGAAGCCATTGGAAGGGAACGCGATTGCGATTGAAGTTATTCGCAGCAGCCACGTTGCTGGCTACCGGTATCCAGGGCGCCGCTGCCGAAGACAAGCCGCTGTGGGAGTTCGGCCTCGGGGCGGGCGCGGTCAGTTTTGCCGACTATCGGGGCGCCGATACGACGCACGTGTACGTGCTCCCCCTCCCCATTTTCTATTATCGGGGCCAATTTCTGAAGTCGGATCGAAGGGGCATCCGCGGCGAGCTGTTCAGCCAGGACTGGATAGAGCTGAACATCAGCGCCAACGCCACCACGCCGGTGCGCAGGAATGCGGCGCGGGCCGGTATGCCGGATCTGCGTTCCACGGTGGAGATCGGGCCGTCGCTGGACCTGCACCTGTGGAAGTCGGCTGACCAGCGAGTGAGGTTCGATGTGCGGTTGCCGCTACGCGGCGTGTTCACCGTGCAGGCACGGCCCCATTCCATCGGCGCGATTTTCGCGCCGCATGCCAGTATCGATATCAAGGACGTGGCTGGTTTCCAGGGTTGGTACTTCGGAGCTCTCGCGGGTCCGTTGTTTGCGGACCATCGCTATCATGACTATTTCTACACGGTCGCCCCGCAATTCGCGACGCCGGAGCGCCCGGCGTACCAGGCGAGCGCCGGATATTCCGGGGCGGAGATTCTCGTAGCGCTGTCGAAACGTTATCCTTCATTCTGGATGGGGGCATACGTGCGTCACGACACGCTCGCGGGCGCTGCCTTCGAATCGAGCCCCCTCGTGAAACGCGACAGTTACTGGGCAGCGGGCGCCGGCATCGCGTGGATCATTCGTCAGTCGAAGCGACTGGTGAGTGATACGGATGTTACGGACGATTAGGAGCCTGTCGGACTCATGATGAGCCTACTGCGGCCGCTCAGGATCATCCACGAATACGTGCTCGCCTACGCGCTGCTGACGCTGTTGGGTTTGATCTGCCTGCTGTTCTCCGTGTGGGCGTTGTTGATGTATCCGCTGTTGCCGCGGCGCCTGGGAACGGCCGCGGGCCGATTCGGAATCATGGCCGGGTTTCGGACCTTCTCATGGGCACTGACGATCACCGGCGCCTACAGACTCGACTTGAGTGCGATCGACTCGTTGCGGGAGGGACCTCCCGTCATACTGGCACCCAACCATCCGTCGCTGATCGATGCGCTGCTGATCCTGACCCGGCATCCGAACATTGCGTGTGTGATGAAGGCTGAGCTCATGAGGAATGCCTTTCTCGGCGCCGGCTCGCGCCTGGCCCGATACATTCCCAGCGACCAGCCACGCCAGATGATCAAGGACGCAGTCGCCGATCTGCGCGAGGGCGGTGTACTCCTGCTCTTCCCGGAAGGCACGCGCAGCACCCGCGAGCCGCTCAATCCGCTCAAAGCAAGCATCGGCATCATTGCCAAACATGCCGGTGTCCCAGTACAGGTAGCCATCATCGAAACGGATTCGCCGTACCTCGGTAAGGGCTGGCCTTTGTTCCGGCGTCCCAACCTGCCCATCACGTACCGCGTCCGGCTGGGGCGCAGGTTTGACCCGCCTGCCGATGTCAACAGCTTCATGACTGCGCTGGAGCGCGAGTACACCCAGCAGCTCAGCGGCGCACCGCAATCCGGATGGCTGGGCAGCGAGGCCGGCGATTCGCACTTGAGCACCTATAGCCAGTCATCCCAGTCGTCGGGACGATGACTACCTTATGAGCGCGCCACCCGCGCCGGGACCCGAGCGGTCGGCAACTCACCTGGTACTCATTCCAAGCTACAACCCCGGCCGGAAGGTGTTCGAGACGGTTGAGGGCGCCCGTCAGCAGTGGAATCCGGTGTGGGTTGTGGTGGACGGGAGTAACGACGGTACGGCCGAGGCACTTCAGGCCATGGCCAAGGACGATCCCGGGCTACGTGTTTTGATCCGCTCCAGGAACGGCGGGAAAGGCACGGCCGTGCTGGATGGCGCCGTGGAGGCGTTACGCCAAGGCTTTACGCACGTGCTAACCATGGACTCCGACGGGCAGCACCCACCTGACCGTATCAAAGCCTTTATGGCGGCCTCCGCGGCAAAGCCTGCGGGCATGGTCCTCGGTGAGCCCATCTTCGATGCCACCGCGCCCAGCGTCCGCGTGAAGGGGCGCAAAATCTCGAACTATTGGGCCAATGTGGAGACCCTGGGCGCCGGAATCCACGACTCGCTGTTCGGGTTTCGTGTCTATCCGGCCGGGCCCCTGGTGCGGATCATGAACAGCCATTTCTGGATGCGCCGCTTCGATTTTGACGTGGAAATCGTGGTCAGGCTGAGCTGGAGCGGCGTCGAAGCCACCAATCTGCCTGCCGCGGTCCGGTATTTCCGGCCTGAGGAAGGGGGCGTGTCGCATTTTAACTATCTGCGTGACAACATCCTGCTGACCTCCATGCATATCCGCCTGTTTGCGGGCTTTCTGCTACGCCTGCCCCTGCTCGTTGCGCGCAGGGCACGCCAAGCACCCTGACGGCGCGCGCATTGTGTGACGGCCCTTGGAGGCTGTGGGGAGTCTGGTTTGCGCTCCAGCTAACGCCATGTATCATGACGCCTGTGGGCTAGGCGCCCCCGCCCAAATGGGCCAGCCGTTCAGCGAATTCTTTTAGGGTATATGTCCGACAAAGCGTCGCCTCTCCGACAACCGGCGCCGCCGGCTGACAACGCAGCTCTGCAACGCGAAGTTGCCGATCTCATTGTTGCCGCCCTGAACCTCGATGTGGCCGCCGCCGACATTGATCCACAGGCACCGCTCTATGGCGAAGGCCTCGGCCTGGACTCCATAGACATTCTCGAGATCGCGCTGGTCGTCTCGAAGCAATATGGCATTCAGCTCCGCGCCGACAGCGAAGAGAACGAGCAGATCTTCCGCTCCCTGCGCTACCTCGCGGACTACATCGCAACACACAGGACTAAGTAGCGTCCTGGCTACCTTTCCGCTGATATCGCACACCTTCCCGGATGCGGTGGTTGCCTACCGCGCGGGAGCTCCCATTCGGGCCCGGGTTTTTCTCGCAGACGTCATGCGGGTCGCAGCCGCTCTGCCGCAAGGCCGGCACGTTCTCAATGCCTGCAGCGACCGGTATCGTTTTACCGTCGCGTTCGCGGCAAGCCTGGTGGCGAACAAGGTCAGCCTGTTGCCCTCCACGCATACTCCGGAAGTCATCCGTCAGCTGACTGAGTTCGCTCCCGATGTGTTTTGTCTGACTGACGACTCACGGTGTCAGATTGATCTTCCGCGGGTGCGTTTTCCTGATGCAATGCAGCCGGGCGAGGCCCGCGGGAGCCCTGCGGCCGACGAACAGACGGTTCCATGGCAGCCGCTGCAGATCGAGCCGGAGCGTCTTGCAGCGTACGTGTTTACTTCAGGCTCGACAGGCACTCCCCTGCCTTACAAGAAGACTTGGGAACGGCTCGTCAATTGCGTGCGCTTCGAGGCAGAGCGGCTCGGCTTGTTGGACGGGCGGCCGCATGCCATTGTCGGAACCGTTCCACCGCAGCACATGTATGGGTTCGAGTCGACGGTGCTGCTGGCGCTGCAGAGCGGCAATGCCTTCAGTGCCGGAAGGCCGTTCTATCCGGCGGATGTGTGCAGCGAGCTCGGCTCCGTGCCGCAACCTCGGCTGCTGGTATCGACACCGGTTCATCTGCGCACGCTGCTGGCGGCTGGTGTTCACTTGCCGTCAACGGATCTCGTGTTGTCGGCGACCGCCCCGCTCTCGCAGAACCTGGCCCGCGAGGTGGAACAGCGCTTCGAGACCCGGCTGTTGGAGATTTACGGTTCGACCGAGACTGGCCAGATTGCCAGCCGCCGAACCGCGCAGACCGTCGAATGGCAGCTCTTCAGCGGCGTTCGCCTCGCCAGTGACGGGGAACAAACCTGGGCTGAAGGTGG
>Ga0070665_100006850_pt1 | contig 11583 bp, 9 predicted proteins | sample KBSS13metaG_FD_65862 | JGI IMG/M metagenome (GOLD analysis project Ga0070665, IMG submission 65862) | Switchgrass rhizosphere microbial communities from Kellogg Biological Station, Michigan, USA - KBS S1-3 metaG | ecosystem: Host-associated > Plants > Roots > Rhizosphere > Soil ...
GGCTCGGAAAAGCCGTTGTACTACTACACCGATGACGGGGAGCTCTGCTTCGCGTCAGAGATCAAGACGCTCCTCACGCTCACGGGCCGGAAGTTTGCGCTCGACACCGATTCGGTCGCGCAGTTCCTGGTGCAGGGGCTGACGGATGTGTCGCCGCAGACGTTCTTCCAAGGCATCCGGCGCGTCGAAGCGGGGCACTTCATCGAGCTCGACGTCGCGAATCCGCGGTGCGAGATCCGCCCCGTGCGTTTCCAGCCGCCGGTGTACGACGGCGATCCTTCGCAGTTGCCGCTGGATGAGTTCGTCGTGCGTCTGCGCGAGCTGTTCATCGATTCGGTACGCATTCGGCTGCGTAGCGACGTGCCGGTAGGTGTGCTGTTGTCCGGCGGCGTCGACTCGTCGGCGATCGCGGCGGTGGCGCAGTCCGTTGTCGGGCACGACGCGGCTCCGAAGCTGCTCTCTGCAGTCAGCAACGATGCCCGCTTCGACGAATCCCGGCACATCGAAACGATGGAGCGGCATCTCGGCCAGCAGGCCCAGAAGATCACGCTCGCCATGGCGCCCGAGCGGCTCATCGCTGAGCTGTCCGACGTGAACTGGTACAACGACGTGCCGGTCGCCGGTCTGTCGTCGGTCGCGCACCTGAAACTGATGGCGCGCGCGAAGGAGTTGGGCCTCACGGTGATCCTGAGTGGGCAGGGCGCCGACGAGATCCTGCTCGGCTATCGCAAGTTCCTGGGGTTCTACCTGCAGTCGCTGGTGCGCCAGGGTCGTGTGTTACAGGCGGCCGGCGTGTTGACCTCATTCGTCGCGAACGGAACCGTCGTATCGCAGATGAAATTCGGGGATGCAAAACGATACGTGCCGTTCCTGCGCCGGCTGGGCAGCCTGAGCGACGCGGGCTCGGAGGCCGACATCGTCGGCGAACGGCTCAAGGGGTGGGCGCCGCTCGAGCTGGGCCTCGGTTCCGGCTCGCTGCGGGACCGCCAGATTCAGGACATCCGGCACTACTCGGTGCCGCTGCTGTGTCACTACGAAGACCGCATGTCGATGGCGATGAGCCGCGAGATCCGTCTGCCGTTTCTCGACTCGCGCCTCATGGATCTCGTGCTCCGTGCGCCCGACGACTACAAGCTCCGCCGCGGCTGGACCAAGTACGCTTTCCGCAAGGCGCTCGAGCCGCTGCTGCCCGCGCCGATCTGCTGGCGCAAGGACAAGCAGGGATTCGCGAATCCGGAAGGTGAATGGCTCAAGAACGAGTTGCGTGACTCAGTGAACGAAGCATTCGCCGACGACAGCCTGATGGTTCGCGGCGGCCTCGTGAACGGTCCGGCGCTGCGCCGCCGGTACGAGCAATATCGACGGCAGCCGGTGGACGGCGGCTCGATCTGGTATCGGGAAATTTTCGCGCCGCTATCGCTGGAACTGTGGATGCGGCGCTACGCTGCGTGGATCGCCTGAGCGCACCGCGCGACTCCGGCCAACTTTGTTCGACAAGGATATTCGCTGAGCATGACCCAGCAATCGCTGCCAACGTTCATCTCTTGTTCGAGCACGTGCACGATCAGGTGCCGATGTGGCGCGAGGTCTACCGCGTCATGAAGCCGGGGGGTGTCGCGGTTACTGGTGGTACAAGCTCTGGGCGCTGCTCGGGATTCGCAACGAGTACCAGAGAGAGACTCCTGCTACAAGGTGATCTGGGAGGATCTCGGTTTTGAGTGGCAATGGCTGACCCAGGAGAGCTTCGACACGCATCACCGCCGCCTGATTCGCTGGGGGTGGGCGGGCGAATCGCCTCCTGCCCGTCTTCGGTTGGAGCTTCCGCGCTCTGGTGAGCCGAAAGGTGCTTCTGAAGAAGCCCGTATCGGACCCGCGCTGACTTCGGTCAGGTAGCGGCGCTGCTTTGACGCCGTGCCAGACGAACCTGCTTCAGCATCAGCGCCGGTCGTTCGACGAGCACCCACGAGAGGCTCGCGAGCATCGCGGCGCATGCAATGGCGGCCACTGCCGCCCATCCCGCGGTGAGCTTGTAGTACCCGTGCGCTATGAAGAGATTGAGCAAGGGCACGTGGTAGAGATAGAGACCGTAACTGATGTCGCCCGGCAAGCGAATGAAAGGCTGGCTGTGGGCAGCAGAGACGACCACCAGCGCTAGCATCGTCGCCGAGAGCGGATTGATGTAGTTGCCGCCGATGTGCAGCGGCGCGAAAGACAGCACCAGTTCGAGTACCACATAGATCGCGAGCCAGGCGATCACGCGATCGGCGAGGAACCGTCGCACGATGTCACGATGCCGCTGGAGCAGCGTTCCGATCAGGAACATGTAGAGATACGGCGGCAGGGTGTTGGCGACGAGCTTCGCTGCGTTCGAGGCGAGATCGCCGGCCAGCCAGATGAAGAGCTGGTTGAAGATTACGCTGGCGGCGGCAACGAGCAACAACGCCCGTGTTCGCAGCAGGGCGAGCAGTGGCAGCGTCAGGTAGAACTGCAGTTCGACCGGGATCGTCCAGAGGCTCCCGTTGAGCACTCCCACGCCGAAGTGGCGCAGGAAGTCCGGATTGTAGAACTGGACGAAGGTCACCTGCGCAACCAGCCAGGGCCAGAACTCGCTCGGCGGGAATGACACGCCACTCACGCCGGCGAAGATGATCGACACGATCAGGCACGCCCAGAGAGCGGGATAGATGCGCAGCGCCCGGGCGACGAAGAATGTACGCAGTTCGTTCCGCTCCAGGCTCTCCGCGACCAGGAAGCCAGAAATCACGAAGAAGATCGGGACGCCCGGGAACAGCGTCAGCAGGTTCGAGAAGCCGTTGTACGGAATCTTCAGCAGCGTGATCGCATGGATGATCGCGACTTGAGTGGCAGCGAGGATCCGTAGCAGATCGAAGTTGTTTCTGTGTCTTCCTTGCGCCATGTCGGGGGCAGCGTAATCACTGCTGTAGCGCTACGCAACCCGGTTCCTTGCAATGACCGCAGCTGAAGCGGGTCCTTGCCGCCGCGGTTCGAGGCTGCCGCAAGAGCCGGCATCGGCCCGCTAGCGGGTACGAATACCCGCGATTTGTTGCTATTCTTGCAACGAGAATTTCCATTGGACTCAAGGTACGGTCGCATGGGTTTATCGGTTGAACAGCTGGGCGTGCATCTCGATGCCATGTCCCGTGTCCCCAGCGAGAAGTGGCTCTCGGGCCTCGAGGATCGCAAGCGCAAGGAGCTGGAGTTCCACGACCAGTATCGCGATCACACGCTCAAGCGGCAGACGCAGCAGGACTCGGATACGTTCGAAAAGCTGTACGGCAACGAGAAGTACTACAACACCACGCGCCGCTCCAACGAGTACGTCGCGAACTGGCTGAAGAGTCACGTGCCGGGGAAGATTTTCCTCGACTACGCCTGTGGCGACGGGCACTCCGCGATCGCGGCGGCCAAGGCGGGCGCGGCGCTCTCCATCGGCATCGATATCAGTCCGATCTCCGTGCAGAACGGTACACGCACGGCGGCGCAAGTCGGCATCGCGGATCGTTGCCGCTTCGTGCAGGCGGACGCCGAGAACACCAACCTGCCGGACAATTCCGTCGACGTGATTCTCTGCAGCGGCATGCTGCATCACCTCGACCTGTCCTACGCGTTCCCGGAGCTGCGGCGCATTCTCGCGCCAGGCGGAAAGATCCTGGCCGTGGAAGCGCTCGACTACAACCCGCTCATCAAGCTCTATCGCATGATGACGCCGGCGATGCGCACAGAGTGGGAGAAGGCCCACATCCTCAGCCTCAAGGACGTGCGTTTCGCGAAGCGGTTCTTCGACATCGGCGAAGTGAAGTACTGGCACATCGCGAGCCCGCTGGCCGCGAGCGCCACCGGGCTGCTGCCGGTGTTCGAGGCGTTCGACAGCGTGCTCACGCACCTGCCGCTCGCGCAGCTGATGGCCTGGATCTTTACCTTCGAGCTGAAGAAGCCCGTCCGGGCGTCGTGACTCAATAACGCTCGGTGACGATCGTGTCCGACCCCGGCGGCGGGGCGGGCTGCAGGGGCGCGTTGCGCGCGGCGATCGCGACCAGCGACGGGCTCGCGCCGCGCTTCTGCAGATCGTTCACGACGCCGTTGAGCGCGGAAGCCCTCGAGGCGATCGCCATCGCGGTGAGATAAATCAGTTTCAGATCGAGCAGCACGCCGGAACGCTCGATGTAGAAGAGGCCGAGCAGGCCCTTGTACGGCCGGATCACCTGGTTGTACGCGATATCCGGATCCGCATATTCCTTCAGGATCTCGCCTTCGTCGGCGAACACGATCGACGCGTAGTCGGTGATGCCTGGGCGCACGCTCAGCAGCCGCTTTTCCTGCGGCGTGTACATGCGCGTCTCGCGCTCGACATTCGGGCGCGGGCCGACGAGGCTCATGTCACCCTTCAGCACGTTCCACAGCTGCGTGAGCTCATCGAGCTTGTACCGGCGCACAAACTGGCCGACGCCGGTGATGCGCCGGTCGTTCGAGGCGGTCGAGTCGACGCCGGACTTGTCCGCGTTGATGATCATCGAACGCAGCTTCACCATGCGGAAGGGACGCTCGCCCCGACCCATGCGCGGCGCGATGTAGAACGGCGAATGCTTGTCCTGCCACCAGATGAGGAACATCACTGGCAGCAGCACGGGGGACGCCAGCACCAGTCCGATGAGGGCGCCGAGGATGTCCAGCAATCTCTTCATGCGAGATGAGCCCTATTCACGCGCCAGCAGGCGCGTTACCGAATCCACAACTGTTGCGACCGTCGGATAGTAGACCGCTTCGAGCGGCTTGCTCGTCGGTGCTGGCGCGTCCGGCAGCGTGATGCGAACCGGGCGGCTCCTGAGGCCATCCACTTCCTCGCACACGCGCGCGATCACTTCAGCCGCGAACCCCGCCGTGCGCCAGCCGCCATCGACGACGCACAGGCGGCGGGTCTTCGCCACCGACTCGATGATCTTCGTCGCGTCGAACGGATTGAGCACGCGCACGTCGATGACTTCCGCGCTGATGCCGCGTTCGCCGAGCTGCCTGGCGGCCTGCTCACACATATAAGCAGAGAAGCTGGCACCGACCAGCGTCACGTCCGAACCCTTGATGCGCACCGCCGGGCCTTCTTTCGCCAGCGGTCGCTCGACCACGGGAGGCAGCACCTCGTTGCGCTCGTAGAGCCAGCGATCGTCCAGGTACATCACCGGGTCGTCGCACAGCACGGAGGAGATGAGGAGGTCACGCGCATCCGCCGGAGTAGCCGGCATGACGACACGCAGCCCGGGGATGTGAGCGAACCACGAATGCAGCGCCTGTGAGTGCTGCGCTCCCTGCTCGCCGCCGCGATTGATGATGGCGCGCACGGTGAGCGCAGGCGATGCCTGACGGCCCAGCATGTGCGACCACTTCGCCGCCTGATTGATGATCTGATCCGCCGCCAGAATCATGAAGTCCATGCGCGGATGGATGACGACCGGCCGGTAGCCGCACAACGATGCGCCGACGGCCGCGCCCGTGCAGGCAAGCTCGGAGACGGGCGTGTCGATGACGCGCTCCTTGCCGAACTTCTTGTCGAGATCGGTCATCGAGTTGCCGACGTACCAGGGGCTCCACAGGCCCTGGCCAATGGTGAACACCTTCGGGTAGCGGCCGAGCAGGTATTCGAACCCTTCGCGGATCGCGTCGCCGTAGCCGCTGGCTTTCGCAGCCGTCATCGCGGCTCCTCGGCGTAGACCATGTCGAGCAGCGCGGAGACCGGCGGGTAGGGCGCCGCCTGGGCTTTCGCCGAATCGGCGAGCACCGTTTCGCGTACGCGGGCCTCCATCGCGGTGTAGTCCGCTTTGGTGAACACGCCCGCCGCCGTCGCCGCGGCGACGAAGCGGTCGATCGGGTCGCGACGCTTCCAGCGGTTGAGATCTTCGATACTGCGCTGAACGCCCACGTCGATGTCGTCTTTCGGTCCCACGTGCCCGCGGTGGCGGTAGGTCACCGCTTCGAGCAGCGCCGGACCCTTGCCGGCGCGGATGTCTTTCACGAGCTTCGCGGTCTCGCGCGCCACAGCGGTGACGTCGTTGCCGTCCACCGTGACACTTGTCATGCGGTGGGCTTCGCCATAGCGCGCGATGCGATCCGCGGGCTGACGCTGCGTGATGTACAGGTGGCTGGAAAAGAGATTGTTCTCACAGATGAACAGCACCGGCAGGCGCATCGCCGCCGCGAGATTCATGGACTCGTGGAACACGCCTTCTTCGGTAGCGCCATCGCCGAAATACGTGACGCCCATCGCGCCACGGCCGTCCATCTTGGCGGCGAGGCCGGCGCCGACGGCGAGCGGGATGGTGGCGCCGACGAGCGGCACGCTGCCCATGAACCCGACTTCCTCGCCATACAGATGCATCGATCCGCCCATTCCCCTGGACGTGCCATCCTGCTTGCCCAGCACTTCGGCGAGCAGCTTGTAGGTGCTGCCACCGAGCGCGAGATAGTGCGAATGCGAGCGGTGGGCGCCGAAGACACGATCCTCAGCGGTGAGCGAGTGCGAGACGCCCACCGCGACCGCTTCCTGGCCGATGCCGAGATGGCAGGGCGCTCGGGCGAGCGATCGCTCCACGAGCCGGCCGATCTCTTCTTCGACCACGCGGATCTGCAGCATGCCCTCGAGGAAGCCGCGTAGCTGGCGCGGCTCGAATCCCGACAGGTTGATCGGCGGCAGTACTGCCGCGGGGTCCGCTAGAGGGCCCAGCTCAGTGAGCGTATCCATAGAACCGCTTGATGGAGTCGATGATGTACGTCGCGTCATCATCCGAGAGCGTCGTGTTCATCGGCAGCAGCAGCAGGCGCGTGTACAGCCGCTCCGTGTAGGGCAGCTTCACGTCCTTGAAGCCCAGGCCGTCGAACTGGTGCACGGCCTTGCCGCCGAACTGCACGATGGTGCGGATGCCGTCCTTCTCGAGATGCTGCTTCAGCGCATCGCGGCGCTCCGCCTCGATCTCGTAGTTCTGATAGATGTCGTGGTGCTGGCCGCCTGCGTCGGGTCCCGGCGGGAGCACGAGCTCCTTCACATCACGAAGGCCGGCGTCATAGATGCGCGCGATGGCGCGACGACGCTCGAGATCCTTCGGGAAGGTCCTGAGCTTGAAGTTCAGGACTGCCGCCTGGATGTTGTCGAGGCGGGAGTTGGTGCCCCAGGCGACCACTTCGCCGTCGGCATTGCGACCGTGATCGCGCAGGAGCATGACCTGCTCAGCGATCTTGTCGTCGTTGGTCACGACGCCACCGCCGTCACCGAAGCAGCCGAGCACCTTCGCCGGATAGAAGCTGAACGTGCCGGCCGTGCCGAACGTGCCGGCGAAGCGGTTGCCGAACTTCGAGCCGAGCGCCTGAGCCGCGTCTTCGATCACGTGCAGACCGTGTTCCTTCGCAAGCTGCATGATCGGGTCCATGTTGGACGTCCGGCCGTTGAGCTGCACCGGCATGATGGCCCTGGTGCGCGAGGTGATCACTGAGCGCGCCGATTTCGCATCGATCAGGTGATCCGGGCCGCATTCACACAGCACCGGCTTCGCGCCGACGAAGTGGATGGAGGCGGCGCTGGCGATGTAGGTGTGCGCCGGAACGACGACTTCATCGCCGGGCCCGACGCCCGCCGCGAGCAGGCACAGTTTGAGCGCGTTGGTGCCATCGGCCACCCCGATCGCATGCTTCACGCCGAGGAACGCACGCAGATTCGCTTCGAACTCGGTGAGATCCTTCTGCAGGATGTAGGCGCCACGGCTCATCACGTCCCGCAACAGCGCAGTCAGCTCCTGTTCCTGGGAGGCGAACAGTGCCGGATAGTTGAAGAACGGGATCTTTCGCTCAGTCCTCATGCGTGTGGTCCTGATATCAGAGTGTCCGGGTGGAAGGGCGGATGTCGCGATGACGACGCCACGTATCGTTATTCAAGCGTGTCGGGACGCCGCAGCGTCGACCGTCGCGGCACAGTAGATCACTTTATGTCGGCGGTCCGGGCGATCGGTGGGCAGCTCGGCCGGCGCCGTATACTGGACCTCGCGCGCCTGCAGCTCGGCGGGCATCACCACGAGCTTGCCGAACACCAGCCGCTTCAGCAGCTGCTTGCCGCGCATCGTCTTCGGCATCAGGCCGAGACCGACCGCGATTCGTTTGATGGGGCTCAGGATCCGCTGGCGCATCGACACGGCTTCCGTGTCGAGATAGCCGAAGCAGCGAACCGACATGCCCTGCTTCGCGCACTCGTCGCGCAGCTCGATCACGCCGGGATAGACGTGACTGTGCGGGCTCGGGTTGAAATCGGGCAGATCCTTGTTGGCGGTCGCGATGAGCAGGTGACCGCCTGGACGCAGCACGCGACGACACTCCGCGAAGAAGGCCGGCAGGTTCGCAAGGTAGTAGATGGCCTCGAAGATGATCAGGACATCTTTGGATCCGGTGGCGTACGGCATCTGCAAGGCGTCGAAGCGCGCAAGCCGAACTCGATCGCCGTAGTGGCCGCGTACCCGCTGCAGCATCCGCTCGCTGACGTCGCCGGCTTCGAGCGAACGCGCGACCGAAGCGATCATTCCGAGGCCCGGGCCAGTGCCACAGGCGAGCTCGGCCACTTCCTTATCTTTGCAATACGCGGCTGCCCAAGCGTAGCGGTGACCGAGCCGCTCCAGCTGCTCGCCCGAAATCGGGGTACCGGCCAGCTCGGTTACGTCGAGAAAATCGACTTCAGCCGTCTGTACTGAGACGGTGTCGTTCAGGATGCATCCTCAAGGAAAGGGGGTCGTTCACCCAGGGCGCCGTTTCGGCGCGGTGCGGGTGCCTCTTTACGGGCCGGCAAGATAACACAACTCCGGCGGCGCTCGAAGCCGGCGCGGTGTCGCCAAAAAGTGCCGCTTCACGGCTTCGAGGGCTCACGCGTGAGCACGTCCGCGTATCGACCGTAGATCGATCGTGGGGAGAAGGATTCATTGAACAGTCGGCTCGCGTTGGCCGACAGACGCTCACGCAGAGCGCTGTCGTCCGCGATTCGCAGCACGGCCGCGCCGAGCGAGGCGGCATCCCCGGCCTCATAGGTGAGGCCGATTTCGTTATCGACCACCAGATCGCGCGTTTCGCCGCCGAGACTCAGGAGCACGGGGATTCCGGCACTCATGTACTCGAACACCTTATTCGGCAGGCTCATGCTCGCGCCTGTCTTGTAGGCGCCGAGTCCGGCCCAGGCCATCGAGGCGAGGCAGGAGAGCGCGTCCTTGCCTGCCCAACCCGTGAACACCACGTTGGGTAGACCGCGCGCCTGCTCGCGCCATTCGCTGTCGCGCTCGCCGGTGCCGCTCAGCACGAACTGAATGTGAGATCGATCACGCAGCGCACGCGCGGCCTCGATGACCGTGCCGAGATCGATGTTGCCGACGAACGTGCCGGCGAACCAGAAAATGCGTTTTCCCGGATTGACGCCCAACGCCGTGAGTGATGCGCGGGTGGCATCGCTCGTTGCGGCCACATCGAGATGGCCGGTGTAGCCCATGGGCAGGACGTGATCGTTCGCATGACGTGCACGGCGCGCGAAGTCGAGCCCCCAGGCGAGGAAGCTGTTTGAGATGGCGATGAGTCCGGTTGCACCGCTCAGCGCTTCGCGGGCGGAGGCGTACATCGGTGCCAGCGCCATCCGACCGAGCGGCTGCAGGCTGCCGGGCAGGCGATTCAGCATCTCGTCCGGCCAGAGATCCCGGATATCGAGCCAGACCGGCACGCCGTGCGCGCGGCCGAAGCGCACGGCTTCGCGCGACAGCTCGATGGTCGGAAAGGACGACAGGATCGCGTCCGGTCGTGGCAGTGCCGCGGCCAGGCGGCGGAACTCCCGCGCGATCTGCCAGTGATTCACGAGGCGGGCGACAGAAACGTTGCGGGTGTAATCCCGCCCCTTGAGGAACTGCAGGGTGAGGTTCGGACCTGCGGCCACTCGCTCGGACCCGGCGACGAGCTGTTCACGGCGGAAGTGATCGAACGACGACGCCCACCACGTGACATCGTTTCCATGCGAGGCAAGCAGGCCTGCGAGATAACCGGTGCGCCACATCCGATCGCCGGAAGAAAAGCCGGGCAGAGGCTCTCCGACCGTGATCAGCCAGATCTTCTTGCTCAATGGATACTCGATGGGGGGCTCATGCGGGCGGTGCGCATACTATAGAATCGCGCGCTCGCCGTGCGAGGCGGGGAGTCGATGTTCTTCGTTGCTCATGTTGTGAGCTTTCTGGCCACGCCGCTGGCCGCTGCAGCCGTCATCGGCCTTGCCGCGCTTGCGAGCCGTTTGCTCCGATGGAAAAAAGTGTCGCGCGTGCTAGTCGTGCTGGCCGTCGCCATCGCCTATGTCGGCGCGCTTCCCCTGACCGGTAATCTGCTGCTTACGCCGCTCGAAAGGCGTTATCCGCCGCTGCCCGCGGACTTTCATTCCGACGAAATTGCCGCGATCGCGGTCCTGGGCAGCAACTACGTGCCTCGTACGGGCTACCCCATCACCTCGGCGCTGGATGAGGACGGCCTGGCGCGCATCGTCGAGGGGATCCGGCTCGCCGTGCGGCACCCGCAGACTCCGTTGATCCTGTCGGGCGGGGCCTTCGGGCCCGATGAGCCGGCGGCTTGGGGGTATGCGCGCCTGGTGCGGGAGCTGGCGGTGATCCGCAATCCCCTCCTGCTATCGGACCGAGCGCTGGACACCGGCGAGGAAGCTGTCGCAATACGCGAAAAGATTGGCATGCGCCCGTTTGTGCTCGTCACATCCGCGTACCATATGCCCCGCGCCATGAGGCTCATGGAGCGAGCAAGGATCCACCCGATCCCGGCCCCCACGGATCACCGCGCTGGCAGCCTGCAGTTTTCGTTTTCGCAACTGTTGCCGAGCTCCACCGGGCTCAGGCGGACGGAGCGGGCGATACACGAGTATCTGGGACTTGCGGCAATGGCCCTGGGAGCGGACTGAAAACCGTGAAGCAACACACTGTGGCAGGGAACCGGGAGTCGCAATTGCTACTACGGGGGTAGGGGACAGGTCCGCCCGATCCGACGGGTTCGAGCATTCACGCCACGCCAGACGTCTCACTGTTCGGACTTTCGATGCTATCCACCCCGTAACCGGCTGAATTTATGTCGATTACCCAAACACGTTCCGATAGAATCCAGCGCGCGCCGCATCCGGGTCGGATGTGGGCTGGAGCAAACAGATTGCCAGGGGACAGGGGCGGGCTCGTGGCTGCGGAAGGTTCGCGGCGTCACAGGCTCGCGGGTGATCGATGACGGACAAGTACACAGACGGAAGAACGATTCGGCGCGTCCCTGCATTGGCTGACACGCTGGTCGAGATGCCGCGGAGCGCCAAGCGCGCCATCATGCTGATTTCGGACGCGATCGTGATCCCGATCGCACTGTGGGCCGCGCTGGTCCTCAAGTCCGACAGCTTCAATCCGCCGCTTCACATCAGTTATTTTTTTGTCGCGGTCGGCGCCGCGCTCGTCATCTTCCTGCTGCTCGGCCTGTATCACACCATCATCCGCTTCATGGGCCCGCGCGCGATGCTCAAGGTCGTCGGCGGTG
>Ga0070665_100006852_pt1 | contig 11583 bp, 9 predicted proteins | sample KBSS13metaG_FD_65862 | JGI IMG/M metagenome (GOLD analysis project Ga0070665, IMG submission 65862) | Switchgrass rhizosphere microbial communities from Kellogg Biological Station, Michigan, USA - KBS S1-3 metaG | ecosystem: Host-associated > Plants > Roots > Rhizosphere > Soil ...
GCCGTATCCTGCACGTCGCCGAAGTGGGCATGAAGCTCGAAGCGGGGTTTGCCAGATGGAGGCTGCGTGCATTCGGCGATAAGAACCGGTGTGGATTCGGTGGTGAAAGGGGATACGTTGAACGGGCTGTTGGGTGTAACAAGAGTGCCGTCGAGAAAGATGCGCGTGTATTCGATCTTGCTGGTTGGTTCGGCTCCACTCAGTTTCCGTAGACCCGGCGCCAGGGTTTGCACCTGTGCATGCAAAGGGATGCAAAGCCCCAAGGCCGCAGTTGTGAGCAAGGCAGGCACAACAAGGCGGAAGCGCATACGTCACGATAGCAAAAGCTACGGGTCGAAATTGCCGACGGTTTACTTCTTCTGGACGTAACCGTCGACTACGGTCGTGCTGCCGCCAATGCGTGTGGCGAAGGTGGGCTTCTCCAGTCCTTTCAGAATCGCAGGCGGCAGGGGAGCAGAGGAGTGATGCGAGTAGAACTCGGCAAAGGCAAAGAAATCTGAGCCGAGGTCGTCGACCAGCTGAGCGTCGGGCGTGTAGGCCTTGATGATTTCGGGATTGGCAACGGCTTCGCCGAGGAAGTCAACGGCATCCGCTACGGTCTTTCCGGTAGGCGAGCGATATTGATAAAGGTGCACGTGTTGCTGCTCGGCGAAGGCGGCCAACGGAGTGAGAGGCTGCAGCGCGAAGGACTGATAGTGGATTGCACGCTCGTGTCGTGCCATTTCTTGCGGGAGCGCCCCGCGCGCGTCGAGTTCGTCGATAGCTCCTTTGAAGGTGCCGATCCCCCAGTTGAAAAGGTCGTCGTCGGAGGAGATGACTCCGGTGGCAACAGCGGCCAGGCCGCGCCAGTAGTGGTGGTTGTTCTTCTGATTGCGCTCTTTGTCGAAGTCGACCGTACGGTGGGCGACCTTGTTCATCCAGGAGATATCACGCTTGATCATTGCGGAATCAAGTGAAGGTTCATTGACGAGGACAGACTCGCTGATGGCGATAGAGCTGAGTGTCCATTCGACCTGGAACCACGCCTGTGAACTCTCTTTGGGGTCGTAGTCGAGCAACGCTCCGGCCTGGGCCCATGCGTCGATCTGCTGCTGCGCGCATCTGGCCTCGTCCTTGCTGCCTGTGATGAGCCACTGGTTCATCCCTGCCGTGACACGTCGTTCGAAGTCGTTGTAAGGACGCGTGGCGGGAGCTTCGGCGGGATTTATCGGACCGTGGCCTCCGCTGATGTAATGAGGAGGAATGATCATGCGGCCTGATGGCGGAGCGATTGAGGGGAGAGTGCTGCAGGATTTGAGAGAGGCGATAGCCTGCGCGGTACGCGGATCTTTATTGTGAGCTAAGGCCGAGCGGCGCTGGGTAACGTCGATGTATGAAGCTTTAGGGTTGGACACGTGTTCTGCCTGTGCCGCGCAAGACAGCGCAAAAAATACAGGTACACACCACTTCATTGGCCGCTTAAGGATCCGCTGTTCGAACATTGCAGCAGTTTAGTTGAATCCACGTCGAGTGCGATTGCGAGTCGTGTACTCCTCTTGTTCGCGCTCGCGCATACGTTCGGCGTACTGCGATGCCTGGTCGACCCGTTGCTTCTTTTCTGCGGCGGTGAAGATTCGCTCTTCGGCGCGGCTGATGCGCTTGTGGGCATACATACCCTCGAGGAGGAATTCAGCGGCGCTGACGGCGGCCTCGGGAGAGGACTTGGCGTCGATCTTGAGCGGGGAAAGTTTTTCGATGAGTCCCTGGATCTGCTTCAACTCGGCGAGCGAGGTCGCCGCCGGCTGGGCATCGTTGAGCTGCACAGTACCGCCGAGATTGAACCACTCCTCGATCTGCTGGGTGTCGGTATCGGCGAAGTACTGGTCGAAGATATGGGCTACCGAAGCACGGATGATCTCGCGGATGACGGTGTCTGCGCCGCGCATCTCGCCTTCGTACTCGAGCTCGATCTTGCCGGTGATGCCCGGCAGAGCGGCGTAGATGTCTCCTACACGAGGCACAACGAGGCTTTCGCCGTGAATGAGTGCACGGCGCTCGGCGTTCGAGACGACGAGTTCCATGGTGCTGATCGGGAGCCGCTGCGAAACGCCGCTGCGCTTATCGACCTTCTTGTCCTCGCGAGCGGCAAAAGCGATCTGCTCGACGATCTGGCGGATGTAGTGCGGGATTTCGATGTTTGCCGAGGGCCGCTTTGACCATGCCTCCTGCGCGGTGATCGTGATGCCCTCCTCGATATCCTCTGGATAGTGAGTGCGAATCTCTGAGCCGATGCGGTCCTTGAGTGGAGTAACGATCTTGCCGCGGGCGGTGTAGTCCTCAGGGTTCGCGCTGAAGACGATGGCGACGTCGAGCGGGAGCCGCACCGGGTAACCCTTAATCTGGACGTCGCCCTCCTGCATGATGTTGAAGAGTGCTACCTGAATCTTGCCGGCGAGGTCGGGGATTTCGTTAATGGCAAAGATTCCGCGGTTAGCGCGGGGCAGCAGACCGTAGTGCATGGTCAACTCTGAGCCGAGGTCCTGGTTGGATCGTGCGGCTTTGATGGGGTCAATATCGCCGACCAGATCTGCCACAGTGACGTCCGGGGTAGCGAGCTTTTCAACGAAACGATCATCAGGCGTGAGCCAAGCGATCGGCGTCTCGTCGCCGAGCTTCGTGATCAGATCGCGGGAGTATTTGCTGATGGGCGCGTATGGGTTGTCACGAACCTCGGAGCCGGCAACGTATGGAATATGCGGATCGAGCAGAGAGGTCAGCGCGCGAAGGATGCGTGACTTCGCCTGTCCGCGCAGTCCGAGGAGGATGAAGTTGTGGCGCGAGAGGATGGCGTTAACGATCTGCGGGACGACGGTGTCCTCGAACCCGACGATGCCGGGAAAGATGGTCTCCTTCGTCCGAAGACGGCAGATGAGGTTCTCGCGAAGCTCGTCCTTGACGCTGCGAGCCAGGCGTTCGGGGGTGTAGTCACTGCTCCGGAGGGCGCCGAGGGTCGCAGGAAGTGGATTTGCCATGGTGGAAGTATAGATGTTCGCGGGGCGTCAGGAGGTGCGTAGTAAATGCATGTAAGATGACCGCGAAGGAATGGGCCAAGGATTTCAAATCAACTGCGAGGCTGGTTTCCATGGCTGTGGATGTTTTTCTAAGGATCGATGGAATCACGGGTGAATCGCAGAACGCGAGTTTCAAAGGCCAGATTCAGCTTGAAAGCGCCAGTTTCCATGCTTCGCAGACCGTGAATATCGGATCCGTTTCGTCGGGAGCCGGCGCCGGCAAGGTTGTTCTGGGACCATTGACGGTCACGAAACTGCCGGACTCTACAAGTCCTCAAATCTTTGTGGCTCTAGCCCAGGGTACTCCTGCCGCGACGGCGACTCTGTCGTTTGTGCAGTCAGGAGCCACCTCCGCATACTTGACTATCGATTTGGGTCTCGTGGCTTTCTCAGGGATGTCTACGAACGTGACTGGCGGGGTTCCGTTGGAGGCGGTCACGATGTCCTATGGAAGATTGAAATATACGGTTCAGGTTCAAGGCTCGACGGGTGTAACGAAGTCCGTGTCGGGCGGTTGGGACGGCATTAGGAACGTAAAAATGTAACAGCGTCCTACCTCAAGCCCCAAGATCGTCGAGCATCGCCTGCATCTCTGAGGCGGCATGCGCATTACCGTGCCGGTTGGCTGCGGCGATGCCGTTGTGGAGGCGGTCGCGTGCTTCTTCAACTCGCCCAAGCTTGGCCAAAGTCTGGGCGGACATCTGGTAGGCGGGAACGTAGTCGTGGTTGTGCTGGATGAGGGTGTCGAACTCAGCGAGTGCGGCATCGGTGCGGCCTTCAGACTGATGAGCCATCGCCAGTCCGTAGCGGGCAAATGCGTCGGAGGGGTTTTGCTCAAGCACCTGGGTGAGGAGTGCGATGCGATCCATATGTCGATGGTGCGACGCGACGCATGGAGTTGGCAAGCCGCGGCGATTACACTGGTAGGAATGAGCGAAGAGGTTTTGGCAAGAACTGTGTGTCAGTCGCAGTCCGAACGGAGCGAGATCATCTTTCCTTCGGATGCAAATGCTTTGGGAAACCTGTTTGGCGGACGGTTAATGCAGTACATCGATCTGGTGGGCGCGATGGCGGCGAGCCGTCATGCGCGGGCCATTACGGTTACGGCCAGCATGGATCACCTGGACTTCGTGGCGCCGGTACACGTGGGCGATCTTCTGATTCTGAAGGCCAGTGTGAACCGCGCGTTTCGGACCTCGATGGAGGTCGGCGTGAAGGCGATGGTGGAGGACGTCCGGCAGAACCGGCTGCGTCATGTCTCCTCCGCCTATCTGACTTATGTTGCCGTGGATATGACAGGAAAGAGGATTATTGTTCCGCAGGTGATTCCGGAGACCGAGCACCAGAAGCGGCGATACGAGGATGCTGGACGCCGCCGCGAGATGCGGGCAGGTGAAACGCAACGCAAGAAAGAGATTCGTGCTGCGCTTGGCGACGAGTGGCATATCTGACGAGTTGCGCGGGGTAGGAGAGACCAGGAGAACGATATGGGACACATGGGAGCTGGAGCACCGCAGGGGCCGCAGCCTCTGCCGGGAGTGGCGCACGTTGTAGCGGTTGGCAGCGGCAAAGGCGGAGTCGGCAAGACGACGGTTGCGGTGAACGTGGCGGTTGCGCTGGGCAAGCTGGGCTATAAGGTTGGGCTGATCGACGCCGACATCTATGGGCCGAATGTGCCGACGATGCTGGGCGCGACGCGCCAGCCGAACATTATCGGAGAGAACCGGATTGAGCCGATTTTGGCGCATGGGGTGAAGTTCATCTCGATTGGGCTGATCTCGCCGGGCGACAAACCGCTGGTGATGCGCGGGCCGATGCTGCATCAGATCATCCGGCAGTTCCTGCAACAGGTGGAGTGGGGCGAACTAGATTTCCTCATCATCGACCTGCCTCCGGGAACCGGTGACGTGGTCATCTCGCTTGTCCAAACAGTGCCGCTGACGGGTGCGATCGTGGTCTCCACCGGCTCGAGTGTGGCACTTGAGGATGCTCGTAAGGCGCTGGAGATGTTCCACCAGGTCAAGGTGGAGGTTCTGGGTATGGTGGAGAACATGTCGCAGATGACATTGCCTTCGGGCGAGGTCATTGACGTGTTTGGCGCTGGCGGAACGGAGCGGACTGCGGCTCAGTTCGGGCTGGACTTCCTAGGTGCGCTGGAGCTGAACCCAACAATTCGCGAGGGGGGAGATAAAGGGATGCCGGTTGCTCTCGCGGGGCCCGAGTCGAAGTTGTCGGCGGAGTTTTACACCATTGCTCGCCGCGTAGCGGACAAGGCTCGTGAGGCTGCGTCTAAAAGTGAGGACGTGCTGGAGATCAGCTAGACCGCTTGACGCGGACGTTAGACTGGACTCGAGCGCGGGAGGACACGATGGCAGAGGAAGGGCGGATAACGGCTCGGCAACGGGCGATCCTTACGGCCATCATCGAGAGCTATATCGAGACCGGCGAGCCAGTGGGTTCGGGTACGATTGCGCGCCTTGCTCATGGTGAGGTTCCGTCGATGAGCTCGGCGACGATACGCAACGAGATGGCGGAGCTCGCTGAAGCGGGTTTGTTGGAGCAGCCGCATACATCGGCGGGGCGGATTCCCACGGCACGCGCGTTTCGTATGTATGTCGAGCAGCTGAGCGGAGGAGCGCATCCGCGAATCGATGCGACGCGGCTGCCGGCGCGGTCGCGCCGGCAGATCGACTCGAGCTTCGTTGGAGTGGCGGGTACGCAGGCTGTTTTGGAGCGGACGTCGCATGTTCTGGCTACGCTTTCGAGCGGCGTTGGACTGGCGATCGCTACGGTTGCGGAGGGTGATGTGCTGGAGCATGTGCACTTCTCACGGCTAGCGCCGGCGCGGGTGTTGGCCGTTGTGGTGACGCGATCGGGGATGGTGCGCGACCGAGTGCTGGCACTGGATCGCGATCTGACGCTAGGCGAACTGGAGACCGCGGCGAACTTCCTGAATGAACACTTCCGCGGATGGAGCGTGGAGCGGGTTCGCGCCGAGCTTGCCCTCATGGTCGAGCGTGAGCGCAGCGAGTATCAGAAGCTGTTGAACTCGGTGCAGCAGCTATGGATGAAGGCTGTTCCAGCAGCGGCGATGTCCGTGCAGTCGGTCTATGTTGAGGGTGTTGCTAACTTGGTCGGCACGCAGGTGGACGGCGAGAGATTGCGAGAGATGCTGGTTGCCCTTGAGACGAAGCAGAGGCTGGTTGACCTGCTGAATGCGTATATCGATTCTCGGCAGGAGAGCGTTCGGGTGGTCTTCGACCTCGAGGAGCAGGCTCCTGAGATGGCGGGGTTGGTTCTAATCGCTGCGCCGGCTCGCATGGGCGGAGAGAGTCGCGGAACAATCGGGGTGATTGGAAGCACGCGAATGGACTACGAGAACACAATGAACGCGGTGAGCTACCTCTCTCATGTCTTCGACCGGATTGTGCTGCATCCAAACGAGTAGGGCCCCTTCGGAAGCGATCCTGCCAGATCGGCGATAATAGAAGAGGAAAAGATCTATGAGGAGACATAATTCAATGCAGGATGAGACGACTGTGCAGGCCGTGCAGGAGGGTGAAGTTGTGACCAACCCTTCTGAGGAGGCTGTGCAGAATGCGGCTCAGGTTGAGCTTGAGCAGGTGAAGGGCGAGCGCGATCAGCTTCTGGATAGGCTGGCGCGGCTGCAGGCTGAGTTTGATAATGCGCGGAAACGCGAGGCGAAGGAACGCCAGGACGCTCGGGATTACACGGTTTCCAGCACGGTTGAGCCCTTCCTGAGCGTGATGGACAACTTCCAGCTGGCGCTGAGGGCTGACGGATCGAAGGAACAGCTTCGTTCAGGTGTGGAGCTGATTCTAAAGCAGATGGAGGACGCTCTGCGCGGCCTGAATGTTGTTCCGGTCGAGAGCGTTGGGGCGCAGTTTGATCCCCGAGTCCATGAGGCATTGGGGAGCATCGAAACTAAAGAGTTTCCCGATCATCAGGTGTTGGAAGAGATTCGTCGCGGCTACAAAGTCCGCGAGAAGTTGCTTCGTCCGGCACTGGTGAAGATTGCCTCGAACTCGGCGATCGTAAGTGATTAGTTCAAGAGGTTGTTGAAGGATGAGTGCGACGGCAAACGTGACTAAAGTCGATTTTTATGAAGTTCTGAGTGTCTCGAGGGACGCCTCCGATCAGGAGCTGAAGACGGCGTATCGCAAGCTGGCGATGCAGTACCACCCTGACCGCAATCCGGGCGATCACACGGCCGAGGAGAAGTTCAAGGAGTGCAGCGAGGCCTATCAGGTTCTGAGCGATCCGGATAAGCGCGCTGCGTATGACCGTTATGGCCATGCGGCGTTCAATGGCAGTTCGAGCGGCAGCGGCTTTGGCGGCAGCCCGTTCGGCAATGCGCAGGACCTGGGCGACATCTTCGGCGACCTGTTCGGCGAGATGTTCAACATGGGCGGTTCGGGCCGCGGCGGCAAGGCTTCGCGGGTTCAGCGCGGGCGCGATTTGCGCTACGACCTGACGCTCGAGTTTGAAGAGGCGGTCTTCGGCATTGAGCGCGAGATCAAGATTCGGCGTAGCGAGACCTGCAGGGACTGCCACGGATCGGGTGCAGCCAAGGGTAAGCAGCCGGTAACCTGCACGCAGTGCGGCGGACGCGGACAGCAGAGGTTCCAGCAGGGTTTCTTTTCGGTGGCGAAGACGTGCTCGGTGTGCGGCGGAACGGGCACGCTGATCGTCGATCCCTGTCCGACCTGCCACGGAGAGACCAGGCTGCAAGCGGAGCATCAGATTCTGGTGAAGGTTCCGGCGGGCGTCGAGCAGGACACGCGGATTCGCTATCAGGGCGAGGGCGAGGCTGGAAAATTCGGCGGGCCTTCGGGCGACCTGTATGTGATTCTGAACGTGAAGGCCCATAAGTTCTTCGAGCGCGACGGCGACGACCTCCACTGCGTTCTGCCGATCTCGTTTCCTCAGGCGGCTCTGGGAACCGAGCTTGAGATCCAGACGCTAGATGGGGTCGAGACGATCAAAATTCCGGAGGGCACGCAGAGCGGACGCGAGTTCAAGCTGCGAGGCAAGGGTGTTCCGCACCTGAACGAGCGGGGCAAGGGCGATCTGATTGTCGAAGTTCGGGTTCAGACTCCGGCGAAGCTCAACAAGCAGCAGAAGGAGCTCCTACGTCAGCTTGGGGAGACGATGCAGGTGGAGAACACGCCGACTTCACGGGGAATTTTCGACAAGGTGAAGGAGATGTTCAACTAGCCCCTCCCCGTACTTATTTACGCAAAGTATTCATAAGTAATGCTTTAGACTGGTACTTCATATTTGATCTGCTTGCAGAAAACGCCCTGGGGATTTTCCCGGGGCGTTGCGTTTTCCGACCCTGATTTAAGTCTAGCAAGTGGAAGGTAATTAATCGGCAACGTATATTTCCTTTTGTTTCAGGCGTTTGAACGGTTTCGGGACTTGACAAGGTTTTGCCCGAGTCCGAAGGGGCGAACCGGTGGAAATCTACTTAAGAAATGGGGCTGATTGCCGATTACTCCGAGAATGGACAAGGCGTCATAGAAGGGTATGCACTGGTTTGCCTAGTTACGGGCTGATTTTGAGGGCCTACTTGCGAGTCGATCTGGGTGTTTGCGACTTTGACAACAGTTGCTGCATCGAATATCTGATAATTTGATAGAAGGACACTCAATGGCAAACGATTTTGTAAGCGTAATCAAACCAACAGTAAAAAATGCCGAAGGGGGCGAGGAGACGAACGGCAAGCGGCCAGTTCCGGTTTTGCCGGTTCGCGACACAGTCCTCTTTCCGCATGCGGTTCTGCCGTTGACGGTGGGCCGTGAGAGCTCGATCCAGCTGATCCAGTCGCTGGGCGAGGAGAAGTCGATCCTTGTGGTGGCGCAGCGGGATGCCCGCCAAGACACCCCACAGGCCGCTGACCTATTTGCGATAGGAACGCGTGCGACGGTGCACAAGGTCGTGAAGATGCCGAACCAGAGCCTCTTCGTATTTACCGAGGGCAACGAGCGCGTCCACCTGGGGGAGTTCACGCAGCTGACTCCGTTCATGACCGCAGAGTTCGAGGTCGTTCCAGAGACCGATCCTGAGAAGTCTCCTGAGGCGGAGGCTCTGCAGCGTAACGTCGTGAGCCAGTTTCAGCAGATTGTGACGTCGTCGCCGACGCTATCGGACGATCTGCAGACGATTGCGATCAATATCGAGGAGCCGGGAAGACTGGCTGACTTTATCTCTTCTTCGCTCCCGTTTTTGACGACGGCGGACAAGCAGGAGCTGCTGGAGACACCTGTTGTGACGGCGCGCCTGGAGCGGATTAACAAGCACCTGGCGAAGGAGATCGAGGTTCAGCAGCTCCGGAACAAGATCCAGAACGAAGTGCAGGACTCGGTGCAGCAGTCGCAGAGGGACTACTACCTGCGCGAGCAGTTGAAGGCGATCCAGAAGGAGCTTGGCGACGTAGACGAGAGCCAGAAGGACATTGCCGACCTGAAGGAGAAGATCGAAGCCGCGGGCATGTCGGACGAGGTGAAGAAGGACGCGCTGAAGGAACTGGCGCGCCTGAGCCGGATGAGTCCGATGGCGGCAGACTACAGCCTTACCCGCAACTATGTGGAGTGGCTGGCGGTGCTGCCGTGGTCGAAGGGCTCGGCTACTGCGGAGATCGACATCAAGAAGGCGAAGGAGTTTCTGGATGAGGACCACTATGGCCTGAAGAAGGTGAAGGATCGCATCCTGGACTACTTGGCGGTACGGCGTTTGAAGCCGGACATGAAGGGGCCGATTCTGTGCTTTGTCGGACCTCCGGGCGTGGGTAAGACCTCGCTTGGTAGGTCGATTGCGCGGGCGTTGGGACGGAAGTTCTCGCGCATTTCGCTGGGCGGCATGCACGATGAGGCGGAGATTCGTGGACACCGCAGGACCTACATCGGCGCGTTGCCGGGACAGATTATCCAACACCTGAAGAGGGTGGAGGTGAACGACCCTGTCTTCATGCTGGATGAGATCGACAAACTGGGACGCGACTTCAGGGGAGACCCTGCGAGCGCGCTGCTGGAGACGCTCGATCCGGAGCAAAACAATACGTTCCGGGACAACTACCTAGATCAGCCGTTCGACCTGAGCAAGGTGCTGTTTATCTGCACGGCGAACCAGCTGGATACGATTCCGGCTCCGCTGCTGGACCGCATGGAGATTATCGAACTCACGGGTTATACCGAGGAGGAGAAGGTCAACATTGCGGAGCGGTACCTGATTCCTCGGCAGTTGAAGGAGAACGGTGTCGATGAGTCGATGATCGAGTTCCCGACGGCGAGCGTGGCGTTGGTTGCACGGCACTATACGCGTGAGGCGGGTGTTCGCAAACTGGAGCAGAGGATCGGAACGGTCGCACGCAAGATTGCACGCAAGATCGCTGAGGGTGCGACGGAGAAGGTTACGGTTACACCTGAGGTCGTTCACGAGTTCCTGGGCGGGATCAAGGTTCGCGTGGACACGGAGATTGCCGAGCGGACGAAGAGGCCGGGTGTGGCAGTTGGCCTCGCGTGGACACCCGCCGGAGGCGATGTGCTCTTCATCGAGGCAAATAAGATGAAGGGCAAGGGCGGATTTACAGTCACTGGCCAGATTGGCGACGTGATGAAGGAGAGCATGCAGGCCGCGTTGACCTGGGTGCGCTCGAACGCGACTTCTCTTGGTCTGGAGGAGGACTTCACGAAGGACGTGGATATTCATATCCACGTGCCGGCAGGAGCGATTCCGAAGGACGGTCCTTCGGCCGGTATAACGATGGCGACGGCGCTAGTGAGTTTGTTGACGAACACACCGGTGCATCCGCTGACGGCGATGACGGGTGAGATAACGCTGAGCGGTAACGTGCTGCCTGTGGGAGGCATCAAGGAGAAGTTCCTTGCGGCCAAGCGCGCGGGAGTGCGGGACGTGATTCTTCCGCTGGAGTGCAAGACCCAGGTGGAAGAAGACCTGACGCCGGACCAGATCGAGGGTGTGAAGATTCACTACGCTACGCAGATCGAGCAGGTGTTGGGGATCGCGCTTCCGAAGACGGTGCAGGAAGAGGCCGAGGACGAGGCAGTCCGCGAGGAACTGATTCACACTACGGCGTAATCGGCTTGTTTGTGATGGGAGGCGGTTCGGCTTAGCCGGGCCGCCTCTTTGTTTTGCGTGAGAGGATGTTTTGCGATGTTGACGATTGGGCATTCGACGCTGGCGATTGAGGCGTTTCTGCGAGCGCTGACGGAGAACGGCGTAAAGACGCTGGTGGATGTGCGGAGGTTTCCGGGTTCACGGAGGCATCCGCAGTTTTCGCAGGCAGCGTTATTCCGATCGCTGGAGGAGGTCGGGATTCGTGGGATATGGCGCGAGGGGCTTGGAGGCCGGCGCGAGACCGTGCCGGGGAGCGTGAATCCGGGGTGGAAGAACGAGAGCTTTCGCGGGTATGCGGACTACATGCAAACGCCTGCGTTTGGAGCGGAGATTGACTGGCTGGTTGGGCTGCCGGAGATCGAGCATGCGGTGG
>Ga0070665_100006856_pt1 | contig 11581 bp, 6 predicted proteins | sample KBSS13metaG_FD_65862 | JGI IMG/M metagenome (GOLD analysis project Ga0070665, IMG submission 65862) | Switchgrass rhizosphere microbial communities from Kellogg Biological Station, Michigan, USA - KBS S1-3 metaG | ecosystem: Host-associated > Plants > Roots > Rhizosphere > Soil ...
CCCCGGCGGTGCGGCTCGGCTGCGTCGATTGCCATGGCGGTGATGCGAGCGTGCGCGGGGATGCCGCCCTGGGCTACGACAACCCGCAGAACCGCGCCGCGCAGGACCGGGCGCACGTGCTGCCGCGCTATCCGCAAGTGTGGAAATCCTCGGCCAACCCGGAACGCGGCTACAACAAGCTCAACAAGGAAGCGCCCGAGTTCGTCCGCTTCGTCAACCCCGGCGACTATCGCGTGGCGCGCGAGGCCTGCGGCGCCTGCCATCTGCCGATCATCGAGGCGGCGGAACGCTCGCTGATGTCCACCGGCGCCATGCTGTGGGGCGGCGCCGGCTACAACAACGGCATCGTCCCGTTCAAGAGCTACGTCTTCGGCGAAGCCTATAGTCGTGACGGCAAGCCCGCCTGCATCGGTTCGCCCAGCCTGCTGACCGACGTCAAGAGCCCGTGCCCACCGCCGACCGTGCTCGACACCAAGACGCTGACCGATCGCCAGAAGGCACGGGGCGCGCTCGCCTCGCTTTATCCGCTGCCGCGCTGGCAGATCATCCCGCCGGGCGACGTGTTCCGCGTGTTCGAACGCGGTGGCCGCAACATCAACGCCAAGTTCCCCGAGATCGGCCTGCCCAATTCGCTCGGCCTGATCGACCGGCTGGAGGAACCCGGCCGCCCCGATCTCAAGCAGTCCAATCGCGGCCCCGGCACCGGCCTGCGCGTCGCCATTCCGGTGCTCAACATCCACAAGACCCGGCTCAACGACCCGTTCATGTGGTTCATGGGCACCAACGACCAGCCGGGTGACTATCGCTCGTCCGGCTGCTCCGGCTGCCACGTGATCTATGCCAACGATCGCGAGCCGGTGCACAGCCTCGTCTATGCCCAGCACGGGCGCGACGGGCAGACGATCACAGTCGATCCGACGATTGCCGGCCGCATGGTCCCCGCTCGCCCGGCGCAGATCGGCGAACCCGGCGTCGTTGAGACCGCCAACGGCCCGATGGTCAAGGAATCCGGCCACCCGCTGCAGCACGTGTTCAGCCGCGCGATCCCCAGCGCCCAGTGCATGAACTGCCACATGCACCAGCCCAACGTCTTCGTGAACACCTACTACGGCTACACGATGTGGGATTACGAGGCCGATGCCCCGCTGATGTGGCCGGAAAAGCAGAAATACCCGACCGCCGCCGAAGTCCGCGCGATCAACGAGCGCAATCCCGAAGGTGCCGCCGCCCACGGCAAGTGGGGCGACATCGACTTCCTGCGCAATGTCTACGACGTCAACGCCAAGGCCAAGGACACCCAGTTCGCCGACTACCACGGCCACGGCTGGAACTTCCGCGGCGTGTTCAAGCGCGACCGCGCCGGCAACCTGCTCGATGCCGGCGGCAACATGGCGACCTGGGGCACCGACACCGCCCATATCGTCGCGCCGAACGACCCGGAAAAATGGCGCAAGGCCGGTTCGGGCAAGTTCGAGGCGGTGAACCCGGCCGATGGCAAGGGCGGCGCGCTCAATGGCAAGGCAGTCCACCTCATGGACATTCACGCCGAAAAGGGCATGCAATGCGCCGATTGCCACTTCGCCCAGGACAGCCACGGCAACGGCCTGATCTATGGCGAAGTCGCCAACGCGGTCGAGATCGGCTGCAAGGATTGCCACGGCACCGTCGATGCCTACCCCAATCTGCTGACGTCCGGCCCGGCCGCACCGCCCAAGGGCAACAACCTCGCCCTGCTGCGCAACCCGGACGGCAAGCGCCGCTTCGAATGGAGCACCGATGCGGCCGGACGCCAGGTCCTGGTCCAGCGTTCCCTGCTCGACCCCAGGCTCGAATGGCGCATCCACCTGGTCAAGGACAGCGTCGATCCGACCTCGTCCACCTTCAACGCCAAGGCGGCGCGGGCCAAGCTGATGAGCAAGTCCGGCGCGGACGACGGCAGCTTCGCCTTCGGTCCCGGCATCGAAAAGTCCGACCGCGCGCACGACGACAGCAAGATCGCCTGCTTCTCCTGCCACCTTTCGTGGACCACCAGCTGCGGCGGCTGCCACCTGCCGATCGAGGCCAACTGGAAGACCTCGATGCACCACTACGAGGACGAGGAGACGCGCAACTTCGCCACTTACAATCCGCAAGTGGCGCGCGACGAGATGTTCCAGCTCGGCAAGCACATGACGACCAAGGGCGCCGAAGTCGCGCCTGTCCGCTCGTCATCGGCGCTGGTCCTGTCCTCGACCAACATCAACCGCGAGCGCATCTACATCCAGCAGCCGCCGGTTTCGTCCATCGGCTTCTCCAGCCAGGCCTTCGCGCCGCACTTCCCGCATACCGTGCGCACGCAGGAGACCAAGACCTGCACCGATTGTCATCTCTCGAAGGATGACGACAACAACGCCATCCTCGCCCAGACCCTGCTGCTCGGCACCAACTACGTCAATTTCCTGGGCCTGCATGCCTGGACCGGGCTGGAGCATGGCATCGAGGCGGTGCGCGTCACCGAATGGAACGAGCCGCAGGCGGTGATCGGCTCGTTCCTGCAGAAATATGCCTATCCCGACTTCTACAGGCTCCACGTCGAGCAGAACAAGCGCGAGCTGAAGAACTGGGTGCGCGGCAAGATGCTCGACGGCAAGCTCTCGGGCGAGCGCAACCCGCTCGAACAGTTCCGCAACCCGACTCACGAGACCGCCGGCGCCGTCGGCTGCCTGCAGATGCGCGGCGAATACCTCTATGTCGCCGAAGGCAAGGGCGGGATGCGCGCCTATGACATCGCCGCGGTGGCGGACAAGGGCTTCTCGGAAGCGTTCGTTACCGCGCCCTATTCGAAGCTCGGCCACGACACCCACATCGCCAGCCCCAACGCCACCTGCGTCGCCCTGCCGACCAACCAGGCGATCAGCCCGTTGCGCAACACCGAGATCCTCAGGGCCATCAACCAGGAGCAGGCGTTCCTGCCGATCTACTCCTACGCGGCGATCACCGACAGCGTCGAAGGCCTGATCCTGACCAACGTCAACACCCTCGCCGATGGGGAACTGCGCAACAACTTCCTCAAGCGCGCCGTCACCTGGAACCCGGACAACCTGCTCAAGGGCGCCCGCCACATCCAGCTGGCCGGCGAAGTCGCCTATATCACCGCCGATGCCGGCCTGGTCGTGGTCGATCTCCACGATCCGCTTCACCCCGCGCTCGCCGCCGTCCGCCCGCTGGCCGATGCCCGCGCCAGCGCCATCCAGTTCCGCTATCTCTGGGTTTCGGATCGCGACGGCCTCAAGCTGTTCGACGTCACCAACCTGCGCAACCCGGTCCCCGTGCCCCAGGGCACGGTGCCGCTGGCCGATGCCCACAAGATCTCCCGCGCCCGCACGTATGCCTATGTCGCGGGCGGCAGCGAAGGCCTGGTCATCGTCGATGTCACCCGGCCGCTCGCCCCGCGCATCCACCTCAAGGAAACCTTCGGCGGCCAGATGAACGATGTCCGTGATGTCGTCGTCGCCTCGACCAACGCGTCCCCCTTCGCCTATGTCGCCGATGGCCGGAACGGCCTTAAGGTGCTGCAACTGGCTTCGCCCGAAAGCCAGCCCAACCTCTACGGCTTCTCCCCCGCCCCCAGGCCCGAACTGATCGCCTGGGCAAAGACCCCGAGCGCCGCCATGGCCGTCTCCAAGGGCCTCGACCGCGACCGCGCCGTCGACGAGACCGGTGGCCAGATCGCGGTCTTCGGCCGCACCGGCTCCCGCCCGTTCACCCGGCCGGAAATGGAGGCGCTGTTCCTCAACCGGAAGGGCGTGCCGTTCAAGGTCAGCGACGAGGTGGACATGACCGCCTGGCGCGGGCCGATGCTGGCGGAGATGAGCGGCAGGGCGCCGGGGGCGCTGTTGCGGGCGGGGCCGAGGTAGGGCGGCAAAAGAAGGGGAGAAGCCGGGGATTTACCATCCCCGGACCCCGGTGACTTTTGGAGCACGGCCTTCCGGTCGGGCGTGGTCTGATGCGCCGCAGGCTATGTTTCCCGCTTCGCGGAGGTGCGCGACGCCGGCTTGGCACACAACGCAAAGGCCACAGGGGTTTGGGGATGGTAATTCCCCAAGTTGACCCTCTACCCTTTCTTTTAGCCCCCGGGCCGTTCAGCCACCATGTCCTGCACCATTCCCTGCAATTGCGGGGTAAAGCGGGCGAAGACCGTCGGATCGCCGCTGGCGACGACGTGGCTGACCAGACGCGCGCCGGTCCAGCGGTGGAGCATCAGGCCGATCGGCTCGTCCACGATCAGCGGGCGATCGTCCGGCACGGCGGGGTCGAGCGGGGAGAAGTCGAGCCCGACGGCGGGTGCGGTCGAAGGGCAGATCATCGCCGGAATGCCCGCCCAGGCGGATGTGGCGGCGCGGTGGACGTGGCCGCTGGTCAGCGCGACGACCTGGCGGTGGCCGGCAAGCGCGGCGGCGAGGCGGGCGACCCAGGGTTCGGCCGGATCGGTGTCCATCCATGGAATGCCGGCGGGGAACGGCGGGTGGTGCATGGCGATCAGCGTCGGCGTGTCGGGGCGTTCGGCGAGTTTTTCCGACAGCCAGGAGGCGCGGCTTTCGCAGAAGGCGCCGCCGTGGCGGCCGGGCTCTAGCGTATCGAGCATGATCACCCGGAAACCGTCGAACTCCAGGGCGTAGTGCAGGAAGCCGCCATCGCGGGCGACGTGGGGAAACGCCGCCACCAGCGGTTCGCGCTGGTCGTGATTGCCGGGAATCGGCCAGCAGGGGCATTCCAGCGGCGCCAGTGCGGCGGCGAGGCGGGCGTAGCTCTCGGCATCACCGTGCTCGGTCAGGTCGCCGGTCAGCAGCACGAGATCGGGGCGATTGCCGGTGGCGAGCAGGCGCGCCACGGCGGCATCCAGCCGCACGAGGTTCGCCTCGCGCGGGGACTGGCGGTCGAAGCCGATATGGATGTCGGTCAATTGGCCGATCAGCATGTCACCCCCTCCGCGCACCTATTCGGCGTGCGCATTGTCCTTGCGCTTGCGTTCGCGGAACGAGGCCGGCGCCAACTTGCCGGCATGATAAACGTGGCACATCGCGCAGGACGAGGCGATCTTCGGCCGAGCCGCATCCTCGCCGAGGTGGCAGTCGCGGCACTGCCGGATCGCCGGCATCAGCACGTCGGCGCCCGAGTTCGAGGTGTTCGCCGTATGACAATCGCCGCATTTCGACTGGCGGTGCGCGGAATGGTCGAACCACGCGTTCGGCATGAAGCGGTGCTCGATCGCAACCCGCCGGACCGCCAGCCTGCCGTCGCGCATCTCCGGCCTGTGGCATTCGCCGCAGATGCCGGACGGCGCCATCGCCGCCGCCGTCAGCCCCGGCAGGCCGAAGTTCGGGTGAGTCACCCCGCCGCCGAACGTCCCCGGCCGCGCCCGCCCGGTGACGATCGGGCTGGCCGATCCCGCGCGGGCCAGGTCCGCCTGCATCTGGGCGATGTCGCCATGCCGCAGCTTGAGGAACGTCGGCCCAGACTTGTCGTAGACCAGGCTGTGGCAGGCCTCGCAATCGCGCTCCATGCGGATCGGCTGGAAATGCAGCCCGTCGCCGGTCGGCCTGTGGCAATCTGCACAGGCCAGCGCCTTGCCATAGGTGCCGAGCGTCATTGCCATCTTCGCCACCCCGCCCAGCGGGTCGAGGTGGACCTTGTGCGAGAAGGTCAGCCCGTTGTCGTCCCGTGCGCCGGCCAGCGGCACCACCGCGCGCTGCCGCCGGTCGGCGTTGGTCGTCACCGCCACGCGGAAATCCGGGTGGATGGTGCCGAAGTCGCCGGCATCGCCCAGCGCCGTATCGGCCAGCCGCCCCTTCAGCCCGACATGGCAATCGGCGCAGAACCGCTGGCCTGCCGGGCTGATCGGCTTGTTCCCCTCGTGCTCGACGTGGCAATCGGTGCAGGCGCCCGGCCCTTCGCGGCCGAATGCAGCGCCGGCCAGTCGCAGCATCGCCTTGCCCGCGCCGGGGTTTCCGCGCGCCATCGCCAGCCGGTGGGCATCGGCATGGTCATGCGTGTCCTTGTGGCAGGCCTGGCAGGTCTCGTTGCGCACCGATTCGAACCCGCGCACGTGGCAGGCCTCGCACTTGTCGGTCAGCGCATGGTGGGCGAGGCTGAGCGGGCCGGGGTTCCACGTCGAGTCCCCCGCCACGTGCGACTTCGGCCCGGGCTTGTGCAGCATGTGGCTCGCCACCGGCAGCACCAGGAACGCCGCCAGGATCAGCCCGAGCGCCACCAGCCCGATCCGCCGCATCCCCGGCAGCACCCCGGCGAGCGAAAATCCGGCCTTGTCCGCCATGGCGTCCACGGTTTCGCGCGGCGCGCTGCGCACTTCGAGCAGGACCGCGCCATCGCCATCGCGCGAGACGGTGATCGTCATCGAGCCGAAGCGCAGCTCTCCCCCGGTGCCGGGATCGACATTGGCGTCCTGCACATTGCGCCCGTCGAGCGCGAAGCCGCGCGTGCCGACGGCGCGGACATGCAGGCCGGCGCCGCGCGCCTCGATCACCGCGTGGGCCGGCTCGACCGCGAGGTCGGCGAGATGGATATCGTTATCCGCCGAGCGCCCGACAGCGAGCGCCACCGCCTCGATATCCCGGTCGCGCGCGATGCGGCGGCCATCAGCGGTGAATTCGACCTGTCTGAGCCGGAACCTCATCGCGCTCACCAGTAGTAGAACACGGAGACGATGTGGGCGGTGAGCGCCGCCAGCAGCGCCACCGTCATCGGCACGTGAATGTGTAGCCAGACCTCGAGCAGCGCCCGCATCCGCATCTGCGCCCGGATCCGCGCGAGCAGCGCCAGCCGCCGCGACAACAGCCCGCGCACGCGCTCGGCGGCGTCACTGGTCACCCCGGCCAGCGTGTCGAGCGCGGCGCGGGTGGCGCAGTGGCGCGGAGCGGCGGCGAGGCGCTCGCGCAGCGAGGCATCGAACGGGCTTTGCGCGGTGGCGGCGAGCACCGCCTCGGCCTGCGCGGTGCCCAGCGGTTGCGCCGCCTCGATCAGCTGGCGGTCGATCGCCCGCAGGCCCTCGATCAGTTCCGGCCGGGTCTGCTGGTCGCGCTCGCGGCTCATGGCGACCGGCAGGGTCGAATAGGCGATGATGCCATAGGTGCCGGAGGCGATGACCAGGATCATCAGCGTCCAGGCGAGCGTCGCCAGGTTCCAGCCGAGCCGCATGCCGGTGTGCAGCGTGGCGATGACGATCAACGACAGGCCGAGCCAGACATGGGCCGAGGTCCAGGCCTTGAGCGACCAGTTGCCCGGCGTCATCCGCCGCTTGCGCACGCCGAGGCAGGCCAGCCAGACGATCAGGCCGGCGCCCACTGTGCCGAGCGTATAGCCGAACCAGGTGCCGCCATAAGGGCCGGGTGCCGCCGGCAGCGCGAGATAGCCGATGAGCGCCAGCAGCGACAGCGCGCCGCCGAATTTCAGCCAGCGGAAATCGCGATGTCGCAGGAAGCTTTCGTGCGCGGCGGATTCAGCACGACTGGCCATTCACTCGCCCTCGCCGATGCGCGCGGCGCTGAGGAACGCCTCGGGCGATACCCGGATCGCCGCCCCGGTCGGGCAGGCGCGGACGCAGGCCGGGCCACCGTCGATGCCCGAGCACATGTCGCACTTGATCGCCTTCTTCGGCGCATCGGCGCCCTCCGCAGCATTCTTCATGCGCCATGTCTTGGAAGGCTCGCCGGGGCCGGGGCCTTTGCCCAGCAGCAGCCACTGCCACAGCGGCGGCTTGGGCGGCGGCACCGAATCCATGCGGATGACGCCATAGGGGCAATTGCGCTGGCAGTTGCCGCAGCCGATGCAGGTCTCGTCGATGAACACCTCGCCATCCGGCCCGCGGCGGATCGCGTTGGGCGGGCAATCGGCCATGCAGTGCGGGTGCTCGCAGTGGCGGCAACTGGTTGGCACGTGCAGGTGGGCGAAGCTGGTTCCCGCCTCGCGGTTCAGCCGCGAAAGGCCCTCGTGGCTGTCGGCACAGGCCTTCTCGCAGTTGTCGCAGCCGACGCAGAGCTTCTCGTCGATCAGCAGCACGTCGGTCGCCTCGCCGATGCCGTTGTCGACGAGGAACTGCGCGGTCTGCGAATACATGTCGACCGCGCCGGAGAACGAGTCCTTGCGGCTCTCGATGAACTGGTTGACCTCGCGCCGCTTCCCCATCTCGCCCTGGATCTTGGCGAGCAGCGCCGGCTTGCGGGCGAACAGCGCGGAGAAGGCATCGCCCGGCAGGCGGATCACCTCGGAGCGGATCGCCGCGCGCACGGTGGCGTTGCGCGGTGCGTCGTCGAGCAGGGCCATCTCGCCGACGTAGCTGCCGGCGGGGAGGTAGGAGAGGAACACCGGCTTGCCGCCGATCGTCCGCTCGACCACCATCGAGCCGCGCCGGATGATGTAGACGTCCTTGCCGAGATCGCCTTCGGCCAGCACCACCTCGCCGGCCCGCTTCTGCTGCACTTCGGCGCCGGCCACCAGTTCGGCGATATCCGCCGGCGTCAGGCCGGAGCCGAAGATCTGCAGCAATTGCCGCTCGATCGAGACGCGATTGACCGCGCGCGCCGCCGCCGGCGCGGTCGCCATCAGTTTGAGCGCGGTGTTGCGGGGAATTTCGACGACGATGGTCGGCTCGCCAGCGCGAATGGTCGAGCCGCGCCGGCGGCCGGAGATCAGCCCGACCTCGCCGAACATCGAGCCGCAGCCGATCGCCACGGTCACGCTCGGGTCGTCCGGCTTAATCTCGACCAGCACCGAGCCCTGGGCGATGCAGAACAGCGAGGAGCCCGGCTCGTTGCGGCGGAAGATCACCTCGTCCTTGCCGAAGGCCGCCACGGCGCTGTCCAGCATCATCTCGCGCAGTTGCAGGGTGGAAAGCTCGCGGAACAGGTCGATGCGGGAGCCGAACAGCTCCAACCATTCATCGACGCTGCGGCTGCCGGGCAGGGCGGCGAACTTGTCGGCAAGGATCGGCTCGTCCGCCGGCTTCAGCGCACGATTGCCGTTGATGAACTCGACGACATCGTAGCCCTGGTTCATGCAGTGCTTGATCAGCGGATAGCCGGCCAGCGCGCCGATCACGTAGATGCCGGCCCGCGTGGTCTCGAACTCGGGCGAAAGCGTCGGGAACGCCTCGCGGTCCTCGCTGGCGAACTGGATGCCGCAGGCCTCGACGAAGGCGCGCGGCGCGGTCGATCCCATGCGGGCGATGACCCGGTCGCAACGGATCGTCTCCTGCCCGTCGCGCGTGTCGAGCAGCATCTCGCCCGGACGGACCTCCGCCGGGGTGGTCTCGGCGCGGATGGTGATGCGGCCGGCCGCCGCCGCCTCGTTCAGCAGCTTGACGTTGGCCGCCTTGGCGCGGGCGAACTCGGCGCCGCGGTTGAGGATGGTGACGACATTGCCCTGCGCCGCGTCCGCCGCCAGCCCCAGCGCGTTCTCGATGCCGGCATCGCCCGTGCCGACGACGACGATGTGCTCGTCGACGAACTCGCCCGGATCGTCGAGCTGGTATTGCACGTGCGGCGCATCGGCGCCGGGGCAGCGCATCAGGTTGGGGTTGCCCTGGGTGCCGATGGCGAGGACGACATGCTCGGCCGCGATCTCGTCGCCGCCCTTGAGCTTCAGCACGAAGGCGCCCTTTTCGCCGGTGATCGCGGTGACGTCGGCGTGATGGCGGACGTTGATCCCGCCCGACTGGCCCTGCCAGGTTCCCAGCACCGTCTCGCGCTTGCCGGCGTCGAAATCGAGATCGGAGCGGAGCACGAGGTTCGATGGCGTCGCCATCACGTGCTTGCCCTTCTGGTACTTGAAGATCGTGTCCGAGAGGTGGTCGGTCTTCTCCAGCAGGACATGGCTCAGCCCGAGCTGGGCCGCCCGCGCCGCCGCGCTCAGCCCGGCCGGGCCGGATCCGACGATCGCGATGCGAAATGCCTCAGCCAACGAATCCCCCCATGGACCTGGTCTGCCGCTTCGTGGCAGGAGGCGCCCGACCGCATCATTGTCAGCACCGGAACGGAACCGCAACCGTGAACAGCACAACTGCCTCCATACGCTGGCGCGATCTGTCGCTGCTGCTGGCCGCCGCCGCCCTCCTCGCCGGCGTGCTCGGCTGGCGGGCCTGGCATTCGCCCGGGGCGACGGCCGCTGCGCCCCCCCGCCGACTTCCGGTGAGCCGGAAGCCCTTGCCAGCGCCCATCCCGAGGACCCGGCCGCCTGGAAGTCGCTCGGCGAGGCGCGCTACGCCGCGCAGGCCTATGCCGAGGCGGTCACGGCCTACGAAAAGGCCGCCTCGCTGGCGCCGCAGGATGCATCCGCCTGGTCGGCACTGGGCGAAGCCCGGGTCATGGCCAGCCCGCGCGAACCGATGCCGCCCGCCGCGCTCGCCGCCTTCCAGCGTGCCACCGCGCTCGACGCGAAAGATCCGCGCGCCCGCTATTTCCTCGCCGTCGCCCGCGACCTGCGGGGCGACCATGCCGGCGCCATCCAGGACTGGCTGGCCCTGCTTGCCGATACCCCGCCCGGCGCCAGCTGGGAAAGCGACCTCAAGCGCACGATCCAGCAGGTCGGTACGATCAACCATATCGATGTCCGCGCCAGGCTCGCCGCCGTGCGCCAGCCGGCCCCCGCGCAACCCGCCAGCCTGCCCGGCCCCAGCGCCGACCAGTTGCAGGCCGCCAGCGCCATTCCGCCGAGCCAGCAGCAGGACATGGCGCGCGGCATGGTCGCCCGGCTCGAACAGCGGCTCAAGGCCAACCCCGCCAACCTCGACGGCTGGGTCATGCTGATGCGCAGCCGGATGACGCTCGGCGAGCCGGACAAGGCAGCGGCCGCCCTGCGCGATGCGATCGCCGCCAACCCCGCAGAAGCCGAGGAACTGCGCCGCCAGGCCGGCCTGCTCGGGATCAAATAAGTCCGGCCAGCGCCACTCCGGCGGAAATCACCAGCCCGGCGAGGAAGCTGCGATAGGCCCAGCCGAGCAGGCGGTACTTCTTGTGCGCGAGCACCTGCGCGTTCTGCCAGACATCGACGAACATCATGCGATACATCGCCTCGTCGCTCGCCAGGTTGTCGAGCATGTGCTCGACGTAGTCATCGAGTTCGTATTGGCAGATCGATCCGAAGAACATCGGATTGGGCCGCCCCGGAGCCCGTCGCCCGGAAATCGACGGCATGACCACGGAGACGGCAAAGCAGGCCGAAACGAAGGCGAACCCGCCCAGCACCAGCAGCGCCGGCGGCGCATGGCCACGGCCCACCTGGCCGACCGTGATGGTGAAGACGAGAAAGGTCGCGCCCATCAGGATGCTGGCCTTCTGGTCGGCCATCTGGCTCATCGTCAGGTTGGTGCCGGTCACCGTCCGCGCGGCATTCACGGCCTGCGCGGCGAATTGACGCCGGGGTGCGGGGTCGGCCTGCTCCATAGCCTCGGTCATCCTGCCAGTGATCGCGTCCCGCTCAGCGGCGCTTGTCCGGGCGGCCGGGTCACCTCGCCACTGCCTGGATGCCGGAAACGATCGAGGCGGCGCCGAACAGGATGAACACGCCGATGATGACGGTCGCGCCGAAG